>QWCK01000016.1_pt1 | contig 382332 bp, 323 predicted proteins | sample 1972571 | NCBI WGS metagenome assembly QWCK01 (sample SAMN09866710, study PRJNA288562) | Human gut metagenome isolate term2_stool, whole genome shotgun sequencing... | isolation source: gut | host: Homo sapiens | place: USA: California
CAGTGTTGCAAAAGCCTACATTAATGATGAGAACTTTGGCAGCTTTGGAAATGACTTGAATATGTGGAAATTTTATAATTTGCTCACTGGAGCAAATAAAAGTTCATATATTGATTCATTCTTAGACCGCTCTTTAAATGCTACTGAAATGGCAGTTGGAATTAATGCAGCCTTGCATGGGGATGAGCATTACAAATGGTTTATTGACTAATTAATGAGAGGACATCTATTTATTAGGTGTCCTTTCTTATCTATTTTACAAACCTTTTAAATAATGAGATATGGAATTACAAGAAAGCCGTGAATATAAGGCTGCAAAAGAATTGGAAAGAGCTTTGAATGATATGAGTTGGAATCCTCAAAAATTTGCTGAAAGTACAAGATATTATCACCGTACATTACAGCAGGAATTAATGAAAACCATTGTGGCAATCATTAAAATGGTTGGTGATAAGGGGTACAGAACAGACCTTAGAAATCAAGCCTCACATGAACTTTGCAGAAAGATTATTGACAGTGGGGTATTGGATGATTGTTACTTGCCTTTTATATAATGTAATGAGAGGACATCTATTTATTTAGGTGTCCTTTCTTTTTTATTCACTTAAAAATACTACAAAATGGAAGATAATGGAAAATTGATTTTATGGGGTACATTGGTAGTTCTACTACTGATAATGATTGGTATTATCAATCCTTTTTTGCTGATACTGATTTTATCCATCTTTATTTATGCGCAATCTTAGTTACACTTTTTTATTGGAATGGGACAAAGTTTGAAATTTCTGTTGTTATCATACCTTTTTCAGAAATAGAGAATTTTGTCCCGTTCTCTAATATACAGTAACTTTCAAAAACTGCAATGTAAGAGAAACTACAAATAATGGTTATATCTAAATCTGATAGGGCATAGTTCCAAGCCAAACAGATTGCGATAACGTAATTAGCCCTACATTAATGCAAGCGTAAGAAAATTATCTTTTTAAAAAGCCATGATATGGCTTGTAGTTTATGGTATGTGCAATTTTGGGGAACTACTTATATGCCATACTAATCTACTGATTATTTAGCTATTCCATAAAATAATTTCTGAATTATGCAAACATATGCAAAGTATTGAAATACAGTTTATTTTGATAATTCAAATTAAACACATAGCTTTGCAGTGTCCGTTTACAAAATCCCATTTATTTAATCATTTAAAATTTATCAGCTATGAGTAATCTTAAAACTTACTTCAAGAAAAGTGTGTCCGTATGTAAGAAAAGCTCTGCCTATATAAGAGCTATACTCGTTCTTGCAAAGGCACTATATCATGCAATGGTGGGCAATGGAAATTATGAGGTATCATTTACCAAGATAGGGCGCAAATGGTACTGTAATGTTCCGGGCTTTCCCAAAGAACTGTTTGAACATACGCTCATGGTTGGTGGTGCATCCAACTATCTTGAATATTACTCTCGTGGAGAAAATGAGATTGTGGCTACTATCAGAATTGCTAAAGAATGGGAAGATAAGTTTTATTGCGGAGTTAGATTATATAAGGTAAGTTCCACTTTAACGGGTGGTGCTTTCTATAAAGACCCAAGCGGAAATTTTGGTGAAGAACTTTGGCTTTGTCCCGTTACTCTATTCTTATTGGGCAAATACCCGAAACTAATCTTTATCTATAAGATTAACAAAAACTACCTGCATTGTCCCATCTGTATTGAGTGATTGGGCAAATTTATCCTCACAGATACCGCTATAATTGCAAATGAATCACTAATTTTGTGGTCTAATTAACTAAAAACACAATAGATATGGAAGGTATGTTCTCTTTAGGCAATGTTGGATTATGGAGAATGGCAAGCAATGGCTATATGTCTCTAACTGGAGAAGTGGGTGAATTATTCATTACCAAAATTTTAGGAACTATCATTCTTAAATTGAAATATAAAGATATTGTTTACGCAGTTTCAAAAAACGCAAATGAAAGATATTTTAGAGTACCAACCTCGGAAGGTGGATATTTCTTCTACTTTGACAGCTTTAATGAATTAAAAGAGGCTATTGAAAAAGGCAAATAGCAGACTGATTATTAAATAGTTCGCAGTATTTGCGGACTTTTTTTATATCCATTATGAAGATTAGATACTTCTTTCATTCATTACTTAGTTAGGCAACAAACCCATATACCTTATAATCTCTAATAGAACTACATCTTTCAATCCGCAGAAACTACGGGTACTTTTTTCGGGAAGAAATCTTCTTATAGTCCCCATTCAAAAAAAGTACCTGCTTATGCTATTACAAAGAAAAGAAGCTGAATACTTCTCTAATTACTTACTAAAGATATGCTTTAGAACATTTAGAACTGCATTTATCAGCGTTTTATCTTTAGCTATTCAAAACTTTTCGCTAACTTTGCAACAATTCCAGTAGTCTTAATGCGTTAAGACACTGAAAGGACATATTTAACGAAAAGGTGTTATTGAAATTATCTTTATTGGTAAATTCTCGCAAAATTTTCCTGTAGCAAAGATAATGGACGGTAGCACCACATCTTTGGTATGTATAGCCATTATTGGCTTTCTACATATCCTTTGGTGTGGGCTATTGTCTTTATCCGCTACGAGGCAATGCGAGAAGCCCACCAATGGATAAGGATGATAAGTTCCCACACCTTATTTTTTTATTCGCTTCTTCGGGGAATTGGGAAGTACAATATTAGTGAGCAATGAAGAAGATTATTTCAATTTTAGCTTTTACAGTATTGCCAACAGTTGCTTATTCACAACTTCCATTAGTTGAATACAAACCCGTAATAGTTGGCAAAAGTAATAACAACAGTAGCAACGAACATAACCAAGGTAATAGTAATGAGTATTTCCCGAATGTGCCTTCATATTCTACTCCTAATCGTTCCACCACACAAAACTATCAGACAATAGGAGCATATTTTTTTGATACAAGTTCACAGAATTTTAAAAGAACGAAAATTAAAATCAATTTCGGGGAATCCTATTCGGGAGAAACTGAAATCTATGTTAGGGCAGTATTAGACCGTTCTTTATATAGAGAAAGTTGGAGAGACTGTAACAACAGAGCCGTTAGGGTCAATGCTTTGTTAGACAAGGAAATTATAGTGAATAATTTTGAATGGAAAGTAGAGCATACGGCTTTGGGTACTATTTACTTTAATTACTAATTGTTGAGATTATGAGAACTTTTATTCTGATTTTGTTTTCTCTATGCTTTGTCACCATATATGGGACAAATACAGAAAGTAATGATGTTGCATTATCCATAAACCAAAATTTTCAAGGCAGTTTTTCCTATAAATATGGTGAACGGAGAATAGACAAAGAACTGTATATACATAATTTAGGGAATAATGTTCAATCTTATATCGCAAGTAAAAATTGGAATGAATATAAATGTGAGGAATTTAGAAATGCGTATGGGAAATATATGGATGCACTGAAAAAAGACAGACTATCCGCAGATGATTTTGGAACAATATATGATTCTAAAGGAGAGTTAGGAAATGCTGACAATGATGATTATTGGTATGACAACAAAGGAAATAGGATAAGTGGTGCGGAGTACAGAGCTTTAAGTGTACGCAAACAAAAGAAGTATCGGGCTTTTTATGCCAATAAAGAAGTTGCCACATATTTCAATGAGATTGCTAAGGCTATAGTAAACAGAAGATATTCAGATTAACAATCGAACTATACGGTTATGAAAAAATATTTATTAGGACTTCTACTGTTTTTCGTTTCATGTGGAATAGGTAAAACCTATCTATATGAATTAGACTTTACGGAAGATAAAGACAGAAAATCGGGAAATATATTCAATGTGTTCGTACATGACAAAAAAGGTAACGCTTTCGATGGAACAGCATGGTCAAGCGATGGAAAAACTCTATCCATAGAAGTAAACAATGGCATTCTTGTTTGCTTAAAGATGTATTATGAAAATGGGGAAATGGCTACATATAGCACATTACAACAACGTACCTATTATGATAAAGATGGGAATGTGATAAGCGAAACAGATTTTAGAGCAGGAATAGATTCTGAAACTTTGTCACGCATGAGGATGGCTTCAATGGAGTTAGAGAAAAGATAGCTTAGATAACAGCCCAATATGATTCAAACCTCAATAATATATAATTAAAGTAGCTAAGTATGAAGCAGTTAAATAAATGCGTGTTGTTTTTTATCGTGCTATTCCTCAATACTACTTATCTATTTGCAGACATTGGTAATCGTGGTAGATGGGATAACGGTGGAACTTCTAATTTTGGAATGTCCTTATGGGTACTTTTGGGTATTATCGCAGGAGGATTCTTTGCATGTATTTTTATTAAAAACGGCTTGGAGAATGGATTCAAAGACAAGGAACTGAATAAAACTGGATGTATGTCAATAATTGCTACTATTGTTGGATTATTGGTTTTAGTATCTATGTGTTCACATTAAATAGAAGTATGTATGAAATTCAAATTCTTAGCATTCATATTAATCGCATTCAGTATCAATCTATATGCTGATGAATACAAGTTTGATTATGCAGTTATTGACAATGAGAAAGTGACGACTGTAAGTGCTTCAAATATTACAGCCCATCTTATTAGTGAATCTAAAGCTACTGTAACTTATAAAAATGAGACCGTTACTCTAATATCTAAAGATGGTTACGAATACAAAGGCTTTGGTGAAAGTGGAGTGGTAATCGTTTCTAATAGAGTGAATGGTGTATTAAGTAGAATTACCATAGGAGGAACTTTTAGAGGACAAACCGTTATACTTGTTTATAAGCGGATTAATAGCAAATAACATCTTGATAATTATGGATATTCTCAAATATATTGTATGTCTGATTATTGCAGCTATCATTTATTTTATAGTCGGGCTTATTGCTTGGAATATTGTATGTTCATGGGTTGATATGTCATCTTGTACATTAGTGGAAATTAGTAATTATAGAATATACACATACTCTGGAATAGCTTGTATTTCCGCGATTATAGCTGAAATAAGAGTAGGAATAAAAAATGGGCGTGATATGGACGGGGCATGTACAATTCTATTTGTCACTGGATTTCTTGCACTTATGGCTAATCATTGGGAAAGCATGTGGGATAGTGTCGCTGTTATCCTAACTATTTTATACAATATTATAAATATTGTAATAATGGCATATTGCTTTTATAAGAGTAATGAATGATATTTCCATTTACATAAACTACCATGAAAAATACTGTTATCCTTTTAATTAGCATAGCTACATTTATAGCCTGCACCAAACAAAAAGCGGAACAAGTTTCTACCATAGACAGCACTTTACAAGTAAGTGTTGATTCTATCCTGCAAAACAAGCTATCCGAACTTAATGCTACGGTAGGGCAAGTTATTATAATGGAAGTACGGACGGGAGAAATTAAAGTTTCTGTTGGTTCTGATTCTATTCTGCAAGAATCGGGATTAGTGCGTATCGCTTCACTTTTGGCAGTATTGGAAACAAAGGCAGTCAAACTATCCGATTCGATAGATGTTGCAGATGGTGTCTTAGCTATTGGTAAAGATACATTGTGCGACCATAATTGGCATAGGGGTGGATATGGAAAAATCACAGTGGAACAAGGCTTTGGAGTAGCATCCAATATCGCCAATTACAAAATAGTAAAAAAAGTATTTGAGAATGAACAAGCCTTTTCGGAAGCACTTGCAAAGTATGGTTATCAAGTGAAAGACACAAGTCTTGTTTATAATCCTTTGGGATATGGCATTCTCACCACTCCATTACAGAACTTGACTTTCTTTAATTACATAGCTAAAAGTAAGACTGCCATAAAAGAAGCATTGGAATACTCTGTTTCTAATGGATTAGCTAAACCTGCCCAATCAGATAAAGTTAAAGTAGCTGGAGCAACGGGAACAATTCAACTTCCGAACGGTGAATATGCGGTAGAATTTTGCGGTTACTTCCCTGCCGATAATCCGAAATACAGTGTTATCGTTACCATTAATAAGACAGAATTACCTGCAAGCGGTGGACTGATGGCAGGTGATGTTTTTAGGCAGATTGTTGATATTATGAATGAAAGATAATGAGAAGATTGCTATTTATCATTATTGGGCTACTTAGTTTAGCGGCTTGCAAAACAGACAAGACATCTGTTCCGCAAGAATTTGAGTGCTTTAATCAGCCACATATATACATAAAATACAAACAGCCTATAAACGGATATACAGTAAAGGTTATGTGGTTGCAATATGGTGAGGTAGGTAATGCTCTATTCTGTTTAGAGAAACAAGGAGTACAATACTACTACTTTGCGGAGAAATGGACTGATAAGATTCTGTATGATAAGGGTAACACATATCCGCACAACACAGTTATAGAGTTGGATTATACGGCTAAATTAAAGAGCGAAGAATACCTTTCGGATGATTCTCCTTTCTTCTTTTCTGATGTTGATTTTGACGGAGAAGAGGAGTTCATTATCAACCGCTATAAAAGTGGTTCAAGGGATTCCAATGCTTATGATGTGTACGACGTCAGCCCATACGGTTACTTTATACAGAAAACAGAAGTACCATTTACAGAGTTGGAAAACGGACAATGTAAGTTTGATTCAGAGAACAAGACTATTACTGTTTTTGGCTCTAATGGATGGAACAACGCTATTAGGCATATCTACCAACTAAAAGACAGAAAATTTGAATTAGTACAATCAGAATAACTATTTCAAAATCAAACGAAATGAAAACATTTAGATTTATTGGAATGGCTTTATTAGCCATAGTAATGTGTGTGAACTTTGCTTCTTGCAGTAGTGATAATGATGAAGAAAGTAACGGTGGTAAATCAACACAAGAACTGTTACAAGGCGTATGGTATGATGCCTATACAGACGATTGTCCCTACTTTATTGTCGAGAAAGGCTATTGCTACTTTGCCAACCAACCCTCAACAGTTTACTATGTTGAGAAGTACAAATACACTTTTGATTCTAAAAACAATACGCTGATGTGCTATGGATATGATGAAGAAAGTGATACCTACGATAATGAGCCGTGGTATATAAGAGTTAAATCTGTATCAGATACCAAACTTATTATAAAACTTTTGAACGATGACAATCAAACCGTTGATGATACAAGAGATTGTGTAAAACAATAGCAGACCACTACTTGACAGACAAAAAGCCAACCTACCCATTTGAAGTATATACTTCAAACAACGGATAAGTTGGCTTTTTCAGTTCTGAACAAACATCTTATTAACTACAAAACTATGTGTTTCACAAGCATATTTATAGATGCAGAGAACACAAAACAATAAGAGTAGATTTTTCAGCAGGTAGATTTTTAAGAAGATATAGCTTTATATACCTACTACTGATTTTTATACCGATACTATATTATGCAATGTCAATACAATATATGAATACTTTTTCAGTAGGGAGAAAGCTACTTTATACTATTATATACTATATCAGTAGATAGATAAAAAACTGATAGTCAAAAGCAAAACTATAAGAAAGAATCATTGGATAACAGCACAATATTGACTAACTTTGTGGTGCAGTTCAATGCTGCAAAGAGATTATTAATTTATTGTTGAATTTATCTTGTTTACGTGTAAACCAACATGTAAACCGCAACTTGAAAGGACTTCTTCTAAGAAGATATAAGCGGCAGTAGCTCAGTTGGTCACTTTTAATCCGCAGGATTAAAAGGCATCAGCTTCCCAAGCTGAGGGTCACGAGTTCGAGTCTCGCTTGCCGCTCTTTATAAAAGGCTGAATACTTAGTTATTCAGTCTTTTTCTTTTTTAAGAACATTCATTCTCAGGTATTAATAATTCTTCTAAACTATTTTTTAAGCTGCACTTATATTGTTTTTCCCCTTTTTCTGTTTTTCTTATTGTTTGTTCGCATATGTAATATAGCCGAAACATATATTACATCGTGAATAGTAAATTTGCAAAAATGCAACACTTTAAAAGTTAATAAATATAAAAGAAGTAATAATATATTCTTTATATGTTGCTTTTATTAAAAATTATCCATTTATTTGTCTGACAAATAATACTAATAGGACTAATAATAACACGATTTAATATATGGAAAACTTAAAAATTGATGGGCAGTCGATTACTTTGGTAGACCAAGTGGAAGACAAGTTATTGAATTATTTCAGAAGTCAGGACTTGAAAGTGGGTGATTCTATCCCTAACGAAATTGAGTTGTCGTCAGCGTTGGGGGTAGCTCGTAGTGTTCTTCGGGAAGCTCTTAGCCGTCTGAAAATGATGGGAATGATTGAAAGCCGTACACGTCGTGGAATGATATTAACTGAGCCTTTCATCTTAGGGGGAATGAAGAGAGTGGTTGATCCCCGTATTATGAGCCAGGAATCACTTCTCGATCTTTTGGGATTCAGGGTTGCCTTGGAGATAGGAATCAGTAGTGACATATTTCATAATATTAAAGAGCAGGATATTATGGAACTGGAAGAGATTGTTAATGCAGGCGTTGCATTGGGGAACAACGAATATGCCAATCTCAGCGAATATACTTTCCATTCAAAACTATACGAAATAACGGGGAATAAGACGATTGTACAGTTCCAAAGCATCATTCATCCGGTTATGAACTTTGTAAAAACCAATTTGAGGGAACGGGTGGAAGCTATAAATATAGAACTGGAGAAAAAGGGAAAGATTGTAACTCACACCGATTTATTGAACTTTATCAAGAATAAGGATGAAATGGGCTACAGAAATGCTATCGAGCAACACTTTTATGTCTATAAGAAGCTGATTTATGATAGGGCAGTGTTAGGAGAACAGAATAAGGGTCAATCACAATAAAAATATGACAAATGACACGGATTGTAAATAATTGTGTTGCATTGGTATGCCTTTGTTTGTTTTGGGGTCAAAGCCTGAGAGCTGCAGATGCTTCTCATTCTGAGCAGATAAAGTGGGGCAACGAGAGTGTTTTTAATGAGGAACACAACACTTTGGGACTCTTTTCCGGAGTACTTGGCGGACAAATTGTATTGGCAGGCGGCACTTCCGACGATTATAGCCGATGGGGAAGAAATGCGGTATGCCTTTCTGAAAATGCCGGATTCGCTTTGTATGAAGATGTGTTGTCCAAGCCGTTGGCTTATGGCGCTTCCATAACACTCTCTGACGGTATCTTGTGTATTGGAGGGCGTGATTCTTCCCAATGCTACAAAGATGTATTTCTTGTCACAATGCAGCAGGGCAAACTGAATGTTTCGGAAGATTGGCCGCCACTTCCTTTTCCGTTGTCTAACGCGGCAGGAGCACTACTGGACAATAAGGTATATTTGTTTGGAGGCAGGAAGTCGGTAAGTCCGTCTAGGTTATCGGATTCTTTTTTTGTGCTGGACTTGTCGAACAAGTCCAGAGGATGGAAAGAACTACCGGGCTATCCGGGATGCGTCCGGGAAGATGCAATTCTCGTGGTACAGAACAACGGCGTTTCCCCTTGTCTGTATTTATTGGGTGGACAGACGGAAACGGAAGAAGGGTTGTCTTCTTGCTTGACTGATGGATATGTCTATAACCCCCAATTGGGTAAATGGAGTTCATTAGGTTCGGATTTTCCGAAAGGAATATGTGCTGCTGTCGCCAGCGGAGCCAACCATATACTTCTTTTTCAGAAAGAGCCGGAAGATACACAGCATCTTAAAAAAGAGAATGCTTTATGGAAATACCATACAATTACGCAGACTCTTGTCAAGTCTGAATGTATTCCAGGTACCTATGACACCATGCAAGTCTTGCAAAGAAACCGTTCCTTCGTTATACTCGGTAGCAATGCCAGTTCCGGAACGAATAGACTGTACAGCCTTCAAGGGGATATTGTTCCTTTGGAAAAGGGGTTGGGACTTGTCAATATCCTTGTGATTATCGGTTATTTTGCCGTATTGGCCGGAATTGGAATTTACTTTTCACGGCGCCAGAAAAGTACGAACGACTATTTCAAGGGTGGAGGACGCATTCCGTGGTGGGCTGCCGGGCTGAGTCTTTTCGGAACCGCGTTGAGTGCCATCACCTTCATGGCTATACCCTCCAAGGCATATGCCACGAACTGGAGTTATGTGTTGTTCAATACCGGTATTGTGTTTGTTGCCCCCGTCATTGTTTATGTCTTTATTCCTTTTTTCCGGAGATTGAATATAACGACTGCCTATGAATATCTGGAGATACGTTTCAATGTCTTTATCCGGGTTATTTGCAGTCTGGCCTTTATTATTTTCCAGGTAGGGCGTATGGGCGTTGTGCTTTTTCTGCCCTCCATTGCTTTGAATGTGGTGACTGGATTGGATATATTCCTATGTATCGGTATTATGGGAGTTTGTAGTATTCTATATACAATGATAGGGGGAATAGAGGCGGTTGTATGGACAGATGCCATTCAAGTAATTGTACTGTTGGGAGGAGCGATATTTGCAGTGATATACATCTCGTGTTCTCTTCCCGGTGGATTGGGTGAAACGATTGATATTGCCGTGGCAAACGGTAAGTTCGATTTGGGAGCAACGAACTTTGACTTGAAGGATGCTACGATGTGGACTGTCATTATTGCCGCATGTTTTACCCATCTTACCACCTATGGGACGGACCAAAGTATGGTGCAGCGCTATCTCACTACCTCTTCGATGAAAGAGGCACGGAAGAGTGTATGGACCAATGCGATACTGACTGTTCCCGCCACACTGATTTTCTTCTTTATAGGCACTGCGCTTTATGCCTATTACAAGGTGTATCCTGAGAATCTGAGTATCAGTATTCCTAACGGCGATGCTATTTTTCCGTGGTATATTTTTACCCAATTGCCGGTCGGTATTGTAGGGTTGTTGATTTCGGGCATCTTCGCTGCGGCAATGTCCACTTTGAGCGGCAGTATGAATTCGGCAGCCACAGCTTATATAGTAGACATTTATTCACGTTTCTTTCATAAGGGAGAGGGTGGCAATGAATTGCATGCGGCACGTATGGCAACTTGTGTGATAGGAGTCATTAGTCTATCTTTTGCTTTTCTTATGGCAACATGGAATATCGCTTCATTGTGGGACGAATTTAACAAGATACTCGGGCTCATATTGGGCAGTATGGGAGGACTGTTCATGTTGGGCATGCTTACCAAACGCGCCAATTCCGGAGGAGCAATCATTGGTATAGTCGCAAGTATCATCGTACAATTGTTTGTTGCCAGATTCCAGACGTTCCATTTGCTTTTGTACACGGCATCCGGCTTTATCTCATGTTTTGTCATAGGTTATCTGGCAAGCTTGTTCTTTAAGAAAAAATAGGTTTGAACCTATCATTAATTATAATATAATTTTATTTATGAACAAACGACTTTTAACAGGATTAATCGCTGCACCATTTACGCCAATGCACGAAGATGGTTCCTTAAATTTGCAGGTGATCGGGCCGTATGCAGAGTTTCTGATGCAAAAGAAATGTGTGACGGGAGTGTTTATTTGTGGCACGACGGGAGAATCCGTTTCTCTGACAACAGAAGAACGAAAGGCTGTTGCGGAAAAATGGATGGAGGCAGCCAAGGGAAAACTGAAAGTGATAGTGCATGTAGGTGGCATGTCGCAGGTTCAGTGTGCCGAGCTGGCAGCCCATGCGCAAGCTATTGGAGCTGATATGATAGCAGCCATGGCGCCCTGCTTTTTCAAGCCCGGTTCTGTAGATGAGCTGATAGGTTTTTTCAAGCCGATAGCTGCATCGGCTTCCCGCTTGCCGTTTTATTACTATAACATGCCGTCCATAACCGGGGTTTCCTTGCCGGTACACAAGTTCCTTATAGAGGGCAAGAAGCAAATTCCCAATCTGGTGGGAGTCAAGTTTACTCATAACAACCTGATGGAGATGCAGCAGTGCATTCATGCGGACGGTGGGGCGTTCGAAGTCTTGCACGGTTTTGATGAGATACTGATTACCGGATTGTCGGTTGGAGCTAAGGCTGCCGTAGGCAGTACCTACAACTATGTTCCGGGTATATACAAAGCTGTGATGGAAGCCATGGAAAAGGGAGACCTTGAAACAGCTCGTGAAATGCAATGGAAATCTGTTGAAATCATTGATGTGCTGATAAAGCATGGGGGAGGAGTCAGAGCTGGTAAGATATTCATGAAACTGGCAGGAATAGACTGTGGACCATGTCGATTGCCGATAGCTCCTTGTTCTGAAGAAGAGCTGGAGGAGACAAGAAACGAATTGAAAAATACGGAATTCTTCAAATACATTAATTAACTAAAAACGATTGCCTATGGAGATATTGCAACAATACATCCAATGAAAAAACTCATTGGCCAACTTAAGTTTGACCCCCGAAAAGGGAGGGGAAACGAGTATTGGCACTTCCCGTTTCCCCTTAAATAAATTACTGAAACAATTTATTATTAAAATCGTAACAAAGATGAGAAAAATATTTCATTTTCACCTCATAACTTTTCTACTATTTTGCCCATTTTTGCTTTGGGCACAAGAATTTAACCTATCAGGTGTAGTAGTGGACAATACTGGTGAAACTCTTCCAGGAGTTTCCATCGCTGTGAAGGGTACGACTCGAGGAGTTATTACGGATATGAATGGCGCTTTCCAGCTGAAAGTAAGCAAGGGGGAAACTCTTGTATTTTCCTATGTGGGCTATGATGAACAGCAAATCCTGATTACTAATCAAAAGATTCTTAACATCCGGATGGAACCGACCACCATGGGGCTGGATGAAGTGGTGGTTGTAGGTTATGGTACCCAATCCAAGCGTACCGTAACATCCGCCATCAGCAAGGTGGATGGAGAAACATTGAAGGCAACTCCTATCAATACTGTGGGAGAAGGGCTGAAGGGTAAAATTGCGGGTGTACGCGTGTACAATGAGAACAATACTCCGGGTGCAGAGGCTACGTTCTTGATTCGTGGTGGTTCATCTATCAGTCAGAGTAATTCTCCTCTTATATTAGTTGATGGCGTAGAGCGCAGTACAGCGGGTATCAATCCCAATGACATCGAATCTATCGAAGTCTTGAAGGATGCCGCTTCTTCTGCTATTTATGGTTCGCGTGCATCGAATGGAGTTGTCCTGATTACGACAAGAAAAGGAAAAAGCGGTGCTCCTCGAGTGACGTTTGAGGCTTCCTTTGCAAACGAGAATGTGGAGCGGATGATTGAGTATCTGGATGCTACCCAAGCTGTTACTATCATGCGCGATCGTTGGGCTTCCGGACCCAGTCCGGAAAAGTTATACCTTGACGGATATGCTTATAGTTCCGGCAATACGGATGCTTCCAAGTTTTCTACCCGTTACCTGAGGGATGGAGAGAGCATTCCGGCAGGATGGAAGTCTGTGGCTGATCCGTTGGATCCCAGTAAGACTTTGATTTTTGAAGATAATGATTGGGCCAGTACTTGTTTCAAGAATGCTCTTTGGCAAAATTATTATGTGGGGATAGAAGGAGGTACGGAGAAATTGAGCTATGTGGGCAGTATTGGCTATATGAAAGATTCCGGTGTAGGTGTAGGCACGGCATTCGACCGTTTTAACGCCCGTACTAATGTAACTGCCAAAATCAGAGAGAACCTGACTTTCAGTAGCAACATAGATTACAGCCAGACGAATAGCGAAGAGTATGCCAGTCAGTATCAGGTGATTTCCCGTGGACTGATGACCCCGGCCGTTCAACGTAAATATTGGGTGTCTGACAATGAATGGTACGGAACCCCGACGCCAGGTCCAAACTCTTCGTCTCCGAATCCGAGCTTCTACTCGTATTTTAATGATAACAATCAGCGTACCAACCGTTTGGGGTTAGTCGGCTCTCTTGATTGGGAAGTTTTGAAAGGATGGCATGCTGTGGGCACCGCTTCTTTGTTTACGCAAAACAGCCATGGAGATACATTCATGCGTGCCAACCCGATGAATGGAACGCGGAAGGCGACTACCAACATGACGGATGAGCAACGGAAGAAACTGGAATTCTACACCAGCTATACAAGAACGTTTGCCGATAAACACAGCATCAGTGCGATGGTAGGATATTCCTATCAGCAATATTTGTACAAGTATGTGTATGCTGCCACTACCGGACACAGCTCCGACAAGATACCGACATTGAACGGAGGTTCTGTTTATTCCGATGCAACGTCGACCAAGCAGGAAGATGTGAATATCGGTTATTTCGGCCGATTGAACTATGATTATCTGAAAAGATATATGTTGACTGCTACTTTCCGTGAGGACGGCTCTTCCCGTTTTGCCAAAGGCAACCAATGGGGATTCTTCCCCGGATTGTCTGTCGGATGGGTTATGAGTGATGAGCCTTTTATGCAGAATATCGGTTTTATAAGTAATTTGAAGTGGCGTGGCAGTTATGGGCAGACCGGTAACAACTCCATCGGCTATTACGATGCATTAGGATTGTATGCCATTACCACCAGTTACGATCAAAGTGCTGCGACCGTTTCTTCGGCCATGCCTAACAAGGCTCTTGAATGGGAGACTTCCACACAATTGGATTTAGGTTTTGATTTAGGCTTGTTCAAGAACCGCATCATATTGGGTATAGACTATTTCAATAAGATTACGGATAACCTGATTACTTCCAAAGTATTGCCCAATACGTCGGGATACGGTTCCATCCTTACCAATCTTGGAAAAGTACGTTTCCGTGGTTTCGATGCTGAAATAACAACACGTAACATTGTCAAGAAGGATTTCACGTGGGAATCTAAATTCACCATTACTTACGTAAAGAACAAGGTGCTTAAACTGCCCGAAAACGGACGGGACAAGAACCGCCAGGGAGGATACTCTGTAAAAATGCAGGATGGCACGACCAAAGAATTCGGAGGTGTTGCCGAGGGTGAACCGTTGGGGCGTTTCTATGGATATAAGAAAGACTTTATCATTACAACTCCCGAGCAGGCTGCCAATGCCCGTTATGACACCTCATCCAAAGGTTGGGACTGGACCACGAAACAGAAACTGGGTGTCGGAAAAAAGACTATCGGAGACTATGAGTGGAAAGACCTGAACGGAGACGATATCATCAACAGCAATGATATGTTCCTGCTGGGAAATACGATTCCCCATACCACCGGAGGTTTGAACAATACTTTCACTTACAAGGGCTTCACATTGAATGTCTATCTTGATTTTGCTTTGGGGCACTCCATTTCCAATGGTTATCTGCAACGCCAGATGTGTAATTTCATGAATGGAAACACCAGCCTGCCTGCTGAAATCCTAAAATGCTGGAATGTGGGGGATGACCCGAGTAAGGCCAAGTATGCCCGTTTCTCAGGCAATGACTCCGATGAGTTGAATAAGAATTTCCGGGACAACTCCGATGTTTTCACCCAGAAAGCCGATTATCTCTGTATCCGTGAAATCTCTCTGCAATATGCTCTGCCTCAGGCATTGCTGGCAAAGATTGGTCTGAAAGGGCTGGTATTGACCCTGGCCGGAAACAATCTGCATTATTTTACGGAAGTAATAGGCCTTTCTCCCGAAGTAGGTGCATCAAGTACCTATTCCGGTAGTTTCAACACCTATCCGCCTATCCGTAAGTTCTCTATCGGATGTAAAGTTACTTTGTGATAAAAGAAGTTTAATACGAAAAATAAGAATTATGAAAATAAAAATATTATCCGGCATTCTTCTTATAAGTGGGGTCTCGTTTTTTACATCATGTCATGGAGACCTGAATGTGATACAGCCCAGCCAGTTCACCAGCTTGTCCATGTGGACAGAGGAGAGCGATGCTACGAGTGCGGTAAATGGAGCATATACTCAATTCCGTTCCGCCTTTTCCGATTTGCTCAACATCTATGGAGAGATGCGCTCAAACTGGTATGAGAGTGGGGCGGTAAATGATGCGTTTTTTAATAGAGTGGGTACAAACGTATTGCTGAGCGGTGATGCAGGTACAAATTGGAGTAGTATATATACTACCATTAATAGTGCAAATTTGATTCTGAAGCATACTCCGGAAATCTCTTTCACCAATGAAGCTACACGTAATGAGGTGATGGCCAATGCCTATTTCCTACGGGCATATTGTTACTTTACTCTGGTGCGGGTATTCGGTGACTGTCCACTACTGACTTCCGGCTTTGAGTCAGAAAAGCAGGAGGACATGTATCCCAGCCGTACGGCGGCCTCTGAAGTATATGCTCAGGTCGAAACCGATATAGAAGAAGCTTTAAGGTTGATGCCCGCTTCTTCCAAGCTTCTCCATAAGGCATCTCCGGCAGCCATCAACATGTTGCGTACTGAATATTACTTATGGAAGGCAAAGCGTCTGGGAGGAGGGAATGCGGCTCTGAGTACGGCGCAGTCTTCTGTTGATGCGGTATTGAAAGCCGGATATGCACTTCTTCCCACGTTTGCCGATATTTTCAATTTAAGCAACGAAGCCAATTCTGAGCTTATCTGGACATTGCCCTATATCGTCAATGAAAATGTGACTCCGGGAACATCCCCCAACTTTTTCGCCTATTATCTGGCACCTAACGGTGACAGAACCCGGCTGAGGGAAGCCGGATATACCGAGGATGAGGTTCCTGCCGGTTCCCATGCCCAGTATGTTGTGCCCACGCAAGCCTATTGCGATTTCCTGGCTGAGGATGCACGTGACACGCGTACGGATGTTTCAGTACGGGTATTCGAGGATAAGTTCCTGACGGAAGAAGTACAGATTAAAAGGATGGTTGTGAAGTTCAAAGGCTCCTTTGCCAATGATACGCGTAGTTTTGACAGTGATGTCCCCGTCTATCGTTTGGCCGAAGCCTATCTTTTGAAAGCTGAAGTGGAAAATGCCTTGGGAAATACGGATGCCGCTTTGCAGAATCTGAATGTAGTGGCCAAGCGTGCTTATGGGGTAGACAACTACTACACGGCAAGGACTCAGGATGCCATAGACAATGCCATTATCAGCGAAATACTGAAAGAGTTTGTCGCAGAATCAAAAGCATGGTGGGCATACCTTCGCTTTAATAAGGAATTCGAGCTTATTGAGACCTTGAAGGGGCGTGAAGGGGAGAAGAATGTTACCTTGTGGCCTATTGCTCCTGCTTGTCTCAATACTAATCCGAATATAACACAAACGGAAGGTTACAAATAAATATTGGGATGATATGAGATATAAGACTATACTTTTACTGGTCTTGTCTGCTTGGGGCATCATGGCATGCCAAAATTATACGGATAAGATAGCGGTGGAGATTCGGCAACCGGTATATCCGGTGTTGACATTGAAGGAGCATAATCCGGTATTGTGTCTGCGTCTGATTAGGAACAGCGGCGTGGCATATCAGTTGGAAAAGATAAATTTCACTTTGGATGGAACTGTCCGTTCCGGTGATGTCGTTTCCGCTTCGCTGTTCTTGGATAAGAATTGTGGGCAGGTTTGTGCAAGTGCCAAACCGGTGAACAAACAATTGAGTTTTAAGGTAGGCCGGCAGATAGAGGAAGATACACTGACATGCTGGGTGACACTCCGACTGAGGGATGATGCGGCGCAGGCTACAAGCAAGATTGAAATCTCATGCAGCAGTGTCCAGACAGACTTGGGGCTGGTGGGCATCCGCCAGTTGCCCGCAGTAAAGCCGCTCCGTATAGGAGTGGCCCTGCGGCAGCCGGGTCAGGACGGGGTACACACTTCCCGCATTCCCGGATTGGTGACTTCGACGAAAGGTACCTTGCTGGCCTTGTATGATGCACGCAATGAAAGAGATGACGATTTGCAGGGCGACATTGATATTGCCATCAATCGCAGTGAAGATGGAGGGCGGACTTGGCAACCCATGCAGACTGTTCTGGATATGAAAGAATGGGGCGGGCTACCTCAGAAATATAATGGAGTGAGTGATGGTTGCATCTTGTCGGATGATTTCACCGGAGACCTCTATGTCATAGGGTTATGGATGCACGGAGTCTTGGACCCCAAGACGGGCAAATGGATAGAGAATCTTACCGATACCTCGACCGTATGGAACCACCAGTGGCGTGCGCACGGTTCTCAGCCGGGATATGGTGTCAAACAAAGTTCTCAATTCCTGATTAGTAAGAGTACCGACGACGGACTTACCTGGAGTGAGCCGCGTAACATTACCCGCCAAGTAAAAAAGGAAAAATGGTGGCTGCTTGCTCCCGGACCGGGTCGTGGCATCACAATGGAAGACGGTACATTGGTATTTCCGGTAGAGGGGCGGAACGAAGACGGGCTTCAGTTCTCTACAATCATGTGGAGTAAAGACAAGGGCGAAAACTGGACCGTAGGCGAACCGGCCTACTACAATACCAACGAATGTCAGGTGGTAGAACTTTCAGACCATTCCTTGATGTTGAACATGCGTGAGCGCAGCAACCGGGGACGTCAGGAAGGTAATGGGCGGGCCATTGCCGTCACTGCCGATTTGGGAAAAACGTGGACGGAACATCCCACGTCGCGCAGAGCTCTCATTGAACCGGCTTGCCAGGCATCCTTGCTGCGCCATGATTATATTGAAGACGGAGAAGAACGTCATGTATTACTCTTTGCCAATCCTAATTCAAAAGAGCGCCGTAACAACATTACCATTAAGGTGAGTTTCGATGACGGGCAAACTTGGCCCGAGGAGTATTGGATGTTGTTGGATGAAGGTAGGGGGGCGGGGTACTCTTGCATGACTTCTATTGACGAGCATACCATAGGTATCTTTTATGAGGGGAGTCAAGCCGACATTCAGTTCCAGGCTATCCCGCTGAAAGAATTATTGAAGAAATAAAAGTATAACACCTTAAAAAATAGATAAATATGAAACGCAGTGAAATCAATCAATATATCCGCGAAGCCAAAGCATTTATGACAAAGTACCACTTCATGCTGCCTCCATGGGCGGACTGGACTCCGGACGACTGGAAGACCAAAGGACCGGAATGTGATGATATCCGGGAAAGAGCCATGGGTTGGGACCTGACCGACTTCGGCTGGGGCGATTTCCTGAAAATCGGCCTGACGCTGGTAACCCTCCGTAATGGAAGTCTGCAGAAGAAAGACAAACCCTATTGTGAAAAGATTATGTTTGTCCGCTGCGGACAAGTTACTCCCACCCATTTCCATTGGCTGAAAACGGAAGACATCATCAACCGGGGTGGAGGAATCCTCTGCATGCGTCTGTGGAAGGCCGACAAGGAAACTGAAATGCTGACTGAAGAACCGCTTGTCGTTTCCATCGACGGAGTCAGTACACGGGTAGCTCCCGGAGAAACGGTGCGTCTTGCTCCCGGACAAAGCATTTGTTATGAGCCTTATCTCTACCATACTTTCTGGGCCGAGGACGACCATTGTCTGGTAGGCGAAGTCTCTACAGTGAACGATGACATGAGAGACAACCGTTTCCTCACCCCCAAGGGGCGTTTCCCGCAGATAGAAGAGGATGTTCCGGCCGAACATCTGTTGTGCAACGAATATCCCGAAGTTTAGAAAGTATGAAAGATAAGACCAACCTGACGGGATTGAATCCTGATAATTTCCGGTCCGTAATCAACGGAAAGGATACCGGCCTTTATATACTGCGCAATGGCAGCGGTATGGAGATGTGCGTCACGAACTACGGGGCCATCGTCTTATCCATCATGGCTCCTGATAGTCATGGTAAGTTTGAAAATGTCGTCATAGGCTTCGATACGCTGGAAGAGGCCCGCAGGCAAAGCAAGGACTATTATATAGGAGCTACTATAGGCCCCGTAGCCGGACGCATATTGCACGGCGCTTTCCGTGTAGGAGAAAAAGATTATCACTTACAGCTTAACTCTGTTTCTAATACTCTGCACAGTGGTGATAACGGTTTTCACACGGTGGTGTGGGAAGCACAGCAACCGTGTGAAAACCAACTTCTCCTCCGGCATTTCCATGCCGATGGAGAAGCCGGTTTTCCGGGCAATGTTACGGTAAGGATGATGTATACCTTGACGGACGACAATGGGTTCCGTATAGATTATGAGGCGGAGACAGACCGCGACACCTTGTTCTGTCCCACCAATCATGCCTATTTTAACCTGGCGGGCATGGGAACTCCCACTACTTCCATTGAAGACCATCTGGTGAGGATAAACGCGGATTTCTACCTGCCTATCGACATGAATACGAACAATACCGGTGAAGTCAGGGCAGTGGGCGATACGCCTTTTGATTTCCGCGACTACCATTCCATAGGCGAACGCATCAACCGGAAAGACTTGCAGTTGCTCAACGGCCACGGTTATGACCACTGTTTTGTCTTGAAGAAACCCGCGCTGCATGAGCTCTCTTTCGCCGCCACCTGCATCAGTCCGTCCAGTGGGCGCAGAATGGATATCTATACCACAGAGCCGGGGCTTATCATGTACACCGGCAATTATTTGCCGGGCTTCACGGGCATGCATGGCACTGTGTATCCGCGTCGTAGCGCCGTCTGCTTTGAAACCCAGTGCTTTCCCGATACACCGAACAATCCGCATTTCCCCTCCATCGTATTACGTGAAGGAGACCTTTATAAACAGACATGTATTTATCAATTCAGTACGCAACCATGAAAAACAGAATCATTCTTTGTTTGGGATGCCTGCTGGCATTCCTCCAGCTCCGGGCACAAGTCAATACCAACCAGCAGCATTTGTGCAATCCTAATTCTTTTTCCATCGTCCTGCTGGGCGACCCGCAAAACTACGTGAAGTATGACTATAACCAGCCGGTTTTTGAGCTGATGACGGCGTGGACCGCTCATCATATAGACTCCCTCCGTGTAAAGGCGGTGCTTTGTACGGGCGACTTGGTAGACCAGAATGAATGTATTCTACCTCCCTTCCCGCGTTTCGGGAATCTTACGAGCCGGGAGCAGTGGACATTTGTGTCGCGGGCTTTCGGGCGGTTGGACAACAAGGTCCCTTATCTCATTTCTACCGGAAACCATGATTACGGCTACACCCGTTCGGAGAACTCGATGACCCGTTTCCCGGAATATTTCCCGATAGAGCGCAACAGCCTATGGAGAAAGACCATCGTGGCCGCCACCAATAACAGAAACGGCCTGCCTACGCTGGAGAATGCCGCCATGGAGATAACGGACGAGCATTGGGGGAGGATTTTGATTATTGCCGTTGAATTTGCCCCGCGCGACGAGGTCTTGTCATGGGCCAGGGAGCTGGTGGCTGCCCCGCGCTTCAAGGACCATACGGTGATTCTCATCACCCATTCCTACCTTACCGGCTTCGACAGCAAGCGCATCACCAAAGAAGGCTATAAGATAACCCCGTCCAATACGGGCGAAGGCATCTGGCAGAAGCTGGTGCAACCTTCCGCCAACATCCGTCTTGTGTTGTGCGGACACTATGCCACTCCGAATGAACGGTTGGACTATACCACGGGATTCCGTACCGACAAGAATGCAGCCGGACACGATGTGCACCAGATGATGTTCAACTGCCAGGCGTTGGGTGGCGGCATGAGTGGAAACGGGGGAGACGGCTGGCTGCGTCTGCTCGAATTCCTGCCCGACGGACATACGGTGCAGGTCAGGACCTATTCTCCGCTTTTCGGCTTTTCTCCTCAAACCAAGGACAAGGCATGGCGTACGGAATCTTATGACCAGTTTCAATTCACGATAAAATAAAAAATATGAAGCGTATATCAATTATTTATTCATTAATACTCTTTTGTATGTATTTATCAGCACAGACAAGTCCGGAGTGGACTTCCGGAAATGCGAAGAAATGGATGAAAAGTGCCGTTTGGTCCAATGGCTGGACTGTCTCTCCCCATAAATCAGTCAATGCTGTTGAATTTGCCTGCCAATATCATAAGAACAAGGATGTCTGGGATGCTGCATTCCGCTTTCTTGCCGAACATGATTTGGAAGCGCTGTCCATTGGCAACCATGTCATTCTGGAGGGGAAATGCTGGGCTACGGTCAGTGAATACATTCCCAAAGAGGTGGAGAAAGGGAATATTGAAAGTCACCTCCGTTTTGTCGACCTTCAGTATGTACTCTGGGGAAATGAAAAGATGGGGCTGGCAAGTGACGTCGAAGTACGTCAGGCGTATAATTCAAAAAAGGATGTTGCTTTTTATACCTCTTCCCGGATAAAACACTACTCTGCCGATGCCGGCAGTTTCTTCTTGTTTTTCCCTTCGGACATTCACCAGCCTTCTGTTCGGGGAAAGGGGGAACTTGTTAAAAGCAGGAAGATTGTGATTAAAATAGAATATGTAGATTAGTGTGTTTTCGGTTCTATTAAAAATACTATTTGTTTTTCAAATAAATTTCCTTTAAAATTTGTACTTTTGCCGACTGTTTAGAGAAATCAACGAAAACTTTAAAAAACGAAATAGAATGGCAGTAGAATTGAAAGACCTTACCAAACGTAGTGAGAACTATTCTCAGTGGTACAACGAGTTGGTGGTAAAAGCCGATTTGGCAGAACAATCGGCTGTACGCGGCTGTATGGTGATCAAGCCTTACGGATACGCTATCTGGGAGAAGATGCAACGTCAGTTGGACGATATGTTCAAGGAAACGGGACACGTCAACGCTTATTTTCCCTTGCTTATTCCGAAATCATTCCTCAGCCGTGAAGCGGAACATGTGGAAGGCTTTGCCAAAGAGTGTGCCGTCGTGACGCACTATCGTTTGAAGAACGATCCGAATGGCGGCGGTGTGGTGGTGGACCCTGCTGCAAAACTGGAAGAAGAGCTGATTATCCGCCCCACTTCCGAAACCATCATCTGGAACACCTACAAGAACTGGATCAATTCATACCGCGACCTGCCTATCTTGTGCAACCAGTGGGCAAACGTGTTCCGTTGGGAAATGCGTACCCGTCTGTTCCTCCGTACCGCCGAATTCCTCTGGCAGGAAGGACACACGGCACATGCCACTCGCGAGGAAGCCGAAGAAGAAGCGGTAAAGATGCTGAATGTATATGCCGAGTTTGCCGAAAAACACATGGCGGTGCCCGTGGTAAAGGGCGTGAAGTCTGCCAACGAGCGTTTTGCAGGTGCCCTCAACACCTACACCATCGAAGCGATGATGCAGGACGGAAAGGCTTTGCAGAGCGGTACTTCCCACTTCTTGGGACAGAACTTCGCCAAGGCGTTCGATGTACAGTTCGTCAATAAGGAGAACAAGCTGGAGTATGTTTGGGCTACCTCCTGGGGTGTTTCCACCCGTCTGATGGGAGCGCTTATCATGACGCATTCCGATGACAACGGTCTGGTACTTCCTCCGCACCTGGCTCCGATACAAGTAGTCATCGTACCTATCTACAAGAATGCAGAGATGCTGGCTAAGATTGACGAGAAAGTGGCAGGCATTGTTGCCAAGCTGAAATCGATGGGCATTTCCGTGAAGTACGACAATGCCGACAACAAACGTCCGGGCTTCAAGTTTGCCGACTATGAGGTGAAGGGTGTTCCCGTTCGTCTGGTGATGGGTGGCCGCGACCTGGAGAACAATACAATGGAAATCATGCGTCGCGATACACTGGAGAAGGAGACGCGTTCCTGCGAGGGTATCGAAGAGTACGTGAAGGATTTGCTCGAGGACATTCAGGCAAATGTCTACAAGAAAGCGCTCGATTACCGTAACAGCCGCATCACCAGCGTGGACAGCTACGAGGAATTCAAGGAAAAGATTGAAGAAGGCGGCTTCATTCTGGCTCATTGGGACGGGACTACCGAAACCGAAGAGAAAATCAAGGAAGAGACCAAAGCAACCATCCGTTGTATTCCTTTCGATTCATTTGTTCCGGGTGACAAGGAACCGGGCAAGTGTATGGTTACCGGCAAGCCTTCTGCCTGCCGCGTGATTTTCGCACGTTCCTATTAATAATACCCACCCCGGATTACGCGGATTAACACAGATGATTTTAGGAGTTCTGATAATCAGAAACTTTTATCTGCGTTAATCCGCGTAATCCGGGGTGATTGTATATCTTGATACGTCCTCTCGGTTTTAAATTTATAGAGTTATCTCTCATCATGAATTGATGAACAGCTATTTATATTGCTTCAGAAATTCTGAGATTGTTTTACGTACAGTTTCCGGAGATTGTTTTGAATGAAGCATTGCTGCAATGACAATCCTATTCTCATCAATCAAATAATATATCACGTTAGGGGAAAGTTTTAAATGACGGACAGTAATGTTGTTAAATAGAGTAGAAAAATCACTGTCTATAATTCCTATATACGGATGTTTTGCTAAAAGATTTACTTTGTCTTGTATCTTTTGACGTGTTTTCTGTGCCGTCAACATGCCAAAATTATTCTCTACATAAATAAGTATCTCTAAAAAGTGCTCATAAGCCAACTTAGACCAGACTATTTCCATCCCATGCGTTCATTTATCATACTCTCTATTTGGGAGTTTGATATACAGTGTCCTGCTTTATTCTCTTCTAAGGCAAATAGAAGGGCTTCAGCCAAAGCATCTCGGGGAATACTGTTGATAAAGTCGTCCATCGGTATGGCTGATTGATGATAAGTTGCCATCATCGGTTCTTGTGCCGTTTGTTTGGAAGAGTCCTGCTCTTTATATGGTTTAATTTTACCCATTGCTTTTATTTTTAATCAAAGGTAAACTGAATAAATGAAAACTCCTAATATTCAATCCATTTATTTTCCACTGCATCAAAGCCAACCAATCTACATACTATTGTAACCTCCTTCACATCTCCTCGTAACAACTTTCCCTCATTTTTGCAGCGTAAAAAAAGAAAGGAGGCCCGAATATGAAACTGAACAGAAATGACTATACCGTAGAGGCGGCAGCCGGCGGTGGTTTTTACGCTTATTTTATGAATAATGTGTTGTGCAGCGCCTACGGTGAAATGCCTGACGAAGCCTGCGAAAACCTGGAACAGATTGTTGACGATTTTGTCAGTGATATGTATATGGTCGAGGAATTTGTCTGATATTCCGGCATCATATGCCGACCGAATTATCCTTTTTACGTATTTATTCCATAAATTCTCTTGAAGTCATGTCTGCGCGATGCCGGTGTCATCTCCGAGGAGTTCGATTTGGAACGTCTGCTGGACTTCTCGGAGCATTTTCGCCCGAACATGGCTTTCCGCTATTGGGTGCGTAGCTGCGACTGGCGTATCCTGCGCTGTATAGAGAGGGAAGAAAAAGAGGAAACCTTTTTCGGGGTTTCCTCTTCCTGCCGTCCTTTCTTTCCGGCGACTTAAATGCTCACGTTCATCGCATTGGCTCCCAATGCCCCTAAGATGGCGGAGGCTACTGCAATTACGACTTTCAGAATTTTATCCCAGATACTTTTTTTCATGCTATATACGTTTTAAAAGTTGAACATACGAATCGGTAGTAAAATCAGTCATATTTATCCCAACGGATTTTCACCCTGGTCTCCGTCCGAACCGCCTCCGTCTCCCGAGCCGGAACCGCCGCCGGAGCTTCCTCCTTCACCGTCTCCCTTGTTCAGCAAAGCTTCCAGGTCGTAGAAGTCAATCTTCTGCCCGGCACGCGTGGCGGCGATGTCCGGTCTTACGGTGCTGGAAGGCCGGAAATTGATTTTCACCGCTTTGATGTTCTTGGCGGTGCACTCCTTTACATCCAGTACGCCTGCCGTACGCGCCGACAGGCTGAATACGCCGAAGTTTTTGATATTCACCGACTGGCCGCTGTAGAGGGTTGTTATCATGGCCTCCACAAAATTGGTCAATACACTTTGGATGTCTCCCAGTGTCAGCGAACTCTTCTCCTTCATCACATACGCAATGTCGTCCAGCGTCGCATTGTCGCCCAGTGTCACCAGCTGCGGGTAGAATTTTGCCACCGCATCTGCCTTTCGAGGATCTTTCCTCGCAATTTTCTTGAATGGTACTCCCATAAACAATTAAATAATTAAAAATTAACAATTAGAAATTAAAGTCCCGTATTGCAATACTTTGCTCTTTCTCCTTTAGGGGGGAAGAGGGGTGCTGCAAAAGTACTCCTCCGGCTTTTTCTGCTCATGGCTTTCTTCGGGTTACGCCGTCTCTTTCCCGTTTCCTTTCTGTTCAGGAAAAGTTCTTCGTCCGATGCCCGTTTATGTCTGTATATGCTTGGTCATATCGCTGATATTCAGTATCTTTATGGTGTAATAATCAACCAATAACATAAAGAATGAAAACAGAAAAAGAAAAGAAGGAAGAGGAGGAGGAAGACCTTCGTCCGTTCCGCATCCACGCCTATTCGAAGGAGGAGCTTGCCATGCTCTACAACCCGACTTACTGCATCAGCAATGCCATCTATACCCTGGCGGCATGGATACGCCACAACAAGGCACTGAAGGGTGAGCTGGAGAAGGTGGGCTACAACAAATACCGGCGCACCTTCACTCCGCTGGAAGTGAAAGTGCTGGTGAAGTATCTGGGAGAACCCTGACAGGATGCCGGCCGGAAATAGGGAAGCCGTGTAAAGAAAACGCCAATATATGTAAAGCCCCGTAACAATATATGTTGTCATGCACAACAATATATGTTACGGGGCTTCTCTCTTCTCCTCGAATACCGGTTACTGATATAGCTGGATGTCCACTACCTCATATTCGGTCGTCTCCTGCTCGTTGGTCCGTGTACCGAATCCGTACTTTTCCAGTGCCTGCACCAGTACCAGCTGGGTGTGCGGGTTCACCTGCACCTTCCCGAATATGCTGAGCTTGGTCAGTATGACGCTGGCAGGGAGCCACTTTGTCTGCAGGTCCTCGGGCAGCGGTTTGCGGAAGAAGACGAAGAGGTTCTCCTCCACGGGGTCTTTCATGCGGTGCCGTTCGTTGTGCTTGTTCAACTGTTCTATCTCCTCGCCCTCGTACCAGTATCTGAATCCGCCTTTCAGCAGGGCGAGCGCCTGGGCGTAGATACCGGGATGGTTCACCGGGGTGTGGTAGTCTATGCCGGTGATGGTGATGGGGAGGAAACGCCGGTTTCCGCCGATGTCCTGCAGGCACTGCCGGTTGTTGGTGCTCGCGATGAAGGAGCAGTGGCGGGGCAGGGTGAAGGCTTCGATGTCGTAGGCCTTGCGCTGCGTCACGTTGTCCTGCGCGATGATTCGCTTCAATGCTGCCAGCTCGCCGGGCTTCACGCCTTCGAACTCCTCCATGTTGATGATGATTCGCGTGGCGAGCAGGCGGGCATCGTCCTTGTTGCTCGGGTCTATTATGCCGTTGTAGAAGTACTCTTTCCACTCGGGCGGCAGCAGGCGCCGAATCCAGCTGCTCTTTCCCTTTCCCTGCTCGCTGTAGAGGATGATGACGAGCTGGTTCATGTCCTCGTCGCTCAGTGCGCAGGCCACCAGGCCCACTATCCACCGTTTGAAGCCCTTCTGCCATAGCTCCCGGTTCTCGGTCGTCAGGGTGTCGGCAAGTTGGGCGATGTAGTCCGTCCCGTCCCAGGGGGGAAGCGCGTACAGATAGTCGGTGTAGGGGTTGAACTCCTTGGCGTAGTTGGAGTCTATCACGGCTCTGAGGAAATTCTGGTAGCAGGAGATGCCGGCCATCTGCAGGTCTACGAACATGGTGTTGTAGTCCTTTCCGCGCATGGGGCGGTAACCTTTTCCGGCATCTGCCGACGGGGTGTAGGGCATGAATTCGAGGCGGTCCAGGATGAGGTTCCTGCGGATGCCGTAGTGCTCTTCCAGAAAGCTCATCACTTGGTTGATGACGGGCTTTTTCTCTTCCTTCTTTGTGGCGGCTTCGCTGGTCTTGTCGGTATAGATGTAGGCATTGTGCAGGGGGGATTCCACGTCGGGGTACTCTTGTCCGAACTCGTTTTTCGCCAGTCTGATGGCTGTCTGCTCGTCCAGGCCCTTGCTGTAGCATTTGTTGCCCAGGGCGAAGAGGAAGTTGTCGCGGTTGCCTGCCCGGAACCTGGTGGTGCGCTTCACGGCGGTCACGGCTTGGGAGAATATCAGCTTCTCCCAAGGCTTTGCGTCCTGCGGCGTGGCGGCAACGGAGGCGGGGAGGGGGTGTACCGTTTCGGCAGCCGTCCTCTTCTTGCCGCTTTCCTTCTTCGCAGGCGGGATGATGCGTGCCGGCAACGGGGAAATCTGTTCCAGCAGTGCGGCATTGATATAGGCATGCGGGTCGAAGGACATGAAGTATCCCCGCGAAATGTCCTTTCCGCTTCCGTCCACCTCTACTCCGAGAAGGGCCTCGTAGTGCTCTTTGGCGGCGCTGTACAGCTTCAGGTGTATCTCCTCGAGCGTGGCGTAGGTCACCTCGCCCTGCCGGAGACGGTCATACAGACGCCGGGTGTATTCCGTCTGCATGAAGACGAACAGCTTGTAGCCGTGCCTTTTGGGGGAGAGGAAACTGCCCAGGGTGTGCGGGTCTTCGTTGATGAGGGTCCGGGTCTGCTCCAACTGTCCTTCTTCCAGGTCGTCGATGTCGAGCGTGATGACGGGGTTGTAGCGGGTGATGCTCGGTGCGAGCCTTCTTTCCCGGTAGTTGGCCGTGAGGGTCCTGAAGGGAAGCTGCTTCTTGACGTGGTTGGCTTCCTCCACCTTTCCCTGTGCCACGAGGCTGGCGATTTTGATGATTAACTTGGCATGCTTGCCGTTTCTTATGTCAGCCATGTCCTGCGTGAAGGTTGTCTCCCCGCTGACGGCGCTGAAACCACGGTAGGTGGTAACTGGAATGTTTTCCATTCTACTTGTATTAAGTTTGCCTTATTGGCGGCGCAAAGATGCCGTTTATTTCCTTAGGAAGCAAAAACGGCCATCCGCAGTGGGACAGCCGTTTTTTTACAATTTGAATTCCTTGGTCCGTTTTACTCCTTGGGATATAGCTCATTGAAGAGCTTATATATCTCATCCTCAATGCAATCGGGGTTCAGCGTATTGCCGCTTCCGTCCGCGTCCATAAAGTTTACAAGTAGATGCAGCAGCTTGGCGAAGGGGCTTACGCCCTTCAGTCCGTGTTCCTTTTGGGGATTTATCAGCAGTGGTATGAAGGGTGTCAGGAAAGCCTTCCGCTCCTTGTATTCCACGGTTAACGACTTGTGTTCTACCATAGAAAGCAGGTCGATGGCCACTTGCACCTCTTTGCTCTCTTTGGTGTACAGCACTTGGTAATCCCTCCCTTTGATTTGCATCACGCTAATTGGCGTTTTTTTGTTCTCATAATTACAATTTGAAAATCTAATTTTATATTAAGTTAACGAATCGGGTGCAAAATTAATAAAAAAGAGAAGTCTGTGCACTATGTATTACACGGATTGGCACGGATTTTTGTAGTTTCTGTGCGTATCACTTTTGTGTATGTCCGTGCGTATCATCCTTTTGTTTCCGTGAGTATCCGTCACTCAGAACGTAGCGAAGAATTCTTCTCTGTGCTCCTCTGTGCCAATCTGTGTAATCTGTGGTGCCCCTCTCCGTGAACAAGTGAAGCGTGTGTGTAGTCTGTATGTATAGGGTGAGGTACCGGAACCTATGGTTATATATGTAACACACCCTTTCTTAAAAAAGATAAGAAATGACGCGCGTGCGCGTGTATCTTACCTAATAGGCGTAATTCTTTGATATATAGTGTGATGATGTCTGCATTAAAAAAGATTATCATTTTATCAATCAGAATATTTTGTACTTTCATTTCTTGACGTTACCTTTGCGTTCATTAAACGGAACGTGTTATAAAACATTTCTTTCATCATAAACGTTTCGTTGATAACGGCTTATCGCAAGATAGCTTGAATATAACTATTTCGTCGCCTTCCTTCCGAGATGGTGGAGGGTTTTGAAATAAAATGAATGCATATAGCCTATTTAAAGTAACCGCATTACATTACTTGACCGGGAGGTACTTCGCTACTCCGGTGTCCCCCAATCATATTTTTTCGTGAACGAGAATGCAGAAATGCACTGGTATGCAGTGCGTGTCACCTATAGCCGAGAGCTTTTTTTCAAGGAATACCTGGATGCAGCGGGCATTGAAAACTATATACCCATGCGCTATGAGTATGTCGTGAGGAAAGAGCGCCGCCTGCGCAAGCTTGTTCCTGCGGTCCATAACCTGGTCTTCGTCCGCTCCACCCGCGAGCGTATGGATGAAATAAAGAACGAACCGGGCATGAACATCCCCATCCGCTATATCATGGACCGCGAAACCCGCCAGCCCATCGTCATCCCGGACTCGCAGATGCGCAGCTTCATCGCCGTGTCTGGCACCTACGACCAGGCTGTGCTCTATCTTGAACCCACCGAACTGAACCTCTCCCAAGGAACCCGGGTACGTATCACCGGCGGCATCTTCGAAGGAGTGGAAGGGGTGTTTGTGCGTGTGCGCCATGACCGGAGGGTGGTGGTAAACATCGAGGGGGTGATGGCGGTGGCGACGACGTTTGTGCATGCGTCGCTGGTGGAGGAGATCGAATAATAATTTGTAACAATATTGCCCGAATCTTTGAAAAATAAAGCTGTCCATGGTGCGAAGTGGAGCTTTATCGATAACATATCCAATTCCGGTGTTACCTTTTTGATAGGCCTGATATTGGCCCGTCTCTTGACTCCTGCCGAATATGGCATTATGGCCATGATAGCTATCTTCATAGCGGTGTCCAACTCCATTGTCGACAGTGGTTTCTCTAATGCACTGATACGGAAAGTACATATTGAAAAGGTAGACTACAATACGGTTTTCTTGTTTAACTTGATAGTCAGTATTGTTTTATACATCCTTTTATATGTAGCTGCTCCCGCTATCAGTCTGTTTTTTAAAGAACCGGTTTTGATAGATGTGTTAAGGGTAATAGGGCTGATTCTGATTGTTAATGCATTGGGTATCATTCCCCGTACCATATTAGTAAGAGATGTTGATTTTAAGACACAGACCAAAGTATCCATAATCTCTTCTGTTTCAGGTGGATTGGTTGGCGTAGGCATGGCTATAGTGGGCTTTGGAGTATGGAGTTTGGTGTGGCAACAGCTTTCCCGGCAGATTCTGAATTCTCTGTTTCTTTGGATATTCTGTAAATGGATGCCCCAATGGGAATTTTCCGTAAAAAGCTTCAAGGAAATGTTCGGCTTTGGCTATAAGCTCTTGTTGTCCGGATTATTGGATACTCTTTACAAGAATGTTTATTATGTGGTTATAGGCCGTTGTTACAGTTCTGCACAGTTGGGGCAATATACTCGTGCAGAGCAGTTCAATACGATATTTTCCAGTAATCTGACCAGTATTGTCCAGCGTGTCAGTTATCCGGTGCTTAGTTCCATTCAAGAAGAACCGGAGCGCTTGCGCGAAGCTTATCGGCAGATAATAAAGACTACAATGCTTGTGACATTCGCTTGCATGCTGGGACTTGCAGCTGTGGCTAAACCTTTGATTATAATTCTGATCGGTGAGAAATGGTTGACTGCTGTTTCCTTTCTGCAGATTATTTGTTTCAGTGGTATGCTTTATCCGCTTCATGCCATCAATCTGAATATCTTGCAGGTGAAAGGACGTTCGGACTTGTTTCTGAAATTAGAAATCATAAAGAAGACCATTGCGGTGTTTCCTATTCTGATAGGTATTTTTTATGGCATCGAATATATGCTGTGGGGGAGTGTCTTAACCTCTTTCATAGCCTATTTCTTAAATAGCCACTATTCTGCCGACTTGATACGCTATTCTACCATAGAACAAATCAAGGATGTGCTTCCGGTTTTTGCAGTTTCTTTGACAATTGCTGCTGTCATGTGGCTTTTTTCCTTATTGGATATATCCGTTTATATTCAATTGCCCATTCAGATTATTGTTGGTTTGACATTAGCTTTTGCTGTTTATGAAAGATTAAGATTACCAGAGTATCTTGAGGTAAAACGGCTTGGGTTGTCGGCTCTTCACAAAAAATAGAAATCAGTATATATTTTTATAGTAAGATGGAAAATAAAGTGATTACAGTTACTTCTCCATTACTTCCTTCGCTTGACGATTTCATTCCTTATTTACAGGATATTTGGAACCGTAAGTGGCTGACCAATAACGGTTATTATCATCAAGAATTGGAGAAAGCCTTGTGTGAATATTTGAAGGTGCCTTATATCAGTCTTTTTACCAATGGCACACTGCCTTTGATGTGTGCTCTGCAAGCATTGCGTATTACTGGTGAGGTGATAACAACTCCGTATAGCTTTGTAGCTACCACCCATGCTTTGTGGTGGAATGGAATCAAACCGGTATTTGTGGATATTGACCCAGAAACTTGTAACATTGATCCGGACAAAATAGAAGCGGCAATAACCCCCAAGACAACGGCGATTATGCCGGTACATGTTTATGGCAAGCCTTGTGATACAGAGCGTATCCAGGCGATAGCGGACAAATACGGTTTGAAGGTCATTTATGATGCTGCCCATGCTTTTGGGGTAGAAGTGGATGGAAAGTCAATTCTGAATGCCGGTGATATGTCAACCTTGAGTTTTCATGCGACCAAAGTTTACAATACGATTGAAGGTGGTGCTTTGATTTGTCATGATGAGAAGACTAAAAAGCGTATCGACTATTTGAAGAATTTCGGTTTTGCGGGGGAAACGACTGTCATAGCTCCGGGTATCAATGGCAAGATGGACGAAGTACGTAGTGCTTATGGTTTGTTGAATTTGAAACAAGTGGATGCAGCTATTGAAGCTCGTCGTCAAGTGGCTATCATGTATCGTAAAGGCTTGGAACATGTACCTGGTATCACTTTTATGGAAGATATGCCCGGAGTCCGTCATAATTACTCTTACTTTCCCATATTCGTGGATTCTGAGAAATATGGCATGACACGCGATGAACTTTATTTTAAGATGAAGGAACGGAATATATTGGGGCGTAGGTATTTCTATCCGTTGATAAGCGAATTTTCTACTTATCGAGGATTGGAATCGGCTAAGCCTGAGAATCTATTAGTAGCAAATTGGGTGGCAAATAGTGTAATATGTTTGCCTATATATAATTCTTTATCACAAATAGAAATCGATAGAGTAATATCGGTTATATCGAAATAATCTTTTTATGATTGGTAGTACGTCTTTTTTAACGGAAGAAGAAATAAAATCGTTAGGGTTTAAAAAATATGGAGATAATTTGAAAATTAGTCGTTTTGCTCATTTTTATACCCCTTCTACTATTGAAATAGGTAATAATGTCCGTATTGACGACTTTTGTATATTATCTGGGAATATTAAACTTGGATCAAATATTCATATTTCTGCTTATTGTGCACTTTATGGAGCCTATGGAATAACGATGTGTGATAATACAGGACTTTCTCCTCGTGCAACAATTTTTAGCTCAATGGATGATTTTAGTGGTGATTTTTTAATAGGTCCAATACATGATAAAAGCAAAATAAATGTTCAGGGTGGTTCCGTTTTGTTAGAAGAATATGTGCAAATTGGTTCAGGAAGTATATTGTTTCCAAAGTTGAAAATATCTAAGGGGTGTGTAGTTGGAGCTATGTCTTTGGTTAATAAAAGCCTTGATGAATGGGGGGTATATGCAGGAATACCTGTAAAAAAAATTAAAGAACGCCGTAGAGGATTATTGAATTTATAGTTTTATGAAGCCATTGGTAAGTATTATTTGCATTACTTATAATCAAGCTGAATATTTATCTTCATGCTTAGATAGTATTTTTTCTCAGCAGGTGGATTTTCAAGTAGAATTGATAATACATGATGATGCTTCTACAGATAGTACAACTGAAATAATTTCTCAGTATATCAAGAAATGCCCTTTTCAGATTAAAACTATTCTACAAAAAGAGAATCAATATTCTAAAGGAATTGATATTTTTTCAAAATATATATATCCTAAGGTCGAAGGTAAATATATTGCTATTTGTGAAGGAGATGATTATTGGACGGATTCTCGGAAACTATCTATTCAAATTAAAATGTTAGAAGCAAATCAATCTTTTTCGGCAACAGCTCATCAATCTACTGTTATATATGAAAAAGAAAATAGGGAACATTTGTTTTGTCTATTACGAAAGAATATAATAAAAATGGATGATGTTATGGGAAATCGTATTTTTCATACTGCATCTTTTGTTTTTAGAAGTGACATAATTCCCTTGCTTTCAATAGACATAATTCCTTTTGCTTATGATCGTTTTTTATTTCTAGTTTGTTCGTTTTATGGTGATATATATTATTTTTATGATAATATGTGTGTATATCGAAAGAGCGAAATAGGTATTACTAGTCATATAACTTATCAAATTCACAAACGGGATTTATTTGTCCCGAAAAAGTTGAAAGAAATAAATTCTAATTTTCCATATTATAGATATATGGCTTACGTTAATAAGGCTATGTTGTCTTCAGTGGATATCTCTCTCTGGAATTACATATGCCATTCTGTAACATTTTTGTTCTATTCTTTCTCATACTTTCCTAGAAATATTATGGATATATATAGGTGGGGGTATTTGACAGTTTGGTGGATGACTAAAGGTCGAAAATTTCGTATGAAATGAGTTTGATAGTATTCTGCTTTTTTACTCTCATATTTTTACTTTTAAAAAAAAGTAGAATGGATTTTTTATCAAAAAAATTCTTATATGTTTTTTTGTTTTGGTGGGGTGCATATTTATTTTGTTCTACATTTAATCCTTGCGACTTATTTCTTGTTTCAAATGAAACATACATTATATTGTTAGGGTATGTTGTTTCTTTTTTAATAGGTTTTAGTATATTTCCTATAAAATACAATCATTCAATTTATAAAAATAGAGCTAATATTTTAGCCATAAAAACTAATTGGTGGTATGTGTTAGCAGGAATATCAAGTATCATTATTCTATATAATTATATTTGTAAGTATTTGTTGTTGTTAGAGGTGGTAGGTGCAGATGAAGCAAGAGAGTCTCTTTTTGAATCTGGGCTTCTGTTTAGTACAAATTATGAGATATATTTATTTCAGTTTCTGTTTACTCCTTTTCAAACAATAGTGCAGTTCTTTTTAGCTTATTGTATAGTCTTCAAGAGCAAGTTTCCTCCTATATATTTAATGTTATTTGTTCTCTATTTTTTTCTTTATGGCTATTTAGGAGGAGGAAGGGCTAACTATCTAGCTCTCTTTTTATATGTTATATTGTTATTTGTACTAAGAACCCAGATTGCTTCAAAATTACATTGCAATATTCGAAAATATTCTTTCAAATTTACTTTTTTCCTTTTTTCCTTTTGTGCAATAATTTTTGTGATTGTTTCTATTCAAACTACATTGAGAAAAGGAGTCACTGATATAGATGGACAAACCATCCTTATGGGATTTGAAGAATTGTTGTCCCAATTTGTATGGTATATGTTGGGACCTATTAGAGCGTTAGATTATGCTTTTGAGTATCAGTATGATTCCTTTTTAGGCTTGTGGTATGGAAGAGCAACTGTTGGTGGATTTGATACACTTTTAAAGATGTTTATTCATGCGTTAGGAGGAAGTTATACAACCGCTAATCAAGTTATAGGTGGCTATCTTCAAGAACATCTAATAACTGTCGGTTATGGTATAACTTTCAATTTTGCTTATACAGCATTGATATTTTATTATTTAGATTTTGGTTACTTTGGAATATTGTTGTGGCCATTCTTTTTGGGAATAACAACTCGGTTTACTGTTTATAAGTTTCAGAAAAAAGCAACTTTCGCAAGATTGATATTAATGTTATTCTTTTTTTATACTGCAATATTTGCGACTTTTTCATGGACTTTTTATAAAACAGCTTCAGTAGTGTTAATTATATTACTAATTATATACCAGAAATATGAACAAAAAAGTTTATGTCGGCATGAGTGCTGATATTATTCATCCAGGGCATTTGAATATTATTCACGAGGCCCAGAAATATGGTTCTGTAACTGTTGGAGTATTGACAGATGCTGCTATTGCTAGTTATAAACGTTTGCCATATTTGACTTATGAACAGCGTTCGCTAATTGTGAAGAATTTGAAAGGCGTTGAAGAAGTGATTCCCCAAACAACTCTTGATTATGTTCCTAATTTAGAGTTGATAAAACCTGATTTTGTAGTTCATGGTGATGATTGGAAGGATGGTATTCAAAAAGAAACTCGTCAACGTGTCATAGATACAATTTCTAAATGGGGTGGTAAAGTGATAGATGTTCCTTATACAAAAGGTATATCTTCCACCCAGTTAAATACCCAGTTAAAGGAAATTGGTACTACCCCTGAAATTCGCTTGAAACGTCTAAAACGTCTGATTTCTGCCAAGAAAATTGTTCGAATATGTGAGTCTCATAGTGGATTAACAGGTTTAATTATCGAAAATACGAGTGTTGAGGTTAACGGTATTAAACGTGAGTTTGATGGAATGTGGTCTAGTAGTCTTACTGATTCTACCTCTAAAGGAAAACCGGATATTGAAGCTGTTGATTTGACTACCCGTCTTCATGATCTGAATGACGCTTTGGAATGTACAACTAAACCCGTAATTTTTGATGGAGATACAGGTGGAAAAATAGAGCATTTTGTATTTACAGTTCGTACTTTGGAGCGCTTAGGGATATCAGCAGTTATTATTGAAGATAAAATTGGTCTGAAGAAGAACTCGCTTTTTGGAACAGACGCTGTTCAAACCCAGGATACAATTGAAGGTTTTTGCGATAAGATAAAGGCTGGTAAGCGTGCTCAGATAACGGCTGATTTTATGATAATAGCTCGTATTGAGAGCTTTATTGCAGGTAAAGGTCTGGATGATGCAATGGAACGTGCATTAGCATATATTGAGGCTGGTGCTGATGGCATTATGATTCATAGTAAGGATAAATCGGGTAAGGATATTAGGGAGTTCTGTATGACTTTGCGTAAGAAGCATAAATCCATACCTATTGTGGTTGTTCCTACAACATATAATCATATAACAGAAGATGAATTAGCATCATGGGGAGTGAATGTAGTAATTTATGCCAATCATATGCTTAGAAGTGCATATCCCGCCATGCTAAATACAGCAAAGTCCATTTTGGCTAATGCCCGTTCATATGAAGCTAATGATTTATGTATGCCTGTCAAAGAAATATTAGAATTGATTCCGGGTACTAAATAACTTCGTTTATATTCTATTAATTTGAGATTCTTGTTATTATGATATCTTCAAAATTTTTCATTGATTCTCTTTGCTCCATGCAAATGGATTTCTTTACGGGAGTTCCCGATTCTTTATTGAAAAATGTGTGTGCATATATCACCGATCATTTTGTTACAGAACGAAATGTTATCGCGGCCAATGAGGGAGCTGCAGTTGGTTTAGCTGCAGGATATTATTTAGCCACAAAAAAAATACCAGTTGTTTATATGCAAAATTCCGGTCTTGGCAATGCTGTCAATCCTTTAATGTCATTAACGGATAAAGAAGTTTACAATATTCCTTTATTGTTACTTGTGGGATGGCGTGGCGAGCCAGGAGTAAAAGATGAGCCCCAGCATATTAAGCAGGGCAAAGTGACACTTCCTTTACTTGAAGCTATGGGTATAAAATATGCCATTATGTCTCAAAATGAAACAGAATTCTTATCTCAATTGAATTATGCCAATTTTTATATGAATGAGACACATGAACCTTTCGCTTTTGTAATTCCCAAAGGAACTTTTGAGGAGTATAAGCTTCAACAAGATGGAGAGGTGATATTACCTTTGAAAAGAGAGGCTGCTATTCAACTTATAGCTTCTTCATTGTCAAAAGAGGATATTATTGTCTCTACTACAGGTATGATATCACGTGAGTTATTTGAATACCGTACTTCTGCTTTTATGGAACATGAGAAGGATTTTTTGACAGTAGGTTCTATGGGGCATGCTTCTCAAATAGCATTAGGCATTGCTCTTGAGAAAAAAAAATGCAAAGTTTTTTGTTTCGATGGTGATGGATCAACTTTAATGCATATGGGATCGCTTGCAATAATAGGTTCCTTACATCCAGACAACTATGTACATGTTATTTTTAACAATGGGGCTCATGATTCTGTAGGTGGACAACCCACAGTTGCCTTTAATATTGATTTGTGTAAAATAGCTCAGGCTTGCGGTTATGAGGCAGCTTTATCTGTTTCAGACAGTGATAGCTTATGTGAAGCCCTTAAAAGAATTACGTATATGCATGGTCCTATTTTGTTAGAGGTTAAGGTAAGAAAAGGAGCACGTAAGGATTTGGGACGTCCGACTACTACTCCCTTACAAAATAAAGATACCTTTATGCTTTTCTTGAATAATCAATGATTTTATGGAGCAGCGTTGTTTTTTGGGAGAGTCTTCAATCGAAAATTTGCTCTTAGTTTTGAAGGAGTTTTCTTTTTCTCACCTTTTTTTGGTGCGTGGCAGAAACTCTTATGAGACTTGTGGTGCCAAATCTATTATGACTGCTGTTTTTAGTGAATTAGATTGTGAAGTAACGGAGTTTTTTGATTTTGAAGAAAATCCTAAAATCGAAGATTTGGAAAGAGGGTTATTACTATTACGTAAGTACTCTTGTTCTGTCATTGTCGCTGTTGGTGGAGGTAGTGTATTGGATATGGCTAAACTACTTCGCTTTTTTTATTCTTATTCTGGTGAGCCTACAAGTGGTAAATTTGAAAAAGAGAAAGATTTGCTTCCATTGATAGTTCTTCCCACTACAGCCGGTACGGGAAGTGAGGCGACCCATTTTGCAGTATTGTATAAAAATAAAGTGAAATATTCTGTAGAACATAATGCTATTTTACCTGATGTTGCAATTGTATATCCCCCATTCACATACAATACTCCGAGGTATTTGACAGCTTGTGCAGGTTTTGATGCTTTGGCCCAGGCTATAGAGGCTTACTGGAATGCTTATGCTACAAAAGAGTCAGATGAATTTGCTAAGAGAGCAATTGAACTTTTGTGGCCTAATTTACCATTAGTTGTAAATTCTCCTACTAATAGTATGAGAAATAAAGTGTCGGAGGGGGCTTATTGGGCTGGTCGTGCTATAAATATCACTAAAACGACTGCGCCTCATGCTTTCTCTTATTCATTTACAACTTATTATGGGTATCCACATGGGCATGCAGTAGCAATGACATTTCCTTTTTTTTGGTCAATAAATATGGATATACATAGAATTAGAAAGAATATATCCCCATCTCTGTATAAACAAAAGATTGAATATTTAAAAAATCTGTGTAATATTGATATTGGTGACTATATAGAAAAAAGAATTTTATTGCCATTGAAGTTGCCGGAAAATTTTAATAAGTATTTCATTTTAGAGAGTGTAAATAGGCAGCGATTGCAAAATAATCCAGTGGACTTAGATGATTTTAGTGAATTGTTTTGAAACATATTATGAAGGAGTTGTCTTGTGATGAATTTAAGCAAATTCAGATACAAATATTGAGTGAAATAAAAATATTTTGTGAAAAAAATGGGTTGAATTATTATTTAGCGTATGGAACTTTATTGGGAGCTGTGAGGCATCAAGGTTTTATTCCTTGGGATGATGATATTGATATAGTAATGCCTCGTATTGATTATTTAAAATTTGAAAAGTTATTTAAACATGATAGATTCGAATTTCTTTCAATAAGTAAGGATGCTACTTATCCTTATCATTTTGGAAAAGTTTTAGATAAAAATACAATATTAGTAGACGATTCTTCCTCTTCCTATGATATCGGGGTTAATATAGATGTTTTCCCGATAGATGGTCTGCCAAGTTCAGAAATGAGAAAAAGAATACATTGTCATTTTGTTTGGTTTTTGCAAAATATTGCAACTCTTAAATTAATGAAATATGTGAGAAAAAGAGGAATGATTAAAAATATCATTCTTGCATTCTTGAAATTTATTTTTATTCCCTTTCCATTATATACAGTTTTAAAAGCTATAAACAACTATGCAATGAAATATTCTATGGAGAAATCATCAGAATATCTTTTGGAGGGAGCTTATAAGAATAGGGAGGTCGTTTGTGCTTCTATTTTTCAAAGTAAAATGAATGTTGTGTTTGAAAATGAGTCTTATAGTGCACCTGTTGGGACAAATTCATGGCTTATGCAACTCTATGGAAATTATATGGAAATGCCCCCTGTTGAAAGACGGATTTCAACGCATAATTATAAAGTATTGCAGAAATGAATCAGAAAGAAAAAGAATGGTTAGCATCCTTATTACTTGTACGGGATATATTGGATAGATTCTCTATAAAATATATTTTAGATACAGGTACATTATTGGGTGCAGTCCGAGACAGAGCATTTATTCCTTGGGATGATGATATTGATATCGCAATAATTGATTTCTTATTTGATAAACATTTAGCGAAAACAATAGGAAGAGAGCTCTATTTAGTAGGGTTTGATGTAATTATTACTGCAAATACAGTTCATCTACGTCGTTGTAATTGCGAAATAAATTTGAAATCATATTTGCGAAATGGTACTTTTTATAATTCAACAATGACAAAAGTAGAAGGATCTGATTTATTATATTCAATTTATAACTGTTTAAGACGACTTGCTCTTTATAGAAACTCTCATTCTTTTTCTCGTCAAGTAGTGAATTTTATTTATTTTATAATTTCGTTTATGAACTATTTAGGTGGGGCTTTTTTGCAGGATTTACTTATAGCTAAATCTAAACCTAAAATTCGTAAGATTGTAATTCCTGCCTATTTGTTGTCGAATACAAAAGATATTCTCTTTTATGATGAGTATTTTAAAGTTCCAATTGATGTGAATGAATATTTGACTTTACGATATGGCAAGAATTGGAATATTCCTAATAGAAATTATAATTATATAACAGATGATTTATCCCTAAAATAGTTTTAATCTTTATGCTTACTCTTCTTCAAATTAGTATAGAGGTGAATTCTGGTTCTGTAGGACGTATTGCTGAACAAATAGGGCAAGTAGCTCTTGCACATGGTTGGAAGAGTTATATAACTTATGCTCGTAATCATTTGCCTAGTCAATCTATGACTATTAAAATAGGTACAAAATGGGATGTGTATTGGCATGGAATTATGACACGTTTGTTTGATACTCATTGTCTTCACTCTACTCGAGCCACTAGAAGATTAATACAACAGATTGAGGAAATTCATCCTGATATTATTCAACTTCATCACATTCATGGGTATTTTTTGAATATGGAGGTTTTATTTAAGTATTTATCTTCTATTTCTACACCTGTGGTATGGGTTTTTCATGACTGTTGGTCAATGACTGGGCATTGTGCTCATTTTGACTATGTCGGATGTGAGAAATGGTTGACGCATTGTGAGACTTGCGTACAAAAGAAAATATATCCTGGAAGTGTATTAATAGATAGGTCTTTTAAAAATTATGAACTAAAAAAAAAGTTGTTTACATCTATGGAAAATTTGACTATTGTGCCGGTATCACAGTGGCTAGGAATGATTGTAAAGAAATCATTCTTGAAAAATTATCCAATAAATGTAATTCAAAATGGAATTGATCTAAAACTTTTTTCTCCTCAATCCTTGCAGAGTGTATGTGCCATGAGAAATAAATTGGGATTAGCAGAGCAAACTAGTGTTTTATTAGGAGTAGCTAGTATTTGGGATAAACGCAAGGGGCTTGAGGATTTCGTTCAATTGTATAACATGATTTCTGAAGATTGGGTTATTGTTTTAGTAGGATTATCAAAAACGCAGCTGAAGGAAATCCCCGATGGCATAATTGGAATTGAGAGAACTGAAAATGTTACTCAATTAGCTACTTTGTACACTTTAGCTTCTGTCTTTATTAACCCAACTTGGGAAGATACATTTCCAACAACAAATCTAGAATCTTTAGCTTGTGGAACACCTGTCATTACATATCGGACTGGCGGAAGTGTTGAGTCTGTATCAGATGAAACTGGATATATTGTAGAAAAAGGGGATATAAAAGGCATAAAGAGGGCTGTAGCTGAAATAGTAAAGCGAGGAAAAGAAGTTTATCATCATATATGTCGAAAACGAGCTGTTAAATATTATGATAAAAATGAACGCTTTGAAGATTATATAAAATTGTATGATACTTTGTTAAAGTAGAAAAGAGTATGGATAAAAATTACCAAGTATGTACCCATTGTGTAATGGATACGACTGATTCTAATCTGACTTTTGATGAAAATGGTGTATGTGACAGATGCCAAGAGTATGAACAACATATATTACCTTGGTGGAACCATGGCAAAGGCCACGAAGCTGAATTGAAAGCCATTTTGGAGCAAGTAAGAATCTCAGGAAAAGGTAAAAAATACGATTGTATTTTAGGACTGAGTGGTGGATTGGATAGTTGTTATATGCTGCATCTTGCAGTCAAAGAGTGGGGGCTTCGTCCCTTTGTGTTTCATATTGATGCCGGATGGAATCTGCCTGTAGCAGAAGAGAATATTAAAAAGCTCTGTGATAAACTGAATGTCCATCTTCATATTCAGAAGTTGGATTTTGAAGAGTTGAAGCAGATGCAGATTGCATTTTTCAAGACCGGACATGCCGGGTTGGATGTTCCTCAAGACCATGCTTTCATTGCTCAAATAGATAAATATTCGGAAGAATTGGGTGTGAAATACATTTTGAATGGTTATAATATTTGTACTGAAATTGTTGCTGACCCAGACTCTTGGTTTGATGGTGCAGGGCCTACAGCAGATAAAACCTATGTAAAGGATGTATTAAAAAAGCACGGCAATGTGAAGACTAAGAATTATATTTATACTACAGGTTTTAAACATAAATTTGTTCTTCCATACATAAAAGGAGTAAAGACGTTGCAACTCCTAAATTATGTTCCTTTTACAAAAGCTGAAATGTTGGCAACCCTTCAACGTGAATATGATTATCAACCTTATGGGCAAAAACATTTTGAGGATTTGCTTACTAAGTTTCTGGAGGCTTGGTGGCTTCCTACTCGGTTTGGCTATGATATTCGTAGGGCGCAATTATCAAGTTTGATTATTACAGGGCAAATGAGCCGTGAAGAAGCTCTTGAAATTTTAAAGAATCCTCCTGCTTCTGATGAGGAGTGTAAAAAGATGTTTGATGAAGTGGCAGAGAAACTGGCTATTAGTAAGGAAGAACTAATGTCATATCATAAATTGCCGAAAAAATACTTGCACTATAAGAATAATGCCTGGGCATTTAAGATTGGTATTAGACTTTATCAACTATTGGGATTGGATAAAAGAATTAGAAAATAGGAAAAATATTAGTGAGTTATGTCTATATTCAAGGACAAAGTTTTATTAATCACCGGAGGCACCGGATCTTTTGGTAACGCTGTATTGCGTCGTTTTCTTGATAGTGACATCAAGGAAATCCGTATTTTTAGCCGTGACGAGAAAAAACAGGATGACATGCGTCATCACCTGCAAAATCCCAAAGTAAAATTTTACATTGGTAATGTGCGTGACCGTCAGTCTGTGGACGGTGCCATGATGGGAGTGGATTATGTGTTTTCTGCTGCCGCCTTGAAGCAGGTTCCCAGTTGCGAGTTCTTCCCGTTGCAGGCTGTGCAGACCAATGTGATCGGTACGGACAATGTACTGGAATCCGCCATAGCGCATGGTGTAAAGAATGTAGTAGTGCTTTCTACCGACAAGGCTGCCTATCCCATCAATGCCATGGGCATCAGCAAGGCCATGATGGAGAAGGTTGCCATAGCCAAGGGCCGTGCGTTGGGTGAGGGAGCCGGTACAACCATCTGCTGTACCCGTTACGGCAATGTGATGGCAAGCCGCGGTTCTGTAATTCCCTTGTGGGTGGAGCAGATAAAGAACGGCAGGCCCATTACGGTAACGGACCCCAACATGACCCGCTTCATGATGACGCTGGACGATGCCGTGGATCTGGTAATCTATGCGTTTGAGCACGGGCATAACGGTGACCTGTTCGTGCAGAAGGCTCCTGCCGCCACCTTGGATGTACTGGCGCAGGCCTTGAAGGAAACATACGCGCAGGTTGATCCGAAATACGGTGAGACGGAGGTGAAGACCATCGGCACGCGCCACGGCGAGAAACTGTATGAGACACTGGTAACCCGCGAAGAGATGGCAAAGGCTGTCGACATGGGCGACTATTACCGCATCCCCTGCGACACCCGTGACCTGAACTATGACAAGTTCTTCACGGAAGGCAATGAGGATATTGCCCGTATAGAGGACTATCACAGCCATAACACTGCCCGCCTGGATGTGGAGGGCATGAAAAAGCTTCTTTTGAAACTCCGCTTCATCCGCGAAGACCTCGGAATGGAGGAAAAGGCGAAGAGCGCGGAAATCAAGAGTGAATAAGTCTTTAATTTGAATAATACAACAGGAAAGAAAGAGGGAATGTATTGTTCCTTTAGAAAAAAAAACTATCTTTGCCATATTGAAACTAATAATTGAGAATATGGCAGCAACAGTATTAAATTCAGTTCAACAACATCTTTTGAAGATGTTTGCTTTTGATGGTTCGGAGGAGCGATTGAATGAAGTTAAAGAAGTGTTGACCAAATATTTTTCTCAGAAGTTAGATGACCGCTTGAATGACTTATGGGATTCGGGAGTTTTAAACCAAGAAAAACTTGATGAACTGAGAAAAATTGATGTCCGTACACTTCCGAAGAGATGAATAGAATTGTATTAGATACAAATAGCTTGATACAGTGCATTTCTCCCAAAAGCAGGTACCGTAAGATTTGGGATTGCTTTTTGGATGGAACGAATCAGTTATGCGTTTCTGATGAAATTCTTAATGAATATGAGGAAATATTAGAACGTTTGGTAGGTGTGGAAATAGCTAAGCTGGTGATTGATGTCATTCTCAATAATCCTTATACTTTGTTCTTTACTCCTTATTATAACTTCAATCTGATAAAATCAGATCCGGATGATAATAAGTTTGTGGACTGTGCAATTGTGGCTAATGCCAAGTTTATTGTTACGGAAGATCATCATTTTCATATATTGAAGCAATATAATTTCCCAAAAGTAAGTTTTATAGGTTTGGATGATTTCTGTCATTCACTATGAATATCTTCTCTTTTCTGTGACAAACAGAACCCATTAGTTTATGAAAATCTTAGTGACCGGCTCCCGAGGGTTTGTCGGCCGGAACCTTGTATCCCAGCTGCACAACATCCGTGACGGGAAAGCCCGTAATTACGGCATTGCGGGTGAGGAACTTACCATTTACGAATATGACATGGACAGTGACCCTGCCGAACTGGATGTCTATTGCAGACAAGCTGACTTTGTCTTCAATCTGGCGGGCGTGAACCGTCCCCAGGATGCGTCTGAGTTTATGAAAGGGAACTTCGGCTTCGCCTCCACGCTGCTTGATACATTGAAGAAGTACGGCAATACCTGTCCGGTAATGATTTCCTCTTCCACGCAGGCCGCACTCGACAACCCTTACGGTGAATCGAAGCGGGCAGGGGAGCAACTGTTGTTCGAGTACTCCAGGGAAACGGGTGCAAAGGTACTGGTGTACCGCTTCCCGAATGTTTTCGGCAAATGGTGCCGCCCCAACTATAACAGCGCGGTGGCCACTTTCTGCAACAACATCGCCCATGACTTGCCCATCCGGGTGAACGACCCTTCGGTGGTGATGCATCTGGTTTACATAGACGATGTGGTGGACGAGCTTATCTCTGCCCTGGGCGGCAGGGAACACCGCAACGGGGATTATTGCGAAGTGCCCGTGGTACATACCATTACCCTGGGCGGCATTGTGGAACTGATAAGGTCTTTCAGGCAAATGCCCGGTACCTTGTCCGTCCCGGATTTGAGCGATGCCTTTACAAAGAAACTCTATTCCACATACCTCTCATACCTGCCTGAAGAACGGTTCAGCTATCCCCTGAAGATGAATGTGGACGACCGCGGCAGTTTTACGGAGATTATCCGTACTTCCGACCGCGGGCAGTTCTCGGTGAACATCTCCAAGCCGGGCGTTACGAAAGGCCAGCACTGGCACCATACCAAGAACGAGAAGTTTGTGGTGGTGAGCGGACACGGTCTGATACAGCTCCGCAAGATAGGTACGGAGGAGGTTGTCAGCTTCGAGGTAAGCGGCGGGAGGATGGAGGTCGTGGAGATGATTCCCGGTTATACGCACAACATTGTCAACCTTTCGGAAACGGAAGACCTGGTGACCTTCATGTGGTGCAACGAGTGTTTCGACCCGGCACGTCCGGACACTTATTTTGAAAAAGTCTGAAACGAGTTAAAGAATACAGGAACAGATGGATATAAAATTTGATTATTCGCAAGTCAGGTTTCAGGAGAACGGCAGACTGAAACTTCTGATTATAGTGGGCACCCGTCCGGAAATCATCCGCCTGGCGGCTGTCATCAACAAATGCCGCAGTTATTTTGACTGTCTTCTGGCCCACACCGGCCAGAATTACGACTATAACCTGAACGGTGTCTTCTTCCGTGACCTGAAGCTGAAAGACCCCGATGTGTATATGGATGCCGTCGGCGATGACCTCGGTGCCACGATGGGGAATATTATCAACGCCGGCTACAAGCTGATGGTGCAGGTGAAACCTGATGCCGTGCTGGTGTTGGGAGACACGAACTCCTGCCTGAGCGTGATAGGCGCGAAACGTCTGCATATCCCCATCTTCCATATGGAGGCAGGCAACCGCTGCTTTGACGAGTGCCTGCCTGAGGAGACCAACCGCCGTATTGTGGACGTCATTTCCGATGTGAACCTCTGCTATTCGGAGCATGCCCGCAGATACCTGAACGTTTCGGGCGTGGCGAAAGAACGTACATACGTAACCGGTTCGCCCATGGCGGAAGTCCTGCATGAGAATTTGTCCGAAATAGAGTCCAGCGATATTCATCAGAGATTGCATCTCCAGAAAGGTAAATACATCCTGCTTTCCGCGCACCGAGAAGAGAACATTGACACGGAGAAGAACTTCCTGTCCCTTTTCAGCGCGGTTAACGCTATGGCCGAGAAATATGACATGCCCATACTTTACAGTTGTCATCCCCGTAGCAGGAAACGTCTGGAATCAAGCGACTTTGCACTTGACAGACGTGTGATTCAGCATGAACCTCTCGGTTTCCACGACTACAACTGCCTGCAGATGAACGCCTATGCCGTTGTGAGTGACAGCGGCACCTTGCCTGAGGAGAGCAGTTTCTTCACTTCGGTGGGGCATCCTTTCCCGGCTGTATGCATCCGTACGAGTACGGAGCGTCCCGAGGCTCTTGACAAGGGTATCTTTGTCCTTGCCGGCATTGATGGGAAATCCTTGCTTCAGGCTGTAGATACTGCTGTGGAGATGAATAGGAATGAGGACGATGGTCTGCCGGTGCCCAATTATACGGATGAGAATGTATCGGCCAAGGTTGTGAAGTTGATTCAGAGCTATACGGGGGTGGTGAACAAGATGGTTTGGAGAAAATAATGGTGAGACATGCCTAAGAAAATCTTGATACATAGCCTGATTTTCAGTCCGGATGGAGTTTCGACAGCCTATCTTTATAATGATATTGCTCTGAAATTCCAAGAAAACGGTTATGAAGTATTGGTATTGACAACTACGCCTCATTACAATGTTGTGGAATCACAACTGGCAGCACAACCTCTGAAATGGAAGGTTTGGGGGATTTGTAAAGAAAGCTGTTTTCATGGAATCAGAGTTCTTCATGTACCCCAGAAGAAATTCAGAAATACATTTCTGCGTGTCCTGGGATTTGTCTATTGGCATATTATCTCTTTCCTGATTGGTTTGTTCCAGAGAAATATAGATGTCATACTGTCACCTTCCCCTCCTTTGACTATTGGTGTAATAAACATTTGGCTGGCGAAAATCAAGGGATGTAAAACCATATATAATGTGCAGGAAATATATCCTGACATCTTGAAACGAAAGGACGGGCTTGTTATAGAACAGCTACGTAGGATGGAACGGTATGTTTATAATAACTCAACGGCCGTAACGACAATAGACCAGGTTTTTTATAATGTAATAGCCGGAAGGTTTAAGGATAAGTCCAAGCTTTGTATAATACCTAATTTTGTAGATACAGAATTGTATAATTCTCAAGGTGGAAATGTAGAATGTCTGAATCCCCATTTTTTCCCTGCCACAGATTCTTTGAAATTGCTTTATGCCGGGAATATTGGTTATGCCCAAGATTGGGAGCCCTTAATTTGTCTGGCAGAAAAGACGAAAGGGGTTTCCATTGAATACTTTATAATCGGTGAGGGAGTCATGAAACCCGTTCTTGAGGAGAAAGTACGTGAGTTGGAGCTGGATAATGTGCATATTTTGCCCTATCAGCCCAGAAGTTTGATGCCGTCCATTCTTGCCTATTCAGACATCCAGTTTATTTTCATGAACCCTGAGATGGAGATGCAGGGATTCCCTTCCAAGGTTTATACAATCATGGCATGTGGTAGGCCTTTATTGGTCTGCTCGGGAAAGGATACGCCTATCATCAACTTCCTGCAGGAACATGGCTGTGCAAAATTGATTACAGAGAAGAGTTTGGAAAAGAAGGTGGGAGAAATGGCGGACTGGCTGAATTCCGTCTCAAAAAGCGAACTGGCTTTACTGGGTCGAAATGGTGTAGAGGTGATTAAGCGATTATATTCCAAGGATGTGGTAACTCAAAAATATGTAGACTTAGTTGAAGCTTTATGAACATACGATATTTATCAATCAATTATTAGGATATCTTGATATTCCCGGGTATCTTTGTAGAAAGATTGGATTCATGAAGAAGAACAAGCCATATAAGGAACAAGAACCGATGGTGCCGAATGTTGGTGAACCGGTAGTTGTATATACGGGTAATGAGAATAATCCGAATATCGTTACGGAAGGACGTGATGACATTAGGCATGCTATTTCCGGTGAAGAATTATTGGATAGGCTTTGCCCTCGTATAAAGGCTTTGTTTGGATGAGAGTCGTATTCGCTCCCGAAGTAGAGGAGGATTTGTATGGGCTTATAAAAATACTTGTTGAGAAGGAGTATTTGGGTACTTATCCTTTTGCTATTTCTTATGTAGAAGAACTGATAGCTGATATTCAACAGAACATTCATTCTAAATTAAAAAAGAAAGCGCCCGCTTTTTTTGAACGTTATGGTAAGGATATGTATTACATCACTTACCAACGTAATTCTAATACAACGTGGTATATTTTTTTCTCTGTCATCGGAGATACTTATTTTATCAAATACATAACCAATAACCACGTTTCCGGTCAGTATATTTTTTAGCATATTTCAATGAACATACTCGTCACTGGAATCCACGGCTTTGTGGGTTCCAATCTCGTTGTTGCCCTAAAGGAACGTCATAGCCTTTACGGGCTGGATATTGTTGCTCCTGAAAAGGAGGGGGTGGTAAAGACTTTTTTCTGGAAGGATATCGAACCGGCTTCTTTTCCGATGCGGAATCTTCCTGAATTCGATGCCATTATTCATCTGGCTGGTAAAGCCCATGATACGAAAAACCGGTCCGCAGCCCAATCCTATTTTGATATTAATACGGGATTGACCCAAAAGATATTTGATTTCTTTCTGGAATCGTCTGCGAAGAAGTTCGTATTCTTCAGTTCGGTAAAAGCTGCTGCCGACAGTGTGGTGGGTGATATGCTGACTGAAGATGTGGTGCCTGCTCCGATAGGACCGTATGGGGAGAGTAAGATAGCTGCCGAGAATTATATTCTTGGCAAATTGAATGTTGAAAATGGAGAATTGAAAGTTAATCCGTATGATGACAAAAAGGTCTATATCCTGCGTCCTTGCATGATTCATGGTCCCGGCAATAAAGGCAATCTGAATCTTCTTTATAATGTGGTGAGGAAAGGCATCCCTTGGCCTTTGGGGGCCTTTGAGAACAGGAGGTCTTTTATTTCGATAGACAATCTTTGCTACGTGGTGGAAGGGCTGTTGACTAAGGAGGTGGGGAGTGGTATCTACCACATGGGAGATGACGAGGCCTTGTCCACGAATGAGCTGATAGCTTTGATATGTCGGGCTTTGGAGCGTAAGCCGCATATCTGGAAGATAAACAGAGGATTGATGGAGTTCTGTGCCCGGCTTGGGACTCTGTTCCATTTGCCTTTGAATGAAGAGCGTCTGCGCAAGTTGACAGAGAATTATGTGGTGAGTAATGCGAAGATAAAGGCTGCCCTGGGTATTGACAGAATGCCGGTGAGGGCAGAGGAGGGGATAGTGAGAACGATAAAATCGTTCTCAAATTAAAAATTGATAATTAAAAATTAAAGAGGAAAATACTGTTATGTATTATCTGTTAATATTGGTTCTGCTGTTTTTAGCAGAACTTTTTTATTTTAGAGTGGCTGATAGGTGCAATATCATCGACAAGCCCAATGAGCGGAGTTCCCATACGAAAGTGACTTTAAGGGGTGGTGGGATTATATTCTATTTCGGAGCGTTGGCCTATTTCCTGACGAGTGGCTTTGAATATCCCTGGTTCCTACTTGCCTTGACACTGGTGACGTTCATCAGCTTCGTGGACGATATAAAATCCACCGGACAGATGACAAGACTGCTTTTTCATTTCTCTGCCATGGCTATGATGTTTTATCAGTGGGGACTGTTCTCCTTGTCCTGGTGGTGGATAGTCATAGCCTTGATAGTCTGTACGGGCATCATTAATGCCTACAATTTTATGGATGGGATTAACGGCATAACCGGCGGTTACTCTCTGGTTATTCTTGCTGCGTTGGCTTATGTCAATAAGGAGGTGGTTACTTTTGTGGAAGCGGATTTCATCTATACCGTTATCTGTTCTGTTCTTGTCTTCTGCTTCTTCAATTTCCGCAAGCGTGCCAAATGCTTTGCCGGTGATGTGGGTTCGGTGAGCATTGCCTTTATTCTTCTTTTCCTGATAGGCAGGCTCATCATTGAAACGGAAGATTTCAGCTGGATAGTCCTTTTATCCGTTTATGGTGTGGATAGTGTACTGACTATCATTCACCGCCTGATGCTTCATGAGAATATCGGGCTACCGCATCGCAAGCATCTGTATCAGATTATGGCGAATGAACTGAAGATTCCTCATGTCATAGTCTCTCTGGCCTATATGACAATACAGACTTTTATAATAGTAGGATATATTTATTACCAACAGTATGGCTATATCTTCTTGATAGGGTGTATCTTACTGTTGAGCGCAATATACGTACTCTTCATGAAAAAGTATTTTTCAAGACATATCTCTTGAATTACTGTCTTCCATTATATAATTTCCACGGTCACCTGAATACCCAAAGCTTTGGCAATACGCTCGATATCACGCTTCTTTGTTTTTGTATTGCTGCAGGTCATAAGAAACCGTCCGTTGCCTAATGGTTTTTGAGCGCGCTGGTATTTCTCATGAAGTGTGTTTGATATCAAGGGAATCTTGCATACCTTGATATTTAAAGATTGCACTTGTTCCACACCTACTGTCATCACAAATTGCCGGAAAGTCTCGGCTGCTTGTGTTTCTTGAATTACTTTCCCATTACCAAAAGTAATCTTTAATCGGGATATTGGAGTATTGCTTTCCGTATCATTGGTTACTTGGTACAGTTTCTTTGCTGCTTCAAGAAATCTTGGAAATAATGTTCCCCACTGGTTGTTGACAACAATTTTTGTTCCGTCTGCCAATAAAATAACTTCATCAGGCTTAAGAAAGTAACGTTTCTTTAAATCGGGATGAGATTTGATTTTTTCTTGGACTTCTATCAAGGTACGTATTACACCCAATGCTTTACTGTGTAAATTGGATGGAAAGACTTTTTCCAGTTCAACATAGTTTATGTTGGGATGGTCTTTGATATAGTGCTTGATTACTTCCAATACAAAACGTCTTTTGACATAGAAGTTGATTCCATCCAATGAGAATTTTGTATGGTCTTTGGAGTCACTTTCTTTATAGTCGTTTTGTGAGTTTTTAGATGTTTGCCTCGTTTTAAGTTGTAATGAAGGGAGAATGCTCTTATTTTCGTAATGTACTGTAAGCGTAAGATTGGCAAATTCTTCATTAATGGCGGATTCCTCAAATCCTTCAGCTGTAAACTTGTCTTTGAGCAACGAAATCATATTCTTTACCCCATTGCCTTCGGATAAGAATTCTGACACCCTCCTATGCAGATTATTACGCGCTTGGATTTTTTTATATTGCTCATTACAGAATGTTTCTATTTTTTCCAGATTGAATTTGTCGTAGCTCAATAAGTCACAGATGATGGAACCATTTGTATCTTCTTTTTTAATTTCCGCTGTAAATACACAAATGGGATTCTCTCCATCATTGGGAATGTCATAGTAAAGTTGTATCTTTTCTCCTATATATAATCCGACATTAAGTTTCAACTGGCGCATATACGACATCAGTTGATTTTCTTGTCTTTCATTTCGTATATTAGACGGACGCTTTATTTCAATAGGGAGTACGGGGGATTGTGTGTCATGCTCGTTCTTTCGCCAAAGTACAATGTCCGGGCGTATGGAGTTGCTATTGCCTATCGGTAATGTATATTGGGATACCATTGTTCCATTGGTCTTCTTCCATCCAAGAAATTTCAAGCAGTTCTCTATTTCCCGCTGGTAGTCACCTTCTACCGAATTTGTTTCAAAATACGGTATCAGTGTTTCCACAATCTCAGGCCAATTTTCATTCATCTTTTATCGGGTTATATTAGGACATATTGTTTACACTTCTTCGGAGTGTGCATAAAGCAAATGTATTGACTTTATTTGAACTGCCCAAATTATAGTCATAAAAAATGAATCGGGCGGTGTACGATAAAAACAAATAATCCCGGATTCTTGACAAAGAGTCCGGGATTATTTGTTTTTATTGTTTTTGAGGGGCTTTACTTAGCCGGCTTCAGCCATTTGTCCAGCCATTCAAAGAAGGTACGTTGCCACAGCACGCCGTTTTGAGGCTTCAGCACCCAGTGGTTTTCGTCCGGATAGATAAGCAGTTCGGCAGGAACGCCACGCATCACGGCTGCATCGAAGGCGGCCATTGCCTGGTTGGCAAGGATGCGGAAGTCCTTCTCTCCGTGGATGCAGAGGATAGGGGTGTCCCATTTGTCGACGAAGAGGTGCGGGGAGTTGGCGAAAGTGCGTTGTGCCGTAGCGTTGTTCTTTTCCCAATAAGCACCGCCCATATCCCAGTTGGCAAACCATTTCTCTTCCGTTTCCAGATATTGCATTTCCATGTTGAAGATACCGTCGTGTGCGATGAATGCTTTGAAGCGTTTGTCATGGTGTCCGGCAAGCCAATATACGGAGAAGCCTCCGAAGCTGGCGCCTACGCAACCCAGGCGGTCTTTGTCGACGAAAGGTTCCTGGGCCATTTCGTCAATGGCAGTGAAGTAGTCCTTCATGCACTGGCCGCCATAATCACCGCTGATGGCTTCGTTCCACTCTACACCGAAGCCCGGAAGACCACGACGGTTGGGAGCTACGATGATATAGTCGTTTGCCGCCATAATCTGGAAATTCCAACGGTAGCTCCAGAACTGGCTGACGGGACTCTGAGGACCGCCTTCACAGAAGAGGAGGGTGGGGTACTTCTTGTTAGGGTCGAACTGTGGAGGATAAATCACCCAGGTCAGCATCTGCTTGCCGTCGGTGGTCTTCATCCAGCGGGCTTCCACCTTACCCATCTCCAGCTGGTCGTAAATCTGCTTGTTTTCTGTGGTCAGTTGCACTGCTTCTGCAAAAGCGTCGCCGTTGCGTGCACTGTTTACGGCATAGATTTCGTCGCCCATGCTCATGGAGTGGCGTTTGGCGATAATCTTGTCTCCGCAAAGGGCAAGCGAAGCATAGTCGTACATGCCGTCGGTGAGCTGGGTAAGCTTGTCGTTTCCGGCAAGGTCGATGTTGTAAATCTGTGTCTCGCCATGCCATACACCGATGAAGTAGATGCTCTGGGAATCTTTGTTCCACAAGAAGGCGTCCACGTTCGATTCGAAAGCTTTGCTTACAAAACGTTTCTCGCCGGTCTCGAGGTTCATGATAAACAAGCGGTTCAAGTCGGCTTCGTAGCCGTCACGTTCCATGCTCTGCCAGGCGATGTATTTGCCGTCGGGAGAGTATTGGGGATTCGTATCATATCCCTTGTTTTCTTCCGTGATGTTTTTGGTTTCCTTGGAGGCAAGGTCGTAGATATAAATGTCGGAGTTGGTGGAAATGGCATACGCCAGTCCGGTTTTCTTACGGCATGTATAGGCCACCTTATCAGAAGACGGGCTCCATGCCAGCTGCTCGATACCGCCCCAGGGCTTCATCGGGCTTTCGTATGGCTCTCCCTCAAGAATATCAGTGACATTGCTGATGGCATTGCCGTCGAAATCGGCAACGAATGGATGGGGAGCAGTAGTCACCCATTCGTCCCAATGCTTGTACATCAGGTCGGTAACGATGATGCCGGTGGCTTTAGGAAGGTCCGGATGTTTGTCTGCCGTACTCTTCACGGTCTTTACCTGGGCAATGAAAAGGAGTTTCTTGCCGTCGGGCGAGAAAGAGAACCCTTCGATGTCTCCCTCGTATTGAGTCAGCTGCTTGCGTCCGCTGCCGTCGGGATTCATTTCCCATACCTGGCTGCTGCCGCTTTCGTTGCAGAGGAAGGCAAGCTTCTTGCCGTCCTTGAACCATGTGGGCTGTCCTTCTTGCCAGGCGTCATGCGTTATCTGGGTATTGCCACTACCGTCGGCATTCATGACGAAGACTTCGCTGTTACTCTTGTTCTGGGGCACGCTGTAATAGGATACCGTGTAGGCAATTTGCTTTTCGTCGGGAGATACGGCTACACTGCCGATACGTCCCATCGCCCAGAGTGCCTCGGGTGTCATACGCTTTCCTTCAATCTTGATGTCCGACCGCTGGATGAGCGCTGCTGCGTCCTGCTGCTGTCCGGCATCTTTTGTTCCTCCGCAGGAGGCCAATGTCATGGCTGCTGACATAAGTAGTAGATTTACTTGTTTCATATATGTTTTTTGTTTCGGTTATTTCAATGCAAAGATACTAAATTTTCCTTCCTTGCCAATTCCCACGTTTGATATATAGCCAGCAGAAAATGAGAATAAAGCTGGAATAAACCATTTCCGAGGTCCAGCAGATGGCCACGTCGAGTTGCAGAATCAGAATAATGTAGGTGATATAGGCTGTGTAGATGACCAGCGTTGCCAGCTCCATGCCCAATGCAGTACGCGTATTGCCGGTTCCGGAAACTGCCTGGAAATAGACATTGGCAGGAACTAGGAACAGATAGGTGGAGCACATCACCCAAAGCGAATGCACGGCAGCATCCTGCAGGTCGGGTATGTCGGTATAAATTCCCAGAATCAGCTTGGGGAACAGCGCGAAAAGCAATGCCAGCGGAAGTACGAAAACGTAGGCTATGCGTACATGTTGCCGGATAGTGCCTGCCACGCAATCGGAGTGGCCTGCACCGATGAGGTTGCTGACCAATGAACCGCAGGTAGAGGCAAATGCCATGAGTACCATGAACAGTATGCCGGACACATTGCGGACAATGTTGGTCACTGCCAGCGAGCGCTCTCCCAGATGCTCCACATAAAGGAAGAACAAGAACCAGGTGGAGAGGGAGAAGAAATTCTGTATCATGGTCCAGAAAGAGACGTTCAGCATCCGTTTCAATACGTCCAGCCGGAACTTCGGAATACGGTCCAGCCCGTACTTGCGGCAGTCAATACGGCTACGGGTATAGAGGATGAAGAATAACAGCGAAACTAGCTCGGCCAATGAGGAGCCGATGGCGGCTCCGGCAATGCCGAGTGCAGGAAAACCGAATTTACCGAAAATCAGGATATAGTTGAATACAACATTGCTCAACACCATGACGATAGAGTTCAGTGTCAGTGTCTTGGTCTGGGTGGTTCCCAAGAAAAAGGCACGGAACATGACTGCGCTGAACGAGAAGAAGGCACCGAATACACGCCAGTGCAGGTAGCTGGTGGCTGCTTCGTAGATATGTTCCGAGGCTACGATGCGTTTCAGGATAATCGGCGAAAAGCAATAGGACAGCAGGAACATGACTGTCGCCATCCCGACTTGGAAATAGATGCCCTGATAGAACAAGTCACCGATTTCCTTATACTGCCGTTCGCCGTTGCGCCGGGCAATGAGTATCTGTGCCCCGATGCTGAAACCGAAGGCAACCATGAAGATGACCATATAGAAGACACCGGCGATGGCAGATGCTCCCAACTCGACTTCGCCTACACGTCCGAGGAAGGCGGTGTCCGTCATACCTATCATCTGCTCCATAAGGAGGCTGATTAGGATAGGGTAGGCTATGAGCCAGATTTGTTTGTAGGTGTATTTAGTCTGCATAATTTAGAGTCTGTGAATTTTTTCGTTGGTGTAAGGATAAGAAAGCCGGGCAAATGTCATTGTCCGGCTTTCTGCAAAAGAATATCTTGAACGGTAGTCTTACTACTTTTTGTTCTGTTTTTCTTTCATCATCTGTTCCTGCTGTTTCTGCATGGCTTCCAGACGAGCGGCGAAACCGGTTTTCTTCATCTTCTTCGGGTCTTTCTTGTTGGCTTCCAACTGAGCAAGAAGGGCTTCCTCATTGGTTGTCTTGCGCATGATGAGCGTTGTTACCACACTGACTAACGTAGAGATGAAGTAGTAATAGTTCAATCCCGAAGGATAGTCGTTCAATATGAAGAGGAACATGATAGGCATCAGGTATGACATCCACTTCATGGCAGCCATCTGCGGATTGGCACCCGTATCCTGTTGCTGCATCATGTACTTCGTGTTCAATATGTTGGTAACCGTCATCAGCAGGCAGAACAAGCTGAGGTGGCTTCCCAGGAACGGGATATGGAACGGGAAGTTGATGAACGCATCGTAAGTGGAAAGGTCGTCTGCCCACAAGAAGCTCTGCTGGCGGAGTTCAATGGCACTCGGCACGAACATGAACAAGGCCATCAAGATAGGGAACTGTATCAGCATCGGCAGACATCCGCCCATCGGACTGACTCCGTACTGGCTGTAGAGGCCCATCACTTCCTGCTGCTTCTTCATGGCATCTTCCTGCTTGGGGTACTTCTTGTTTATCTCGTCGATTTTCGGTTTCAGTACGCGCATCTTGGCAGAGGACATGTAGGTTTTCCACGTTGCGGGGAATACTACAGCTTTTACGATTAACGTCATGAACAACAGTACGATACCCATGCTCAACCCCCAACTGGACAACCAGTCGAAGATGTTGATGGTGAACCATTTGTTTATCCAGCGGATGAGCGGCCAGCCCAGATAGACCAGACGGTTCAGCTCCCACTTCTCGTCACGCCCCTTGTCGAGTGCGGTCAGGGTCTTGTAGTGATTGGGGCCGAAGTAGAAGAACAGCTGGGTAGGTTCCTTGCCAGCAGGGTCGAACTTCGTGCTCATCTCCGCAGAATAGTCCTTAATGTAGCCGCTGCCTTGAGTCTCCATCTTGGAACTCAGCTTGGTCTTTTCAAAGTCGGCATCTGCCAGGAATACCGAAGAGAAGAACTGGTTCTTGAAGGCAATCCAGTCCAGACGTTCCGGAACTTCCTTTTCATCGTTCTTGTTGGCAGACAGATAATCGGTACCCTCTCCGGCGATTTTGTAAGTCAGCTCAGCCAGACGGTTCTCGTAGGTGTAACCCTTCTCTATCTGACGGGCACGCTGAGACCACTCGATGTCCACATAATTGTTGGTGGCGGCCAGCTTGCCTTCCATATTGACTGCCTGGATAGTAAAGTCTATCAGGTATGTGTCATTGTGCATGCTGTAGGTAAAGTCGATATAGCTGTTGCTGTCTGCCGACAAACGCATGGTGACGGTACTGTCCGTACGGTTTACTGCGGTGAAATAATAGTCTTCCGTCTGGATAGTCTCTTTCTTGTTGTAAAAGAGGAAATTCATGGAAGCGTCATTGCCGCTGAACAGTGTGACGGGGGTCGTCTTGTCTTGTCCCATGTATTCCTTCAGCGTGGCCGAAGCTATGCGCCCGCCTTTTGTATCTACGGTTATTTCTGCCAGGTTGTTCTGGATGGTTACCTGCGAGTTGGTTCCTTGACGGGCGTCGAAGAAGAGGGCAGTGGAGTCAACGCTTGCTTCCGCTCCGCTTTCGTTGGCCAGGGCTGCTTCCGCCTTGGCTTTCAAGTCGGCTTCGCGCTGTTGCACCTGGGCTATGGAGTCGTAGTAACGTTGCTGTGCTTCCAACTGCTCCTGGCTGGGACGGCTCAGAAAGCTGAAACCTACTAACAATATCGCTATCAGAACAAGACCTGTGATGGTATTTTTATCCATTCTTTGTTGATTACAAATTACTTATTACAAATTATTTCTTTTCGTTTTCATTTTCGATGGCGGCCTTCACGAATGCTACGAACAGCGGGTGCGGATGCAATACCGTACTGCTGTATTCGGGATGGAACTGGGTACCGACAAACCACTTCAATGCGGGTATTTCGACAATTTCTACCAGATCCGATTCGGGGTTTATACCCACACACTTCATGCCTGCTGCTTCGTAGGCCTCCTTGAAGCTGTTGTTGAATTCGTAGCGGTGGCGGTGACGCTCCTGGATATGCTCGGTACCGTATGCCTCGTATGCCTTGCTGCCTTTCTGCAGAACACATTCATAGGCACCCAGACGCATGGTTCCACCCATATTGGTGATGGACTTCTGCTCTTCCATGATGTCGATAACATTGTGCGGTGTCTTTTCATCCATCTCACGTGAGTTGGCATCGGCGTAGCCCAGTACATTACGGGCAAATTCAATGGCGATGCACTGCATACCCAGACAGATACCGAAGGTGGGGATGTCGTGTGTACGCGCATATTTGATGGCTACGAACTTGCCGGCAACGCCGCGTTCGCCGAAGCCCGGACCGATAAGTACGCCTGCCATACCTTTCAAGGCTTCTGCCACATTCTCGTCCGTCAGCTTTTCACTGTTCACGAAGTCTACCGACACCTTGCGGTCATTGTAGGTTCCTGCTTGTGAAAGGGCCTCGCGGATGGACTTGTAGGCATCCTGCAAGTCATATTTGCCCACCAATGCGATGTGCAGCGGGGCAGTCTCTTCGGCTTTGTGACGGCGTTCGAGGAAAGCGCGCCACGGTCCCAGTCCCGGAGTGTCGCCGACGGGAAGTCCCATTTTCTTCAAAATGGTAACGTCCAGTCCCTGGCTCTGCATCAAGATGGGCACCTCGTAGATGGTAGGCGCGTCGATGCTTTGCACCACGGCATTCTCGTCCACATTGCAGAACAGAGCCACTTTCTTGCGCAGGGTGGTACTCAACTCATGTTCCGTACGCAGTACGAGGACATCGGGTTGGATACCGGCACTTTGCAGTTCCTTTACGGAGTGCTGGGTGGGCTTGGTCTTCAGTTCACCGGCAGCAGCCAGGTAGGGGACATAAGTAAGGTGTACGCACAAGGCGTCTTTTCCCAGTTCCCACTTCAGCTGACGGATGCTTTCCAGATAGGGCAGAGACTCGATGTCACCCACTGTACCGCCAATCTCGGTAATAACAAAGTCGAATTTGTATTTGTTTCCCAGCAGTTTTACATTACGCTTGATTTCGTCTGTAATATGGGGAATAACCTGGATGGTCTTTCCCAGATAGTCACCCCGGCGCTCTTTGTCGATGACGCTTTTGTAGATGCGTCCGGTCGTGATATTGTTGGCCTTGGTGGTCTGGATGCCCAGGAAGCGTTCGTAATGGCCCAAATCGAGGTCGGCTTCGTGGCCATCCACGGTAACGTAGCATTCGCCGTGTTCATAAGGGTTCAGTGTACCCGGGTCGATGTTGATGTACGGGTCAAACTTCTGGATGGTTACCTTGTAACCTCTTGCTTGCAGCAATTTACCGATGGAGGATGAGATGATACCTTTACCTAATGAAGAGGCAACACCACCGGTGACGAAAATATACTTTGTTTCTCCCACAACTATATTATTTTATTAATTGTTTAATCTAATGCCAAGAGCCTATACGGCTTGTCGTTCAGGGTGCGCACTGCTCCCGTCAGTACACGTAGAACTTAAAAAGCGCAAAATTATAAAAAAAAGAGGAAGTAGAGAAAGTTTCGATGAAACAATTATTAAAAAATACGATTTCATCGAAGAAAGTCCTTCTTGCCTTTTTCTTATGGCTTTTCTATGTTTTCTAAACATTTTAAGCTAAATTTGCGCTCGAAACATAGACTTTAGGACATTATGAAGAATAGACACATTGCATTTTGGTTAATTGCTACGATGATTTCTTCGTCGGTGATGGCACAGAATACGCTGGATACCGCCTCGAAGAACAGTGGACAGGAAACAACTGCCAAAGCCGACACCTTGCCGGATATAATGAAAGAATACATGATTCTGAAATTGAAACCGGAAGGTATGGGGTACAGGCTGGATACTGTTTCCATATTATATGAAAGGTATATCGGAGTGCTGGATTATTTGAATGACCCCACGACTCCGGAGCGTTATATACCTTCCAATCCGAACTACTATAGGTTGTTCCTTCCCCTTACCTATTATTATGCCCCCATGAGACGCCTTTCCAAGGTGGACTGGCATTTCCAGATGCCCGATACGGTGCCTGCCCTGACGCGCGAGATGTTGCCGTTCGACACGCTGAGTTTCACCTCAAAGGACCGAGCCAACAAACTGGTGGACCGTACGTTGCTGAACACGTATGTGAATTGTCCCAATCTGGTTGTAATGACCGAGAAGGAGGTGATGAAAGGGAAGATATTTAAGGATAATATAGAGAAGGAGGTTTCTTCCAAGCCGTCTGTCGTGAAACTGTTTGCGCAGGAGAATATGGTGGGAGTGAAGGAGGAAGCCGACGTGATTATCCACAAGCCCAACTGGTGGGTGACGGGTGGAAACGGTTCGTTGCAGATTACCCAGAACTATATCTCCGACAACTGGTACAAGGGAGGTGAGAGCACTAACGCCGTGCTTGCCAACCTGCAATTGTTTGCCAACTATAATGACCGTGAAAAGGTGCAGTGGGAAAATCTGCTCGATGCCAAGCTGGGCTTCAGCTCCGCACCTTCCGACGAGTTTCATAACTATCTGGTAAGTACCGACCAGCTCCGGCTGTACAGTAAACTGGGTATTCAAGCTGCGTCCAAGTGGTATTATACCATCACGACTGAGTTTAAGACCCAGTTCTGCAATGGCTACAAGGCCAACAGTGAAGAGCTGGTTTCGGCTTTCTTTGCTCCGGCGGACTGGTCGAGCAGTATCGGTATGGACTACAAGTTGAAAAAGCAGAAATTCAGCTTGTCCGTTTTCATGGCTCCGCTGACGTACATGCTGCGCTATGTAGGAAATAAGGGGGTGAATGAAGTGAGTTTCGGTCTTGATGAGGGCAAATGCGTGAAGCATAACTTCGGTTCGCAGATACAGCCTACACTTTCATGGACCATCATTCCTTCCATCACGCTGGATTCCCGCTTGGACTTCCAGACCAGTTATGAGTGGACACGTATTGAATGGGAAAACACGGTGAACTTTGTGCTGAACCGCTATCTTTCCACCAAGCTCTATGTGCACGCCCGCTATGACGACAGTGCCAAGCCGACGGAAGGGGACAGCTATTTTCAGGTAAAAGAATTGCTCAGTTTCGGTATCAATTATAAATGGTAAATAAACAAATGGTCTGTTCGGAGTGAACAGATTATCTGTTTTGGTTAGTCAGACGGTCTGTTTTTCCTTGACAGACCGTCTGTCTTTTGTCTTTTTGTAGTCTGTGGCAGGTGAAAAAACATAAAAACATAGAAAAAGCACGTTTACGAACACAGAAAATGCATAGGAAAGGTTTGCAGTTCACAAATAATGCGTAAATTTGCCACGATTTGTAATGCACACTTTGCAAAATGGCGAATACTATAAAACATCAAGGTATTGTGGAAAACATAAACGGTTCCCATCTCCAAGTGAGAATCATCCAGACTTCAGCGTGCGCTTCGTGTAGTGTCAAGGGACATTGTACCTCTGCGGATACGAAAGAGAAACTTGTCGATGTGGCCGATGCCGATGCCGCATCCTACCAGCCCGGCGACCGTGTATGGGTGACGGGCGAACTTTCAATGGGAGTGATGGCAGTTCTGTTTGCCTTTATATTTCCTTTCCTTATTCTGATAATCTCACTGTTTGTCTTTATGGCTATCTGGAATGACGAGCTGCGTTCCGCGCTTTGTTCGCTAGCACTTCTTGTACCTTATTATTATATATTGTGGCTGAACAAGTCGCGGATGGGTAAGAAGTTCTCATTCTCCGTACGACCGATGAACTAACTAATAATAAAACAAATAATTAATAAACAACTAATTTATGAATGTAATTCTGATTGCAGTGATTTCATTGGGAGTTATAGCGCTGGTATCGGCCGCTATTCTTTACGTGGCTTCCAAGAAATTCGCCGTGTATGAAGATCCGCGGATTGCCCAGGTAGCAGAGGTGCTTCCCCAGGCAAATTGCGGTGGATGTGGTTACCCCGGTTGTAGCGGATTTGCAGATGCTTGCGTAAAGGCAGGTTCGCTGGATGGTAAACTTTGTCCGGTGGGTGGACAGCCCGTCATGACAAAGATTGCCGAGATTCTGGGCTTGGATGCCGCTGCTGCCGAACCTATGGTTGCGGTGGTGAGATGTAATGGAACTTGTGCCAACCGTCCTCGTGTGAACCAATACGATGGCGCCAAGAGTTGTGCCATTGCGGCTTCTCTCTATGGTGGTGAAACGGGTTGTAGTTATGGCTGTCTGGGATGCGGCGACTGTGTGGCTGCCTGCCAGTTCGATGCTATCCACATGAATCCGGAGACCGGACTTCCCGAAGTGGATGAGGAAAAGTGTACGGCTTGTGGAGCTTGTGCCAAGGCTTGTCCGAAATCTATTATTGAAATCCGTCCTCAAGGCAAGAAATCACGTCGTATTTACGTACAGTGTGTAAACAAGGACAAGGGGGCCGTAGCACGCAAGGCTTGTACCGTGGCATGTATCGGTTGCGGCAAGTGTGTGAAGGTTTGTCCGTTCGAGGCTATCACGCTGGAAAACAATCTGGCTTACATTGACCCCAATAAGTGCAAATCCTGTCGCAAGTGCGAGGAAGCTTGTCCGCAAAACACAATCATTGCCCTCAACTTCCCGCCGCGCAAACCGAAGGCTGACGATGCAGCTCCCCAAGTAAAGGTTGCAGCTCCTAAAGCTGAGGTTGAGACTCCCAAAGCAGAGGTTTAGACTTCCCAAGTTGAGGTATGAATTAATAAAGTAAATAAACGACTAAAAATACAGAATTGTATGTTGAAGACATTTTCAATTGGTGGAGTCCATCCACACGAAAATAAACTTTCAGCACATCAGCCTATCATCAAGGCAGAGATTCCGGCCAAGGCCGCTATCTTGCTGGGACAGCACATCGGTGCTCCTGCCAAGCCTATCGTTGCCAAAGGTGATGTTGTGAAAGTGGGTACGAAGATTGCCGAGCCCGGCGGTTTTGTATCAGCAGCCATTCATTCGTCTGTCAGCGGGAAAGTCGCTAAGATTGACACGATTGTCGATGCCAGCGGTTACGCCAAGCCTGCTATATTCATTGACGTAGAAGGGGATGAATGGGAAGAATCCATTGACCGTTCCGAAACGTTGGTGAAGGAATGCAGTCTGACCTCCGAGGAAATCGTGAAGAAAATCGCCGATGCCGGTATCGTAGGTCTGGGCGGTGCATGCTTTCCTACGCAGGTCAAGTTGTGTCCTCCTCCTGCATTCAAGGCAGAGTGTGTCATCATCAACGCCGTAGAGTGCGAACCGTATCTGACTGCCGACCATCAGCTGATGCTGGAACATGCGGAAGAAATTATGGTAGGTGTATCCATTCTGATGAAAGCGGTAAAGGTGAACAAGGCATTCATTGGCATTGAGAACAACAAGCCCGATGCCATCCAGCTGATGACGAAGGTTGCTTCCAGCTATGCAGGTATCGAGGTGGTACCCTTGAAGGTACAATATCCGCAGGGTGGTGAAAAGCAGTTGATTGATGCTGTCATCAGTCGCCAGGTTGCAGCCGGTGCGCTGCCTATCTCCACGGGAGCTGTGGTGCAGAATGTGGGTACCGCATTTGCCGTTTACCAGGCCGTACAGAAGAACAAACCTCTGTTTGAGCGTGTCATTACCGTGACTGGTAAGTCGTTGGCAAAGCCGTCCAATTTCCTGGCACGTATCGGTACGCCGATGAAGCAGCTGATTGAAGCTTGCGGCGGTCTGCCCGAAGATACGGGTAAGATTATCGGCGGTGGCCCGATGATGGGTAAAGCTCTGGTAAATACGGATGTACCGACAGCCAAAGGAAGCTCCGGTATTCTGATTATGAACGAGAAGGAAGCCAAGCGCGGCGAAGTACAGCCTTGTATCCGTTGTGCTAAGTGCGTGGGAGCCTGCCCGATGGGGTTGGAGCCGTATCTGCTGGCTACCGTTTCGGCCCACGGAGATTTTGAAAGAGTAGAGAAAGAAGACATTATGTCGTGTATAGAATGCGGTTCATGCCAGTTCACTTGTCCTTCCAACCGTCCGATGCTGGATTATATCCGCTTGGGTAAGGGTAAGGTAGGAGCGATGATCCGTGCACGTCAAGCTAAAAAATAACGAAGTATGAATAAATTAATCGTATCCCTTTCGCCCCACGTTCACGGCGGTGACAGCGTGAAGAAGAATATGTACGGTGTGCTTATCGCATTGATTCCGGCATTCCTCGTTTCGCTTTACTTTTTCGGACTGGGTGCGCTGATTGTTACGGCCACTTCCGTAGCAGCCTGCTTGTTCTTTGAATGGGCCATCGGCAAATTCCTCATGAAAAAAGAGACCACAACCATCACCGACGGCTCTGCCATCATTACCGGTGTGTTGCTGGCCTTTAACCTGCCTTCCAACCTGCCCATCTGGATTATCATCCTTGGTGCCTTGTTTGCCATCGGGGTAGGCAAGATGTCCTTCGGAGGTTTGGGTTGCAATCCCTTTAACCCTGCACTGGCAGGACGTGTGTTCCTGCTGCTTTCATTCCCCGTGCAGATGACGACATGGCCGGCTGTAGGCCAGTTGACAGCCTATACGGATGCCACGACGGCTGCTACGCCGCTGGCTATTATGAAAGGTGTCATCAATGGTGCTCCGGGCATGTCCCTGAGCGACCTTCCGGGAGCTTTCGACCTTCTGATAGGTAATAATGGAGGATGTCTCGGTGAGGTGAGTGCCTTGGCGCTGCTGCTTGGTTTGTTCTACATGTTGTGGAAGAAAATCATCACCTGGCACATTCCGGTATCTATTCTGGTGACGGTATTCGTGTTCTCCGGTATCATGTATCTGGTCAATCCGGAACTTTATGTATCCCCGGTCGTACAGTTGTTGTCCGGTGGTCTGATGCTGGGTGCTGTCTTTATGGCTACGGACTACGTGACTTCTCCGATGAGCCACAAAGGTATGCTGATTTATGGTGTTTGCATCGGCCTACTGACTGTCATCATCCGTCTGTTCGGTGCATATCCGGAGGGTATGTCGTTTGCCATTCTGATTATGAATGCGTTCACTCCGCTCATCAACACCTATGTTAAACCTAAACGCTTTGGGGAGGTAGCGAAGAAGAAATGAAAAAGTTAGAATCATCCTTGAAGAATATGTTGCTGGTACTTACGGGCGTTACCGCAATCTCCGTAGCGTTGCTGGCTTATGTAAACGAATTGACGAAGGAGCCCATTGCGCAGGCCAATGCAAAGACCTTGAGCGATGCCGTAAGTGCGGTGGTTCCGGGCTTCGACAATGACCCCATCGCCGAGAAGAAGATGCAGGAAGTAAACGGAGTACAGTATTCTGTATATCCTGCCACCAAAGGCGGAGAATATATCGGAGCTGCTGTGGAAGCTGTTGCCATGGGTTTTGGCGGTGAGCTGAAAGTGTTGGTCGGTTTCGATGCTGAAGGCAAAATCATCGACTACTCCTTGTTGTCGCATGTGGAAACTCCGGGGTTGGGCTCCAAAGCTGCCGACTGGTTCAAGAAAGGCAATAAAGGTGACATCACCGGCATGAATCCGGGTGAAGCGGCGTTGACAGTGAGCAAGGACGGTGGTAAAGTAGATGCCATTACAGCGTCTACCATCACCTCACGTGCTTTTTTGAATGCAGTGAATGCGGCTTATGCTGCCTATGCCGGTCAGGAAACTGCCGACGGCACTACCGGCGCTACTCAAAAGAATGTTGAACAACCTGCTGATTCCGCAGCTCCCGAAGCTGTGGATACACTCAGCGCTAAATGAGAAAGGAGTAGAAGATATGAATAATTTTAAAGTTATGATGAACGGGATTATCAAAGAGAATCCTACGTTTGTACTCCTGCTGGGTATGTGTCCTACACTGGGTACCACTTCCTCTGCCATTAACGGTATGGGTATGGGACTGGCTACAATGTTCGTGCTGATATGTTCCAATGTGGTGATTTCTGCCATCAAGAATCTGATTCCCGATATGGTGCGTATCCCTTCATTCATTGTGGTCATAGCATCATTTGTGACACTGTTGCAGATGATAATGCAAGCTTACGTTCCTGCATTGTACGCCACACTGGGCCTGTTCATTCCACTGATTGTTGTAAACTGTATCGTATTGGGACGTGCCGAGGCATTTGCTGCCAAAAACAATCCGGTGGCTTCCTTGTTCGACGGTCTGGGCATGGGCTTGGGCTTTACCATTGCACTGACATTGCTGGGTGCCGTGCGTGAGTTCCTGGGAACCGGCAAGATATTCAACTTGAGTATCCTTCCTGAAGAATACGGCATGTTGGTATTTGTCCTTGCTCCGGGTGCATTCATCGCATTGGGCTATCTCATTGCTTTAATCAACAGTATGAAGAAGAATTAATAATGAAAAATTAAAAATGAAAAAATTGAGAACGTATCGGCGGTAGGCTGCCGGGCTTTTAATTTTTAGTTTTTAATTCTTAATTTAATGATTATGGAATATATATTGATATTTATCTCGGCAATCTTTGTAAACAACATCGTATTGTCGCAATTCTTGGGAATTTGCCCGTTCTTGGGAGTTTCCAAGAAAGTGGAGACTGCATTGGGCATGTCGGCAGCGGTGGCATTCGTGCTCACCATCGCCACTATCGTGACATTCCTTATTCAGAAGTATGTGCTCGACGCTTTTGATTTGGGCTATTTGCAGACTATTACCTTTATCCTGGTGATTGCCGCATTGGTGCAGATGGTAGAGATTATCCTGAAGAAAGTATCTCCTTCTCTGTATCAGGCCTTGGGCGTGTTCCTGCCGTTGATTACTACCAACTGCTGTATTCTCGGTGTGGCTATCCTTGTTATCCAAAAAGATTATGATTTGCTGACGGGAGTGGTTTATGCATTCTCCACGGCACTTGGTTTCGGCTTGGCACTGACACTGTTTGCAGGCCTGCGCGAGCAAATGAGCCTGGTTAGTGTACCGAAAGGTATGCAGGGTACTCCGATAGCTTTGATTACTGCCGGACTGCTGGCAATGGCATTCATGGGCTTTTCGGGGGTTGTGAAGATTTAAAGAAGAAAAAACGGAAATAAAGTGGAAGGGGGATAAACTAAAATTTATCCCCCTTTTTCTGTTTTTATTAATTTATTTCCTTACATTTGTGGCGTATTGATAACCTAAAAGCTAAATTATCTATATTTAATATGAAAGGGAAAATCTTAGTTACGGGTGGAACCGGTTATATTGGTTCTCACACGGTGGTGGAACTTCAAAACGCAGGTTATGAAGTTGTTATTATTGATAATTTGTCAAACTCCAGCGCAGATGTTGTAGATAACATAGAGAAGGTATCGGGCATCCGCCCTGCATTCGAGGAATTGGATTGCTTGGATTATGCCGGTCTTGACGCTGTGTTTACCAAATATAAAGGCATTAAAGCCATCATTCACTTTGCGGCCAGCAAGGCTGTGGGTGAATCTGTCCAGAAACCATTGCTTTACTATCGTAATAACCTGGTTTCACTGATAAACCTGCTGGAATTGATGCCGAAGCATGGAGTGGAAGGTATCGTATTCTCTTCTTCCTGCACAGTTTACGGCCAGCCGGACGAACTTCCGGTAACGGAAAAGGCACCTATTAAGAAAGCTGAGTCTCCGTATGGAAACACGAAGCAAATCAATGAAGAGATTGTACGTGATACGGTTGCTTCCGGTGCTCCGATAAACGCCATCTTGTTGCGTTACTTCAACCCGATAGGTGCACACCCCACAGCATTGCTGGGAGAGTTGCCTAACGGTGTACCGCAGAACTTGATTCCTTATCTTACCCAGACCGCTATCGGCATCCGTGAGAAACTGAGCGTGTTTGGTGACGATTATGATACTCCCGACGGTTCTTGTATCCGCGACTTCATCAATGTAGTCGATTTGGCCAAAGCACACGTAGTGGCTATCCGCCGTATCTTGGAGAACAAGCAGAAGGAAAAAGTGGAAGTATTCAATATCGGTACAGGTCGTGGACTTTCCGTATTGGAACTGATTAATGCTTTCGAAAAGGCTACCGGTGTAAAACTGAACTATCAGATAGTAGGGCGGCGTGCCGGTGATATTGAGAAGGTATGGGCAAACCCGGAATTGGCAAACAATGAACTGGGTTGGAAGGCAGAAACAAGTATTGAAGATACTTTACTTTCTGCATGGAAATGGCAGTTGAAGCTTCGTGAAAGAGGTATTCAATGACAAACTTTGAATTTGTGTTTTTTAACAAATAGGCAATAAACAAATGCCTCCCCGCATTTGTTTATAATGTGCAAATCAGCCTGAAGCTGTTTATGTATATGTGAATATCCGTAACTAGTACGTATGCCTCCCCGGCATAGACAGGTAAGATTGCATAGTAGTTTTGTCGTGTTTTATTTTGTGTTTGTGTTGTGAATAAGCCTTGTCGAGAGACAAGGCTTATTTTTTTTGTATATTATATACAGAATCTCTGTTGTCAATTCAGTGTTTTTTCATAAGATGGGTAGGCAATTCCTTTTTCTTGCTAATTGTTAACTGACGTTATCATGTCTGTAACAATTTGTTCCAATTGTAGTATTAATCGTTCAAAATAGTATTTTTTGTTCAAAAAATGCTATACACGGTAACAACTACATGCAAATTGTTTATATATTTGCGTTGTTGTTTATGTAACTATTGGGATGAACAAACCATAGCTGACAAACGTTAATAGGTACGAGTACATAGCTGATGAAAGACGCGACTTGGCTGACTTGTTAATGAGGATACACGCGACTTACAACTTAGTATTGGGAAAAATAATTAAGGAAATATAGAATAAAAAGATTGCTTATGTCACAGATTGTCGGACATATCTCACAGGTAATCGGGCCTGTAGTAGACGTCTATTTCGAAGGAACGGAGGCAGAAATGATGTTGCCGAGTATTCACGACGCACTGGAAATAAAAAGGTCGAACGGCAAAAGACTGATTGTAGAGGTACAGCAGCACATTGGTGAAAACACGGTGCGTACTGTTGCTATGGACAGTACGGACGGCCTGCAGAGAGGAATGACAGTGCATCCGCTGGGAGGCCCCATCACCATGCCGATAGGTACACAAATCAAAGGCCGCCTGATGAACGTAGTGGGCGACTCTATCGACGGCATGAAGGAGTTGGACCGTACCGGTGCTTATCCCATCCATCGCGACCCCCCTAAGTTTGAAGATTTGACTACCGTACAAGAGGTGCTTTATACAGGCATCAAGGTTATCGACTTGCTGGAACCATATAGCAAGGGCGGTAAAATCGGTCTGTTTGGTGGCGCCGGTGTAGGCAAGACGGTGCTTATCCAAGAGCTCATTAATAATATTGCGAAGAAGCAGCACGGCTTCTCTGTGTTTGCCGGTGTAGGAGAACGTACACGTGAAGGCAACGACCTGCTGAGAGAAATGATTGAATCCGGCGTTATCCGTTACGGAGAAGAATTCAAGAAAGGTATGGAGGAAGGCCATTGGGATTTGTCCAAAGTAGATTATGACGAAGTGGCCAAATCACAAGTGTCTTTGATATTCGGTCAGATGAACGAACCTCCCGGTGCGCGTCAGTCCGTGGCATTGTCTGGGTTGACGGTGGCCGAGTCCTTCCGTGACATGGGAGCGGAGACGGACGGTCCGCGTGACATTCTGTTCTTCATTGATAATATCTTCCGTTTCACCCAAGCCGGTTCCGAGGTTTCGGCCTTGCTGGGCCGTATGCCTTCTGCCGTAGGCTATCAGCCGACACTGGCAACGGAAATGGGTGCCATGCAGGAGCGTATTACCTCTACAAGAAACGGCTCCATCACTTCCGTGCAGGCTGTATATGTGCCTGCCGATGACTTGACGGACCCGGCACCTGCCACAACGTTTACCCACCTCGATGCCACCACGGTGTTGAGTCGTAAGATTACTGAACTTGGTATTTATCCTGCTGTGGACCCGTTGGAATCTACTTCACGCATTCTCGACCCACACATCGTGGGGGTAGAACACTACGAAGTGGCACAACGTGTAAAACAAATATTGCAGCGCAACAAGGAATTGCAAGACATTATCTCCATCCTTGGTATGGAGGAACTCTCTGATGCCGACCGTACGTTGGTGAACCGTGCACGTCGTGTGCAGCGTTTCCTTTCACAGCCGTTTGCCGTTGCCGAGCAGTTTACGGGTGTCCCAGGTACAATGGTTTCCATTGAGGACACTATCAAAGGCTTCAAGATGATTCTTGACGGAGAGGTGGACTACCTGCCCGAACCTGCTTTCTTGAATGTGGGAACCATTGAAGAAGCCATTGAGAAGGGTAAGAAACTACTGGAGCAGGCAGGGGGAAAAACGATTAAAAATTAAAAGTCTGGGAGCTTTGATGATGAAAAAGTTGCATTTGAATATTGTTTCACCGGAGAAGGAACTCTTCAATGGGGAAGTGGAAAGTGTTACATTGCCGGGCACTATGGGCTCTTTTTCTATCCTGCCGCAGCATGCACCGATTGTATCATCGTTGGGAACGGGGAAATTGATTTACGCAACGGACGGTGAGGAACATGAGTTGGATATTCAAAGCGGATTCGTGGAGATGAGTAACGGAAGGGTTGCCGTCTGTATAGAACAGCAATAGGCTATTAAAAAATTAAAAATTAAAAAATAGAGGTTGTTGGCGTGACTATTACTAAGAGAAACTACTTATTGCATACAGCGCTCTTGACGGTATTGATAGGAATTGTAGGCGGTTGGGCGTATTTTTCGATAAATCCGCATCACTATTTCGGCGGTTATCCGCTGATTCCGCTTTTCTTCTTTGTTTTCGGAGTATTCATGATTAATATGACCGAAAGCTGCCGTCACCGGATGCCAGGACGAATGTTGCAGATTTATCTGCTGATGCGTGTGATGAGAATGCTGGTCTCCATGATTGTGATGCTGGTTTATTGCGTTGCAGTACGTGAGGAAGCCAGGGCGTTTTTGTTGACGTTTATAGCCAACTATCTGATATATTTGATTTATGATTCCTGGTTCTTCTTCACTTTTGAGGCGAATCGGAAACTGAAAAAGAAAAGTAACAATGAAAAGATTGCGTAACATACTGACTGTAGTTCTGCTGGCACTGGGCATGTTGCTACCCGCCACGGTGCGGGCCGAGAATACGGTGGACGTGAAGGAAATTGTCTTCGGGCATATCGGCGATTCTTACGAATGGCACATCACGACGTGGGGCGAAACTCACGTTACGATTCCCTTGCCGGTAATTGTGCATAGCTCTACCACCGGATGGCATGCCTTTCTATCCTCACGTCTAGAGGAGAACGGTGGAAGTTATGAAGGCTTTTCCATCGCTCCCGCAGGAAGCAAGTACGAAGGCAAGCTGGTGGAGTATGATGCCACCGGAAACGAAATACGCCCGTTGGACATCTCCATCACGAAGGTGACACTGGCTTTGCTCATCAACAGCGCATTGCTGCTTCTCATCATTTTGAGTGTGGCGCACTGGTATCGCAAGCACCCGCAGGGAAGTGCCGCTCCCGGTGGTTTCATCGGGTTTATGGAGATGTTTATCATGATGGTGAACGATGATATTATAAAGAGCTGTGTCGGTCCGAAGTACCGTAAATTCGCACCTTACTTGCTGACGGCCTTCTTCTTTATTTTCATCAACAACATTATGGGGCTGATTCCTTTCTTTCCCGGAGGGGCCAACGTGACGGGAAATATAGCCATTACGATGGTATTGGCCATCTGTACTTTCTTGGCCGTGAATATCTTTGGAACCAAGACTTATTGGAAAGATATCTTTTGGCCGGATGTGCCCTGGTGGCTGAAGGTACCGGTCCCCATGATGCCGTTTATCGAGTTCTTCGGTATTTTCACCAAACCGTTTGCTTTGATGATACGTCTTTTTGCCAATATGCTGGCAGGGCACATGGCAATGCTGGTGCTTACCTGCCTGATATTCATCTCGGCCAGTATGGGACCTGCTTTGAACGGAACGCTGACCGTGGCATCGGTGTTGTTCAATATCTTTATGAATGCACTTGAGTTGTTGGTTGCCTTTATCCAGGCATATGTGTTCACCATGCTGTCAGCCGTGTTCATCGGTCTGGCGCAGGAAGAGCATAAGGAGAAGGCGGTGAAGTGATACGATTATTGGGAATATAAATATTAATAAAAATAACCATTTAAAAACTGAAAGTTATGTTACTATCTGTATTATTGCAAGCTGCTGCGGCAGGTGTGGGAGTTAGTAAACTGGGTGCAGCCATTGGTGCTGGTTTGGCTGTTATTGGTGCTGGTGTAGGTATTGGTAAAATCGGCGGTTCTGCTATGGAGGCCATTGCCCGCCAGCCGGAAGCATCCGGAGATATCCGTATGAACATGATTATTGCCGCTGCCTTGATTGAAGGTGTTGCTTTGTTGGCAGTAGTTGTGTGTTTATTGGTATTCTTTTTATAATGTACAATCTACCATTTACCATTTACAATTTGTCCGTGCAGCATCACCGCGCAGCCAAATTGTAAATCGTAAATTGTCAAATAGTAAATAAAATTATGTCATTGTTATTACCCGATAGTGGTCTGCTGTTCTGGATGCTCCTTTCATTCGGTGTGGTGTTTGTGGTGCTTGCCAAGTACGGTTTTCCCGTTATCACCAAGATGGTGGAAGGTCGCAAGACCTACATCGACCAGTCTTTGGAAGTGGCACGCGAAGCAAATGCCCAGCTCTCCAAACTGAAAGAGGAGAGTGAAGCGTTGATTGCTGCTACCAACAAAGAACAAGGACGTATTCTGCGGGAGGCGATGCATGAGCGTGACAAGATTATCGTCGAAGCACGCAAGCAGGCGGAAGCCGCCGCGCAGAAGGAGCTGGACGAAGTTAAAAAGCAGATACAGCAAGAGAAGGAAGAGGCCATCCGCGATATTCGCCGCCAGGTGGCAGTCTTGTCCGTAGATATAGCCGAGAAAATTATCCGCAAGAATCTGGACGAGAAACATGAGCAGATGGAGATGATAGACCGGATGTTGGATGAAGTGCTGGCCGCAAGTAAAAACAATTAATTCTCAAAGAAATGGATATAGGAATCGTTTCGATGCGTTATGCGAAAGCATTGATGGAATATGCCAAGAGCATGGGGGCAGAAGATACTCTGTACAAGGAGTTTTGTATGCTCGACCGTAGCTTCAGGAAACATCCCGATTTGCGCATGGCATTGGAAAACCCCATCCTGACGATACGTGAGAAGTTAACACTTATCTGTACCGCTGCTGTGGGGGATGCTCCTGCGGGCCGTGAGTTTGCGCGTTTCATGACCCTGGTGTTGAAGAACCGGCGGGAAAACTTTCTCCAGTACATCTGCCTGAGTTTTCTGGATTTGTACCGGAAAGACAAGCATATCGGTGTAGGAAAGCTGATAACAGCCGTTCCCGTCAGCCAGGAAGTGCGGGAGCGCATCCATGACAGTGCTTCCTCCCTGCTGCATGCCAGCATGGAGCTGCAGACTGAAGTGGATCCCTCCATTGAAGGTGGTTTTATCTTCGACATCAACGACTTCCGTCTGGATGCCAGTATTGCTACGCAGCTTAAGAAAGTGAAACAGCAGTTCATTGATAAGAATAGAAGAATCGTGTGATTTACGATTTGACAATTTACAATTTACTTATTTAATAGTCTTGTGATGCGTAAGTTGTAGAGGTCAAACAGTATATGATTCGGGTTCTTTCAAATAGTAAATAGTAAATTGTAAAATAGTAAATACTAAGATGTTGTCTGAAAATATAAAAGTAAGCGAAGTCTCCGATATTCTCCGCAAGCAACTGGAAGGGATTGACACCCGCGTACAGTTGGACGAGATTGGCACGGTACTGCAAGTCAGTGACGGTGTAGCCCGTATCTATGGGTTGCGCAATGCCGAAGCCAACGAGTTGTTGGAGTTCGACAACGGCATCAAGGCCATTGTGATGAACCTCGAAGAGGATAATGTGGGTGCTGTGTTGCTTGGCCCTACGGATAAAATCAAGGAAGGCTTCATTGTAAAGCGTACCAAGCGTATTGCTTCCATCATGGTGGGAGAGGGTATGCTGGGCCGTGTAATAGACCCTCTGGGTGCGCCGCTCGATGGCAAAGGACTGATAGGCGGAGAACTTTATGAAATGCCGCTGGAACGCAAGGCGCCGGGAGTTATCTTCCGTCAGCCGGTGAATCAGCCGCTACAGACCGGTCTGAAGGCTGTGGATGCCATGATACCTATTGGCCGCGGACAGCGTGAACTGATTATCGGTGACCGCCAGACCGGTAAGACGGCCATTGCCATCGATACCATCATCAACCAGCGTGCCAATTTTGATGCTGGTGATCCGGTATATTGCATTTATGTAGCCATTGGCCAGAAAGGTTCTACCGTAGCTTCTATTGTGAATACCCTGCACCAGTACGGTGCGATGGACTATACCATTGTGGTGGCTGCTACGGCGGGCGACCCGGCTGCATTGCAGTATTACGCTCCCTTTGCAGGGGCTGCCATCGGAGAGTATTTCCGTGATACCGGCCGTCATGCGCTGGTGGTCTATGACGACTTGTCCAAGCAGGCGGTGGCCTATCGTGAAGTGTCTCTGATTCTGCGCCGTCCATCAGGACGTGAGGCCTATCCGGGTGATATCTTCTATCTGCACTCCCGTTTGTTGGAACGTGCGGCGAAGATTATCAGCCAGGAGGAAGTGGCACGCGAGATGAACGACCTGCCGGACAGTCTGAAAGGCAAGGTGAAAGGTGGCGGTTCGCTGACTGCATTGCCCATTATCGAAACTCAGGCAGGAGACGTGTCCGCCTATATCCCAACGAATGTGATTTCAATCACTGACGGGCAGATATTCCTTGATACGAACCTCTTCAACCAGGGTAACCGTCCGGCCATTGACGTGGGTATCTCTGTGAGCCGTGTGGGTGGTAATGCCCAAGTCAAGGCTATGAAGAAGGTGGCAGGTACATTAAAGATTGACCAGGCACAGTACCGGGAGCTGGAAGCGTTTACCAAGTTCAGTGGCGATATGGACCCCGTGACGGCATTGACCATCGACAAGGGACAGAAGAATACACGCCTGCTGGTACAGCCCCAATACAGCCCGATGCCGGTAGAAAAGCAGATTGCCATTCTTTATTGCGGCACGCACGGCTTGTTGAGGAATGTTCCTTTGGACAAGGTCAGCGAGTTTGAACGCAACTTCCTTGAGTCTCTTGAGATGAACTATCGCATGGAGGTACTCGACGTTTTAAAGACGGGTGCCATCAATGACGATGTCTGCAAGAAGATTGAGGAGACAGCAGAGGCGGTTGCAAGGCAATTCATGTAATTTACGATTGGACGATTTACGATTTACGATTGGGGCTACTCTATATGGTAAGTGGTAAATCGGCTGCAAGCAAAAGTAACTTCAATCGTAAATCGTAAATAATTAAATCGTAAATAGATATATGTCTTCACTGAAAGAGGTAAAAAATAGAATAAGCTCCGTCAAGAGTACACGCCAGATAACATCGGCTATGAAGATGGTGGCATCTGCCAAACTGCATAAGGCGCAGGGGCGGATTGAGAATATGCTGCCTTATCAACGGAAGCTGAATGAGATTCTGACGAACTTTCTGCGTACGGATGCTTCCTTCGAGTCGCCCTATACCGAGAAAAGACCCGTGACGAGAGTAGCGGTTGTGGCGTTTTCGTCCAATAGTTCCTTGTGCGGTGCATTCAACTCGAATGTGGCGAAGATGCTGGAACGGGCTTTGGAAGATTACCAGTCGCTGGGCAAGGAGAATATTCTGATATATCCCGTTGGGAGAAAGGTGGAGGAAGCCGTCAAGAAAATGGGATATGTGCCGCAAGGCAGCTACCAGGTGATGGCAGACAAGCCTTCGTACGTTGAAGCGTATGAGCTGGCAGAGAAGTTGATGCATGAGTTTGTGGAAAAGCAGATTGACCATGTGGAGCTGATTTACCATCACTTCAAATCGATGGGTTCGCAGGTGCTGCTCCGCGAGAATTATCTGCCCATTGACCTGACGCAAGTAGCGCAGGAGGCGGCAGAAGATGTACCGGAGGATGCCCGCAGTTTTAATAATGATTACATTGTGGAACCTTCCGTCGGCGAACTGATAGCGGAACTTCTGCCAAAAGTGTTGAGTCAGAAGATATTTACCGTGCTTCTCGATTCCAATACTTCGGAACATGCTGCCCGTATGCTAGCCATGCAGACGGCGACAGATAATGCCAACGAGTTGATTCAAGATTTGACGAAACAGTATAACAAGAGCCGTCAGCAGGCCATTACGAATGAGCTGCTCGATATTATCGGCGGTAGCTTGAAATAGTCCGGATTGCCCCGTAAAGGGCTTTCTCAGGATGGGTACAAATAAATGGAATAATAGGACAAGGATAACGAAATAACCGCTATCTTTGTCCTATTATCATATATGGCTACTGATGAAATCCGTATCATTCTGAGAGAGAGCGGATTGGTTGAATAATAAACATATCAATGGAGAATAATCCCGAAATAGCGCTTGCATGGCAATTCATTGAAAACACAGGCACTCATCTTTTTTTGACCGGCAAGGCAGGTACCGGTAAGACAACTTTCCTGCGAAAACTGAGGGCAGAGAGTCCGAAACGGATGATTGTACTTGCACCGACGGGAATTGCCGCTATCAATGCAGGCGGTGTCACCATCCACTCCTTTTTCCAAGTACCTTTCGCTCCTTATGTGCCCGAAAGCTCATTCAGCGCAGATGGCAAGGCAACCTACCGTTTTCGTTACGGGAAAGAGAAAATCAACATTATACGCAGCATAGATTTATTGGTCATCGATGAAATCAGTATGGTCCGTGCCGACTTGCTCGATTCGGTGGATGCCGTCTTGAGGCGGTTCCGCGACCGGAACAAACCCTTTGGCGGCGTGCAACTGCTGATGATTGGCGACTTACAGCAGCTGTCTCCCGTAGTGAAAGACGATGATTGGCAGATGCTGTGCAAATACTATGACACGCCTTATTTCTTCTCCAGCCAGGCCTTGAAGCAGACGGAATATTGCACCATAGAACTAAAGAAAGTCTATCGGCAGAACGATGGGACTTTTCTTGAACTACTGAACCGCATTCGCGAAAACCGTTGTGACGGGCAAGTGCTGGAAGCCTTGAACCGCCGGTATATTCCCAATTTCGTACCTGATAAAGAAGAAGGATACATCCGCCTGGTGACCCACAATTATCAGGCCCAACGGATTAATGACCATGAGCTGGAACAACTTCCGGGACGCTCGTATGCCTTTCGTGCCAAGATTGACGGAAAGTTTCCCGAATATTCCTATCCCACGGATGAAGTACTGGAACTGAAACGCGGTGCCCAGGTAATGTTTGTGAAGAACGACACCTCCGGTGAGCACCGTTACTACAATGGCATGATTGGAGAGGTGACAGCCGTGTCGGCAGATGGAATTGAAGTGCGCAGTAAGGGAAGCGACGCTACCTTCTTACTTCAAGAGGAAGAGTGGACGAATGCCAAATACGTGCTTGATGAGGAAACCAAGGAGATTACAGAAGATATTGAAGGAACATTCCGGCAATATCCGCTGAAGCTGGCGTGGGCGATTACCATTCACAAAAGCCAGGGACTGACGTTTGAACGTGCCGTGATTGATGCCAGTGCCTCCTTTGCGCATGGGCAGACCTATGTGGCTCTGAGCCGCTGCAAGACATTGGAGGGAGTGGTGCTCAGTGCCCCGCTTTCTGCAAAGGCCGTTATCAGTGACCATGCAGTAGATACCTTCACGATGGAGGCACGGAGAAACGAGCCGGACGAGAAACGCTTCCGTTCCTTGCAGCAGACCTATTTCCTGGAACTGCTGTCGGGCTTGTTCGATTTCCAGCCCATGGAGCAGGCTTTGCGGCGGTATGTGCGGCTGATAGACGAACACTTGTACAAGCTCTTTCCCAAGCAACTCGCAGCCTGTAAGGAGGAAATGGAACGTTTTCACGACAAAGTGACGAAAGTAGCCCAGAAGTTCAGTATCCAGTATACCCGCCTGATTGATACTGCGCAGGACTATGCAGCCGACCCGACTTTGCAGGGGCGCATACACTCTGCCGCCACTTATTTTCAAGAGCAGTTGCAACCGCTGGATGCGGTGATGGCGAGTACGGTAACTTCTGATAATAAAGAGTTGAAGAAGAAGCTCCGGGATGCCATGGAGGAGCTGGAGGAAGTGTTTGACATGAAGACTGATTTGCTGGATTATGTGCTGGAGAATGGTTTCCATATGGCAGGATACTTGAAGCAGAAAGCACTGCTTTCCATTGATGATTCGGCTTCGCAGAAGGGTAAAGGCAAAGGGAGAAGTGCTTCTGCCAAAGAAGGGCAGGGAAGCAGTAAGCAGGCTGATAAAGAGAAACGTCCGCGTGAGCGGAAACGCGATGCTGCGGCTGTTGAAGTACCCACGGATGTGCTGCATCCGGAACTTTACAACCGCTTGGTAGCATGGCGCAATGCAGAAGCTTCCGCATTAGGGCTGCCCGTATACACCGTCATTCAGCAGAAGGCAATTCTAGGCATCAGCAATCTGCTTCCTTCGGATAAGGCCATGCTTGTACGCATTCCGTATTTCGGAAAAAAAGGGGTGGAGAAATATGGAGATGTGATTCTGGAGATGGTACGTGTGTATCGCAAAGAGAAAGGACTGGCAGAGCCGGAGTTGCTGTAGTCGAATCTGCTTCCGCACCTGCATTATTTACCATCCGAACATCAGCTTTATTCCTTCCTCCAGCGTATACGGTCGATACCCCAGTTCCCGGTGTGCCTTTTCTATACTCAGCCCGCTGAAACGGGGACGTGGTGTCTTTTCGTTCATCTCCTTCGTGGTGACGGGACGGATGAGCGAGCGATTCAGCCCCAATACGTCCGCTACCCGATAAGCGATGTCTGCAATGGTCAGGCACTCGCTGCCACAGAGATGATAGATACCGTTTTGCGGATGACTTATCAGCTTCTCCACTCCTTGCGACACGTCTCCCACGAAGGTGGGCGTACGCCATTGGTCGGATACGACGAACACTTCCTCATTGTTCCTTAATCTATTTGCCACCAGTTGGAGCACATTTCCATGCTGTCCGGGCAGGGCGGCGCCGTACACCACCACTATGCGCACGATGGCATAATCCCTGCAAACGGCAGCGATACGTTTCTCACCTTCCAGTTTGGTGTAGCCGTAATAATTAACGGGAGCGGGAATATCCTCCTCCGTATAGGGTCGGTCCGTATCACCACCGAAAACGAAGTCGGTGGAAAGATGGATAAAACGGCTGCCTCTTGCCTCACAGCATTCTGCCAGATGCTCCACGGCAGTAATGTTGACGGCATCCGCTTCTGCATGGTGCGTTTCGCAATAATCGGGGACGGAGAGGGCGGAGGTATTGATTACAACATCCGGCTGTACTTCCTGGAAAAGCTTTTTCACCGCCTGGCGGTTGCATATATCCGTACGGATAAAGCGATAGTCGCCCGAATGAGGACAGATGTCGTCGTGCAGGGAACAGCCCGTTGTCTGATAAGACAAGTTGCGGGACAAATCATCCAGGATGCGTCTGCCGGTAAAACCGTTGGCGCCTATTACCAGTATTTTCTTTCTTGTCATTGATTCTGTTGTTAAGTGATGGGCATCAATAGGGCACGTGTCTGCCCTGCTGTACCTCGATGCGTATGCCAAAGGCTCCGTTGGCTGATTTCAGCTCGAACGCCCCTTTGAAATTGTTCTTTTCCCAAGGCAGTGCGGAAGGGTTGGGTACTTTCCAGCCGTCCTTGTCATATTCGCCGTACGTATGGATGCGCATGCCGTTCTTCAAAGTGAAACTTCCCATTTGCAGGTTGTCGGTAGAGCCCCAGAAGCCCGTCAGTCCGAAGGGATTCGAACTGAAATACCGGGAGTTGCTGAGTGAGAATATGTTCGAAAGACCTTGTGAATAAGTCACGTTCGGGTTCAACCGGAAGATGCGGCTATAGTCTTTGCTGGCATCCGGTATCTCCAAAGTGAATTTGGGAAGAGTGGGGGCGGACAGATTCATCAGCCCCATATCCAGCAGGAAGCCGTCGTAATTCTTCACGTCCGGCAGAAGCTCCTTTTCAGACGGAGACATGCTTTCGGGAGACGCTTCGCCACGTACTGCAGTACGTACCGTATCGGCAGGCATCTCGCTCTGTGCGCTGACGGATGACATGCCTGCAAGTAAAATGATGATGCAGAAGAAGATTCGTTTCATTGTTCTTTGTTCACAATTTCAGTTGCTGTCCACCGCATAGGGGCAGACTGAACAAAGATACTCGTTTCCCTCTATTTCTGGAAATATCTTTGTATTATTTCTATTTCTTTATACGAATGGTAGGGGCGAAGATGGGCGAATTTACCCATTTCATTTTAGTGGGGTCGTATCTTCGTTCCATCCCTCCGTTGAGGTCGAGCCAGTCCGTCACTTTCAGTTCCAGTACCATGCCATAACCGCTTTGCGGATACATCGGGTTCATATATCCATGAAAGGAGTTACTTCTCCCGTAGCCCGAATACTGGCCGAAGGCATGTAGACGCATGTAGGGATTGATGCGGTAGGATACGGAGGCATTGTAGCCTATGTCCCATTGAGTACCCCGGGGGGCATCCCTTTTGGCATACTGGGCACCGGTAATGGATGAAGGTTGGGAGATGGAATAGTGGGCGGCATACACTCCGCCGCTCAGTTCCCAATGTCCGTCGGGACTGTAATAAGTAATTCCTGCGCCAGCCTGCATGATGGAGCCCATTGCAGGATAGGTGTTATGGCTGCCGTACATCGTCAGTACGACTTCCGGCGAGAGCAGGAAATCGGCGAAACGCTGGAAGTCCCATTCAAAGATGTTCTTCTGAAAGTGTATCTTCTTCATGTCCGTCCAGGGCAGGGGCTCCACATAGTCGGAGGGAGGGAGATGGAGATTTATCTCTTCCTGCTGTTCGCCCTGCAGACTTTGTTGGGGCTGGCTTTCATCAAGGCCCGTACGCTTGTTCTCTTTTGGAGAAAAGGGAATCTGCTCTTTCTTTACGGGAGGCCGGTTCTTTATTGTGTCTTCCGGAATCTCGCTCTGTGCATAGGCGCAGAGTGAGGAACAGATAAAAGTAATGAATAATAACTTTCTCATAAATAGTAGTTTAGTTTTAGTTTAGTTCACTATTAGTTTATATCCTATTCCCCGCACATTGACGATACGGATGTGCTCGTCTCCGGCCAGTTTATGCCGCAGTTTGGTGATGAACACATGCAGGCTGCGGGAGTTGAAGAAGCTGTCGTCTCCCCAGAGGTCGAGCAATACATTCTGGGTGTTGACCACCTGGTTACGGTTCTCGCAAAGACGTTTTAGTATCTCGGACTCGCGGTGGGAGAGTTCCACTTCCGTATCCGCGTTAGGTGAAGTCGGGGTGCTGCCTGCAAAAGCAAGTCGTTGAGTGACGGAATTGAAACGGTAGTCACCGATTTCAAAAACGGTAGTTTCTTTGGGCTTTTCCTCTGTAAAGGAGAAAGCTTTGCCTACCAGGGCCTTTATGCGGATAATGAGTTCCTGCATTCCGAAAGGCTTTTTCAGGTAGTCGTTGGCACCCAGCTCAAACCCTTCCACCACATCGTTGATGGCGGAACGGGCGGTAAGGAATAGTACCGGGGTCTGTTTGTCGGTCTGCCGGATGCGGCGCACCATCTCAAAGCCGTCCATGCGGGGCATCATCACGTCTGCCACCAGCACGTCGGGACGGAGGTCGAAGAACTTGCGCAATCCCTCTTCACCGTCTGCTGCGGTGTGGATGATGAAGTTCTGCCCTTCCAATGTGTCCTTGATAATCATGGCGAGGGTCTGTTCGTCCTCAACCAGAAGTACGGTTATCTTTTCCATAATTGTCGCTTTTGTTACAAGTAATGTAAAGCTCCTTAACAAGTAATGTAAAGTACCCTAACAAATAATGTTATCATATCCTTATCGTAAAGGTACTTCCTTTTCCCAACTCACTCTTTACCGATACGCTGCCACCATGCTTCTCTATCATGGTCTTCACATAGAACAATCCCAGCCCATAGCCTTTCACATCGTGCAGATTACCCGTGGGTACGCGGTAGAATTTGTCGAAGATGTGCTTCTGCTTCTCGGGAGCAATACCGATACCGTGGTCGCTGACGGAGATTTCAGTCTGTTCATTCTGCCCTTCGACGGTTACCTTGCGGCAATGGATGGCCACTTCGGCCTCTCCGTGCGAATATTTGATGGCGTTGTCTATCAGGTTGCTGATGATGTTGCTGAAATGCGTGCGGTCGGCAAGTACGCTCAAATCTTCCGGTTCGATGTCCACCGATATGTGGACGGAGCTTTCCGCTTTCAGCTTGTGTTGTTCGATGAGCGTTTCCAGAATATCACGTATTGCAAACTCCTCCGGGTGCAGGCGGAAAGTCCTGCGGCGTTCCATACTCATGGAAAGTATCTGTTCAACCAGTCCACTGAGGCGCTGAAGCTGTTCCTGGCAGATACGCAGGTATTTGTCGCGCTGGGCCTTTTCCTCCGCTTGGTTGAAGTTGAGCAGAGCGTCGTTGGCGGCATATGCTACGGCGATGGGGGTTTTCAGTTCGTGGGTGATGTTGTTGGTGAAATCGCTCTTCATCTCTTCCAGTGTCTTCTGTTTCAGGATGGTGCGTATCAGGAACCAGAAGGAGAAAGCGAGTACGATCAGAATAACGAATGATGTGGTGAGAATGCCCGACATCTGTCGCAAGACCAACGTGCCGGCCGGTTCCATGATGAGACGGTAGCTTTGACTTGTATTGATGTCGAAAGAATAATTATATTCCACGGCTTTTGAGGTAGGCACATAGCCGGGGGTACCGATGTTTACCAATGTATCTATATAGAGAATGGTAGAGTCCCATTTGCTGCCTTTGTGAAGATGTAGCAGCCTATGGGGAAGATTGATGTTACGGTCATGCAGGAATGAAGTCAGCAGGCTGTCATAAAGCATTACGTCGGGGTCGGAAATGATGTCCAGTCCCGAATGCAGTCCGCGCTGGAAGTAGGTGGCGAGTTCCAGCATACTGTTTTGGTCGCGCAAAATCACATCCAGTCCCCCTTTGGCACTCAATGCGGATTGGGGAGAGCTGTCCGAGTCCCTGACACTGACTTCCACGCGGGTTGAATCGTTCGGGTGGGTCACGTAAACACTGTCTCCTTTGGGCATGAAGGTTTCGTGCAGGGTGGTGTTGTCCAAAGAATCTTCACGGGAGATGGTGGTACTGCTACGGACAAATGATTTTCCGTCATCGCTGTATCCGGCTGATACGCTGACTTCACCGTGGTTTATGTCGTCCTGCTTCATTTTATCCACGCGTATCATCATTTCGTTATAGTCGCTCATGCGCATGGCTTCGGTGATGTCCCTCTCCATTTCACTGTGCATGGTATGGTAGAGCCCCGTCAGCCAGTAGGCTTGGTAGGCGAAGATGCCGGCCAGGGAGACGATGACAAGTATGGCAATATATTTGAATGGCAGTTTCATGTTTGTTTCCGGTTACTTTTATACATACAAAGGTAAGACTAATATTGTGAACCCTATCATCCGATAAGACTAAATAACACTCCCGATAACACTGGATAACACTTGGTAAGCCGCTGATAACACAAGTTTCTGCTGATTCTGCCGTACTTTGCAGACGAAGATTTGCAGAAGAAGAATATGAACATAAATAAAAAGAAGAACATGAAACGATTCTATTTACTCCCTATTGTATGCTGTGCTTTGAGCATCAGCCTTTCGGCACAAGAGAACAACGGCACTGCAACCACCTCCGGTGCGGACGACAACCGTATCCTCAGCGCCGACAGCCTTATCACGACCGATGCCCGTCTGGACAGCCTTTATCAGACCTTGCCGGAAGTGATGATTACCGGTGAACGCCCCATCGTAAAGGCAGCGCAAGGCAAGCTGGTGTACGACCTGCCCCGCCTTATCCGGAACCTCCCCGTAGACAATGCCTACGATGCCGTGAAAGAGCTTCCCGGCGTCATCGAGATGAATGGCGGGCTGCAGTTGGCAGGCCAGGGAGTCACCGTTATCCTGGACGGTAAAGTAACCACCCTCAGCACAGGGCAGCTCTATGCCTTGCTGCGCAGCATCCCTGCCAGCCGCATAGAGAAGGCGGAAGTGATGTACAACGCCCCTGCACGCTACCAGGTGCGTGGCGCACTTATCAATATCACCTTGAAACAATCGGCAGGCGGCCCCGGCTCCTGGCAAGGCGAACTCTACGTCAAGTATCGCCAGAAGCACAACGAAGGCTTTGAGGAACGCGCCAGCCTGCTCTTCAGCAAAAATAAATTCTCAGCAGATTTTCTTTACTCGCACAGCCATGGCCGGGGCTACTCTACTACCGACAAAGAGGCTGTGCACACCCTGGCGGACGGCTCGGTTCACCCCATGACAACAGATGAGGTGGGCCGTGGCCGCAGCCATACCCATAATTTCAGGGTAGGGGCGGACTATAACATCGCCAAGGACCATCAGCTGAGTTTCGTCTATAACGGTGGCTATTCCACCTCCCACAACTGGACGGGCGTGACGGGCACGCAGGTGTCCACAACTCATGGCAATAGCACCGACTGGCTGCACAACGGCCGTCTGGACTATCGTACCCCTTTCGGCCTCAAAGCCGGTGCCGAACTGACCTACTACCGCTCTCCGTCCAACCAACTACTGCATAGCCGTATGCAGGATGAGGAACTCGATTTCTACACGGAAGACTGTCAGCGCATCAACCGCTGGAAATTCTTTCTGGCCCAGGAGCACAGTCTGGGAAAAGGTTGGGATTTGAATTACGGAGCCATCTATACTACCAGCATCGACAACAGCTACCAATATTATTATGACCCCGAAACCGGCGGACAACTGACCTCATCGGATGCCTTGAGCAATATGAAGTCCCGCCGCCGCGAGCAGACCTGGAATATCTATGCAGGTTTCAGCAAGAGTTTCGGCGACAAACTCGCTTTGGACGCTTCCCTGGCTGTGGAGCATTACAAGACTCCCGTCTGGAACCAGTGGGACTGGTATCCCATCGTCAACTTGAACTATATGCCGTCACCGGGACATATCCTTCAGCTCTCTCTGAGCAGCGACAAGGACTATCCCGACTACTGGGCGGTGCAGGATGCCGTCTCTTACATCGGTGGCGGATACTCTGAGCTGCATGGTAATCCGTTGCTGAAACCGGCACAAGAGTATGAGCTGAAAATGACCTATATTTTGAAGAGCAAATACATCTTCAGCGCTTGGTTCAACCATACCAAGGACTACTCTGTACAGACGCTCTACCAATCTTCCGAACGTCTGGTTGAAATCTATAAGACACTCAATTTCGATTATCAGCAACAAGCAGGCATACAAGCCTCTATCCCGTTTAAGGTGAAGAACTGGTTGAATTCGCGCCTTACCCTTATCGGCTTGTGGCACCGCGAAAAGGATGGTGATTTCTGGGATATTCCTTTCGACAGAAAGCAATGCTATGGCATTGCCCAGATGAACAATACTTTTACTCTCTCCACCAAGCCCGATTTGAAGCTGACGGTGGCCGGATTTGTGCATAGCAAAGCCATTCAAGGCATTTACGACCTGCCCACGTCGGGCAATGTGAATATTGCCCTGCGCTACGGCTTCGCTAAGAACAAAGCCATCCTCAACCTCTACTGCAACGATATTTTTGAGACGGGACAGATTTCTCCCCGCATCCGCTTCCAGACGCAGAATGTGACGAATCATTACTCATGCTTCCGCGAATTCGGCGTATCGTTTACTTATAAATTCGGTGGATATAAGGAGAAGCAACGGGAGGCGGTGGATACGTCGCGGTTCAAATAGATAGAAGATGCAGGTGGTCAGGTGAAAATACGGTATTCTTTTGTACTTTGCCACATCTTTCGTACTTTTGCAACTTTCAAAACATTAAAGTTGTTATTTAAAGAAAAGACTCTGTATGAAATCGGACATTAAAATAGCCCGCAGCATAGAGCTGAAGAAGATAAAGCAGGTGGCTGAAAGTGTGGATATCCCGCGTGACGAAGTAGAGAACTATGGCCGTTACATGGCCAAGATTCCTACGCATCTGATTGATGAAGAGAAAGTGAAGAAGAGCAATCTGATACTGGTGACGGCTATCACGGCAACGAAAGCGGGTATCGGTAAAACAACCGTGTCCATCGGGCTGGCATTGGGGCTGAACAAGATTGGCAAGAAAGCGATTGTGGCTTTACGCGAACCCTCGTTAGGTCCTTGCTTCGGCATGAAAGGCGGTGCTGCCGGTGGAGGATATGCCCAGGTGCTGCCCATGGAGAAGATAAACCTGCACTTTACGGGCGACTTTCACGCCATTACCTCCGCACACAACATGATTTCCGCTTTGCTCGACAATTACTTGTACCAGCATCAGGCGGACGGCTTCGGACTGAAAGAAATCATCTGGCGGCGCGTACTTGATGTGAATGACCGTTCCTTGCGGAGCATTGTCACCGGATTGGGACCGAGCACCAACGGCATTACCGAGGAGTCGGGCTTCGATATTACCCCGGCTTCTGAAATTATGGCTATTCTCTGTCTGGCAACAGACCTCGACGACCTCCGTCGCCGTATTGAAAATATTATTCTGGGATTCCGTTTCGATGGTACTCCTTTCACAGTGAAGGAGTTAGGAGTAGCCGGTGCCATTACCGTACTGTTGAAAGATGCTATCAACCCCAACTTGGTACAGACTACCGAAGGCTCTGCCGCTTTTGTTCATGGAGGACCGTTCGCAAATATTGCCCATGGTTGCAACTCCATTCTTGCCACAAAAATGGCGATGACATTCGGCGATTATGTAGTGACGGAAGCCGGTTTCGGGGCTGACCTGGGTGCGGAGAAGTTCTACAACATCAAGTGCCGCAAGAGCGGCCTACAGCCCAAGTTGACGATAATCGTTGCTACCGCACAAGGATTGAAGATGCATGGCGGCGTCAGTCTGGACCGCATCAAGGAACCCAATATGGAAGGACTGAAAGAGGGCTTCGGCAATCTGGACAAGCATATACGCAATTTGCGTTCATTCGGCCAGCAGGTCATCGTGGCATTCAACCGTTTTGCCAGTGATACGGACGAGGAGGTGGAAACTATCCGCTGCCATTGCGAAGAAAAGCTCGAGGTAGGTTTTGCCGTGAACAACGCCTTTGCCAAAGGAGGAGAGGGAGCCGTTGACCTTGCCAATCTGGTAGTAGATACTATCGAGAACAAACCATCCGAACCGCTGACCTTCACTTACGAGGAGAACGATTGCGTGGAACGCAAAATCGAAAAGGTAGCCTGCAACCTCTACGGAGCAAGTGTAGTGACTTACAGTCTCCATTCCCGCAAGGTTATCAAACTGATAGAGCAGATGGGTATCAGCCATTACCCTGTCTGTATCGCCAAGACGCAGTACTCCTTCTCTGCCGATCCGAAGATATATGGTGCGGTCAATAACTTTGAATTCCATATCAAGGATATTGTAGTCAACAACGGTGCGGAAATGATTGTAGCCATCGCCGGTGAAATTCTCCGTATGCCGGGATTACCCAAGAAACCACAAGCCGAACACATTGATATTGTGGACGGAAATATAGAAGGGCTGAGCTAAACGCGCGGAGCGCGTTTAGAATTAAAAATTAAAGGCTGCGCAGTTCAAAGCGAACATTGCGCAGCCTTTAATTTTTAATTCTTAATTTTTAATTCTTAATTTTTAATTCTTAATTTTTAATTCTTAATTTTTAATTCTGTTTGCTTATTAATAAGCAAACAGCGGGTATTCTTTCATCTTCGCATTGACGCGTGCACGTACCTCTGCGATGACTTGTTCGTTGTCTACGTTGGACAGAACGGTTTCAATCATCTCGGCAATTTCGAGCATCAGGTCTTCCTTGGCACCACGGGTTGTGATGGCAGGAGTACCCAGACGGATACCGGAAGTCTGGAAAGCCGAGCGGCTGTCAAACGGAACCATGTTCTTGTTTACGGTGATGTCGGCAGATACCAACGCCTTCTCGGCAACCTTACCGGTCAAATCGGGATATTTGCTGCGCAGGTCTACCAGCATGGAGTGGTTGTCCGTACCGCCGGAAACGATGGTGAAGCCACGGTCTATCAAGGCTTGTGCCAAGACAGCGGCGTTTTTCTTCACCTGCTTGGCATATTCTTTCCATTCCGGTTGCAGGATTTCGCCGAAGGCAACGGCTTTGGCTGCGATGACATGTTCCAGCGGACCACCTTGGATACCGGGGAATACGGCTGAATCCAGCAACTGGGACATCATCTTGATTTCTCCCTTCGGAGTTTTCTTGCCCCAGGGGTTGGGGAAGTCCTTACCCATCATGATAACGCCACCACGAGGACCACGCAGAGTCTTGTGGGTAGTGGAGGTCACGATGTGGGCATATTTCACGGGGTTATCCAGTTCACCGGCTGCAATCAGTCCGGCAGGATGAGCCATGTCAATCATTAGGATGGCACCTATCTTGTCCGCGATTTCGCGCATGCGCTTGTAGTCCCATTCGCGGGAATAAGCAGAACCGCCGCCGATAATCATTTTGGGTTTCTCGCGCAGGGCAACTTCTTCCATCTGGTCATAGTCCACACGTCCGGTTTCCTGGTTCAGATTGTATTCGCAGGGAGTATAGATAATACCGGAAGTGTTGACCAGTGAGCCATGGGAGAGGTGACCGCCGTGTGCAAGGTTCAGTCCCATGAATTTGTCGCCCGGATTGAGCACGGCGAGGAATACGGCTGCATTGGCTTGTGCACCGGAGTGCGGCTGTACGTTGGCCCATTCTGCGCCGAAAATCTGTTTCAAGCGGTCGATGGCAATCTGCTCACTCTGGTCTACTACCTCACAACCACCATAGTAACGCTTGCCGGGGTATCCTTCAGCATACTTGTTGGTGAGGCAGGAGCCCATTGCCTGCATAACCTGGTCACTTACAAAGTTCTCTGATGCAATCAGTTCAATGCCTTTGAGCTGACGTTGGTGTTCTTTTTCGATAAGTTCGAAAATTAAATCATCTCTTTTCATTCTGCTTATTAGATAAGTTTGATAAATCTGTGTTCTCTTATTAAGCGCACAAATTTACGGGAAATAAATGAATAAATTGAAAGAAAAGGAAGAAATTTACTGTCAAAAGAACACTCCGAAAGAAAAACTCAGCACATTGTCCCTGCGGTGAAAACGGATTTCGTTTTTCGTGTTTTCGTCAGCAGCGTTGTTGTCGGCCGGAATATCGTATGTCACGCTCTTGGAGATGTTGTGCAGCCCCATGTCGTAACGGAAGTCGAAAAAGACGCGTGAGATGGTGACGGATACGCCGACGGTGAAACTGAGATTGAGCGGACGCAGCCTTTCACGGATATTCACCTGGTCGAAATTCTCGAAGTCGATGTCACTTTTCCTGTCCCATATATAGCGCACTTTGGGTCCTCCAAAGACGGCAAGGCTGTACGGCCCCTCCTTGATGAAGTTGTATCCGTAGATGACGGGGATGTCTATACTGTGGATGGACGATGTAATGGAGGCTTCCTCCGGCCGGGCTCCTGATGCGGCGTCTTCGGGCAGAGGTTTCTCGAAGGTGATGTTGCACCGGTTGATGTTGTAGGATATTTCCGGTTGCAGGAAATGGCGGTCGAAGTTTATCCGCATGAAAAGGGAGCCGAAATATCCTATCTTGTAATTGTTCTGCACTTCGTCGATGGGCACTCCGTTGACGCTGAACTGGGATACAAGGAACAAGGAAGAGGTGAAACCGCCTTTGAAACCGAAATTGACCGGAGTTTCCTTGCGGTGTCCGGAATGCTCTTCGTCGGCAGTACCGGGCACAACCGGAGTCTGTCCCCACATCATGGCGGGGAAGGCCAACAGATATAAGCCCATCAAGATTCGTCGCAACTCCATCTCTTAAAACCTTTATCGCATTATTACTTCTTTTTCTCCACCGTCCATCCGAACTTGCCTATCTTTTCCCCCAGCTCATAATATCCGCCGTGCACATAAACCAGCGGATTCGTTTCCGCCAGTTCCAGTTTGCCGGTTTCAGGGTTCAGATTACGGGTATCGGCACGGACATTTACCACATCTGCTATAAACATGTCGTGCGAACCGAGAGCCATAATCTCCTTTACCCGGCATTCTATGCAAAGCGGTGATTCCTCAATGAGAGGCGCGCTGACTACGGTGCTTTTCCCCGGTGTCAGATGCATTTCCTCGAATTTGTTGTAGTCCTTTCCGGAGCGTACGCCACACCAGTCCGTGGCACGGGCCATGTCTTTCGTGGTGAGATTGATGACGAATTCCATATTCCGCTTGATGATGTCGTAGGAGTGGCGTTCGGGGCGTACGGAGATGTAGCACATGGGCGGGTTCGTACAAATCGTCCCCGTCCATGCGATAGTCAGAATGTTATATTCCTCCGGAGTGCTTCCGCAGCTCACCAATACGGCAGGCAGCGGATAAATCATGGTTCCGGGTTTCCAGTCTTCTTTCATATAATCTCAATATCTTCTCTGGTCTGCTCCTTTTCGCAGTAATGGCACTTGATGACGCAGTTGTCCTTGTCTACTACATGAAACAACGTAGGCATCGGCTCGTTGTTCGTGATGCATTTGGGATTGGCGCATTTCACGATTCCGCGCAGCTCTTCGGGCAGACGGACTTCGCGTTTCTCCACCACTTCGTAGTCGCGGATAATGTTCAGCTTCACGTTGGGAGCTACCACGGCAATGCGGTTTATCTCTTCGTCGCAGAAGAACTTATCGGCAATCTTGATGATGCCTTTTGTACCCAGCTTGCCACTTTTGAGGTTGAAGCCGATGGTGATATTGTTGCTCATGTGTTCCAGTCCGAGCAGCGAGACTACGGTAAACAGTCTCTCAGAGGGGATATGGTCTATTACAGTGCCGTTTTCCAAGGCGGCCACTTGCAATTCTTGTTTCTTCATTTCTTTTTTCAACTTTCAGTTTTCCACTTGTTTACGTTATTTGATGTCATCCAGCGTGATGCCCAGTACATCGCACAGAATAGCTTCACGGGCATACAGTCCGTTTTGTGCCTGCTGGAAATAGTATGCCTTGGGATTGTCGTCCACATCATAGGCTATTTCGTTGACACGGGGCAGCGGATGCAGGATGCGCAGGTTGGGACGGGTATGTTCCAGCATCTTGTTGCGCAGGATGTAGACATTCTTCACCCGCTCGTACTCCATGAGGTCGGTGAAGCGTTCACGCTGCACACGGGTCATGTAGAGGATGTCGGCATCAGCAATGATTTCTTCCGTAAAGTCCGTATGTTCCACGTACTTGATGTTGTGCTCACGGCAGTAGATTTTGTATTCTTCGGGCATCCGCAACTCGTCGGGAGCGATGAAGTGGAAAGTGGGGTTGAAGTGACGCATGGCCATCAGCAGGGAGTGGACGGTACGGCCATACTTCAAGTCGCCGACCAGGAAGATATTCAGATTCTCCAGCGTGCCTTGCGTCTTGTAGATGGAGTAGAGGTCGAGCATGGTTTGTGAGGGATGCTGATTGGCACCGTCTCCGGCATTCACAATGGGCACGGTGGTGACTTCACTGGCATAGCGTGCGGCCCCTTCGAGGTGGTGGCGCATCACGATGATGTCGGCATAGTTGCTCACCATCTTGATGGTGTCTTTCAGCGTTTCGCCCTTGGATGAGCTGGTGGCCTTAGGGTCGCTGAACCCGATGACACGTGCTCCAAGCCGGTTGGCGGCAGTCTCGAAACTGAGGCGTGTACGGGTGGAAGGCTCGAAAAATAAGGTGGCAACTACTTTCCCGTCCAATATATGCCGGTTGGGATGGGCTTCAAACTCTTTCGCCATCTCGAGCATATAGAGGATTTTTTCCCGGCTATGCTCGGCAATGGTGACTAAACTTCTGTTTTCCATATCGTTGAATTCATTTATACTTTTCGAGAGTGTAAAGTTACGGAAAATATGCGGGCTACGGAAATATGCGGGGAAGTTTTTTGCGAAATATGGGCTGTTTTTTTAACCGTGTGGCTTGTTGTCCGGAATGCCACACTTCATCATCCGAAATGCCACACTTCGACAAAGTAAATGCCGCATTTCGCGAATGTTCAAGTGTGGCATTTGCCTTAGTCAAGTGCGGCGTTTGCCTTGTCGAAGTGTGGCATTCCGGACAGTGAAGTGTGGTATCTCTTTACGCCGTCGCCGTCGTTCTTTTTAACGACAACGTCGTTTTTTCTCTTCTCTTCTCTTCTTATCTTATCTCCTCTTACGCGCGCGAGGGCAAGTTTTCGTTGTCCCAATCTGTATTATAGCTCATTACGATGTATTTTTCCTTTCCGATTTTTTCTTCAAGTTTTCTAATTGTTTTGCAATCGTTTTGCATTTCACTGAGAGTTTCCATTAAAATAAACGGGCGTTTTTTTTGTGGATGCCGGAAATCTTATCCTGAAAAAGATATAAAAAGCATAGGCACATCCAATATATTTCCGTACCTTTGCCCTATTATTGAACTTTGATTTTAGCAACTGAAACATGATAAGGAAAGTCGTCAAAATCCTATGGATTTTCATCGCACTGATTTCGCTGGTGTGTGTCTTTATATTCTTTTCCATAGCCAAGGGCTGGATAGGCTATATGCCTCCGGTGGAAGACCTGGAAAATCCGAATTACAAATTTGCCACAGAAGTCTTTTCCGAGGACGGAAAAGTATTGGGTACTTATTCCTATAGTAAGGAAAACCGCGTGTTTGTGGGATACAATGATTTGTCGCCCAATATCATTAACGCCTTGATAGCTACGGAAGATGTACGTTTTGCCGAACATTCGGGCATTGACGCCTACGCCCTGACGCGTGCCGTAGTGAAGCGCGGTATCCTGATGCAGAAGAATGCCGGCGGTGGCAGTACCATCACCCAGCAGCTTTCCAAACAGCTTTATTCTCCCAGTGCCGACAATGTGATGGAACGTCTGTTCCAGAAGCCCATCGAATGGGTGATTGCCGTAAAGCTGGAGCGTTACTATACAAAAGAGGAAATCCTCACCATGTATCTCAACAAGTTCGATTTCCTGAACAATGCGGTAGGCATCAAGACTGCTGCCTTTACCTACTTCGGTTGCGAACCGAAAGATTTGAAGATTGAGGAAGCGGCTACGTTGGTGGGCATGTGCAAGAATCCGTCTCTCTATAATCCGGTGCGCTACAATGAACGTTCCCGCGGACGGCGCAATGTGGTGCTCGACCAGATGCGGAAAGCGGGATATATTACGGAAGCCGAGCGCGACTCCCTCCAGGCGTTGCCTTTGAAACTGAAGTACAACCGTGTGGACCACAAGGAAGGGCTGGCCACTTATTTCCGCGAATACCTGCGCGGCGTGCTCACCGCCAAGAAGCCCGACAAGGCCAACTACCGTGGTTGGCAGATGCAGAAATACTACGAGGATTCACTCGACTGGGAGAACAACCCGCTCTTTGGATGGTGCGAAAAGAACACCAAGAAAGACGGTACCAAATACAACCTCTACACCGACGGGCTGAAAATCTATACCACGCTCGACTCGCGTATGCAGCAGTATGCCGAGGATGCCGTGACAGAGCATCTGAAGGAACTGCAAGGTTACTTCTTCAAGGAAAAGAAAGGGGCCAAGAAAGCTCCCTACACCTTCCGTCTGACCCAGGAGCAGGTGGACGAGATTCTGGGACGTGCCATGAGGTTGTCCGACCGCTACCGCATTATGAAGAAAGCCGGAGCCACCGAAGCTGAAATAAAGAAAGCCTTCGATACCCCGGAGGAGATGTCCGTATTCAGTTGGGAAGGGGAGAAAGACACCATTATGACCCCGATGGATTCCATCCGTTACTACAAGTTCTTCCTTCGTGCCGGTTTCATGTCCATGGACCCGCGCAGCGGACATGTCAAGGCATACGTAGGCGGACCGAACTACCATTACTTCCAGTACGATATGGCCATGGTGGGACGCCGCCAGGTAGGTTCTACCATCAAGCCTTTCCTTTATACCCTGGCCATGGAGAACGGTTTTTCTCCCTGCGACGAAGTGCGCCACGTGGAATACACGCTGATTGATGAAAACGGAAAACCGTGGACGCCGCGTAATGCCAACAAAAAGCTGATTGGTGACATGGTGACTGTGAAGTGGGGGCTGGCAAACTCGGACAACTGGATTACGGCCTATCTCATGAGCAAGCTGAATCCCTATAATCTGAAACGTCTTATACATACTTTCGGTGTCCGCAACCGTGATATAGTACCTTCCGTTTCACTCTGTCTGGGCCCGTGCGAGATTTCCGTCGGCGAGATGGTAAGTGCCTATACCGCTTTCCCCAACAAGGGTATCCGGGTAGCTCCGCTGTTCGTGACCCGCATCGAGGACAACGACGGAAACGTGCTGGCAACCTTTGCTCCCGAAATGCAGGAAGTCATCAGCGTATCCAGCGCTTACAAGATGCTGGTCATGCTGCGTGCCGTTGTCAACGAAGGTACCGGAGGCCGTGTGCGCCGTCTGGGTGTGAAAGCCGACATGGGCGGCAAGACCGGAACGACGAACTACAATGCCGACGGCTGGTTTATGGGCTTCACGCCTTCGCTTGTGTCCGGTTGCTGGGTGGGCGGTGAGGACCGCGACATCCACTTCGATACGATGCTTCACGGACAAGGTGCTTCCATGGCATTGCCTATCTGGACCAAATACATGGTGAAAGTGCTCGGTGACAAATCTCTGGGATATGATGAAAATGAAACATTCCAGTTGCCCGAAGGCTATGACCCGTGCAAGGATGATGTGAATCTGGAAGGAGACACCCATATAGAAGAACCGATAGAGGGACTCGACGAACTGTTTAATTAGTTGAAAGGTGAAAATTGAAAGTGGAAAGGTAAACTTTCAATTTTCACCTTTTCCCCTTTCACCTTAAAAAATGGATTATACGATTAGTATTGGGAGCAACGAGCAGCGGAGGGAGAACATGGAACTGGCTCGCAGACGCTTGACGGAACTTTTTTCGGGAATACGTTTCTCGGAAGAGGAGGAGACGGCACCTTTGTTCTTTCACCGTCCGAATCTGTTCTCCAATCAGGTGGCATGCTTTGCTTCCGATAATCCGGTAGAGGAAGTCACCGCCTGCCTGAAAGCCATCGAACGGGAAGCCGGAAGGAAGCCCGAGGAGAAGGAGCAGGAAATTGTACGGCTGGATATAGACTTGTTGTCTTGTGACGGGACTGTCTATAAGCCAAAAGATTTGAAACGTGATTATATCCTGCGAGGATTGAAACAACTGTTATAATTAATAAAGAATATAAGGAGATGTGTCGATAGTATATGAACACTTTCGGATACACTCTCATTTTAAAAAACGAAGATTGAAAATGAATTTTTTAGGAATCATACCTGCCCGTTACGCATCTACGCGTTTTCCAGCCAAACCATTGGCGGTGTTAGGTGGAAAAACCGTGATACAGCGAGTATACGAGCAAGTGGCAGGAATCTTGGACGATGCATACGTGGCTACGGACGATGAGCGTATTGAAGCCGCAGTAAAAGCATTCGGAGGAAAGGTGGTAATGACTTCCACCGAACATAAAAGCGGCACCGACCGCTGTCAGGAAGCTTGTACAAAAATAGGAGGACAGTTTGATGTCGTGGTGAATATCCAGGGGGATGAGCCTTTCATCCAGCCTTCGCAGTTACAAGCCGTCAAAGCATGTTTCGACGATCCGGCCACCCAGATAGCCACTCTGGTGAAACCCTTTACGGTAGATAATGGTTTCGAGGCACTGGAAAATGTGAACTCTCCGAAGGTTGTGCTCAACAAAAACAGGAATGCCCTCTATTTTAGCCGTTCCATCATTCCCTACCAGCGTAATGCGGCGAAGGAAGACTGGCTGAAGAACCATACGTATTATAAGCATATCGGCCTTTATGCCTATCGCGTAGAGGTACTGAAAGAGATAACCGCCCTTCCGCAGTCATCCCTCGAGATTGCCGAATCATTGGAACAGCTTCGTTGGTTGGAAAACGGATACACTATCAAAGCAGGTATTACGGATGTAGAAACTATCGGCATAGATACTCCTCAAGATTTGGAACGGGCAGAAGAATTTCTTAAAAGCCATGGGCTGTAAACTAGAAAGCCCATGCTGAACCGAAGTGACCAACCCCGGATTCTTGAACCGGAACAACTGGTGGTGCAAAGGCCGGAACGTATCAAGTTGCCTAATGGCGTGCCATTGAGCGTGCTCAATGCCGGTGACAATGAAGTGACACGTATCGATCTCCTCATGGCAGGCGGCCGATGGCAACAGAAACAGCCCTTGCAGGCGTTGTTTACGAACCGCATGCTTCGCGAGGGCACCCGACGCTACGATGCCGCCCGGATAGCGGAAAAGCTGGACTATTACGGAGCCTGGCTGGAATTGTCCAGTGCATCCGAGTATGCCTATGTCACCCTTTATTCTCTGAATAAATACCTTCCCCAAACGCTTGACATATTGGAGTCTATCGTCAAAGAGCCGGTATTTCCCGAGAAAGAGCTGGGAGTGATTGTAGACAACAATATCCAGCAGTTTCTTGTCAACTCTTCCAAGGTGGACTTTCTGGCGCACCGCGGATTGGTGAAGGCTCTGTACGGCGGGCAGCATCCCGGTGGACGTCTGGTGCAGGAAGAGGATTATCGGCGCATCACTCCTGCGGTGCTACGCGAGTTTTATGACCGTTATTATCATTCCAATAATTGCAGCATCTACCTCTCGGGCAAGGTTACCGACGATTGCATCCGCCGGATAGAGTCCTTGTTTGGCTGCGAGGCTTTCGGTACGGATTTCCGCAAACCGGAGAAGACAGAATTTCATCCGGTTACCGCTTCCGGAAAACGTATCTTCATCGAACGTCCGGACGCCCTGCAAAGTGCCGTCCGTATGGGCATGCTTTCCCTGGACCGTAATCATCCGGACTACTTGAAGGTCCGCGTGCTGGTCACACTGTTCGGGGGTTATTTTGGCAGTCGCCTGATGTCCAATATCCGGGAAGATAAAGGATACACATACGGTATCTCCGCAGCCATCATGCCCTATCCGGGGCAGGGAGTGTTGGCGGTCAGTGCCGAAGCCGCCAACGAATTTGTGGAGCCTCTTATCGGTGAGGTTTATCATGAAATAGACCGCCTTCAGAACGAGCTGGTTTCCGATGGAGAGCTTTCCATGGTGAAGAACTATATGTTGGGAGACATGTGCCGTAGTTATGAATCTGCATTCTCGCTGGCGGATGCCTGGATTTTTGTGCAGGTATCGGGCTTGCAGGATACTTACTTTGCCGAAGCATTGGATGCTGTCAAGGAGGTTACCCCACAAGAAATCCGTGAACTTGCAGGGCGGCATTTATGCAAAGAGAAATTAAAAGAAATAGTGTGCGGCAAAAAAATGTCATAAAAAGCGGGAGTTATCGCATCATTTTACCGGATAAATCCTACCTTTGTCAATTATCAACTATCAATTATCAATTAATGAAATATCTATATACTGCACTCATTCTGGCTTTCTTATGCCAAGGTGGAGCCACTGCTCAGGAAAAAAAAAGCGGCTTTTTCGATAAAGTGAAAAATACATTCTCTTCGGAGATAAAGATAGGTACCTATACGTTCAAAGATAACGGGGCCGTCTATACCGGTGAAATAAAAGGCCGCAAGCCCAATGGAAAGGGGAAGACCGTTTTCAAGAACGGCGACGTCTACGAGGGTGAGTATGTGAAGGGCAAGCGTGAAGGCTACGGTACATATATGTTTCCCGACGGTGAAAAGTATGAGGGGCAATGGTTTCAAGACCAGCAGCATGGCAGGGGTATCTACTATTTTATGAATAACAATCGTTATGACGGCATGTGGTTTCAGGATTACCAGCACGGTAAAGGAACCATGTACTATTACAATGGTGATATTTATGAGGGCGACTGGGTGAATGACAAACGCGAAGGCCAGGGAACGTATACCTGGAAGAACGGTTCCAAGTATGTAGGCTCGTGGAAGAATGACAAGAAAGACGGCAAAGGAACATTGACCTGGAATGACGGTTCCAAATATGACGGGGAATGGAAAAATGATGTCCGGGACGGTAAAGGAACTTTTGAATATGCCAACGGTGACAAATACGTAGGTGACTGGAAGGACGACATGCAGCATGGCAAAGGTATTTACTTTTTCCATACCGGCGACCGTTACGAAGGTTCTTATGTTCAAGGTGAACGTACCGGAGAGGGCATTTATTACCATGCCAGCGGCAACAAGTATGTGGGCAGCTTCAAGGATGGAAAGCAGGAAGGCCACGGCACATTTACGTGGGCAAGCGGCGCCGTTTACGAAGGTAATTGGAAAGATAACCAACGTGACGGATACGGTACTTACAAATGGAATGTAGGTGACTCTTACGAAGGTGAATGGAAAGACAATAAGTTCAACGGCCAAGGTACCCTGATTCAGACCGATGGAACCAAATATAAAGGCGGTTTTGTGAACGGTATGGAAGAAGGTAGCGGTATCCAGGAGGACAAGAACGGAAACCGTTATGAAGGCTTCTTCAAACAAGGCAAGAAACACGGTCCGTTTGTAGAAACAGACAAGAACGGAAAGGTGATACGAAAAGGAACCTACAAGATGGGAAGGCTGGAGAATTAGAATTAAAAATTAGAAATTAAAAATTAAAGGCTGCGCAATGTTCACTTCAGAACCGCGCAGCCTTTAATTTTTAATTTCTAACCGCTCCGCGGTTAGATAATGTATTGTGAACTGATTGATTCATTGTTCATCACCCGCTTGATGGTTTCGGCGAACATATCGGCAATGCTCAACTGTTTAACCTTGTCACATTTTTTAGAGTAGGGGATACTATCGGTAAATACCATTTCCGTTAGTGCGGATTCTTGTACACGGAAAGAAGCAGGGTCGGACATTACGCAGTGGCTGGCAATGGCACGGACAGATTTGGCTCCTGCTTCCAGCATGATGTTGGCAGCCTTGGTAATGGTTCCTGCTGTATCTACAATATCGTCTACCAATACTACATTCTTGTCTTTTACATCACCGATGATTTGCATGGTGGCAACCACGTTTGCTTTTTCGCGTGTCTTGTTGCACAATACCAGGGGTACACCGAGGTATTTGGAGAATGTGCTGGCGCGTTTTGAACCGCCGACATCCGGGGTGGCGATTACCAAGTCTTCCAGTTTCAAGGATTCAATATAGGGGAGGAATACTGCTGATGCATACAAATGATCCACCGGAATATTGAAGAAACCTTGAATCTGGTCTGCATGAAGGTCCATCGTAATCAGACGGTCGATACCTGCAACAGAGAGCAGGTCGGCCACCAGCTTAGCGCCGATGGAAACACGGGGTTTGTCTTTTCTGTCCTGACGTGCCCAACCGAAGTAGGGGATAACGGCTACAACGCTTTTTGCCGATGCTCTTTTAGCAGCATCAACCATCAGCAGAAGTTCCATCAAGTTGTCAGAATTAGGGAAGGTTGATTGAACCAGGAATACATGCGAGCCACGGATAGATTCCTCATAAGAGACTGCAAACTCACCATCTGCAAAATGGGTGATGTTCATCTTTCCCAGAGGGCAATCAAGGCTAGCGCAGATTTTCTCTGCAAGGTATCTCGAATTTGTTCCGGAGAATACCATAAAGGGTGCTTTTTCGCTCATTTGTGTAATAGATGTTACCTATTTGTTAATTTGCATGCAAAGGTAGGAATTTCCCGTTACATAAAACAAGAGTTATTGTATAAAAATTATTTTTCTTTCCCGGATTTATTCGTAGCTTTGCTTTATGAAACGACTTTCTTTTATATGGTTTGCGGGGTTGTTGTGCCTTTGTACAACAATGGTTTCGTGTGTGGGAACGGCACCCATGAAGGAAGTACGCCTTATCGACTCTCTAAACCAGGTGGCTTATGCTTATCGTTATAAAAACCTGGATTCATCCTGCCATGCGGCATCAAGGGCCTACCGTGAAGTCAGCCTCTATAAACAAGGAAAAGCGGAAGCATCCAATAATCTGGGCTTTTGTGCTTTTATGCGCATGGATTTTGAGCAGGCCGAAAAGTTTCATATGGATGTCTATAATCTGACCAAGAATGAACTGGAACTCCTTATTGCCGACATCGGTTTGATGAAGATTTATCAGCGGACGGCGTTGAACAAGGAGTTCTACGATTATCGCAACAGTGCCTTGCACCGTATGAAAAGAATAGCGGAGGATGACAATCTGTTTGTGGACCAACACGAGCAAATGCGTTTGAATTATGCCCGTTCGGAATTTTATATCGTATCTGCTGTGTATTATTATTATTTGCAACAGCGTCCGGAAGCTGTAGCCTCTATTAATGAAGTTACTAAAAAACAAGAGTTGCTGGCAGATACCAATCAGCTGTTGTATTATCACTACATCAAAGGTTCTGCTGCCTTATGCGAGGGTGAGACACCAGATGAGCGAAGACTGAGAGAATTTGATGAGCTCTATACCGCATGGCGGTTGGCTTCGCGCAAGGGCTATCTTTACTTTGAGGGCAATGGAGTGCAGGGACTTGCCAACTTGATGGCTTCACCGGATAATTACGCATTTTTTCAAGACCGCCGCTCCCATGCCTTGACACGTTTTGGAGTACCGGTAGATTCGCTGCTTCCCATGCGTCTGGGGCAGTTGGCATTGCAAAAATTCAGCCAATACAAGGATTTGTATCAGATAGCAGGTGCATATGTATCTATCGGCAAATACCTGAATGCCCACAGTCACTATACAGAAGCTCTTGACACGCTAAAACTTGCTCTGGAATGTGTAAATGACCATCACCGCCTTTTCTATGACTGCCACGATAGTTTGGACTGGCTGAAAGCATTTGACCGTCGAGATACGATTTGTGCGGAGAAGGCATGGATGGAGCAGAAACTGAAAACCGTGCCCGAGTGGATTTCACGTATTCGTGAACAGTTGAGCGTTTCGTATGCAGGACTCGGAATGAAAGAAAAATCAGACTATAACCGCAATATTTACCTGGATATCCTTGAAGATACACGCCAGGATAAAGAACTGGAAAGCCGCTATCAGGCATTGGAAAAGGAGGCGGGGCAACTCAACGTCGTGTTGTCACTGGTCATTGTGGGCTTCGTGCTTGTATCCCTCTTCTTCTGGTTTTTCAACAAGCGTTCCAAAGACCGGAACAGAGTGCATCTCCGCCGTCTGCAGCTGATGCTGGATATCTGTCAGAAGATAACGGCATCCATTCCGGCAGATGCACAGACTGAGGAGGAAATCGTCGACTCTATCCGGACGGCTGTCTGCCCGGAATTGGAAAAGCTGTTTGGAGTGAAGGATATCCGCATAGACAACGGGCAATTAGTGTTCCCGCGTCGGATGAGCAAGGATGAGCAGGCGATGGTACGGGTGATAACTCCCTATATCCAATGGGCAATCGACAACGGCATGACGTCCATCTCCCTTGGTGACGAACGCCGCAGACTGGAAAAGCAACGCTACATTTACGAGCAGCACATCGCGGGGAACAAACGGCAAAATCTGATAAAGAAAGCATGTATGGCTATTGTCAACGGAATTCACCCGTACATAGACCGTATCATCAACGAAGTGCAGAAACTGACTCAAAAAGGATTCATCAAAGAGGAGCGGATCAAAGAGGAGAAATACCAGTATATCGACGAGTTGGTTACTACCATCAATGAATACAATGATATTCTTGCCCTTTGGATAAAGATGAAGCAAGGAAGCCTTAGCCTGAACATAGAGACGTTCGAATTGAATGAACTTTTCGAGCTGCTTAGGAAGGGAAGCCGTACATTCGAGATGAAGAGACAGTCGTTGGAGGTGCAGCCTACGGATATCCGGGTAAAGGCAGACAAAGCCCTTACATTGTTTATGATAAATACACTGGCGGAGAATGCCCGTAAATATACCCCTCAGGGCGGTATGGTGAAAGTATATGCACGGCAGGAGGAAGATTATGTGGAAATCTCGGTAGAGGATAATGGTTGTGGATTGTCACCGGAAGATGTAGCCCGCATTGTGGGAGAAAAAGTATATGACTCGAAAGCCATCGGTATGAGTGACGCTCCCGACAAGGAGGAATTGAGGAAGAACAAAGGAAGTGGCTTTGGACTGATGAACTGTAAGGGCATCATTGAAAAATATCGCAAGACGAATGATTTGTTCAAGGTCTGTCTATTTAATGTGGAGAGCGGGCTGGGAAAAGGCAGCCGTTTTTATTTCCGTCTGCCTGCCGGTATCCGTAAGTCCGTGTCGGTGTTGCTCGTCGTGTTGTCTTTGTGCATGTCATCCTGCCGGCATGCTGTGGAACAGCCTGCTTCCGGAGAGGTGTTACCGGATTCTTTGGCACTGCTTGCACAGAATGAATACGAAGCTTTGCTGGACGAGGCCTCCGATTATGCCAATGAAGCTTATTACTGCAATGTAGACGGAGAATACGAACTGGCTTTACAATACATAGATTCGGCAATGTATTGCCTGAACGAACATTACAAGCAATACGCCCATCCTATACATCGCTATATGACGCTGACGGGAGACGGGGCGCCTGCGGAACTGGATTGGTGGAACCAGATGTTCAATTCGGATTTCCATGTAATTCTGGATATCAGGAATGAAGCGGCAGTCTCATTTCTTGCATTGAAGCAATGGGATGACTATAGTTATAATAATGCTGCCTACACTACCTTATACAAACTGTTGGGAGAAGACCAATCCTTGGAAGAATATTGCCGGCAGCTGGAGCGTTCCACCAACAACAAGATGGTGGGCATTTTGCTGGCGGTGATTTTGCTGTTCGTATTGCTGTTGGGATATTACATACTTTACTTCCGTAAACGTCTGGTGAACCGCTGGAATCTGGAGCAAGTGCTGGAAATTAATGGAAAGGTGTTCAATGCCTCCTTGTTGCCGGTTTCGGATACGGAGGAAATGTTGCAGCGTGAGGAGGATACATTGAAGGAAATCCCGCGGCAGATTGTAGGTTCCGCTTTTGATGCAGTGAACGAACTTTTGAGTATCGACCGGTTAAGCATAGCTGTATACAACGAGACTACACATAAGCTGGAATACACTTCCAATCCAGTGGAAGATACCGCCGTGGACGAGTTGCCTATCTGGAGGAAATATATGGAGAATTGCTTTGAGCAGCAAGAGTACATATCGGAAAAGGGTATACAAGCATTGCCGCTTGTTGTGGATGCGGGAAATATGTGTCGTTGCATAGGTGTGCTGTGTCTGGAACGCAGGGAAGGTACGGAGCAGGAGACCGACCATTTGCTTTTGGAACTGATAGCCCGTTATGTCTCCATTGTAATCTTCAATGCAGTGGTTAAGTTGGCTACGAAATACCGGGACATCGAAGTGGCTCAAGATGAAGCCCGGCGAGCTTCCTGGGAAGACAGTTTGCTGCATGTACAGAACATGGTGCTGGATAATTGTCTTTCGACCATCAAGCATGAAACAATTTATTATCCGAACAAGATAAAGCAGCTGATAGGGAAACTGCGGTCCGGCAAACAGACAGAAGCGGAGGAGCGGGAAACGGTGGTTGCCATCAGCGAATTGATAGAGTATTACAAAGGTATCTTTACGACACTCAGTTCATGCGCTTCCCGCCAGTTGGAAGAGGTGACTTTCAGGCGTGCGACAATATCTGTGCCGGAACTTATGGCTACTGCCGGGAAATATTTCCGCAAAGTGTATAAGGGAAACAAGGCGCATATTGATTTTAAGATACAACCGTTGGAAGGACGGATTACCGGTGACTGGAACCAGTTGCGTTTCCTGCTTGAAAACCTGATAGACGAGGCTTGCTCCGTAACTCTGGATGGAGCTGTCTGTCTGTCGGCCCGGGAAGATGGGGAATTTATACGTTTTCTGTTTACAGATATGCGCAGGGAAAAGACCCGTGAAGAATTGAACCAATTGTTCTATCCCGACTTGTCCCGCATGACGGCCGGTGAGAAAGGAGAACTGTATGGTACGGAATATCTGGTGTGCAAGCAGATTATCCGCGACCATGACGAGTTTGCCGGACGCCGGGGATGCCGTATCAATGCCGAACCGGGAAAGGAAGGAGGTTTTACAATATATTTTACGCTACCGAAAAAATGAAATATGGAAGACAAAAAATTTAAAGTAATCATCGTTGAAGATGTCAAGTTGGAGCTGAAAGGGACGGAAGAGATTTTCCGCCATGAAATTCCCAATGCGGAGGTAATAGGTACTGCTATGACTGAGCAGGAGTTCTGGACATTGATTGAAGCCGGCGTGCCGGATCTTGTTCTGCTGGACTTGGGACTGGGAGGTTCGACCACAATCGGGGTGGACATCTGCCGGAATATCTTCAAGCGTTATCCGGGAGTACATGTGCTGATATTCACGGGAGAAATATTGAATGAGAAGTTATGGGTGGACGTACTTGAAGCCGGTGCCGACGGCATTATCCTGAAAACCGGAGAGTTGCTGACCAAAACCGATGTGCAGGCAGTGATGGCCGGCAAGAAGCTGGTCTTTAACTATCCGATACTGGAGAAGATAGTGGAACGCTTCAAGAAATCTGTCCTGAATGATGCAAAACGTCAGGAAGCAATCATAAGCTATGATATTGATGAGTATGACGAGCGTTTCCTCCGTCATTTGGCACTGGGCTATACCAAAGAAATGATTGCCAATCTTAGGGGAATGCCTTTTGGAGTCAAGTCGCTGGAGAAACGGCAGAATGACTTGGTCGGCCGTCTTTTCCCGCCTAGTGAACGGGTGGGGGTGAATGCCACTCGTCTGGTGGTGCGTGCATTGGAACTTCGAATCTTGAATATAGACAATCTGGAAGCCGACGATGAGTAAACTCCGAATGCCACATCCCGCTACGATGTTCTTCCTGCTGACGCTGGCAGTCATCCTCCTTTCATGGATATTCGATGTCTATGGCCTGAGCGTGCTGCAACCGCAGACTGGAGAAGAAATACGGGTGCAGAGCCTGCTGAGTCCGGAGGGCATACGCTGGCTGCTGCGCCATGTCATAACCAATTTTACGGGATTCGCTCCGTTAGGGCTGGTGATTGTGGCTATGTTCGGAATAGGGGTGGCACAGCATTCGGGTTTCATCGATGCATGTATTCGCAGGGGGGTACGACGTCCACGTGATCCTTGGCGCATTATTCTGCTGGTCATTGTCTTAGGACTGTTGTCCAATATAGTGGGAGATGCAGGATATATCATTCTGTTGCCGATAGCTGCAACTTTGTTCCAGTCTGTCGGTCTGCACCCCATTGGAGGTATAATTACAGCTTATGTTTCAGTCTCTTGTGGCTATAGCGCTAATGTGTTTTTGAGTACATTAGACCCCATGATTGCCTCTGTAACGCAAGAAGCGGCTGATAGGATGAATATTGCTCCGGGGCAGACTGGACCGCTGTGCAATTATTATTTTCTCTTTGTTTCCACGTTCCTGCTTGCATTCATCATTTATCATATTACCCGCAGGAGCTTGTTGCCGCACTTGGGAATGTATGCAGGGGATATTCATTTTAATGGCTACAAACAACTGTCCCGCAAGGAACGGAGAGCTATGTTGGGAGCTGTATTTGCAGGCTTGCTGTATATTGCCATTATTCTGTGGGCTACATTCTCTTCATGGGGGATATTGCGGAGTGTCAATGGTGGGTTGATTCGTTCTCCGTTTATAGTTGGTATTCTGTTTTTGCTTTCGTTTGGAATAGGTTTGATGGGGATGGTCTATGGTTTTGCCTCCGGCCGATACCGTACGGACGGTGATGTGATAGAAGGACTTACGCAGCCGATGAAACTGCTGGGCGTTTATTTTGTGATAGCTTTCTTTGCCTCACAGATGTTTGCTTGTTTTGAATATTCCCACTTGGACAAGTGCATTGCCATTTTAGGCGCTAATCTGCTGTCCTCCGCCTCTTTGAGTAGTTTATGGATATTGATTCTCTTCATTCTTTTTACGGCGCTGGTCAATCTCTTTATGGTATCTGCCACAGCTAAATGGGCTTTTATGTCTTTCATTTTTGTTCCGGTATTGGCAAGTATGGGCATTTCGCCGGATATGACCCAATGTGCGTTCCGTATAGGTGACAGTGCAACAAATGCCATAACACCTTTTATGTTCTACATGCCACTTGTCTTGACCTATATGCAGCAATATGATAGGCAATCCACTTATGGTTCACTACTGAAGTATACTTGGAGATATTCTTTAGTCATTCTATTGGCATGGACCACCTTATTTGTACTTTGGTACATCAGCGGTTTGCCATTAGGACTGTAATGTCATAACCAATGAACAGCCCGCTTTCGATAACCCCGGTAATGGCTTTCAGTTTCTGTTCCAAATCAGGAACAATGTTGCTGAGATGAATGTCAAGAATGAAATTACCGTTTTCGGTAAATACCGGACCGTCTTTTCCTTCTGCAAGACGTAGGCTGATTTTTGAAGCTCCCAATAAGCGTATCTCGTTTTCCACATGGGAGAGAGCATGTGGAAACACTTCTACCGGTATGGGGTATTTGCTCCCCAGTTTGCTGACAAGCTTGCTCTCATCGACAATGATGTAAGTCTTGCCACTGCTTTTAATTAGGAGTTTCTCCTTAAACATGGCTCCGCCACGTCCTTTGATGAGGTTATTATGCGGATCCACTTCGTCTGCACCGTCGAATGTCCAATCCGGACGCTTATTCCACAGAGTAGTTTGCGGCAGGCCAAGCTGTATACATGTCATCGAAATTTCGGCAGATGCCGGAATGATTTCTATATGCAGAGATTCTTGTTTAACTCGCTGAGCTAATGCAAACAAAGTGAGATAAACGGTAGAGCCGGAGCCTGCTCCTATGGCATCACCGTCTTTGGCCAGTCCGGCAATTTCCTGGGCTACCAATTCCTTACTCGCCTTATTGCTGATTTTATTTGACCATTGCAATTCTTGTATCAACTGATTTTCCCATTCCATCTCTTTAAAATTTAGCTGTTATTACTCTTTCATTCATTTTCGGGTCAATGCTACTTTTCCTATTTGAATATTCCTCCATATTTTTACTTTTTATAATTAGTAACATTGATAATTTGCAAAATGTTTTAATACATCTGTATATAAATACCGTGTATCTTGTTTGTAAAGGTAACTAATCATTACTTTTTATGTAGCAAATGAGCCTTTTATACATAGGTAACGAAAAAAGGTGATACAAAAATTTGCAATATTCGTAAAAAAGCGTACCTTTGCACCGCAATTAAGGCTGGTTCCGTAGCTCAGCTGGATAGAGCAACGCCCTTCTAAGGCGTGGGTCTTGCGTTCGAATCGCAACGGAATCACAACGATAAGGCAAGTAGTCGATAAAAAGACTGCTTGCCTTTCGTCGTTTAGCTGGGTATCAACGATTTACTACCTTGCCAATTTCGACAGAATTTGTGCAAAAAGTAGGTAACATAGCAGAAACACAGCTTTCCGTAGTTCCACTTTTCCGGTGGGTAGAAATAATTTAGAAAACAAAAATGAGTACGGTAAGAGTCATCCAGAACAAGCAGAGATTGACCAAAGAGGGCAATGCTCCGCTATATATAACCTTTTATCTCGGTAAGGAAAAGTTAATGCTTCCTTGCAAAGTGTCTGTGCCTGCTGCTAAATTTGACGAGAAAAGCGGACTTCTCAAAGGAAACAGTAAGGAAGCAAAGGATATAAATCTTATTGTGAGTAACCTGAAAGCACGTGTCAACGATATATTGGTGAAGTTCCGGCTGAGGAACCAGGCTTTGACAAAAGATATTTTCATGCGGGAGTATAACAATCCAAGTGATTATAAGACTTTCCATGATTTCGTGAAGGAGCATATGAAAACCTACAGCCGGCGAATAGAGATGGGAACGTTCAAGCATCATCTGAGCTGTATGAAAAAGTTCAAGGCATATAATGAACTGTTACAGTTCCGGGACCTTACTCCGGATTATCTGACTGACTACCTGATTTACATGAAAAAGGAGCTTGGAAATACGGAGATAACCGCACAACGTAATATGTCCACCATCAAGATATATGTCACTGCAGCCTACAGAAAGGGCTATATAGAAGAAAATCCTTTCCAGGAATTCCATATCAAAAGAATAAAAAGCGATGTGGACTATCTGACAGAGGAGGAGCTGATGCAGTTTGTGCAATTATACTATCAAAGAACATTGCCGGAAAAGCTTCAGCTGACCTTGGCCTTCTTCCTTTTCATGTGTTTCACGAGCATGCACATTACGGATGCACGTATGTTCTGTATCGAGCAGGTAAACAATGATGTGCTGACTTACTACCGTGTGAAGAACCGGAACTGTAAACCGGAACCGATAAAGATTCCGATGCCGGTACCTGCGGAAAAACTTCTGGAAGAATGGGCAGAGGGTAGGGAAGAAGGACGTCTGTTCAGGAACGTTCAATGTGACCAGGTCGTTAACCGACAGTTGAAGGCCATTGCCAAAGAACTGGGGATTAACAAAAAAATATCGGCCAAGACAGGAAGACATACGTTTGCAACTATTTATCTCCGGAAAACAAAAGACTTATCCAGCCTGCAAAAATTGCTTGGACATAGCAATATCCGGGAAACGATGATTTATGCGCACGTCATGGATGAGAGCAAGCGGGAAGGCATGCAATGTTTCAATAGCTTCACCCTATAATAGGGGCCAAAAGCCGTACAATCGTGCGGATGATTCATAACGTTTTATTTATCAAATAAATGCGGCTGCACCGATTTGTACAAGTTCGTACAAAATGAGGTGCAGCCGCACGAATTTATGCTCTCTCGTACATCACCCAGTAGGGTTGTCCTGCCAAATATTCTACATGGTACCCGGCATCAGCCAGTTGTTTGGCCAGCGCCATCGGAGCGACATCGACAATGTTCGACAGCTCATATACCAGTTCAGCGGTGGTCTTGTAACATTTCTGTGAAGTGGTACCGATGGGTGAATAGTTCTGGCCGATGAAGTTTGCTATGGCTTTCTGCCGCTCGGCTTGTTGCTTCTCCAATTCGTCTCGTTTGTCCGGTTCTTCGTCGTTTTGATAAGAACGGAATCCTATAGGCTTTTTCATTGGGCACCTCCTTTCTGATTAGGGATAAGGCCTAAAAATTCGGTACGGGCATTATGTAATGTTGCTAAAACATCCAAAAATGTTTTTGAATTGTCATAGAAATAACCACTGTATTCAAGAAGAAAGCCGATACTATCATCCAACAATTCTGCAAGAGATGCTGCTCGATTATTTTGCAATTTCAATAAGCAATTAGATATGGAATCGTTGAGTACAATTCCATTAACGGTAGTATTATCCATTCTCACCTCCTTTCTGTTCCAGCATATTCGCCTTCTCACTGAACTGATAAACGAAACGTACCTTGCAAATATCGAGAAAGAATACCGTGTCGGGGCATCCACCACTTATAACATGAGCCTCGATACGTATGGTACGGTCATTGTCAATCGGGCTGGCAGTGTATTGCATACGTTTCATCTTCGGATGTTCGGCATTGATGCGGTTGACCACATCGCCTATTTCATGCTTGAGTGCATCCAGGGAAAGTTCATCCTTGATAAGAACATCTTTATACTTCTCTACATAGTCAACTACCTTTTTCCATGCCCGGTTCTTGGGGGAATAGGTCTGCAGATGGTAAACAAAGAACATCATGCTTTGCCTCCTTTCTCATTAAAGGTGATGTTGACTGTCCCACCATTGACATAGATGGAAATGGATTTGTCGCTACGTGCTGCACGGATACGTTTACGTCCGGCGCACAGTTCAATACCCAGCTGGGCAAACAGTTCTTGAACCTTCTCTGCGGATACATAGCGTCCGCGGGCGCTTTGGGCTTGTTTTCTCATAATGAAACGCTATTTAAATAAAACAATAACAATGCTCCAATAAAAGACGGGAAAGGGAACTTTCTCCAAAAAACTGGAAAACTTATAAACAAAGAAAGTTCCGCTTTCCCGTTGCGTTTCACCTTGAGAAGGCAGTGGGTGCATTAACACTCCACACGGGGGTCGGAACTATATGATACCATTGGGCATAAAAAATGCCAACGGCAAAAGTTGGCGAACAATCTCGCCTTCTCAAAATGAAACGCACCACAAAGATGAGAGTTTATTTTGAAATGGCAAAAGAAAAACGGAGATTTTTTTTGTTTGCTGTATAATCGAAAACTTTTTATTAATACTTCTACAATCATTTGCTTTAATGAAGTAGATAATGAAGATACTCCAGCTTGTGAATAGAGTAAGTTTTAGATTGTTATTACCTTGTTGAAATTTATGGAACTTTTTTCTGGAACAATACAATTATCAGAGAATATCATATACTCTTGCCCTTTTCCAACTGTAGCCGCACTATAATTTAGAGAATATTCGTACATTCGGAATTTTAAATAAAGGTCAAGAATAAAATCTTCTTTATCATAAGTTACCACCCACTTTATATTTTCTAATCCTGCGATTGCATTATAAATATCTCTATGGTCTTGGTCATCATAATAATTCATATAGAGACCCTTACCTTTTTTGTAGTAAGGTGGATCAAAGTAAAACAAGGAATTATTTGGTAGATTACTCTGTAGATTATGAATTAACTCTACTGCATCTAAATTATGCAATTCAATTTTGTCTTTATATAAAGCTATTAATTTAATACGTTTTTTCAAATCATCAGAATTATAACGAGCATCAATTAAATAATTCCCAGTTTGATTAAGCCCACCGATAACTCCCCCTTTTATAATACCGGAACGATTTGTCCTATTTAAAAAGAAAGTCGAAAATCCTAAAGATAATAGTTCGGCATTAGTTTTGTTTTTTTGAATTTCTCTTTGTTCATACCAAGTATCAATCGTGATAGGAGTATTTTCTATTAGCTGGCAGAAATCATCTGTATAATTTAAAATAGAATACCAAAAAGCAAATAATGAGCGATCTTTATCATTTATAATAATTTGATTGGCAACCCCGTTAATTAACAAAGAAAGAGCTATGGAACCTCCGCCAACATAGGGTTCTATATAGGTTCCCCCTATTAAATTATTTGCAACAAATAATTCAGAAAAGAAAGAAGATATCTTTCCTTTTCCTCCAGGGTATCTAAGTGGCGAGTAACGCATCATATAATTATTCTGATTCTATTTGAGACCACAAAGTTACCATAAATCTCTGGAAAAGGCTAATAAAAAGGGCGAAAAGTCTTCGTGATGTCTGTTTATAAGGCGTTTGCGAGGACAAAAGAGGACAGACGAAAAAACGGGGTTATGAAGCCGTTAGGTTTTCAAATCATTACCCGGCGAAATGCGATTTTTAACACGTGGCACTGACATTTTCTCCGTGTGGCTATGTTTGGCTTACAAGGTCTAACTCGTTGATACTTAATTTTGCAATCAAAAAAAAGACGAGTATGGCAAGAAGTACATTCAAAGTGCTGTTCTACGTGAACGGCAGCAAGGAGAAGAACGGCATTGTCCCCATCATGGGACGGGTGACAATCAACGGGACTGTGGCGCAGTTCAGTTGCAAGCAGAGCATCCCTAAAACACTTTGGGACGTGAAAGGGAACAGGGCGAAAGGCAAGAGCCAAGGGGCAAGGGACATCAACCTTGCCCTTGACAACATCAAGGCGCAAATCATCAAGCACTACCAGAAACTTTCCGACCGTGAGGCATTCGTGACGGCGGAAATGGTGCGCAACGCCTATCAGGGAATCGGTAGCGAGTATGAGACGCTTATCAGGGCGTTTGACAAGGATTGCGCCAACTTCCTCAAACGTGTGGGCAAAGACCGTACCATCGGCACATACAAGGTAATGATGCGTGCGAGAAACTATGTGGCGGCTTTCATCAAGTCGTTCTACAAGCGCACGGATATGTCGATGCTCGAACTGACACCCGACTTCATCAAGGAGTTTGCGGCTTATCTTACAGCCGAACGGGGGTTGAAGAACGCCACGATATGGCTCAACTGCATGTGGCTGAAAGGCGTGGTAATGCGGGCGCACTATAACGGACTGATACCGAGAAACCCTTTTGCGCAGTTCCACATCAGCCCGAATGTGAAGGAACGGGAGTATCTGACGGAGGACGAGATAAAGACCATCATGACACACGAGTTTGAAAATCCCACGCTCACACTGGTGCGTGACCTTTTCATCTTCGCCTGCTTCACCGCCCTTAGTTTCGTGGACATGAAGGAACTGACTACGGATGAAATCGTGGAAGTGAACGGAGAGAAATGGATAATCGGCAAGCGGCACAAGACCGATGTCCCGTTCCAAGTGAAACTGCTTGATATTCCCATGCAGATAATCGAACGCTACAAGAACCGTTCGGGAGACAAGTCCGTGTTCGGGAAAATCAATTACTGGACGATGTGCAAGCAGTTGAAAAAGGTTATCAGTGAATGCGGCATAGAGAAGCAAATCTCGTACCATTGTGCCAGACATACATTCGGAACGCTGGCTCTGACCAAAGGAATGCCAATCGAAAGCGTGAGCCGTGTATTGGGACATACAAACATTGTAACGACCCAGATATATGCAAAGATAACCACGCAGAAACTGAATACTGACCTGACAATATTCGGCGATAAACTGAGTAAGACGTTTAACGGTATAACGGTGTCATGAGCATGGAAAGAAACATCATAACAATAAACGAATACGGCAGCATCATATTGCCGGAAGATATTGCAGGTATATGGATGGGCGAACCGGAACTGGTAGAGCTGTTCGGGGTAATAGCCCCGGCACTCCGTGCCGCCATCAGAGCGGTATATAAAAGCGGCGTGTTAAACGAACACGAGGGACAGAAATATGTCAGGTTAGAGAACGGTTACCATGCCGATGTATTCAGTTTCCCAATGATAGTCGCGCTTGCTTTCCGCATTAACAGTTCCGGTGCGGAACAGATGCGTAAAATCCTGCTTGAAAGGCTGTACTTGCGAAAAGAGAAAGCAAGCATCTTCTTTTCGCTGGGTATGAATAGTATGGAAGCACCTAAATATCAGGCATAAAATACATTGATGTGACGACATGAAGTAATGAAACCGATGCGTATTCCCATTGCCAACAATATAATTATTCATTTATTCGAATAGGTGTATTGCCATTCATACCTATGATTACGACAAGTCCGAAGAAGAACCCGTCAGAGTGGCTCTTCTTCGGACTTTATTTGTATGTGTTTGTGCCAAATCCAAGAAAATCATACGTGAGGCATGCGTGAGTTGTCAATCCGTCTTACCTGAATTGCCGAGCTTTGCATTGATTAAAACAAAATGAAGTGCTTATGAAACAAGGCAATATCAGCAAAGAGGAGTTCATAAGGGTAGGTACGACCCTCTACAAGTTAGTGAACCAGCCCCGGCTGAACGGTGGCTATGTGAAGAAACGCATCGTGTGGAACAACGAGACATTACGGCAGGACTATGGCAAGCATTTTCTCGCCACAGTACCGAAGTATGACGGTTTCTGCACGGTTCCCGACCATGTGAATTACCGTCCGATAGTGGACAAGTTCCTGAACTTGTACGAACCAATAGACCACAAACCGATGGAAGGCGACTTTTCGCACATCCAATCTTTGGTACGGCACATCTTCGGGGAGCAATACGAGTTGGGGATGGACTATCTTCAACTGCTCTACTTGCAACCTATACAGAAGTTGCCTATCCTGCTGTTGGTATCGGAGGAACGAAACACAGGTAAGAGTACATTCCTCAATTTTCTGAAAGTCCTGTTTCAGAACAATGTCACTTTCAACACCAACGAGGATTTCCGTAGCCAGTTCAATTCCGACTGGGCTGGAAAGCTCCTTATCGTGGTGGACGAGGTACTGCTGAGCCGCAGGGAGGACAGCGAGCGGTTGAAAAACCTGAGCACCACACTTTCCTATAAAGTGGAAGCCAAAGGCAAAGACCGTGACGAGATAGCTTTCTTCGCCAAGTTCGTGCTGTGTTCCAACAACGAATATCTGCCTGTAATCATTGATGCAGGGGAAACACGTTATTGGGTGCGCAAGATAGAACGCTTGCAATCCGATGATACCGACTTCCTGCAAAAACTGAAAGCGGAGATTCCCGCATTTCTCTACCATTTGCAGCACAGGCGACTATCCACCGAAAAGAAAAGTCGTATGTGGTTCACTCCATCACTACTGCATACCGAAGCCTTGCAGCGCATCATCCGCAGCAACCGCAACAGACTGGAGATAGAGATACACGAGCTTATCCTTGACATTATGGACAGGGTAGGTTCGGATACTTTTTCGTTTTGCCCCGATGACATCCTCATCCTGTTGGGAAACTCGCATGTCAAGGCGGAGAGGCATCAGGTGCGGAGGGTATTGCAGGAGTGTTGGAAACTGAAACCAGCCCACAACACCCTCACATATACCACCTATCAGGTGGACTACACGAGAGAGTGCCGCTATGCGCCCAAGCGTACTACAGGGAGGTTCTACACAGTGACAAGAGAGTTTTTGGAAACACTATGATTCTTTTTTTGATGAATTGATGAATAAAAATATAACAGCGTTGAATATCAGCAGAATATACCATCATCAAATCTTAATCAAGAATAAAATGCTGATGAAAAGAGAAAACAGTATGGACAGACCATGCCCGACATTGCAAATGATGATTTTCTCTTTTCGCAAGCAATTTGATGAATATATGATGAGAGTATATAGTATTATATATCAATATATTATATGTCTAAATCATCAAAACATCGTTTTATCACCCATCATCAAATCCGTAGGAATATATACTATGACAATTCAGGAAGCAAAACAAATCAGCATCGCAGACTATCTGCAAAGTCTGGGCTATTCGCCCGTGAAACAGCAAGGCGAAAGCCTATGGTACAAATCACCTTTCCGGCAAGAAACGGAAGCGTCATTCAAAGTGAACACTAACCGCAACCTGTGGTTCGACTATGGGCTGGGCAAAGGCGGCAACATCATCGCACTGGCGCAAGAACTCTATTTTTCAGACTATGTGCCTTATCTGCTCCGTAAGATAGCGGAACAGGCTCCACACGTCCGTCCCGTTTCCTTCTCTTTTCACCAGCATGCATCCGAGCCATCCTTCCAACAGCTGGAGGTCGGGGAACTCATACATCCGGCATTGCTACGCTACTTGCAGGAACGTGGGATTGACACCACACTGGCAAAACCGGAGTGCAAGGAACTGCACTTCATCCATAACGGCAAACCTTATTTCGCCATCGGCTTCCCGAATGTGGCAGGAGGGTTTGAAGTGCGCAACCAATTTTTCAAGGGATGCATCGCACCGAAAGACATCAGCCACATCCGGCAGTTGGGAGAACCGAGGGAGAAATGTCTGGTATTCGAGGGCATGACGGACTATCTCTCTTTCCTCACGTTGAGGAAAAGGAACTGCCCGACCATGCCCAACCTTGACGGGCAGGATTATGTCATTCTCAACTCCACCGCCAACGTGCCGAAAGCCATAGATGTGCTGCACGGGTATAGGCGTATCCATTGTCTGCTTGACAATGACGAGGCAGGAAGAAAAGCGTACCAAGAGCTGGCAATCGAGTTTGACGGACGCATCCGGGACTTCTCCCACAACTATCACGGGCATAAAGATCTGAACGATTTCCTGTGTGGAAAGCGGCAGAATCTAACCGTCAATCCACCACCCCGAAATATCGTTAAACCGAAGAAAAAAGGGTTTGGGTTATAAAGTATCAAACGAGAAAAAACGGGAGCTGTCCGAAATTGCCCCGGTTGGAATCGTGGGGTAGCAAGTTTGTGTTTCGGGACACCCGAAACCACTTGCCACCCACTCCCCAAGTCGCAGGGAACGACATCCCGTTGGTCTATACATTGACTACAATAATAACACTTGAAAATGGAACATAAGGAAAATAAAAAGCGTAACAAGGGCGGTCGCCCTAAGAAAGGGGCTACCGATAAAATGACATACCGTGTCGCCGTGAAGATGGCGGCGGCAGACTATTTCCGTCTGCTGACACAGGCGCATGAGGCTGGCGTATCGCCGAGCGGATACATGAGGGAGTGTTTCCAAAACGGTCATGTGAAGGAACGGCTGTCGAAAGAACACTCCGACTATGTGCGCACGCTCTGTGGCATGGCGAACAATCTCAACCAGCTTGCTCGCAGGGCAAATGCCGGAGGTTATTCCGAAGCTGGTTGGGACTGCAAGGTAGTAGTGGCAAGGATTCATGAACTTATCAACAAGATTGGGATATGATGGCGAAAATCGTAAAGGGGAGCGACTTCAAGGGTGTGGTGGACTACATCCTCGACAAGAACAAGGGAACAAAGACAGTGGCATGCGACGGCTTGTTCATGGAGAACAAGGACACCATTGCCATGAGCTTCAATGTCCAGTCTCAGATGAACAGCAAGGTGGCAAAACCTGTCGGGCACATCGCCTTGAGCTTCTCCAAAGAGGATGAACCACACCTGACAGATCGTGCGATGGCGGGTATCGCCCTTGACTACATGGAACAGATGGGTATCCGGAACACGCAGTATCTCATCGCCCGTCACTTCGACAAGGAACATCCTCATGTGCATATCGCCTACAACCGTATCGACAATGACGGCAATACCATTTCAGACCGGAACGAGCGGTTGCGCAGCACCCGTATCTGCAAGGAGCTTACTTTGAAATACGACTTGTATATGTCAAACGGCAAGGAGAACGTCAAGCGCAACCGTCTGAAAGAACCGGACAGGACGAGATATGAGCTGTACGACATCCTCAAAACGGAAGTCTGCAGGTGCGGCAACTGGAACGTGCTTGTCGCCAACCTGAAGCGACAGGGCGTGGAAGTCCGTTTCAAGCACAAAGGGCAGACCAACGAGATACAGGGTGTAGTTTTCACCAAGAACGGCTACCACTTCAACGGTTCCAAGGTGGACAGGCGTTTCAGTTATTCCAAGATTGATGCAGCTTTGCAGCGCAACAGGAACGAGGAACGCATGAGGTTGATGCCAAAAGTCTATGAGATGGAAAGGCAAAACGCATCGTCAGACATAACCCAAAGCGAACTGTTCAGCGGTTCATTGGGGTTGCTGAACGGCAACGTTTCGTCATACAATGCTGCTGATGCAGAAGCCAATCAGGATATGGCGGAGATACTGCGCCGAAAAAAGAAACGCAAACGAGGAATGAGATTATAACCCAATTCGAGGACACAAGTCCTTTCCTTATTGGATAAAGTGGAAGTTTGGTTGTCCATGTCTTCTACTTTTCATTATATATCCATACAGCATTGCAATAATTACCATTATTGTATGCTGCTTTTTGTCAGATTTTTGCTAATTTTGCAGTTGGATTGAGGTAACTCAAATCCAAGACATATTAGAAGAAAGAAGAAGCGTTATGCTTATCTTGTAAGTTGAAAACCTGAGAAACTTTCAAACGTGTACAAGGATAGCATAGTGGTTCTCACGCTATAGCGTGGGCTGCTATCACTACATCTGTACACAAGGTTTTCTCAGGACCATCAACTTAGGACGTAGGGCATAGTCAGCACCACGCTTCTGCGTTAAATAAAGATGGTCTTCAGGGGCTGGAAGACCTGGATATACGATTATGGCAGGTATAAAGTTTCCAGTCGTGACACTTGAAAATGACAAGTTTCAGGTCACTGTAGATTTAAGCCTATATGCAAAAGATGTTATCACGGCAGCTATCTACAAATTCTCACATCTTTTTTATATCCATCAGATGACGGATATGGAAAATCCTAATTTCGTCAATGTGGTTTTTGAATCCAAAGAAGGCAAGATTGTAACGGAGGATATTCCCAAACAATTTTGCAATGAACTTATAGACCAACAACTGCGGCATAATGTCAATGTACAGTTTGGGCATATCCGTGATATGATAGTGGAGGAAGCCTTTAAACCTGTAACCACAAAATGATGCATTATGTCTTATCAGTTATTACCATTCCGTTTTGAACGGTTTAACGAAAAAGAGTATTTGCTGACTAATGAGGTCGGTGAATATATCTTCCTGCAAGACGAAGACTTCCATCGTTTTGTGAATGGAGAAATGGATGAGCACAACGATTTGTTTTACGATATTGCATCCAAACAGATTGCTACGACAGACAAAGTGGAAGATGTCGTTCAAATGCTTGCCATCAAATTCCGCACGAAGAAAAGCATACTTCGGGACTTCACGTCTTTGCACATGGTGGTACCGACTTTGCGTTGCAACTCCAGTTGCATTTATTGTCAGGTTGCCCGTAAGAATATGGAAGACCAATCCGCCAATATGAGCAAGAAGACAGCCAAGAACGTAGTAAAGACAATTTTTCAATCTCCATCACCTTTTATTAAGATTGAGTTTCAGGGCGGCGACCCTTCTACTGATTTTGAGATGGTCAAATACATTATAGAAGAGGCTGAGTGGCAGAACTTATTCAAAAAGAGGGAACTTGATTTTGTCATCTGTACAAACCTTACGTTGCTGAACGAGGATAAGGTAAAGTATCTGAAGAAGCACAAATGTATGATTTCAACTTCATTGGATGGTCCGAAAGACTTGCATGACATGAATCGTCCTTTGCAAAACAAAGAACGGGACCATCATGCCATCTTTGAAAAGAACCTTGCCATGATACAAGGTATATGGGGTGACAAGGAATGTGTTTCGGCACTGATGACAACCTCGAAACATAGTTTGGGACGTTTCAAGGAAATTATAGACGAATATGTACGATTGGGATTCAACAATATCTTCCTGCGCTCACTCAATCCGTATGGTTTTGCCAAGCAGTATAAGGAAAAGATAGCCTACCCTGTGGAGGATTTCATTGAGAATTATAAGGAGGGTCTTGATTATATCATAGAACTGAACAAACAGGGGACATTTTTTGTGGAGGGGTTTGCCGCACTCCTTTTGAAACGGATGCTTACACCGTTTGCTACGGGATTTGTTGACTTACAATCTCCTGCCGGTGTAGGGATTTCCGGTGCCATCTATGATTATGACGGAAATGTATATGTGTCGGATGAGGCACGTATGATGGCTCGTTTCAAGAACTTCTATTTCAGATTGGGAAATGTAAACGAGAATAGCTATCAGGAAATGTTCAATGGTGAACTGCTTCACAATATCATTGCATCTGCTTGTACAGAATGTTTGCCTGTCTGTGCGGAGTGTGTATTCCAGCCTTATTGTGGGGCTGACCCTGTACGCAATATGTCAGAACAAGGTGACATGGTAGGATTCCGTCCCACCAATGAAATGTGCAAGAAGACAAAGGCTATCATGCACTACTTGTTTGAGCTATTACGGAAGCACGACCCGGAGATAAACAGAATATTTTGGTCATGGTTAAATTGATTTGGTATGAAACAGATATACGGTGCTGCATATAACGTCAGTGAGGATATTGTCGGGAGGATTACTTTCGGTAACTGTAATCCTTTTGCACGTTCCAATGAGATATTGGTTAGTGATAATGTCTCAAAAGCAGCCTTTGGCTATAGTGCAATCATTACAACTCATCCAATTGTTCCTGGTAATACGAAGCCCTATGTACTAATAGATAGCATTGAAGATTTTCATGAAGGGGATGTTGTTGTCTTGAATCAGAAAGGAGAAATCATTTTCGTATATGAAATCACTTCTTGTCATAATGCGATAATGGCAACGGAACGATGCAACCATCGTTGTATCATGTGTCCCCAACCACCTGTACTCCAAGAAAAAGACAAAACTCAGTTCAATCTGAAACTCATATCTTTGATGGATAAAGATACGCAAGAAATAGGTATTACGGGTGGAGAGCCTACTCTTATAGGTGATAAATTGTTTATTCTTATCAGACAGATTCAAAAACAATTGCCTAAAGCATCTATAAGTATCCTATCTAATGGAGTAAAGTTTGCGGATAAGGAATATGCCATGAAGTTGGCTAAATGCCGACATCAAGATTTACAGATAGACATACCCTTGTTTTCCGACATAACAGAAGAACATAATCGCATTGTTGGAGCCAATACATTTTATAAAACGGTGCAGGGATTATATAACCTAGCTCTGTTCCGCCAACGAATTGGGCTTAGAATTGTTGTTCACAAACAAACTTATAAAAGGTTGCCACAGTTTGCAGACTTCATTTACCATAATTTCCCCTTTGTTTCACAAGTCGCATTCATGCAAATGGAAACGACAGGATTGGCTAAGGAAAACTTCGATGATTTGTGGATTGACCCATACGATTATAATGAGCAATTGCGTGAAGCGGTTCTGTTACTTGCCGACCGTGGCATGAAGCCTTATATCTATAATGCGCAGTTATGTGTTTTGCCCGAAGATATCCGCTGTTATGCCCAACAATCCATTTCAGATTGGAAGGATATATACATTCCCGAATGTGAAGGGTGCGCATTGAAAGGACAATGTGCCGGATTTTTTGAGTCCAATAGGCAAGCGTATAGTACGCATATCCGTAAAATAGAATGTATATCAGATGATATATAAGTGTTAGGTAATCTATTGTTTAACTTTTAAAACAGGAGGTATCAATGAAGAAACTTTTGTTCTTTGCGGTCTCTGCAATTCTTGCAGGTGCAAGCTATTGTTCCTCTGTTAGCGAGAAGATTGTTGCTAAAGTAACCAACAGCGACACTCAAATCGAACAACAGCAGGAACAATCATTAGTGTTGGAACAGTCCTCTGCCGAGTTTAAACTACTCGCCAGCCACAGTTCTCACAGCAGCCACAGCTCGCATAGTTCACACAGTTCTCATCGCTCTCATAGTTCGCACTATTCGAGCAGATAAGGACAAAATCTAATTATTTAAAGAACGGGCTAATTAGTTGGCTCGTTCTTTTTATGCCCTTTTATTTCATTCACTTACAGTTTTGTCGTACCTTTGCACTAAAATTAAAAATCATGGATATAACAAAAGAAGAATTAACTTTGAGGTTGGATAGAGTAAATAGTTGGATAAATAATTGCGACCAGAAATCCAGTATTATATTAGCTATTGAGGGTGTTGTACTTACTATTTTGTGTACATCTGATTATATCAGTTTTATACACCAACGACTAATATTCCCAATATACAATTATTATAAGACAGGCAATGGTGTGTTTTCAGTAATCAACACCATCCAATTATTTATACTGGCAGCAATGTTTATTCTTATTTTCCTCTCTGTCTTTTACTCGCTTCAAGTTATAAAAGGTACAACAGATACCAGCTTGTTTAAGCAGCCTGGCTTAACAGAAAAATCACTTTTACATTTTACATCTATATCTAATAAAAGTTTTAATGACTTTAAAAGAGATGTTGCAAATCAGTCCGAAGAATCAATGTTAAATGATTTGTATTCACAGATATATATCAATTCATCTATTTGCGATAACAAGTTCAAATACCATAAAAAATCAGTGTTGTGTTTTTGTATCTTCTTATTTTTGCTTGTTTTGATTTCATTTATCCAACTTATAGCTCTATAATATATGGAATTAAAGGAATTCATGACCAATATGAGGAATATGATAAATGATGTACGTGTAAAAGGGTTTTCGTATAGTACATCTTTAAACGTTCCTTCTTTGTCTGATTGTGATTTGACATATGAAAGTGGAGATGCTAAAAAGGGTAAATGCATTGAAACATGTGTATTATTTGTTGATATCCGAAATTCTGTAGAATTGACTCGTAAACATAATAGCGAAACGATGGGACGGATTTATACAGCATTCACTAAAGGCGTACTTAATGCAGCAAGAGAATATAATGGATATGTTAGGAATATTATAGGAGACAGAGTAATGGTGGTTTTCCCTGTCAGTAACTGTTTTGTCAATGCTGTAAATTGTGCTATCACGATTAATCACATCTCCCAAATGATTAACGAAGTATTTACCTCTGTTGATTTTCATTGTGGTATAGGTATTGATTATGGAGAAATGCGAGTAATAAAAGTCGGTATTGAACGTAGAGGAAATGAAAATGCAGAAAATAAGGGATTGGTTTGGGTTGGTAAACCGGCGAATCTCGCCTCGCGACTTACTGACTTTGCAGGGAAAACAGTTGAAGATGAATTTTATAATGTAACTGGAGATTTCTATCATTATGATCCGCTTGGCATTCCACCTCTTTTGGGCAAGCCACGCAATGGATGGTTTAGAGAAAGTAAAAAACTAACAGCAGAACAATTAGCTCATGAATTATATTATTCAGCCAATGGTTTAAATATTCATATTCATAACATTTCTTCATTTGATAAAAACACAGAGCAATACAAGTATAGCCCTATATTAATTTCAGATAAAGTATACTCTGAATATATAAAACAAAATCCTCAAGAATTTAAACATTGGAAACAAGAAACAAGGGGAGTAAAAGACATATCATATAAAGTATGGGGAGCAAATTTACATTGGCGACTAACATAAATATTTTGTGGAAGACATTTAGGCTGAGTATCCCCTCAGCGTGCGGCCTTCCCCCTGAGGAGGAGTGAGGAGAAAGCCGTTGCACTTCTTATTGGAAACTTTCATCTCTATTTTAAAATTTCTTATGCATATAATTGAGGAACCAATATTATTGATTACTTTTGCACTGAGACGAGCGACTAAGTTAAGCAACTCACCGCAAAGCGCAGAAATAGGTACGGTTGCCAATTCGTTACCCAATTTCCTGTCATTCTACCAAACCTCTTATGTGTAAAGAGGTTATAAGATTCTTCCAGAATTACAAAAAAGTTACTATGTACATAAGCATTCATTGTATCCACTCCCCAAATAGAATTACGTTCTTTGGTTAATAATTTTACAGCTTTTAATATTGTTTCATCTGCAATTTTCTCTTTATATAAGTATTGACTAGCATCATTAACCTTCTGATACAAACTTCTTGAAGAATTGGAAGCCGAAATTTCTCTTTCTTTAAGTAATCCTTTTTTTTCAATGAAAGTATCTACACTTAATTCTAAAAAAACTCTCAAAGTGACAGCTGCACAATTAACAAAACTTCGAACATCTATTTTTTTCAATTCATCATAAATTTTATTTGCTTTTGGATTGGAAATCCTAATAATACAATTATTGGGTATAAGAGTTTTACGTTGGGTCGGAATAGACTTCTTTAAATGTCCCTTAGAATGCAAATCACTTCCCTCATTCTTTGCTGTATTATCTTCTTCTTCCAAATTAGGAATTTGTTCTAATGGATTATCCAACCTCCAAACTTCTCCTATTGTCTTATTCTTATCAGGCAGTTTTTCTCCTAAGCCTTGAATATAATCTTTTCTTTGCTTGGCATTATATATAGAACTAACCTTAAAATCTTTATCAGACAAATCTAAAATAATTTGCCCTAAGGCCTTAGCTATTTCTTCTTCTTCAAGATTAGAACTTAATTTAGAATTTATATACTTTAAACCCAAAATTTCCCGAACACTTTTATCTCCTAATAAACGAGCGAAATTTGTGAGTTTAATGTTTTCGGAAGCCCTCTTTACTTCTTCTTGTACGAAAGGAGATGTTCGTATGAAATCAATAGCTTGTATTTCTACAGACTTATTTTTTCCATGTTTTATATCAAATCTCTGTACTTGCTCTGGTTTCCACTCAACTATACCAACTCCATTCTGTTCTCCTGTATGTTCTAATCGAACCCATTTATCTGCCTCTTCTACATCATCATAAATATAGCACATTATTTTTCTAATCGGAGTTTCCATAAATCTTTCATGCAGCTTAAAAAAACGATTCTTTAATGAAGCATGTTTTTTAGAATCAATTAACTTAGGGTTAGCCATCAATTTTAATGCTGTGGTTCTTCTGTTTCCTTCCTTTACAAGAAATTTCTTGTTAGATTTCTTTGATGGCATAACATAAAATGGCTTGGGAGACAACCCATTCTCTAAAATATGTATCGCAATATAATAAATTTTGTCTCCTAATTTTGTTAGCATTATGTCTATAGCCTGCTTTTCATTCTCAACAGACTCAAAACGATCATTATCTGGATTTATAATTAAATTAGAAATACTGATAGATTTGTATTTTTTGTTTGTCATAATATTAAATGGCGAATCCTTCACTATAGTGCGCCTACAGGAATGAATAAACCTGAACCCAATCTTATGGGTTACACTATGGAAAAGGATTCATTTAATTCATTTTTTGGCGTTGCTAAAATAGTGATTTTATCAAACTTAACAAAATAAAAAAACTTTTTATTCTAAATTTAATTCATGATTATTTGAATAATGAAATAAAAAAGGCTTCCAACCCGTGGAAGCCCCTCTGTCATTAAAAACCTTACGGCCTCGCGATAGACCGAGAAGTATCTTTCATTATGTCGCCAAGCTCAGATAGAGCTAAAGATAGAGTATTCAGTTCATCAGCGGTGAAGTTGGCTGGTTTGCCGTTTACCGCACTTCCGTTAATCCGTTGATATAGCCATTGGCGTGTTCTGCCAAAATAGTGCTGGGCAATATACGACATAGAAGCGAAAGGCAATACTTTTTCTAAGGTCTGCCTGATTTCTACTGTTTTCACAATGGCTTGGGCTTCATTGATTGATTGCCTGGCACCATCTTGGAATGCTTGCGCAAACGCTTTTTTATCTTCCGGTGAAAGCGTCTGCAGAAAAGCCCTGAAACGTTTTTTATGGTCGGCCAATTCCTCCGGAGTATTGCATTTTACATATTCCGACTTCCATTTTCCCAATTCTTTCTGTACGTCCATAAGCCTAAAAATTATATGTTAGAGAAAAAGTAGCCCCCTCAAGGAGGGCTACCGTTTTCATTCAGCTTGTCTTGTGCATCATTCAAGTCATCGAGACAATCATTGATGCCTTCCTCAAGCTCCTCATCGGAAATCCAATCAGTATTCTGAATGTCATCCCAATAGAGGGAAAAGAAGCTGAGGTCTTTTTTCGCAGCTTCAATCCGAGCCTTTAGCTCTTCTTCTTCAGTCATAAAAAGATCGCGATTCTTAATGACAGTGCAAATATAATAACCTTTTGGTAATTACGCAAGGGAAAAAGGAGTTATTTTTGAGAGGCAGATGTCTTTTTGGAAAATCTCATCAAACTGCTCCCCCGTGTCTCACGCATATTAATCCCCTTTAGCTTTCCCTAATAAGTATCGTGATGTACCTATGGTAAGTCTTCATATCCAATCACTTCATTATAGATAGTTATACATAAATGATTTCTTACAAATATACAGATTCTTTTTTAATATTCTTCTTTCTGAGAGAGTCTCCTGTGAGTTCGACCCTGACAGCCTGATGAACAATTCTGTCTAAAATGGCATCGGCAATTGTCTTTTCTCCTATGATATCATACCAGTCCTTCACGGGTACCTGTGAGGTTATGACTGTAGATTTTTTACCATGCCTGTCTTCTATGATGTCCAGCAGCAGCCCCCTTGTCTGTGCATCAAAAGGCTGTATGCCGAAGTCATCGAGTATAAGTATGTCCATGCGTTCTATCTTCTTCAGCTCCAGCAGGATTGTCCCTTTGGCTTTTGCCGCTTTAAGCTGGCCCATCAGGCGTGCCGTACTGGCATACATCACCTTGAAGCCTTTCAGGCATGCTTGATAACCCAAGGCCGTAGCCAGATAACTCTTACCCGTACCTGTGCTGCCGGTAACAAACAGATCCTTGTGTTCTTTCACAAACCCCAGTTCCGCAAGCCTGAGTATCTGGTTCCTGTCCATGCCACGCTCTATGGAGAAGTCTATCTCCTCCACATTTGCCTTGTAGCGGAAGCCCACTGACTTGACGGCACGTTCCACTGCCCTGTTACGGCGGTCGTCCCATTCACTGTTTACCAGCCACGAGACGAACTGGTCGATGGTCATACTCTCCATCCGCAGGGTTTCAAGACTCGTTTTAAAGGCATAATACATGCCTTGCAGGCGCATCTGCTGCATCTTTTCCAATGTTTCCTTGTTCATTTCCATAATTCATTTGATTTTAAGAAGTTGTCAGTTAAAATATTCTTTTCCACGTATGTTGTCATGCACGGGCATCCCTTGTAAGGCTGCATCGTCTTCGGGCAGGGGAAGTTCATCCTGCCGGTTGTTCAGTATCTTTTCAATCGCCGGATAATTGTACAGGCCGTAGGAATCAGCCCAACGGCAGGCGTTTATCAGCCTTTTGGGACCTACACGCTTGGCGAAGCTCAGGATGCCGGCACAGGACTTGTAAGCCTGCTCCGGGTAGGTCTTGTGTTCCAGCACCTTGGTTATGTAATCCGCCACGTCTTTATGTATGGCGGAAGCCTCACTGATGAACTTTTCCGGATTCCAGTCGCCGCTGTAGCGATGATGCGCAGGCCTGTGTCCGTCTACCGTGGTGTACTTGAAACGGGCATAGGAGCGTTTGTGCGAGGCGATACAGGTATAATTGCTGTAGATATCCACTTCCGTTGAGGTATATATCATTTTTACCTTTTTGCCGATATATTGGCAGGGGACGCTGTAATAATGGGCGTCCTGCCCCAATCTTACATGACCGTTCTTCATGACGGTCAGCACGGTGGATTTTCTGAGTTCGTAGCGTATCGGATTGAGTTTCCCCAGTGCCGGGCGTTCGATTTCTTCGAACTGCTCCCTGCGGCTGTAGTTACGTCCGACAAAGGGCGTGTTGTTGTGTATTTCCAGAGCAACGCGGATTGCCGCGTTCAATGTCGGGAGGTCATGGAACACCCGCCCTTCCAGACAGGGATAAATACTGCTGTAGATAAGTTTGACGGCACCTTCCACCAGAGCCTTGTCACGTGGCTTATAGGCTCTGGCAGGCATGACGGCACAGCCGTAATGTTCGGCAAAGGAAGCGAAGTCGTCATTCAGGGTCGCTTCATAGCGGCTGCTTTTGGTTACGGCGGCCTTCAGATTGTCAGGCACGATAGCCAGGGGAGTGCCGCCGATATAGTGCAGGGAAGCCTCGCAGGCAGTTATCAGGTCCTCTTTTTTCTGGCTCATGACCGCTTCGACATAAGTCAGCTGGCTGCATGGGAGGATGGCCACGAAGACTTCAACAGGGATAATTTCTCCACTGTCCGCATCCACGATGGAGAGCTTGTCGCCGGCAAAATCAATGAAGAGCTTGTCACCGGCCTTATGCTCCAGATGCATGATCGGGTTGGACATGCCTACATGACGTTGGATGAAACGGTCAAAACTGGCAAGGCTATAACCGCCGGGATGTTCGGAGATATACTCCTTGTAGAGTTTGCGGCGGCTCATGCCTTTATGCCGCAGACGTTTGCAATAGGACGGCAGAAGGGGTTCCAGAACTGCATAGCGTGAATCGTGGACGACCGGTTTGGGGGTCAGAGAGAACAACTCACTCAAGCGGGAGTCCTCAAGACAGACCACATCTTCAAAATCCATATGAAGAGTATGGAATATCTGTAAGTACTTTTTAACCGTATTCCGGGAGATACCTACAATACTGCTGATGGTTTTTGTGCCTTTACCCTGAGAGTAAAAACGTAATACTTGACGCAACTTTTGCATTGTTATTTTTTTATTGCCCATAATGAAGTTTTAGATATTTTTAGACAAAATACTAATACCCGGACAATACGCAAGCTACACTTGATGTTTATTTTAGGGGGGCAGTTTGGTTGAGACACATGGGGTCAATTTAACTGAGACAAAGGGGGCAATTTAGGTGAGGCAGAGGGGGGCAGTCCCCGTGATTTTTTCCACCGTGATGCTCCTTGAGGTTTTCTGGACGTCCGGTCAATGTCATGCTCAAATTCTCCTTATCATAATCACGCTCCACATCGAAGTATAATTCCTGCCCTCTGTCATCATGGAAAGTAATCCGGCACCTTTCCACCAATCCCCCCAGTTCTGAAGAGTCTAACCACAAGTCCGGCTTTTTATCTACCTTCAGATGACAGTAGCGGTGTACCTTGCCACTTTTTCTGATTAACTCCACTTCGACGATTGTCGCTACCTGATTGGTACGCAGAATGCGTACTTTCTGACCTTTCTTCATTGATATTTCTTTTTTATTGGTATTCATTTCATCTGGTTCTGATGCCAGTAAGAAATCATCTCACTCACATTATGAACCTTGATTTTCGCTTTGATATTCTCCCGATGGCGGTTCACCGTATAAGGTGATATGTGCAGTTCCGCTGCAATATCATCCGTCTGGCAATTGGAAGCGATGAGTCTGAAAACATTCATCTCACGGGCGGTTAGTGCCGTGTCAAGTTCCGGGCGACAAATCACTCCCTCATGTTCGCACTCACCTCGTAGTGGGCACTTTACCTCCTCGAATACGAATTGTCCATCCTTATTGATGTCAAGGTTGTATTGGTCATACTCGCCGAAGTTGCAGCGGATGAAGCGGTGAACTACCCGGAATTCATAATGCCACCTATTCATTGTACTACTGGAGTAAAGTTGCATTAACCTGGCATGTGCTTTCGGGTATCTGTCCCTGATGACAGCAAGCATGTACTCGATGGTCGGGCGGTTGTCCTCACAAAGCACAACTGCCGCATGCCCAAGTTCTTTAATCATCACATCACCTTCGGGGGTGTTGTAGAACTCGATGTTAGTTATCGGCATGAATTTCACAACGTGATGAGTTTGTAATATGTGCTTGCTCCATTTCGCGAACTTGAACTATAGCTTTGCGAATTAGTGAGGGATAAAATGTACCTTGTACATCTACTTTGTACCCACTTGTGAATTCAAAGTGTGCATAAATCTGCTCTGGAGTGTATTTCACATCGCAGACTTTTAATTCTACCTTGAAAAACTCAAAATCCGCATAGGGATTACCACCGAAGGGTATTCTTTTAAATTCCTCCATAATTTGATTGGTTCTTAATTTTGTTGAATTATGAAAATGTTCTCATATAGTTCTCTTTCCAAAGGTTTGAAGGAGTCTTTTCTTAACTTGTCGTAGAATGTAATCAATGACATACCGCTTCTTCTTAGGAACTCATCACGGAGCCTCAGTTTCGTGCTTTTCTCCATCTGGTCGTAATGGTACTTGGGTACCATTTTTTGCTTTTTCTCTTCCATAATCTTAAATATTACGATTGTTATTATTATATTTATAACGCAAAGGTTTAAAATAATAGCCTAATATCAAAATATTAATCCTATTATTTTAATCTTATATTATTATTTAAATCTAGTATAAATAGTATAACATGTTTAATTCTGATAAAATAAGAAGATTATTTGAAGATAGAAAGATCAGTCAAGCACAGTTTTTGAAAGACACAAGTGTATCTAAATCAAATTTATATGTTTGGCTCAATAACACTTCGATTCCTGGTGCCGACAACCTGGAAATTATAGCAGATTATTTTAATGTACCAATAGATTATTTTTTTGATAGAGATATAAACTCTTCTGGAATTAATATAGGTCATCAAGTTAAGGGCAATGGTAATAAAATCTCTGGAGATATAACTTTAAGCGAGTGTCGCAAAGAGATAGAGCATCTCAACGCTCTATTGGAGGAAAAAGAAAGAGTGATAACTGAGAAAGAAAGAACAATTCAAATATTAATCCAAAAGCAGAAGTAATATGGATAAAAAAGCGTATCTCTATATTGTTGAAGCTGGGCAGTTCAGTTTTGAGGTGGAAATAAAAGAATTATTAGGGAAAGTAGGAGATACTATTTGCATCAGCACAGACGGAATTGACCCTGATGGATTTGACGTTAAAATAACTTGTATTGAGGAAGATTACTATGTGTATTGTTCAATGCCAGGTGTTGATTAAAACCTCCTTTCCTAAAAGTAATTTAGGTAACAAAATATATATAATTGACTATCAGCCAGTATGAAAAGTAGTGGCAACGGAATCACAAGGAAAAAACCGTAAATGGCTAATAAAAAGCTTTTGCGGTTTTCTTGTTTTAGAATTAGAAAATGTCCGCATTTTGTCAGCATAGGTTGTAATGGGAAACAAATTGGAGTATTTGGTTTACATTGCAGGCAAGATTTATTTGCGATACCTGGAGAAAAAATTATCAATCCAACGGACTAGATATACTATAATAACTCCGGCTATGACCATACTGATAATACGTACCAACATAATTTATAGAATTAAAGATTTGTTTTTATGGAATAATAATGTGCAAAGATAATTGATTGGTGGAGAAACAAAAACTCTGGAAAGGATATAAAGATAGGAATTAACGCATATTTTCACGGATATAATCTTCTATTGTAAAATCACTCTTATATCTAGATATTTCCGGATTCTTCTCTACAGTCGTAATGCAACGTTTTTCTTTACCAAGTACCAACCGGTTTAGGAAGCTCAGGATGTCATGACGATTATCCTTCATAGGAGAATAGGATAGGGAATGTCCTATACCTTCCGCTATATAGAAATAGTATGCTGTCTCTTTTTCTTTCAGTTGCATACAGATAAAGTTTGAGCCCCATAGCCCCATTTCCTCTACTACTGCCTTAGTAAAAGGAACCGTGCTGTCGGCATCACCATGGAACAACATAAGAGGACAAGGGGACATTATCCATTTTGGAATACCATTGGCACAGATTGCTCCAGAAAAGGAAATGACCCCTGCATAATTGAAATTGGCAAGTAATCTGTCCGCAAAAGCCGTTTGATTGCAAATCTCATACTCTGCTTGAAGGGCAGTTATCGCACCTGCACTCGAACCGCAAGCTATAATTTGTGCAGGATTTATTTGCCATTCTACACTATGCTCAATTATATAATTTGTAGCATCACCAAAATCTTCTACAGCACAAGTGATTGCTTGTTGCAGGGCAGAAGAGAATCCTTGCAAGTCCGAATACTCCGATTTATCTATATCCTTTAATTGGGTACGGTAATCTGTTGATACTACCACATAGCCGGCTCGTGCCCAAAAATGAAAATAAGAAATGTAATCGGGATTATCTCTTCTCCCGCCTTTGAAACCTCCCCCAAATGCAAAAAGAATGACGGGCTTTGATTGTGTCCCTTGTATTTGATCAATCATTACATACTTGTCCAGTTTCAGAGTATCAGCCTTTTTGATGGCAAAAGTATATGTTTGCTTGTCAATATGCTGTGCATGCACAACAGTAGCTATACTCAATAATGAGCATGCCATCAAGATAAAAATAAAGCGTTTTCCCATATTCAGTTTATTCTATTAATGCTGCGTGGATTATCTGACCTACAAAGATAGAATAAAACTATAACTAAAAAGGGGAAAGATGACATTTAGACATAAAAAAAGGCTATCTATCCCAGACAGCCAATCTTTTTTATTAACCTTAAATCTAATACTATGAAAAACACAGTACAAAGATACGTACTTGCAGGAGATATCCAAATTTTAGCGGGTAATCAGCGGATATTATAACATGGTTTAGTAGAATATTATTTCCGTTAACTATTAACATAAATAATATTCAATTTAACAGAAGAAGGAATTAATATTCCTCATCAGTGATTGCAAACTTTAGTCATGTCCACTGTAAATCCACCATTGGCGGGTATAAATTTTCCTTTTCTTTTAAGAAATTCTATCAGGGTATCTACATCCATATTGTTGGCAGAGCAGGTGAAAAAACGCTGCTGCTCGCCGAATTTTTGGATAATGGCTTCTCTCAATGATAACTCAGTATAACTATTACCTTCCATCATGTGAAGGACTTCATGTGCATGTAATTGTTCCATAATCTTTTTTTGTGGCAAAGATAATATGATATTCTAAGTATAAGTGTAACATATGTGACAAAGCCCAACACACATATCCGGATATTTGCTTTTACGTAAAATAACACTTGTTACGACTATGCTAAAAACCTCAAAAAAAGTAAAAAGGTTTTGCTTCTATACCATTGTAAACTAACTTTGGGAATCAACTTTTAAATGAATTAAAGCATATGAAAAAATTAATCTTATCTATTGCACTATGTTGTGCAGCTACGAATTTCTTTGCGCAGAATGCTGACCCTGCCCAGTTGGTCAACGATGGTAAGGCTGCTCTTGAAGCTAAAAATTACCAGGAAGCTTACACAAAATTTAGTACTTATCTGACACAAACAAACAACCAAGATTCCGTAATTGCATATAACTGTGGCGTTTGTGCCGATAAGATAAAGAAACCTGCCGAAGCTTTGAAGTATTTTGATATTGCTGTACAGAAAAAGTATAACCTGGCAAATGCTTATATAGGTAAAGCCGGTGCTTTGAAAGATTTGAAGAAAAATGATGAGTATGTTGCCACTTTAAAGGAAGGGCTGGAAGCAAATCCCGGTAATAAGACATTGACTAAATTGTATGCCACTTATTACGTAAATCAAGGTATCATGGCGCAGAAAGCCAAAAAGATGGATGCAGCCGAAGAAGCATTTAAACAAGCCATAGCTATCCAAGCAGATAATGTAAATGCACTTAACAGTCTGGGTTCTTTGTATTATAGTAAGGGTGCCAATACCATGAAAACAGATGTAGAAAAAGCAAAAGTTGAATTCAAGGAAGCCAAAGAATATTTGGATAAACTTATTCCATTGCTCTCTGCGGACAAACCAGCTCAAAAGAAGATGATGGATAATGCAAAAACGATGTTGAACTTCATCGACAGTCAAGTGAAATAAAAGACTCATATATAAAAAAGAGGCAGATATCTGAATTGATATCTGCCTCTTTTTTTGTGTTATGAAATGACTATTTAGTTCTTCTCAGTACAACAGCTGTACGTGCCGGTATGTAAAGCTTCAGCCACTCCTTCTTGTCTTTTTTGTAAAGCGGGTCGTGAATGGTAAAATGTTTGATGGTATCATCCGTCAAACCATTACCGCCATAATCTGGATTATCTGTATTCAAAATAACTTCATAAGTTCCGGCAGGAACCAAGAAACCGTAATCAGTAAAAGACTGCTTAGGGTTGAAGTTGAATACAAAAATCAAGTCCTTGCGCATATAGGCCAATACCTGGTCACCGTCATTATGCCATATTTCTTGGACCGGAGTAGCCTGGAAGTTCTTTATGCTTTTTACAACTCCCAACATGGCAGCATCAAAGTCACCCATATAATGATATGCCAGATTCTTGTTGTCCACCAAATTCCATTGGCGGCGGGCATATTTACAAGACCAACCGTTACCTTCACGGGGGAAGTCAATCCATTCCGGATGTCCGAATTCATTGCCCATAAAGTTAAGATAACCGCCATTGATAGTAGTCGCAGTCAGTAAACGTATCATTTTATGGAGAGAAATGCCTCGATTTACGGTATAGTTCTCGTCTCCTTTCTGCATGTGCCAGTACATATCCGCATCAATCAAGCGGAAAATGATGGTTTTATCGCCCACCAAAGCTTGGTCATGGCTTTCCGCATAGGAGATGGTCTTTTCATCTTTGCGGCGGTTGGTCACTTCCCAGAACATGCTGGATGGCTTCCAGTCTTCATCTATTTTCTCCTTGATTGTCTTAATCCAATAATCGGGAATATTCATGGCCATACGGTAATCAAATCCGTAGCCGCCATCTTCATATTTTGCCGCCAGTCCGGGCATTCCCGATACTTCTTCGGCAATGGTGATGGCTTTGGCATTGACCTGATGGATAAGCCGGTTGGCAAGTGTCAGATAACAAATGGCATTGTCGTCTTGATGTCCGTTGAAGTAATCTCCATAATTACAGAATGCTTCTCCCAAACCATGACTATAATATAACATGGAGGTTACTCCGTCAAAGCGGAAGCCGTCGAAATGATATTCTTCCAGCCAGAATTTACAGTTAGACAGCAGGAAGTGAATAACTTCGTTCTTGCCGTAATCAAAGCAAAGTGAATCCCAAGCTGGATGTTCCCGACGTCCACCGGGATAGAAATATTGATTAGGATCACCGGCAAAGTTACCCAAGCCTTCCACTTCATTCTTCACAGCGTGTGAATGGACAATATCCATGATAACGGCAATCCCCATACTATGGGCTGTATCAATCAACTCCTTCAGTTCTTCCGGAGTACCAAAACGGGAAGAAGCGGCAAAGAAACTGGAAACATGGTATCCGAAGCTACCATAATAGGGATGTTCCTGAATAGCCATAATCTGTATGCAGTTGTAGCCTTCTTTGGCGATACGTGGAAGAATCTTTTCCTGAAATTCCTTATAGCTACCGACCTTTTCCTCCTGCTGAGACATACCGATATGGCATTCATATATCAATAAAGGATCTGTAGATGGCTTGAAAACCCGCTTTTTCATTTTATAGGGTTTCTCCGGAGCCCAAACCTGGGCACTGAATATTTTAGTCTGTTCGTCTTGTACGACACGTGTAGCCCATGCAGGAATGCGTTCACCGCAACCACCGTCCCAATGTACCATCAGCTTGTACAAGTCACCGTGTTTCACGGCATCAGCAGGAAGCTTGATTTCCCAATTACCGTTTGCTTTACGCTTCAAGCTATATTTTTTTTCTTCTTTCCAATCGTTAAAAGTTCCGACCATAAAGATTTGGGTTGCGTTAGGCGCCCATTCACGGAAAACCCAACCATCGTCAGTACGATGCAGGCCGAAATAGAGGTATCCGGATGCAAAATCAGACAAGGTTAGTTTTCCTTTGTTGGTCAATTCCGATTCTTTGTCTATGGCATGTTGATGACGTCCGTTGATGGCATCGGCAAAAGGTTCCAGCCATGGGTCATTCTTGATTAAATTCAATGTTTCCATAAAGAGGATGAGTTTTGGATATTTGATAAATTTACGCTTTAACTTTCACAATTATTTTTTTTACACCGTCAGGGGTAATACCCGGAGCATGCCCGTCCTGAGGGAAAAAGATAGCAAACATTCCGGGCTTCACTGCAATATAGTCCTCCGCCAGTCCTTCAAAAAAAGTGATGTCTTTTTCCGCATTGTAAGGAGCATCAACCGGAAGGCAGTCTTGGGCGGCGGTATAACCCATTATCTCCGTACCGGACAAGGGTATTTGAATGTCAATATAGTCTTTATGGGTTTCCAGTTTGGCATTTTCTTTTTCTTTTGGGTTTGTCTGCGCCACGTTGACCAGCAAGTCCTTTCCTTTCAGTTCGGTCTTGCCGATTTCCAAAGAGTGCAAGTCATGTGATTTTAAAAAATCAATGGCCTGCTCAAACAGAGGATGCAGCAAAGTATATTTTTCTATGTTTTCAAGTCTGTCTATAACCATAATTCAAATGTTTTAAGTTAGTTATATAGGTAAATTATTCAAAGTCGTCTATGGTGTAATTCACAAAATCAGAAAAACGCTTCATCTGCTTGAAGATGTCGTCCGTACGATCCAAAAAGTCTGGAGCAAGAAAGAAGCTGTCCGGCTGGCAGCAGGCAACCGTATACTCTTTACACTGAAGGTATTTCAGATAGGGATAGTCCTTTGGAAATCCTTTTGGAGCTGTTTTTAGAAAATTCTCTCCGATGACGGGAAAGTATTGCTTGAAAGCAGGATCTTCCACTATACTGCGAAATTCATCTATATTGTCGTGTACCGCTTGTCGCAGAGCTCTTAACAAGGGCGGGGGAGGACAATAACTTCCACCGGCCAACAAGCAGTTTCCCGGTTCCAGATGCACGTAATAGCCACAATGGTCGGATTTCTTTCCTTTCGCATTGATATATCCTCCCAGATGTGTCTTGTAGGGAGTTTTATCTTCGGAAAAGCGTGTATCACGATAAATACGGTATGTACAGTCCTTTGCTTCTATACCACGGATGCTTTCATCAAATAAAGAGATACGGGAGATAATTACTGTAAGCAAGTTTTCAAACTCGCTGCGGGCGACTTCATACTGTTCCCGGTGAGAATTGAACCATTCACGATTGTTGTTTGCAGACAGTTCTTTCAAAAATTGAAATATAACAGGGATATTCATATCATATTCTTTCCTTATTATCTGCCAAATTTACGGATAATATTTCTAACATGCTACAAAGAAGGGTAAAAAAAAGCATCGGCTCTGGTAAACCGATGCTCCTTACACATTTATCAATCAAACAGACGCTTCTGTTTTTGATGTACTTACTTATCACAAGCGGGTACGTCTCTTTTAATTAATCTTATATCTAATACTATGAAAAACACATTTATATAACACAACAAATTGGAATTTTGTTCATGCAGATGAGGATAACTTTAGCATAAAAAAATGGGTGGGTCATTTTATTCTGCATCCGGTTTGCACTATCTTTGCAAGAAAATATGTAGAATATGGCCGAATATAAATTTGATGAAGATAGCGTTAAAGCGCTGATAGCTTGGGCAAAGAGCACATCTTTCCCTCAAAGTGTAACATTGTCTGATGCTGAGAACATAGTGGATGTGAAACGTTTTGTGCAAGCTAACCTGAGTGACATAGATGCACATTATCCTGATGATTTTTATAATCCTGCCATCACGCGGCTATATCGGCTGAAGGAATATATGGAAGAGAACAAATAAAGACTTGGCACTGATTATGCGGAAAACCACGAAGCGATTAAGAAATCCGTGTTGTTCTGCATAATCAGTGCCAAATCTAATAAATCACCAGAGTTGTGATTCCGTTATAGCTTTATCTTAAGTATCTTTCCTCCATATCCTTCGACGGCCACATTAGTAGCCTTATAGGGAAGCAGACTTATGTTTTCTTCTTTTCCGCTGAGCAGCTCCGTAGCTTTGTACTGGTCCATCTGCGGTATTTGCAGGAAGTCAAAAGCATGAGAAGGAATATTTATGGCAAGGTCTGCCGAGATATGGTCGAAGTTCACGACGAACAGCAGCAGGTCTCTCTCAAATTTGCGCAGGAATGTATATTGCTTATGTTCATTAAAGCGCCATCCGTTGACATTGGCATACATCAAATCGAAGAAAGCCCCCTGAGAGATGGCCTTTTCTTCATTGCAAAGAGTCAGTAGCCGTTTATAAATGCTGTATAGGTGTTTCTGGTCCTCCGTCAGCATCTTGCCGTCGAACTTGCCGCCATTGCGCCAACGGCGGATAGTATCTACACTCCAATAGTCAAAGATGGTTGTACGTCCGTCCCGGCCGCTGAAACCTTCACTATCCATGCCCAGCTCACCAAACTCCTGACCGAAATAAATCATCATCGGATTGGTGTTCATGCAAGCTGACACAATGAGTGCCGGAATCGCCTTGCGTGGGTTACTGGCAAAAAAGTCGGAAGCGATACGTTGCTCGTCATGGTTTTCCAGAAAGTTCAGCATGCGTTTTTCTATACCTCCCAGACTTTGCCAGGAACGGGTGATGGCAGTTGCCGATTCATACCCGCAAGTAACAGCCCGCAAGGTATCATAAAGTCCTACTTTGTCGTATAAATAATCAAACTTGCCACGGAACAAGTAATTCTTGTATTCTCCCGGGTTGTAGACTTCGGCTATAAACAGCAGGGAGGGATATTGTTCCTTGACCTGCGGAATTGCCCATTCCCAGAACTCTACGGGAACCATCTCGGCCATATCGCAACGGAAACCGTCTATGTTCTTTCCCGCCCAGAACAGCATGATATCCAGCATCTTGGTCCATGTGTCGGGAATGGGGTCGAAATGGCAAGTCCCGCCGTTCTGGTAATCCACTCCATAATTCAACTTTATAGTTTCGTACCAATCGGTGATGTTTGGATAAGCATCAAAACGGTTGTTTCCGGTAGCTTTTGCCGGAAACTCCCTATAAGGTTCGGCGGCTGCACCTTTCATGTCAAATTGGCCATGCAGTTCCGATTTCGGGATATAATAGAAGTTATTATATGGGCTGAACGCATAATTGGTATCATCGTTTGACCCCAGTTGTGAAGTGCCATCCGGCTGGGCATCCGAGTGATATTGACGGGCTACGTGGTTGGGAACAAAATCTATGATAACCTTCAGACCGCTACGGTGAGTGCGCTGCACCAGATTCTCAAACTCTTTCATACGCTCCGGTACGTCCTTGGCGAGATCCGGGTCGACATCATAGTAGTCCTTGATGGCATAGGGAGATCCGGCTTTACCTTTCACTATGGCCGGATGGTCGGGTTGGATATTGTGACGGCGGTAGTCAGTTTGCGTAGCATGCTCGATGATGCCCGTGTACCAGATATGTGTAGCGCCAAGCTTCTTGATTTCTCCCAACGCCTTGGCTGTAAAGTCGGCCATCTTGCCGCATCCATTTTCAGTGATGCTGCCATTATTGATGCAGTGGTTATTGTTGTTTCCGAATAGTCGGGTGAACACTTGATAAATAATCAATTTGTTTTCGTCGTTCATTTCTTTGTTTTCTATGTTATAGAATGGTTATTTTATTCTTTCCAAATGCTGCCTTTGTCAATGAGCAGGCGTTCCAATATATCATTGGTCGTATTATATCCCTGCATGAATATCTCCTCCGCCTTTTCCAGCTCTGTATTGCTGTATCCTTCCAAGTTATAAGGTTCTATCAGCAAATCAGCCTTCTCGCGTTCAGGAAAAGAGTTGGAGCGGAACATAAAATTATAGGAACGTAAGGCAATGCTCACAATGTTCATTTTATACTTGGTCGCCATCAGAGGGCTGACATTCACGGCAATCACTTTTTCGCATATACGGCGGAGGGTAGAGACAGGCAGGTTCATCAGCAGGCCTCCGTCCACGTAATGGGTGCCGTCTATATTGACCGGGGCAAACAATACCGGCATGCAACACGAAGCTGCTACGCGTTCGGCGATGTCCCCTTTATGGAAATGTACCAGACGTCCGTGGTCCAGGTCAGTAGCTGTAATAATCAGAGGGATTTGCAGTTCTTCCAGTTTCTTGGATTTCAGATTGCTTTTCAGGAAATCGATGAATTCTCCCAATTCAAACAATCCGACTTTGGGAATCACCAGTTTGGTCAGGTCCTGAAACTTGTGCCCGGCAAAGTAGTCAAGAACTTGATGCGGTTCATTGCCGTCGGCGTAGAATACCCCGGCCAAGGCTCCGGCGCTGACTCCGGAAAGTATATTGGGCTTTATGTCATGTTCCAATAAGGATTGCATGGCACCCAAATGGGCAAAGCCTTTGATGAAACCGCCGCTTAAGGCAAAACCTATTGGATATTTTTTAGTGAACCAGTTGTTCGTTACTACTTCCATGTTGAAAATATGATATATTGTTCGGCACGAAATTAATGATTTTATTGTAGGGAGAAAGGAAAATAGCGGAAAAAAGTTCAAAGTATTAAGAGAAAAGTCTTCTCTATTAAGGAGAAAGTTTTTCTTAGTTAGGGAAAAAGTTTTTATCAGTTAAGAAAAAACTTTGTTTATGGTTTGCGGATGTCTATCCCAAGCCTTGGGATAGACATCCGCAAACTGGGGATATGTATCCGCAGTGTGCGAACAAAGTTTTAGGATTAAGGGATACTGTTTGAGAATATACGTTTATTTCTTTGCGATTGCTTTCAGCAGTGCATATCCTCCGAACCACTGAATCAGCATGCCCGGAATGCCCATACGGAAATCTTGCACAGCCAGAAAGAAATTACCGCACAACGCCCATTCAAAGACCGTACCGATAATTTGATAGGAGAGGACTACACCCAGCAATGCCAATAAAGAGATATTCTTGGCATAGCGTGCAGCAAGAGCGGCGGTTCCGGCCAGCAGACCGGACTTTATAAGTATGGCCGGCAACACGGCTGCTGCAGGCATGGCAAAAAGCAGATGATTGATGACCGGAGACAAGAGAGCCGTCAGCAGACCTACCTTGAAACCATATTTATAAGCAGCTATCAGTGTAAAGAAATAGATGGGAAGCAACGTCGGACCGCCTGCTGGGACCAGATGGCAGAGTTGCGGCAAGGCGATGTTTCCTGCCACGAACAGCAGGACGAATAGATAGGTCTTTACGTTGCCGAAAGGCAAAGAATAAAGTTTTACAGATGTTTCCATTTGTATAATATTATAGTTGATAAATCTATTTTTATTATGACTGTTTAAAACTGAAAAGGTTTAATCAAATCTTCACCAATTCATATTCCATGGTTCCCAATCCTATTTTCTCGGCATGGCGCAATCCGGCAAGCCAGTCCGTGTCGGGGTGCATCAAGTGGAACTTGTCGCATCCACACAAGTCATCGTGTTCGTGTGCCGTGGCAAGGCAATTGTTACCGTGCAGTATCGGGGCTTGGATGACCATATCTGCACATGCCTTGTCCAGTGCAACCGGGTCTGCCGAAGCCAGAATGCCGAGGTCGGGCACGATGGCGGCATCGTTGTGGTTCCAGCAGTCGCATTCGGGAGATACGTTCATGATGAAGCTGATGTGGAAATGGGGCTTGCCCATAACGACAGCGAGGGCATATTCCGCAATCTTGTAGTTCAGGCGCTCGGAAGTATCTTCGGCTCCCATCACGGCACCGTCGTGCTGGCAGAGGGCTACGCACTGTCCGCAACCTACGCATTTGGCGTAGTCTATTTCTGCCTTGCGGCTGGCATTGAGGTGCACAGCGTCGTGTGCGCAATGCTTCACGCAGATGTTGCAGCCGATGCAGCTTGCTTCATCAATCTTGGGTTGCGAGGCGCAATGCAGTTCCAGCTTTCCGCCTACGCTGGCACATCCCATGCCCAGATTCTTCAAGGCGCCGCCAAAACCGGCTTGTTCGTGCCCCTTGAAGTGGTTCATACTGATTACAATATCGGCATCGGCTATCGCTGTGCCGATTTTGGGTGCCGGACAATATTCCCCGTTCAGAGGGATTTCGCGGTAGTCCGTTCCCTTCAGTCCGTCGCCGATAATGACCTGGCACTGGGCCGAGATAGGGTTAAAGCCATTCTCCATCGCACTTTGCAAGTGGTCTACAGCATTGGCACGACGACCGGAATACAGCGTGTTGCAGTCCGTCAAGAAAGGTTTGGCTCCCAGGCTGCGGAGCAGGGTTGCCATTCGAGCTGCATAATTGGGACGCAAGTATGCCAGGTTTCCGGGTTCGCCGAAATGGATTTTAATGGCAGCAAAGCTATCTTTCAAAGGAAGTTGCTCGATGCCTGCCCTTTTCAGCAAGCGTTCCATTTTATCCAAAAGATTGGATGTAGGGGAGGTACGCAAATCAGAGTAGTATACTTTTGCTTTTTCCATGTGTTTTTACCTATTTATAGTGATAGTATCTGCAAAAATAACGGATTATTTCCATATTAATAGGTATATGGCTAAAAAAAGTAGGGAAATCCCTTTTGACAAATAGGGGGATAATAAGAGGTCTATCCATGTTTCTGCCTACCTTTGTGGCAACTAAAAACTCGATAAGATGAAAACAATCAGACTAATTATTGCGGGACTGGTAATGACGATGGGATTCAGCAGTTGTTCCAGTTTGTTTTATGATGCTAAGGTAGATGTGTTGAACAGTATCCAGAAGGGGATGAGCAGGCAGGAGGTCACCAAGATATTGGGAACTCCAGAGTATCGCCGCTTCGACCGGGATATAGAAGAATGGGAATATTCCAGAGTGCTGTCCGGTAAAAGTAATATCAGCCGAACTCAGATTGTCGTGACTTTTGAAGGTGGGAGAGTCGTTGCAATGGACTCATTCTCCGGAGAGCCACGTACGTTGCCGGTTGTTCCCAGTGAAGTAGTGATAGATTCTCCAGCTCCGGTTTATGTCAGGGGGATGCACCCCGAAGACTTCCGGCATTTTTATGAAAAAGTGAAGTCCCGCCCTTTCAAGGATGATCAAATCGAAATGATGAGAACTGTTGCCCGAAACAACAGTCTGAACTGTGTGCAATGTGCCAGTTTGATGGCACTATATACTTTTGATGACGACAAGATGAAAGTCCTCAACATATTCGCTCCCAATATCGTAGATCCGGAAAACTACGAAGCGATTTTAGACGTCATTGATTCACTGTTTAAGAAAGACGATGCCAAGAAAATTCTGGGCATACGCTATTAAGAAGCAGACATGTCGAAACGCATTGTCCGTTGGTGCCAAACACATGATGTATCGGAGGCTGACAGATAATGCGTTTAAGGTAAACAGATAATGCGTTTCGACGAGCTCTTATTCCGATAAAGGAAAGTGCCATAACGGACCGTTCCCGTGCCCTATATTCATGTCTTTCCCCCGGTTTATCGCAGTACCGATATACTCTTTAGCCTTGCAGACCGCTTCATCGAGTTTGTTGCCACCGGCAAGAAATGTAGCTATGGCAGAGGAAAGGGTACACCCTGTGCCGTGCAGGTTACGGCTCTCTATTTTGGGGTTGGAATAGAGGATGCATCCGGATGGCAGGATGTCAGCCCCGGCAGAAGGTTGCCGGCAATAAAGCACGTCGCACATGTCATTATCCTCTAGATGTCCGCCTTTGACGAGAATAGCGGTGTTGTATCTGCAGGATAATTCCTGTGCCGCTTGTCGCATCTCCACAGTACCGGTAATGGTTTGCCCCCAAAGCAGGCTTGCTTCATTCAGGTTGGGAGTAATGAGGGTGCATAGCGGAAACAGTTCCGTCTTAATGACTTGTATGGTTTCTTCGGTCATCAGTCGCCGTCCGCTGGTCGATATCATGACGGGGTCATAGACTATACACTCCGGAGTATAAGTCTGAAGACAATCGACAATGGTGGTCACAATACCGGCATCATGTACCATACCTATCTTGACGGCATCCGGCCTTAAATCATCCATAACAGAGGTGATTTGTGCCTTAACCATATCCGCAGGTATCGGATAAACCGATTGTACTCCCAGTGTGTTTTGTGCAGTAACAGCCGTGATGACGGAAGCGGCATAACCTCCCAAAGCGGAAATGGTCTTTATGTCTGCTTGTATGCCTGCACCGCCCGAACAGTCGGAACCGGCAATGGAAAGGATAATAGGGGGAAGCATGAAATAATTAAAAATTAGAAATTAAAAATTAAAGGGGGGAGGAGAGCTGTTTCAGGTGGAGGAAGTGGGGGATGAAATCTTCCTTCGCTTGCTGCCAGATGTCTCCTAGCAGGACGGCACCTCCGAAACCTAAAACGGCTATTTCCGGAAGATGCTCCAGGCTGATGCCACCCAATGCCATGACGTTGGAATCGATGATACCTGCTTGCTGTGCTTTCTTCAAGGTATCGCAGGAGTAAGCGGAAGAGTAGCCTTCTTTGGATATACTGTCATAAATGGGACTGAGGAACACATAGCTACAATCTGATTTATGTTTCAACACTTCTTCAAGAGAGTGGCAGGAACAACTGATGTGTCCCTTATATCCGAACGGTATCTGCGGATTGCGCCCGTTCAGATGAATTCCTTTCAGACCGAAAACGGATGCCAGCTGGAATTGCTCATGCGTGACAATGCGCGGCATATATTCCATCGGCAACTGCCGCAGGAAATACTCCATCTCTTCTGCCGAAGCTCCCGGCTTGCGCAGATGGAGTATTTCCAAACCGTTTTGGAATAAGGAGGTAACTGCCGCTGCTTCTCCTTCAAAGAATTGCGGCGTGGTAATGACTATCAGTTTCATATCTTTATGGATGTTTGTCTATAATGAGAGAATATACGACTGCATGGTTCTTAAATCAATCGTCCATAGCTTTCCTGCCAAGGGTTCACCGTAGCCGCAAATCAGTTTCAACACTTCATTGGCTTCTACGCTACCCACAATGGCAGGGGTTACGCCGATAACCGATTTGTCCGGAGATGGCATGAGCAGTGTCCCTTCTTCATCCGGATAGAGGTCACGATAGTTTTTTGCACCCTCACCGTAGCAGAAGACGGACACTTGGCCTTCAAAGCCTTGAATGGCACCATAAACGTAGGGCTTGCCCCAAGCGTTGCATACGTCATTCAGCAAGTAGCGGGTAGCGAAGTTATCGCATCCGTCTACCACTATATCGTAGTTCCTTATCAGTTCTCCGGCATTCTTCTTGTCCAGACGGAAGGGGTATACTTCCACGTTTACATCGCTGTTCAAACCCTGCACTCTACGGGCGCCACATAGAGGTTTAGGCTGTCCAAGGTCAGCTTCAGCATACAGAACCTGACGTTGAAGATTACTGATGCTGACCTGGTCATCGTCCACCAATCCCAGCGTTCCGACTCCTGCTCCCGCCAGATAGAGGGCAATGGGAGAACCCAATCCTCCCACACCGACTATCAACACCTTGGCATTACGCAGTTTCTCTTGTCCGGCTTCGCCTATTTCGGGAAGGGACGTTTGTCTGGCATATCGGTTCATTTGTTCATTGTTATTAAGGTTCTGTATTCGGTCACTCATCTCTTGAAAGCCTTCAAATCAAAACTCGCATCCCAATCTTTCCACACCGGTTCGCGCCCCAGGCGTTTCAACGCTTTGTCCACTTCCACAGCCTTGCGCTCGTCGCTGACATGAAACTGTTCCAGTGTTTGCGGATAGCTGTAATATCCTCCCGGTTCGGTCTTGCTTTCGGCGCTCATGGTTGTCACACCGAGTGTTGCCATATGGTCGCGTATATCGGCAGGCTCGCGGGTGGAGTAGGAGATGTCTACATCATGGTCGAAGATGCGCATGGCGAAAGTGACTTGTGCCAGTTCGCGGTCGCTCATGATGACATTGGGCTGGAAGCCGCCGTTCTCCGAAGGACGCATACGGGGGAAGTTGACGCTGTATTTCGTTTGCCAATAATGTTTCTGGAGATAGCGCAGGTGATAAGCCATCATGGTGATGTCTGTCCGCCATTCTTTCTCCAGACCGATGAGCACTCCCATGCCGATGGAATGGACGCCTGCCTGCCCCATGCGGTCGAAACCATTGACACGCCATTCGAATTTGGACTTCATGCCACGGGGGTGGTAGATGTTGTAATTCGACTTGTGGTAGGTTTCTTGAAAACAAATCACGCCATTCATGCCGTGTTCTTTCAGCGTTGCATACTCTTCCGTTTTTAAGGGCATCACTTCTATTTTCAGATTGCTGAAGTAGGGTTTTGCCAGGTCCAGTGCACGGGCTATGTAGGGCACGCCTGCTTTGGCCGGATTTTCTCCCGTTACCAACAGCAAATTCTCGAAAGGTGCCAGCTTCTTGATGGCCTTGTATTCGTTCACGATTTCTTCTTCCGTCAGTATGGTACGCGGCATGGGGTTGCTGATATGGAAACCGCAATACACGCAAGAGTTGGTGCAGGAATTCGTGATGTAAAGAGGCACGAACATGGAGATGGTTTTCCCGAATCGTGCCTCGGTGTATTTCTTGCTCAATCGTGCCATCGTCTCCAGATAGGGGGCAGCGGCGGGTGAGATGAGGGCCATGAAGTCCTCTACATTACAATGTTCTTTGGAGAGGGCACGGCGTACATCCGCATCTGTCTTGGCATGGATGCGTGCCGTGGTTTCCTCCCAGGATATATGTTCTAATTCGTCTGAAAACATAGTGCTCTATCAATTCCCATTTATTTCTTTTTTAATTCTCTCGACAACCGCATCGCACAGAAGTTCGGTCCGCACATCGTGCAATACTCCCCATCCACATGCTTCCCTGCATGAAAATAGCTGAACGCACGTTCCGGGTCGAGCGACAAGTCAAACTGGTCTTTCCAGCGGAATTCATAACGTGCTTTGCTCAGTGCATTGTCACGCACTTGTGCTCCGGGATGCCCTTTTGCCAGGTCGGCGGCATGGGCGGCTATCTTATAGGTGATGACACCTACACGCACATCCTCCTTATCGGGCAGTGCCAGATGCTCTTTGGGAGTGACATAGCAGAGCATCGCCGTACCCAGCCAGCCTATCTGCGCCGCACCGATGGCGGACGTGATATGGTCGTATCCCGGTGCGATGTCCGTCACGATGGGGCCGAGCGTATAGAAAGGCGCATCGTGGCATTTTTCTATCTGGCGCTCCATATTCTCCTTAATCTTGTGCATGGGCACGTGGCCGGGACCTTCGATGAAAGCCTGCACATTCTTGTCCCAGGCACGCAGCACAAGCTCGCCCATCGTGTCGAGTTCTGCAAACTGCGCTTCATCGTTGGCATCGTGCGTAGACCCCGGACGCAGCCCGTCTCCCAAAGAGATGGCAACGTCATACTGTGCCAGAATGTCGCAAATGTCATCAAAGTGTTCGTAAAGGAAACTCTCGCGGTCGTGCACCAGGCACCATTTGCTCATGATGCTGCCGCCACGGCTCACGATACCGCACAGCCTTTTCTCGGCCAGATGCACATTATGGCGGCGTATACCGGCATGGATGGTGAAGTAGTCCACTCCCTGCTCGCATTGTTCAATCAAGGTGTCGCGGTAGATTTCCCAGGTGAGGTCCTCCACCTTGCCGTTCACTTTCTCCAATGCCTGGTAGATGGGGACAGTACCTACCGGAACGGGACAGTTACGGATAATCCATTCGCGCGTTTCGTGGATATTCTCCCCGGTGGAGAGGTCCATCAGCGTGTCGCCTCCCCATTTACAGCTCCACAAAGCCTTTTCCACCTCTTCTTCAATGCCGGAGGTGGTGGCGGAGTTTCCGATATTGGTATTTATCTTCACCAGGAAGTTACGGCCTATAATCATCGGCTCTGCTTCGGGATGGTTGATGTTGGCAGGAAGCAGGGCACGTCCGGCGGCAATCTCCCGGCGTACAAATTCCGGTGTGATGTGTGTCTCTATTCCCAGCTCCGCGCAGTTCATGTTCTCGCGAATCGCTACATACTCCATTTCAGGCGTGATGATGCCTTGCTTGGCATAGTACATCTGTGTGCAGCATTTTCCTTGAAGGGCGCGGTAGGGCAGGGTGATATGCTCAAAGCGCAGAGAGTCGAGCGACCGGTCGTCGCGGCGCATGCGCCCGTACTCCGACGTTATTTCGGAAAGCTGCTCCACATCGCCGCGTTTCAGTATCCACGGCTCGCGCAGACGGGGCAGCCCTTTCTTCAAATCCACTTCGACGGCAGGGTCGCTGAACGGTCCGCTGGTATCATACACATACACTTCCGGATTCGGAGTAAGTACCTTTTCTCCATCAATGAAGTTCGTACTGGGCACTTGCTCCACCTTGCGCATAGCTACGCGCAATTCGGGAAACAAGGTGCCCGGCAAATATACTTTCTCGGAACGGGGGAATTTTATCTTCTGGTTCATTTTTCTTTAGGTTTTGTTATGTAGAGATTTACGATTAGACAATTTACGATTTACGATTGGAGTTTGTATTGTTAAACAACCTCTCTCAACCGGTAGGTTTATGATTGCATGAGTAACTTCAATCGTAAATCGTAAATTGTCTAATCGTAAATCTCCCTGTTTTGTCATTTTTCATTCAAGAAAGCCGTCAGCGGTGAGCTGGCTTCCGCAACAAAATTATCTGCCTGTATGCCCAGACCTGCTTCGTATGCCATGCGTCCCGCCTCTACAGCCTGCTTGAACGCTACCGCCATGGTCACGGGGTCGCCCGCCACTGCAATGGCTGTATTCACCAGGCAAGCCGAAGCGCCCATTTCCATAGCCTCTGCCGCATGGCTCGGGGCACCGATACCGGCATCCACCACTACGGGGATATTGGCTTGTTCAATGATTATTCTCAGGAAATCCCTTGTCTGTAGTCCTTTGTTTGTGCCGATAGGAGCACCCAGCGGCATGACGGTGGCGGCACCAGCTTCTTCCAGCCTCTTGCACAGTGTGGGGTCGGCCTGGCAATAGGGCAGTACCACAAATCCTAACTTGACCAGTTCTTCCGTGGCTTTCAGCGTCTCCACAGAATCGGGCAACAGATAGCGGGGGTCGGGGTGTATCTCCAGTTTCAGCCAGTTCGTGCCGAAAGCTTCACGCGCCATCTGTGCAGCAAAAACAGCTTCTTCGGCATTGCGCACGCCGGAGGTGTTGGGCAGAAGCTGGATACCGGGATGCTGTATGTGTACCAGCATATTGTCTTCCTTGTTGTCCAGTTCAATGCGTTTCATGGCTACCGTCACCATTTCTGTGCCGGATGCCAGGATAGACTGCTCCATCACTTCATCGGAATTGAACTTTCCGGTTCCTAAAAACAGACGGGAGTTGAACTCACGTCCCGCAATCACTAATTTTTCCATATCAGTCGTCATATATTAATTCTTTATTTTTCATTCTCCATTAAAGAAATGATTCTTTTCATTTCATCTGCCGGACTATCGGCATGCAGTACCGTGCCCGAAAGGGCAATCCCGCTTACCCCCGTCTGCATAACGGCTGGAATATCCGCTATGGTTATTCCACCGATGGCTACTATCGGAAGGTGTATATCCTTCTCCTGCATCCGGTGGATGATAGCTGTATATCCTTCCAGTCCCAATATCGGACTCAGATTCTTCTTGGTAGTGGTGTAGCGGAAGGGGCCGCAGCCTATGTAGTCGGCACCGGCTTTGTAGTGTTGCAGTACATCCTCAAAAGTATTGGCGGTACCGCCTATAATGTACTCCGCGCCCAGAATCCGGCGTGCGTCGGCTATGGGCATGTCTTTCTTTCCAAGATGTACGCCGTCGGCATGCAGTTTTCGCGCCAGTTCCACATGGTCGTCAATGATGAAGGTGGCACCGTATTGCCGGCAAAGGGCCTGCACTTCCAAAGCTACGGGTTCTATCGTTTCCACCGGGGTGTCTTTCATGCGCAGTTGCACCCAGCGGCAACCGCCCTCAAGAGCCATGCGTGCAGCATCCAGATACGAGTATCGTTCCGTGTAGTGCGTGATGAACTGCATTCCGCAGTTTTTCAGTCTCTCGTCCTTCATCTTCCTCACCCTCCGCAAGCTGCTTTGATAATGATGATGGGCATGTATTCCCTCAGGATGCATTTTGTCCATTCCGTGCGAAGTACAATACGGTTGTCTACGGCCACGGCAATGCCTTGCATCGGTAGGGCAAGTTCCTCGATAAGTTGTGAAAGGGTAGTGGCGCCGGTTTTCACTTCCTTGTTGTTGACCAATACTTTCATTTTTCTGTTCATTAAGAAATAAAACAATGGAAGTAAATACAAAGAAGCGTCTTTACGGCAAGTTCAGTGAAGAAAGAAATATCCAATTCCTACGGCAGTACTAACTGCATCAGGTTCGAGGGTATAATCTCAGCCCGTCGGGGCACCCCTTTGTCTTTACGGCAACAAAGGTAAGGGAAAATCGGAAATAAAAAACAAAAGAACGTACTTTTTATTTCAGTGATTACTTTTTGTTTACTCGCGCCCCTTTGTGGCACGTATCTTTTTCAGCGTATTCCGAACAGTGGTTCTGACTCCAGTTGAATAAAAATCAAGCTCTGTATTTTCTAGTATCAGTTGCAATTCCTGCAGCAGTTCCGGCTCCTTCCTGCAAAGCAGATAGGCTATTCTGATGGAAAGGGCTTGCACTCCTATGCTTTCTTGCGGAGATAGCATGTGGTCCAGGCAGTAATTCAGCAAATCGACGGAGATTGGAGTAGGGATGGGAATATTATACAGTATAGATAATAAGAGACGTTTGGAACCGTCGTGCGTGCAGTCTATCAGCCGTTGAATGATTTCATCGTACAGTAGGATGAACCAGTCGGGATGGATTTCGCTCAATTTCTCGCATACCCATATTGCCCGCCATGACACCGTCTGTTTTTCATCGTATGTCAATCGGTATATATCTTCAAAATACTCGGGGCAGAGGCATACCTCTTGTACCAGAGAGTCTATCGATAACTTATGAATAGGTACTGCCAAGGTATTTCTGAACTCCGTAATCTTTTCCATATATCCCATTTTGTTGTGAGTGGCAAATATAAAGGAAATGGCCTACTAAAACAAGAAAGGCTGTCTATTTGAAGAAAGACAGCCTTGAAAATATTCTATTTAAGGAATTATGCAATCCCGTGAGCCGTAGCTTCCGGTGCAATCTTCTTGATAAGACCTTGCAGCACTGCACCAGGACCGCACTCTGTGAAGTCCGTAGCACCATCGGCAACCATGTTCTTCACTGTTTGCGTCCAACGTACCGATGCTGTCAGCTGAGCCACCAGGTTCTTCTTGATTTCTACCGGGTCAGTATGAGGCATAGCGTCTACATTCTGATATACGGGGCACTTCGGAGCATGGATTTCTGTTGCATTGATGGCTGCTTCCAGTTCAACTTTGGCAGGGTTCATCAGCGGAGAGTGGAACGCACCGCCTACCTTCAACGGCAGAGCACGCTTTGCACCTGCAGCCTTCATCAGTTCGCAAGCCTTGTTGATACCTTCTATGGAACCGGAAATTACAATCTGTCCCGGGCAGTTATAGTTGGCTGCCACGCAAACTTCACCTTCAGCACTTACTTGAGCGCAGATTTCCTCAACCTTTTCATCCGGCAGGGCAATAATGGCTGCCATAGTGGAGGGCTGTGCCTCGCAAGCCTTTTGCATAGCCATGGCACGGGCATACACCAGTTTCAGACCATCTTCAAAGCTCAGTGCACCGGCAGCAACCAAGGCAGAGAACTCGCCCAATGAGTGACCGGCGGTCATCTCCGGCTTAAAGTCATCGCCCATGCAGAGGGCAGAAATAACGGAATGAAGGAACACGGCAGGTTGGGTAACTTTAGTCTGGCGCAGGTCTTCATCTGTTCCGTTGAACATAATATCAGTAATACGATACCCGAGGATATCATTTGCTTTCTCAAAAAGTTCCTTGGCTAATGCCGAATTTTCGTACAGGTCCTTTCCCATGCCAACGAATTGGGCACCTTGACCCGGAAATACAAATGCTTTCATATTTACTCGTTTTTTAGTGTTTAAATAAAAAGTGCTGCAAAGGTAGAGGTTTTTCTGATATTCACCGCACAAACGGATGTTTTTTGTGCAATGCCCTTACTTTAAGGAGGGAAGCTAAAATACAATATGTATGCTTGGGCCTTCTGTGGTATCCGGAGGCTGAAATACTTATAAATGAAACACTTTCTCCTTATTGTACTTCCTACAATTAGACCTCTTGTATATTCTTGTAAATTACATATTGTATTCCATACGATAACAACTGAAAATGATATTGTATAAAGTAAGATATGTATTCAGTTGAAAAATAATGCTTTATAACATTATAAAAATATTCTTTTCCTTTATTGCAAATTAGAAAAACCTATTTATATTTGCAGCGCTTAACGAGATATATTATGCAAAACATAGAACAAAAAACGCCGTTGGCAAACAATCATATCTCTGTGGACTGTGTAGTGATTGGTTTTGACGGAGAACAGCTAAAGGTTCTGCTGATTAAGCGTGCAGGAGAGGAAGAAGGAGAAATCTTTCATGATATGAAGCTTCCCGGAAGTTTGATTTACATGGATGAGGATTTGGATGAAGCTGCCAAACGGGTGTTGAATGAATTGACGGGGCTGAAGAACGTCAATCTGATGCAATTCAAGGCATTCGGCTCAAAAAACCGTACGAAGGACCCCAGAGATGTACATTGGCTGGAACGTGCCATGCAGTCCAAGGTAGAGCGTATTGTCACCATAGCCTATCTTTCCCTGGTGAAGATAGACCGCGCATTGAACCGTGATTTGGACAATTATCAAGCTAGTTGGGTAGCCATGCCGGATATAAAGGCTCTGGCATTCGACCACAACCTGATTATCAAGGAAGCCATTACCTATGTCCGTCAGTACGTCGAGTTCAACCCGTCTTCACTGTTCGACTTGTTGCCGCGTAAGTTCACCGCATCCCAGCTTCGCACTTTGTACGAACTGGTGTATGACAAGCAGTACGACGTACGCAATTTCCATAAAAAAATTGCCTTGATGGAGTATGTCGTCCCCCTGGAAGAAAAACAGCAGGGCGTGGCCCACCGGGCGGCACGCTACTACCGTTTCGACAAAAAGATATACAATAAAATCCGACGGTAGCCGGATTGTAAATTCTTCATATCACTTTCATTTTAATATTGATAGAAATGTATTTATTAGGTTATGACATCGGCAGCTCGTCTGTAAAAGCGAGTCTGGTAAATGCGGAAAGCGGCAAGTGTGTATCGTCTGCCTTCTTCCCCAAGACTGAAGCGGAAATTATCGCAGTGAAGCCCGGCTGGGCAGAGCAAGACCCCGGAAACTGGTGGGAAAACTTGAAACTGGCCACACAAGCGGTATTGGCAGAATCCGGAGTAAACGCAGAAGACATCAAGGCGATCGGTATCTCTTATCAGATGCATGGCTTGGTATGTGTAGATAAAAACCAGCAGGTGTTGCGTCCTGCCATTATCTGGTGCGACTCCAGAGCCGTGCCCTACGGACAAAAGGCTTTCGAAACATTGGGAGAGGAGACTTGCCTTTCACATCTGCTGAATTCTCCGGGCAACTTCACGGCCTCCAAACTGGCTTGGATTAAGGAGAATGAGCCTTCCGTTTACGAAAAGATTCATAAGATAATGCTGCCGGGCGACTATATCGCCATGAAGTTGAGCGGTACCATCTGTACCACGGTGTCCGGTTTGTCCGAAGGGATGTTCTGGGATTTCAAGAACAACCGGGTTGCCGACTTTCTGATGGACTATTATGGATTCGACTCCTCTCTGATTGCCGACATCAAACCGACTTTCTCCGAGCAGGGACGTGTCAATGCTGCTGCAGCCGCAGAGCTGGGTCTGAAAGAAGGTACGCCTATCACTTACCGTGCCGGCGACCAGCCCAACAATGCCCTTTCCCTGAATGTATTCAATCCGGGTGAAATTGCTTCTACCGCCGGAACGTCCGGCGTGGTATACGGCGTGAACGGTGAGGTGAACTACGACCCCAAGTCACGTGTCAACACCTTTGCACACGTCAACCATGCTGCCGGGCAAACCCGTCTGGGTGTTCTGCTGTGCATCAATGGTACGGGCATTCTCAATTCATGGGTAAAACGCACCGTTGCTCCCGAAGGCATCTCCTACAGCGATATGAATCTGCTGGCGGCGCAAGCTCCCATCGGCAGTGCCGGTATCAGTATCCTGCCCTTTGGAAACGGTGCGGAGCGTATGCTGGAGAACAAGGAAATAGGCTGCTCCATTCATGGCATCAACTTCAACCAGCACGGCAAACAGCATATCATCCGTGCAGCGCAGGAAGGCATCGTTTTTTCCTTTAAATATGGAATCGACATCATGGAACAAATGGGCATTCCCGTGCAGAAAATTCATGCAGGCAAGGCTAATATGTTCCTCAGCCCGTTATTCCGCGAGACATTGGCCGGTGTGACGGGAGCTGTCATCGAACTGTATGATACCGACGGTTCTGTCGGTGCCGCCAAAGGCGCCGGAATCGGTGCGGGCATATACAAGGACAACAACGAAGCATTTGCCACGCTTGAGAAGCTCGAGGTGATAGAGCCAAAAGTGGCAGACCGCCAGGCTTATGCCGACGCATATGCGCGCTGGAAACACTGGGTAATGTGCTAATGTGCACATTAAAACGTTAGCACGTTAAAACAATAAATTAATAATTAACCCCGTGATGAATGTGTCTGTCATTGGCACATTCTCACATTAAAACATTAAATTCTTATGGCAACAAAAGAGTATTTTCCCGGAATAGGAAAGATTAAATTCGAAGGTAAAGAGAGCAAGAACCCGATGGCATTCCGTTACTACGATGCCGATAAAGTAATCATGGGCAAGAAGATGAGCGAATGGCTGAAGTTCGCCATGGCATGGTGGCACACTCTTTGCGCAGAAGGTGGTGACCAATTCGGTGGCGGAACAAAGAAATTCCCCTGGAACGGTGAGGCTGACAAGGTTCAGGCTGCCAAGAACAAAATGGACGCCGGCTTTGAATTCATGCAGAAAATGGGTATCGAATACTACTGCTTCCACGATGTAGACCTCTGCGAAGAAGCCGAGACCATTGAAGAATACGAAGCCAACTTGAAGGAAATCGTAGCGTATGCCAAGCAGAAACAAGCAGAAACCGGCATCAAACTGTTGTGGGGTACTGCCAACGTATTCGGCCATGCCCGCTACATGAATGGTGCAGCCACCAATCCCGATTTCGATGTTGTGGCACGTGCCGCCATCCAAATCAAAAACGCCATCGACGCTACTATCGAACTGGGAGGCTCAAACTATGTATTCTGGGGCGGTCGCGAAGGCTACATGTCATTGCTGAATACAGACCAGAAGCGTGAGAAAGAGCACCTCGCACAGATGTTGACCATCGCCCGCGACTATGCACGTGCCCGCGGCTTCAAAGGTACCTTCTTGATTGAACCGAAACCGATGGAACCTACAAAACACCAGTATGATGTAGACACCGAAACCGTTATCGGCTTCTTGAAGGCTCACAATCTGGACAAAGATTTCAAGGTGAACATCGAAGTGAACCACGCTACTTTGGCGGGCCACACCTTCGAGCACGAACTCGCAGTAGCCGTAGACAACGGTATGCTCGGCTCCATCGACGCCAACCGTGGTGACTACCAGAACGGCTGGGATACAGACCAGTTCCCCATTGACAACTTCGAACTGACCCAGGCAATGATGCAAATCATCCGTAACGGAGGCTTTGGCAATGGCGGTACAAACTTCGATGCCAAGACCCGTCGCAACTCCACCGACCTGGAAGACATTTTCATTGCCCACATCGCCGGTATGGACGTGATGGCACGTGCACTGGAAAGTGCAGCCAAACTGCTTGAAGAGTCTCCTTACAAGAAGATGCTGGCCGACCGCTATGCTTCCTTCGACAGTGGTAAAGGCAAGGAATTTGAAGATGGCAAACTGACGCTGGAGGATTTGGTAGCTTACGCAAAAGCCAACGGTGAGCCGAAACAGACCAGCGGCAAGCAGGAATTGTATGAGGCAATCGTGAATATGTACTGCTAATAATGATCAATGTTTAGTGATTAGTGGTTAATAAGTTGCGCATGAGGTGTTTCAATATTAATCATTAATCGCTAATCATTAATCGCTAATCATTAACCATTAATCATTAATATCATGAATTATACAGAAAAAGGCAGCAAACTCTACCTCTTCTCTATTGTGCTGGTAGCCGTCATCGGGGGCTTGCTTTTCGGCTACGATACAGCAGTCATATCCGGTGCCGATAAAGGGCTTCAGGCATTTTTTATGGGTGCCTCCGATTTTGTCTACACAGATACGATTCACGGCATTACCTCTTCCAGTGCACTTATCGGATGTATCATCGGTAGTGCTCTTTCGGGATTCTTCGCATCCAATCTGGGACGTAAGAATTCTCTTTTCATAGCCGGCGTCTTGTTCTTTCTGTCGGCATTGGGCTCCTACTACCCGGAATTCCTTTTCTTCGACTATGGTGTTCCTTCCTATTCCTTGCTCGTGGCATTCAATTTCTACCGTGTATTGGGAGGAATCGGCGTAGGTTTGGCATCGGCCATCTGCCCGATGTATATTGCGGAAATTGCGCCGAGCAACATTCGCGGGACTCTGGTATCATGGAATCAGTTTGCCATTATCTTCGGCCAGTTGGTGGTTTACTTCGTGAATTTCCTTATTCTGGGCGAGAATTCAAATCCGGTGATAAAGGCCATTGAAGGAGTCAACCAGATTCTGAATCCCGAAGCGGCAGCATGGACCACAGAGACAGGATGGCGTCTGATGTTTGTCAGTGAGGCTGTTCCTGCAGGAGTCTTTGCGTTGCTCGTACTGTTTGTTCCCGAAACGCCACGCTATCTTGCCATGAGTGGCAAGGATGATAAGGCACTCCAGGTGTTAAGCCGTATCAACGGCTTGGCTCAGGCAAAGGTTATTCTGTCTCAAATCAAAGCCACGGCAGAGGAAAAGACGGAAAAGCTTTTCACTTATGGCTGGATGGTTATCTTTATCGGTATCATGCTGAGTGTATTCCAGCAAGCGGTAGGTATCAACGCCGTACTCTATTTCGCACCGCGTATCTTCGAAACGATGGGAATGGGCAACCCGATGGTTCAAACCGTCATCATGGGTATCATCAATATTCTGTTCACGTTGCTGGCTGTCTTTACAGTCGAGAAATGGGGACGTAAACCGCTGCTCATCTCGGGGTCTATCGGCATGGCGATAGGTGCTTTCGGAGTAGCTCTTTGCAACGTTGTGGCAGGGCTTCCTCCCATGTTGGCTGTTGTCAGCATCATGGTCTACAGTGCTTCGTTCATGTTCAGCTGGGGCCCCATCTGCTGGGTACTGATTGCTGAAATCTTCCCGAATACCATCCGTGGCGCTGCAGTAGCCATTGCCGTAGCCTTCCAATGGATATTCAATTTCATTGTATCTTCCACCTTCGTACCTATGTACAATATGAGTTTGGGAGATATGGGAGACAAGTTCGGGCACATGTTTGCTTATGGCTTATACGGAATCATCTGTGTGGTGGCTGCTCTGTTTGTCTGGAAGCTTGTTCCCGAAACGAAAGGCAAGACACTGGAAGACATGACCAAGCTGTGGAAGAATAGAAGAAACAATAGATAAGACCGTCATTGAAACTGTCCATATAAGACGGGAAAGAGGAGGCCTGATGAATGCCTCCTCTTTTTGTTATCAATTCCGTATCTTTTCCCTTATCCGTTCAAGATGGGAAAGAAAAATCTTCGGAGGGGAAGATAACATGTAAGGATAAACCGTACCTTTGCACTGTTTTTAATCAGGAATAGCAAGAAAGTTATGGATTCAATGAAAATCAATAAGGTGCAGATACGCAATCTGCAGATTGAAGATTATGACCAGTTGGCACAATCGTTTACGCGCGTTTATTCAGACGGAAGCGATGTGTTCTGGACGCACAAACAAATAGAAAAACTGATACGCATCTTCCCCGAGGGGCAGATTGTGACGGTGGTTGACGAGAAAATCGTGGGCTGTGCGCTTTCCATCATAGTGAACTACGATGATGTGAAGAACGACCACACTTACGCCCAGGTTACGGGCAAGGAGACTTTCAACACCCACAATCCGAAAGGCAACATACTTTATGGCATCGAAGTCTTTATCCATCCCCAATACCGTGGCCTGCGTCTGGCACGCCGTATGTATGAATACCGCAAAGAACTTTGTGAGACATTGAACCTGAAGGCAATCATGTTTGGCGGACGTATCCCCAACTACTACAAATATGCCGATCAAATCCGCCCCAAGGAGTACATAGATAAGGTGAAGCAAAAGGAAATCTTCGACCCGGTGCTGACCTTTCAGCTCTCTAACGACTTCCACGTGCGCAAGGTGATGCGCAACTACCTTCCCAATGATGAGGAGTCCAAGCACTACGCCTGCCTGCTGCAATGGGACAATATCTACTATCAGGCTCCCACACAAGACTATGTAAACCCCAAAACCACTGTCCGCGTAGGCTTGGTACAATGGCAGATGCGTACCTACAAGACACTGGATGACCTTTTTGAGCAAGTGGAATTTTTTGTGGATGCCGTGAGCGACTACAAGAGTGACTTTGTCCTTTTTCCCGAATACTTCAACGCACCGTTGATGGCAAAATTCAACAACGAGGGCGAGTCGCAGGCTATCCGCGGGCTGGCGGCCTATACTGAGGAAATCAAGGAGCGTTTCGTCAAGCTCGCCATCAGCTATAACATCAACATTATTACGGGCAGTATGCCGCTTATCAAGGAAGACGGGCTGCTATACAACGTAGGATTCCTCTGCCGACGTGACGGAAGTTATGAAATGTACGAAAAGATACATGTCACTCCCGACGAGATAAAGTCCTGGGGACTGAGCGGAGGCAAGTCCATCCAAACTTTCGATACGGACTGTGCTAAGATAGGCGTGCTGATATGCTACGATGTAGAGTTCCCCGAACTGAGCCGCATCATGGCAGACCAAGGCATGCAGATACTCTTTGTTCCTTTCCTTACCGATACGCAGAATGCTTACAGCCGCGTAAAGGTGTGCGCCCATGCTCGTGCCATCGAAAACGAGTGCTTTGTAGTGATAGCCGGCAGTGTAGGCAATCTTCCCCGCGTGCACAACATGGACATCCAGTATGCCCAGTCCGGCGTGTTCACTCCCTGCGACTTCGCTTTCCCCACAGACGGCAAGCGTGCGGAAGCCACTCCGAATACCGAAATGATTCTTGTGTCGGATGTGGATCTGGACTTGCTGAATGAACTGCATACCTACGGCAGTGTACGCAACCTGAAAGACCGGAGAGGCGATTTGTACGAGGTGAAGATGAAAAGATGACTTTCCCGAATGCCACACTCGGTTGCCTCCAATGCCACACCTTATTCTCCGAAATGCTACACTTCATCGTCCGGAATGCCATAGGTTTCGGACAACGGAGTGTGGCATTTCAGCTGCTGAAGTGTGGCATCCGGGACGATGAAGTATGGCATTTCGGATGGTAATTCCATAGTTTATCCGTATCTTTACAAAACTTTTATTCTAAAAAACAGAAACAATGGCCAAGAAAGCTCTCTCTGCTCCCGAAATACCTCTCTGCATCAATGTGTTGCGATTACTTAACTACCGTCTGGCTCCCGACGAGCTGATTCTGTTCGACTGGCTTACAGTAAAACAGATTTCTTTTAAATACAAGCCTTTCCATTACTCCCAGGCGCGTGTAGAGGAAGAAACCCGTATCCGCCGTACCCGGCAGGAAGTCATCATTAAGCAATTCTCGGCCTTGGGCTTCTTGAAAACCGACATAAAGGTCAATTCCGTCACCCGTGGACGTGTCCGCTATTACTCCGTGGACTTCAGTGTACTTGCCGACGTGGATGTCCTGGTAGAAATCATCATGCCCCAAACCACGCTCTTCCGTGACTTCATCCTCTACTTTACCTACCACGCCACTATGCAGAAGAAGAGCAAGGAAGAACAACTGAAGCCTGCCTCCGCCATAAATCACGAGGCTGCCGCCCGAATCTATCAACTGCTGAGCCAAGTCTATGACGAGCGCCGCCAATACTATAATGATGGGGGACTGACCGGAGATGTGAAGCCTGAACGCTCGAAATCTGCCATGCAATTGCAGCATAACAAACCCATAGAACGTAAACTGGCAAAGTTGGCAGACTACTACAACGATAACAGCATCAAAAACGCCTTTCTTGCCTATGTGGACGAAATCCTGACCCAAAAGAAAGAACCCGAAAACCTGATGTATTACTTTCTCTCTTTCGATGAGACATCGGATTGTTTCGGAGTGGTGAATCATTACCTTAATTATTTCACCTTGCATTATAGTTACAGCAGCAACAGTTGAAGTCTATCCGCTGATGATGCTGTTATTATTTCTTTTAATATAATACTTTATTATTCTTTCCCATGCTGTTCTCTGCACGCTTATTGCTGATTGCGGCAATAGCATTCGCAGAATTCTACATACCATTTGTTGAACTCAGCAAAATAGCCCTCTCATTTGTTGTTTTCAACGTAGTTTTCAGGGGGTAAGTTTTGGCAAATTCTGCGTTTTTTGTCGTTTTTTGCTTAGGGAACCCTGCATTGCCCCAAACGACATCTACAGATGCACTTCTATGTACTAATTCGGGAAAAGAGAAAAGAGGGACAGTGTTGAGTGAGCGAATATTTTTTAAAATCGTACCTGCATATTTTTTTGTTCTTAAAAAGTCTCTTGTATTTAAGTTTTTTGTAAATTTGCACCCTTAAAATGGAGAAGGTAGCTTTTGACGTACCAAATGCCTATCAAGAGTATCTTCAATCGTAAATTGTAAATTGTCAAATAGTAAATATCAAGATGGGTAAGAAGTTTGCCGAATATTCGAAGCTCGACCTTTCCGAAGTGAACGGAAAAGTGTTGAAGAAATGGGACGAAAACCAGGTTTTCGCCAAGAGTATGACAGAACGTGAAGGTTGTCCTTCTTTCGTATTTTTCGAAGGACCTCCCTCGGCCAATGGTATGCCGGGCATTCACCACGTAATGGCTCGCTCCATTAAGGACATTTTCTGCCGTTACAAAACGATGAAGGGGTTCCAAGTAAAGCGTAAGGCCGGATGGGATACTCATGGACTGCCCGTGGAACTGGGTGTGGAAAAAGCACTCGGCATTACGAAAGAGGATATTGGCAAGAGCATTTCCGTGGCGGAATACAATGCCGCCTGCCGCAAGGACGTCATGAAGTTCACCAAAGAGTGGGAAGACCTGACTCACAAGATGGGCTACTGGGTGGACATGAAGAACCCCTACATCACTTACGACAACCGCTACATCGAAACCCTGTGGTGGCTGTTGAAGCAACTCTACAAGAAAGGACTGCTTTATAAAGGATATACCATACAGCCGTATTCTCCCGCTGCCGGTACGGGACTCAGCTCGCACGAGCTGAACCAGCCCGGATGCTACCGCGACGTGAAAGACACGACCGTGGTGGGGCAGTTCAAGATAAAGAACCCGAAGCCGGAAATGGCAGAGTGGGGGACTCCCTACTTCCTGGCATGGACTACCACTCCGTGGACATTGCCCAGCAATACCGCGCTCTGTGTAGGGCCTAAGATAGACTACGTTGCCGTGCAGACCTACAACGGCTATAGCGGCGAGAAAATGACCGTCGTCCTGGCAAAGGCGCTGCTCTATACCCACTTCAACAAAAAAGCGGAAGGCATTGCATTAGAGGACTATAAGCCGGGTGATAAGCTGATACCGTTCAAGGTGGTGGGCGAATATAAAGGCCCGGATCTGATAGGCATGGAGTACGAACAGCTCATCCCGTGGGTGAAGCCGATAGACGTTGCCGAAGACGGTAGCTGGACTCCCAGCGACAAAGGTTTCCGTGTAATTTCTGGTGACTATGTGACGACTGAAGACGGTACGGGTATCGTACACATTGCCCCGACCTTTGGTGCGGACGATGCTTTTGTGGCACGCGCTGCAGGTATACCGTCCTTGTTCATGATAAACAAGAAGGGTGAGACCCGCCCGATGGTAGACCTCACCGGTAAGTTCTTCTTGATTGACGAACTGGACGAGGAGTTTGTAAAGGCATGTGTCAATGCAGACCTTTACAAAGACTATCAGGGCAAGTGGGTAAAGAATGCCTATGACCCTCAATTCACTGTAGACGGCAAGTATGATGAGCAGGCTGCACAAGCTGCCGAATCATTGGATATCGAACTCTGCATGATGATGAAAGCCGCCCGCCAGGCATTCAAGATAGAAAAGCATGTACACAATTATCCGCACTGCTGGCGTACGGACAAACCCGTATTGTACTATCCGCTGGATAGCTGGTTCATCCGCAGCACCGCTTGCAAGGAACGTATGATAGAGTTGAACAAGACCATCAACTGGAAGCCGGAAAGCACCGGTACGGGACGTTTCGGCAAGTGGCTGGAAAACCTGAATGACTGGAACCTCAGCCGTTCGCGCTATTGGGGTACTCCGCTGCCCATCTGGCGCACGGAGGACAATAGCGAGGAAAAATGTATCGAGTCTGTAGAAGAGCTCTACAACGAAATAGAGAAATCCGTGGCTGCCGGCCTGATGCAGTCCAACCCTTACAAGGAGAAGGGCTTCCAGCCGGGTGTATATACCAAAGAGAATTACGACAAGATAGACTTGCACCGTCCTTACGTGGACGATGTCATCCTTGTTTCTAAAGACGGCAAGCCGATGAAACGCGAAACGGACTTGATTGACGTTTGGTTCGATTCCGGTGCCATGCCTTATGCACAGATACACTATCCGTTCGAGAATAAGGAACTGCTGGATAGCCACCAGGTATATCCTGCCGATTTCATCGCCGAAGGGGTGGACCAGACACGCGGTTGGTTCTTCACGTTGCACGCCATCGCTACAATGGTGTTCGACAGTATTTCTTATAAGGCTGTCATTTCCAACGGCTTGGTGCTCGACAAAAATGGTAACAAGATGTCCAAGCGTCTGGGCAATGCCGTAGACCCCTTCTCGACCATCGAGAAATACGGGTCCGACCCGTTGCGCTGGTACATGATCACCAACTCTTCTCCGTGGGACAATCTTAAGTTCGACGTGGATGGAGTGGAAGAGGTGCGCCGCAAGTTCTTCGGAACACTCTATAACACCTATTCATTCTTCGCCCTCTATGCCAATGTAGACGAATTTGACTACAAAGAAGCCGATGTGCCCATGGCAGAACGCCCTGAGATAGACCGTTGGATTCTCTCTGTACTGAATACGTTGGTGAAGAACGTGGATACCTGCTACAATGAATACGAGCCCACGAAAGCAGGACGTCTCATTTCCGAATTCGTGAACGACAACCTCTCCAACTGGTATGTCCGCCTGAACCGCAAACGTTTCTGGGGCGGTGGTATGACGCAGGACAAGCTCTCTGCATTCCAGACACTCTATACATGCCTCGAAACCGTGGCTAAGCTGATGGCACCCATCGCTCCGTTCTATGCTGATATGCTCTATTCCGACCTGATTGCAGCTACGGGACGCGACAATGTGGTTTCCGTACACCTTGCCAAGTTCCCCGAATATAAGGAGGAAATGATAGACAAGGGATTGGAAGTCCGCATGCAGATGGCACAAGACGTCACTTCCATGGTATTGGCATTGCGCCGCAAGGTGAACATCAAAGTCCGCCAACCGCTTCAGTGCATCATGATACCGGTAGTGGATGAAGAACAGCGTGCACACATCGAGGCTGTGAAAGCACTTATCATGAACGAGGTGAATGTAAAAGAAATCCAGTTTGTGGACGGTGCTGCCGGTGTACTGGTAAAGAAAGTGAAATGCGACTTCAAGAAGCTGGGACCGAAATTCGGTAAGCAGATGAAAGCCGTGGCTGCTGCTGTGGCGGAAATGTCCCAGGAAGCCATTGCCGAGCTGGAGAAGAAAGGCTCTTATACGTTCAATCTGGACGGTGCAGAAGCCGTGATTGAAACGGCAGATGTGGAAATCTTCAGTGAGGATATTTCGGGATGGCTGGTTGCCAACGAGGGCAAACTGACCGTGGCTCTGGAAGTTACCGTTACCGAAGAGTTGCGCCGTGAGGGTATTGCACGCGAGCTGGTAAACCGCATTCAGAATATCCGCAAGTCGAGCGGTTTTGAGATAACAGATAAAATAAAGATTACATTATCAAAAAATCCTCAAACAGATGATGCGGTAAATGAATATAATGACTATATTCGCAACCAAGTTTTAGGAACTTCACTGACGCTGGCAGACAACGTAGAAAATGGTACAGAACTGAACTTCGACGATTTCTCGCTGTACGTGAGCGTAGTGAAAGAATAATTAAATACTAACCCTGATTAACACGTAAAAGTTATGGCAGAAAAGACAAGATACTCAGATGCTGAATTGGAAGAATTCCGCGCTATCATTATGGAGAAGTTAGAGTTGGCACAACGTGACTATGAACTGTTAAAGGCCAGCCTGACGGGTGCAGACGGTAATGACACCGACGATACATCTCCTACGTACAAAGTACTGGAAGAAGGTGCCAACACCTTATCCAAGGAAGAAACCACACGTCTGGCCCAACGCCAGTTGAAGTTCATCCAAGGATTGCAGGCTGCTTTGGTGCGCATTGAGAACAAAACATATGGCATTTGCCGCGAAACCGGCAAACTGATACCGGCAGAGCGCCTTCGTGCAGTGCCCCATGCCACTTTGAGCATCGAAGCTAAAAACAACGGCAAGAAATAAAAATGGGTAAATTCTTTACGAAGGGCCGGATAGCCTGCCTTATCATATTTTCGGTATTGGTTATAGACCAAATTATCAAGATTTGGATAAAGACCCACATGTACTGGCATGAGAGTATCCGGATTACGGATTGGTTCTATATATACTTTACCGAGAATAGTGGTATGGCTTTCGGTATGGAAATATTCGCCAAACTGTTCCTGACCTTGTTCCGCATTGCTGCAGTCACGGTCATTGGCTGGTTTCTGTACAAGTTCGTGAAGCAAGGCATGAAGACCGGATTTATCATCTGTGTGTCTTTGGTCTTGACGGGAGCCTTGGGAAACATTGTCGACAGTGTGTTCTATGGCGTGCTGTTCAACGAAAGCACCCATTCGCAGATAGCCTCCTTCATGCCTGAAGGAGGGGGATATGCCCCGTGGTTCCATGGCAAGGTGGTGGATATGTTCTATTTCCCCATCATTGATACAAACTGGCCCGCATGGATGCCGTTTGTCGGTGGAGAACATTTCATTTTCTTCAGCCCGATATTCAATTTTGCGGATGCAGCAATCAGTTGCGGTATCATTGCTTTGCTGTTGTTCTACGGCAAGGACTTCAATGATGCCTATCATGCTGCTATAAAGAAATCATGAAAGGAATAAATCGAATTCAATGGTGTAGCGTAGTCCTTCTGGCGTTCAGTCTGACGGCTTGTAAGGTGAAAAGACCTGAAACCGTCCTTCCGGATGCCAAGATGGAAAACGTGCTTTATGATTATCACATAGCCAAAGCTATGGGTGAAGAAGTGCCGTATAACGAAAGTTATAAGCGGGTGCTATACATTGAATCGGTTTTCAAGAAATATGGCATCACTCAGGCCGATTTTGACTCTTCTATGGTCTGGTTTGCCCGTAATCCGGAAGTACTTACCAAAATCTACGAGAAAGTGAATGTACGGTTGAAAGCCGAGAGAGACGGTATCAACCACTTGATTGCCCTGCGTGACAACAAGCCGAAAGAATCACTTCCCGGAGACAGTATCGACGTGTGGATATGGCAGCATATCTATCAGTTGACGGGTATGCCCCTGGACAACAAGATAACGTTTACGTTGCCATCAGACACCAATTTCCACGACCGTGACACGCTGCGCTGGAGCGTGCGCTTCCGTTTCCACAACGGTGCACCGGACAGCATACATGCTCCGTTGATGGCGATGCAGATTCTTTACGAAAAGAATGACAGTGTCATCAGTGCCATTCGGAAAGTACAAGACACAGGTGTGGAAACGCTCACCTTGTTTGCCGATACTTTAGGAGAAATCAAGGAAATACGCGGGTTCATCTATTATCCGCAGCAGGAGACTCCACAGCCTTTGCTGGCAGACCGTATCTCACTGATGCGCTATCACGCCACGGACAGCTTGGTCATTGCCCCAAAGGACAGCCTTCAGCAGGCGACAGACTCCCTTCGCAAAGACAGTATCGGAAAACCTGAGAAATTGAAACCTCTGGAAATTCAGGAGCAGGAAAATACCACGACTCCCAGAACCATACGTCCCCGTCCGAAAGCATGAAACGCTACGCTTCCCATTTTCTGTTTCTTCCTGGGCATGGCTATCTGAAACAATATGTGGTGGAGATAGGTGAAGGACAATGTGTATCACGTATCTTCCCATTGACAGAAGAGGTGGAGAATACGGAATGGCTACCGGGAGTCATAGCTTTGCTTACGGAGGTGGAAACAGACTATCCTCATTTTGATACGTGCTGCAATATACTGACGGCAATCCCTCCGGTTATCGAGGAAGAATTGCCTTATTTGATTCCCTGGTTGTTTTTTCCTTTTGATTTTACTACAATGCAGCCTGGCGCCGGAACTCAGCGCAAACTACTGCTGTGGCAATAGCCACGTTCAATGACTCCGAGGTCTCACGGCTGGCGGGATAATTCGGTATGTATAGTTTGCGGTTGATGAGTGCCTCCACTTCTTTTCCGATGCCATTTCCTTCATTACCCATCACAATCAGCCCATTTTTCGAAAGCGGTTGTCCGTACATATTCTCTCCGTCCAGGAAAGTGCCGTAAACGGGAATATCCTTCAGTGAGCGGATGAACTCGGGTAGGGGAGTATAATGCAGTCTGACGCGTGCGATACCTCCCATCGTGGCCTGCACAGTTTTGGGATTATAGATATCCACCGTGTTGGGCGAACAGAAAATATGCTCTATCCCAAACCAATCAGCAAGGCGGACAATCGTTCCCAGGTTACCGGGGTCTTGCACATCATCCAAAGCCAGACAGAGGGAGTGACTGATGACGGAAATATCCGTCTCCTCATCCGGCTGCCGGAACACAGCCAGCACTTGTTGGGGAGTTTTCAGCAGGCTGGCACGCGAAAGTTCCTCCTCCGATACTTCCGTGACATCCGTTACGGTGGAGAGAGGGCGGTTCCGGGAAAGCCATTCTGAAGTTGCCAGCAAGAACTGACAAGGAAAATGTCCCAACAAATCCCCTACGAGTTTAGGTCCTTCTGCCAGAAATACCTTGTCGGCCTTCCGGTTCTTTTTCTGCTCCAACGAGTGGATATATTTAATGCGATTTTTACTTAATGCCATAGGACACACATGTTATCATTTGACAAAAATACGTGATTATTTCAATATAATCAAAAACTCTGCACTCTTCCGGCGTTTTTTATTTCGGGAACAAAAAAATACAAGTATATTTGTAGCTGTTTATGCGCAATTAATGACTCGGTATGAATAAAGGTTTCCGCTACGCGATACTTACTACTATCGTACTTTTGTTGGCTTCCTGTTCTTCTACCAAATATGTGCCGGATGGCTCGTATTTGCTGGATGAAGTGCGCATACATACTGATAATAAGGAAGTAAAACCATCCAATCTCTCCATGTACATCCGCCAGAATCCCAATGCGAAGTGGTTCAGCCTGATAAAGACCCAGTTGTATGTCTACAACTGGTCCGGACGGGACTCTACACGCTGGATAAACCGTACATTGAGGAAATTAGGTGATGCCCCGGTTATATACAGTGAGGAGGAAACCAACCGGACCAGGGAAGAAATCACTAAGGCTGTGCAGAATATGGGCTATATGGGCGCCCTGGTGGAACCGGTACGCCAAGTCAAGAAGAAAAAGATGAAGTTGGTCTATAAGGTGACAACCGGCAAGCCCTATAAAGTTCGTACCTTGAAATATGATATCCAGGACAGTAAAATAAAGGAATACATGCGGCAGGATTCCGCAGTAACCTTATTATCCGAAGGCATGTATTTTGATGTCAATGTACTGGATGCAGAACGCCAGCGCATCACAAACAAACTGCTTCAGAATGGATATTACAAGTTCAATAAAGAGTACATATCCTATACTGCGGATACTGTCCGTAATTCTTATCTGATAGATTTGACACTGCATTTGGCTCCATACAGACAGCATAACGAGGATACGCCGCAGAATCACCGGCAATACACTATCAATAAAGTGAGTTTCATTACCGATTATAATGTGTTGCAGGCATCCACCCAGAACAGCATCGAGGTGAATGATTCATTGCATTACAAAGGCTTTCCCATCTACTACAAAGACAAGCTTTATCTGCGCCCCAAAGTGCTGACCAACAATCTGCGCATCACTCCGGGAACTCTCTATAACGAGCAGAACGTGCAGCGTACCTACTCCAACTACGGACGCCTGCAAGCCCTGAAATATACCAATATCCGTTTTTTTGAAGTGCAACAGAGTGACAGTGCAAAGCTCAACGCCTATGTGATGCTGACCAGAGGCAAGCATCAGTCCGTATCTTTTGAGGTGGAAGGCACAAACTCTGCCGGTGATTTGGGAGCTGCCGCTTCGGTGGCTTTTCAGCACCGCAACATGTTCAAAGGTTCCGAAACATTCATGTTCAAGCTACGTGGGGCATACGAGGCTGTGTCCGGTTTGCAGAGCTCCTTGAATCAAGACTACATAGAATTAGGTGCGGAAGCAACCATCAACTTCCCACGGTTTATGTTTCCCTTTGTATCCAGCGATTTCAAGCGGAGGATAAGGGCTACTACAGAATTCGGATTGCAATATAACTACCAGATGAGACCCGAATTCACGCGCATTGTAGCATCTGCCGGATGGAGCTACAAATGGGGGGTACAACAACAGCGTTCGCAGCATCGCATTGATTTGCTGGACATCAACTATCTGTATATGCCCAGCATAGACCAGACATTCAAAGAGGATTATTTGGAGAAAGACGAGAACTACATCCTCAAATACAATTATGAAGACCGCTTTATTGTCCGCACCGGCTATAGCTATATCTACAACAGTGCCGGAAGAGCATTGATGAATAACTCCGGTATCGGAAATTCCTATACCATCCGCCTCAATTTTGAATCGGCGGGTAACTTGTTGTATGCTGTGGCAAAGCTCGGAGGAATGAAAAAGAATGCATCGGGGGAATACACTTTGTTGAACATTCCTTTTGCCCAATACCTGAAAGGCGATTTTGACTTTGCCAAGAATCTGGTCATTGACAACCGCAATTCATTGGCATTTCATTTTGGTGCCGGTATTGCCATTCCATACGGCAATGCAACAATGCTTCCATTTGAGAAGCGCTACTTCTCCGGCGGCGCCAACAGTGTGCGCGGATGGTCTGTACGTGATTTGGGGCCCGGTTCTTTCCCCGGCGATAATAACTTCATGAACCAGTCGGGAGACATCAAGCTGGATGCCAGCATTGAATACCGCACACGGTTGTTCTGGAAATTCAGAGGAGCCCTCTTTGTAGATGCCGGGAATATCTGGACAATACGGGATTATAAAGACCAGCCGGGAGGTCAGTTTAAATTTGACAAGTTCTATAAGCAGATTGCCGTGGCATATGGTTTGGGATTGCGTCTTGACCTGGATTTCTTTGTATTGCGTTTCGACGGAGGTATGAAGGCCATCAATCCGGCGTATGAGAAGAAAAAAGACCGTTATCCCATTATCCATCCTAAATTCAGCCGCGATTTTGCTTTCCACTTTGCTGTGGGATATCCGTTCTAATGAAAGTTGAAAATGGAAAGTGAGAAATGCTTATTGGGCATCTATGTACCAGCCACTTTCCATTTTCAATTTTCCATTAATTAAAAGCGTAGTACGTGCCAATCATCGTCGCCTGACGTGCTGCTGCCACACCTTGGGCATCCAGCGTCACTGTCATTTCCTCACCGTTCGGAAGGGTCATTTGTGCAGTGCCGTCATTGTTCATTTGCAGCAATTCTGTGCTGACACCATCGGCAACAACATTCCAAGTATTCAACTCTTTGTTGTAAATGAGTTCCATAGAAGCAGTCTCACCTTCTTTGGTGATAGAATAGCCGTTTTCAAGTGTCTCTACCAGGTAGTCACCGTTTTCGCCTTTCACTTTCTTTACATCACCAATGCTGGCCATAGGGTTTGAACCACTCCAGAATTCGATGGAGTTGATGACCAATGCATCGGCCAGATAGCAAACGCCATATACCGGGATAATATTGAATGCCAGATAAACCAGTTCGTTTACAAACTTGGTACCAATACCTTGATTCCAGCTGACCAGTTTACTATGCAGTCCAAAAGAACCGATACAAGAACTGAAAAGAAACGAGCCGCAAATCATTACGGTCGCAGCCATCTTCAAATTGAACTTTTTCATAATCACTCTTTTTTATTTTACTGTGTTTAATTAGCTTTATAGCTCATCGAGTTATTTTAAGCATCCGCAAATATAGGATTTTTTACGAAAATACATCCTATTTGAGCTTAAAATCTGTTTTCAGTAAAACGGAAGTGTCTATTTACGAGCCTTTTGGAAAAGAGCTTTTCTTATCCAGCGGTCAACGGCAAACTTGCCCGGACCTATGATATACATCAATATGAACACTACCAGATATACAAAAGCCAACTCTTTCGTGGCAAACGGGTCATTACCATGAATTACAAAAAAGGCAACAGCCATTGTAAACACCATTGGTATCATAGCCAAACGATAGAGAAAACCTATAATGAATGCCATGGAACATGCCAATTCACCAAAGATAGCCAGTCCTAAAGACAGCGGACTGCCTACACCCAGCGGGTCAGGGAAAACAGCCGACAGCTCTTGAAAGTTAGTCCACTTCTGGATGCCGTGGTTCATTAATAATATACCGAATACAATTCTTGCAATCAATAGTATAGCAGATGTTGCCGTTCCGTCCGGTTTGACAGGAAATAAAAGTCGTTTTAACATATTCATTCGTTTTTAAGTTCGTATATGAACTATAACAAATATTACTCAATAAAAGTTTACTCCCGTTTCAACGGTTTGATGATAATCCGTAAAGACGGGTCATAGGTAAAGTAACTCCACATCCAGTCTACGAAGATGAAAAGACGGTTCTTTACACCCACAATACTCATCAAATGGATGAATAGCCACACAGCCCATGCCGGAAAACCGCCAAAACGCAGTTTCTTAAGCTCGACTACGGCATGATTGCGGCCAATGGTCGCCATGGAGCCTTTGTTTTGATATATAAACGGCTGCAACGGCAGGCCTGTTTCTGCACGCTGCAAGTTCCTTATCAAGTTGCGGGCCTGCTGGATGGCTGGTTGCACCACTTGCGGGTGTCCTTTGGGATACTCCTCAGAAATCATAAGGGCCGTATCCCCGATAGCGAAAATATTGGGATATTGAGAAAGACGGTTATAAGTGTCCACCTTCAAGCGGTTTCCCGGTCCATAGGCATCGGCAGGCAATCCTTGAAGGCTGTTTGCCTTGACACCGGCCACCCAGAATACATTTTTGGTATCGATGGCAGTCCCGTCATTCAATGCCAATTGATAATTCTCGTATCCCATCACCCGTTGGTTCAATTTGATTTCCACATCACGCTTCTTCAGATAATCGGCCACTTCTTTGGAAGACTCTTCTGAAAAAGCAGACAAGAGCCGGGAAGAGCCATCCAACAAGATGATACGCATCTCATTGATATTCAAGTCCGGATAGTCTTGAGGAAGGACAAACTTCCTCATCTCGGCCAAAGCACCAGCCAACTCTATTCCCGTAGCTCCACCGCCTACAATGGCAAAGGTCATCAGACGCCTGCGCTCTTCTTTATTACCGGTGTTCTGGGCTTGTTCAAAACTATCCAATATCTGGTTTCGGTTGAACAAGGCTTCCGAAGTATTCTTTAGTGCCATGGTCTGTTTTTCCAGCCCGTCGTTTCCAAAATAATTTGTGTTGCAGCCGGTGGCAATGACCAAATAGTCGTATGCCAGCGTGCCGATGGAAGTCTCCAGCAGATTGTGTTCCGGGAAGACTTGCTGTGCTTCACAAATACGTATATGGAAATGCTCTCTTTTTTTGAAGATTTTTCGGTATGGGAATGATATGGCACTCGGTTCAATACCTGCTGTGGCCACTTGATAGAGTAACGGTTGGAAGATGTGATGGTTATTCTTATCCAGTAAAACTATCTGAAACTTGTTGCTTTTCAATTTTCGTGCCAGCTTTAATCCGCCAAAGCCGCCGCCTACGATTACCAGTCGTTTCTGTCCCTCTTTATCGGGAATGTCCATTGCTGTTTTCATAATTCAATATCATGTTGTTCTTTGTAATATTAAAATAACAGTATAAATCGAGGAAAGTTCTATAAATGATGTAGTTAAAAAGAGTGAACCCCACATGCAATGTAGAAATGAACATTAAAAGAGAAAAATTGGAAACAAAAAGAACAGTAACATTGTTGTAATGAAGAACATAAAAACTAACTTTGCCACGGAAGTTTTCTACAAGTAAATGGACACTAAATTGACAAAATGGATATTACCAATATTGATGCTGATTACAGAAACGGCTGTTCATGCACAAACACACCTTGCAGAAGCAAAAAACTCTGTGGACTCAATTTCTACGTATCCGATAGACTCGCTTCCCAAGAAACGCAGTTTTTTCGGAAAAATTTTGAATTACTTCAACGATGCCAACAAAGAAAAGAAAAACAAGAAATTTGATTTCAGCATTATAGGCGGGCCTCATTATTCCAGTGACACCAAATTTGGAATCGGACTGGTGGCGGCAGGACTCTACCGTACCGACCGGAACGATAGTATTCTCCCTCCGTCCAATGTCTCTCTGTATGGGGATGTCTCCACAGTGGGATTCTATTTGCTGGGAGTACGTGGAAACCATCTGTTTCCCCAAGACAAATACCGGTTGAACTACAATCTGTATTTCTATTCTTTCCCAAGCCTTTACTGGGGACAAGGATATGACAATGGAGCCAATGATGACAATGAGAGTGAATACGATCGCTTTCAGGCGCAGGTTAAGGTGGACTTCATGTTCCGGATGGCACGTAACTTTTATATCGGTCCGATGACAACATTTGATTACGTGTATGGACATGACTTTGAAAAACCGGAATTATGGAAAGGAATGAAAGCGCGTAGCACCAACGTGAGCTTGGGGTTTTCCTTGTTGTATGATTCACGCGATTTTCTGACAAATGCCTATAAAGGATATTACCTACGGATAGACCAGCGCTTCAGTCCGGCCTTTTTGGGAAATAAATATGCATTCAGCAATACGGAACTGACGACCAGCTATTACCAGTCCGTGTGGAAGGGTGGGGTGTTGGCAGGCCAGTTCCATACTCTGCTGAACTACGGAAATCCGCCCTGGGGACTGATGGCAACATTGGGAAGTTCCTATTCTATGCGTGGCTATTATGAGGGGCGCTACCGTGACAAGTGTGCAATGGATGTCCAGCTGGAACTACGCCAACATGTATGGAAGCGAAATGGAGTTGCCGTATGGGTAGGGGCGGGAACCATATTCCCGAATTTCTCGGAATTGGAGGCCAGGCATATTCTTCCTAATTATGGTTTCGGCTACCGCTGGGAGTTCAAAAAGAGAGTAAACGTACGTTTGGATTTAGGTTTTGGCAAACACCAGACCGGATTTATATTCAATATCAATGAAGCTTTTTAGAGACATAAAAAAATGGTTCGACAATCAGGAACATTTGTTCTATCTGTTTCTGGTCATTCTGATAGTGCCCAATGTAGTGCTATGCTTTACAGAACCCATATCATGGACGGCAAAGATATGTAATATCCTGCTACCCCTTTCTATATATTATGCTGTAATGGCTTGGTCGAGAAACTGTGGCAGGACATTCTGGCTGCTATTTCCGTTCATCTTCTTCGGAGCCTTCCAGCTTGTATTGCTGTATCTTTTCGGTCAGTCCATTATCGCAGTGGATATGTTTCTGAATCTGGTGACAACCAATTCGAGCGAGGCGCTGGAACTGCTGGACAATCTGATACCTGCCATCGTTATTGTGGTAGTGCTCTATATACCTGCATTAATTCTGGCAACCATATCCATTGTACACAAACGCAGACTGTCCGAAGCATTCATCCGGCAAGCTCGCCGTCGCACTCTGTATGTGTTGTCTGCCGGAATATTATCCTTAGGCACTGCTTATTTGACAGATAACCGGTATGAGCCGAAATCCGAACTGTATCCTGCCAACGTATGCTACAACATAGCACTTGCTTTTCAACGGACGGCCCAGACGCGGAATTATCACAAGACCTCTAAAGATTTTACCTTTCATGCTAGAAGTACTCATCAGGCTGATGAAAGGGAAGTATATGTAATGGTGGTGGGAGAAACCTCACGGGCATGCAACTGGGCTTTGTACGGCTACGAACGGGAGACTAACCCGGGACTGTCGGGCATTGGCGGACTGACAGCTTTCAGCCATGTGCTGACAGAATCAAACACTACCCACAAGAGTGTTCCGATGTTGCTGTCACCGGTCAGTGCTTCCAGTTTTGATTCCATCTATTATCAAAAAGGGATTATCACAGCATTCAAGGAAGCCGGTTACCAGACCGCCTTTTTCTCGAACCAGCGCTATAACCACTCATTTATAGACTTCTTCGGCAAAGAAGCCGACACGTATGATTTCATTAAAGAAGATGTGGGGGATTCCAATTACAACCCCTCTGATGACGAACTGTTGAAACTGGTAGCAAAAGAACTGGGCAAAGGAGTTTCCAGGCAATTTATAGTTCTCCACACTTACGGTTCTCATTTTAATTATAAAGAGCGCTATCCGGCAGAGCAGGCTTTCTTCCTGCCGGACATGCCCGTTGATGCGGAAGTGAAATACAAAGACAACCTGATCAATGCCTATGACAATTCTATCCGCTACACGGATAATTTTCTGGTTCGTCTGATAGATATGCTTCAAGAACAACATGTCAATTCTGCCCTGATATACACTTCAGACCATGGAGAAGATATTTTCGATGACAACCGGCATCTCTTTCTGCATGCTTCACCGGTACCCTCCTATTATCAGATACATGTGCCATTCTTTATTTGGATGTCCGAAAACTACCGGCAGAGATACCCATCGTTATTGGAGGCCGCACAAGCCAATAGGCAGAAGAATGTATCTTCCAGTGCCTCATTCTTCCAGACAATGCTGGAAATAGGTGGAGTGGAGACCCCATACCGGAATGACTCTTTATCTGTCACCAGCGCTCTGTTTATCGAAAGACCCAGAGTCTATCTGAACGACCACAATGAAGCCCGCACACTGGATGATGTCGGTATGCTCAAGGAAGACTTCAAGATGCTGGAAGAGAAAGGCATCAGGTAATCAGGGAAAGAGAGCAGGCTGTTGCTATTTTGCCCTGATTCTTGATATAAAATTCTGAATCACCGGATACATCTCCTCTACCGTATTCAGCTCCATGCAAGCCGTCTCCAACGGGCACCAGCCGGTCTTGTCACGGTTAATGATATGGGGAACCTCTTGGGCAAAAGTCGTTTCAATTCCTGCTTCGCACAGCAATGCCAGCGCAGGAGTGCTGATTATATCGGCATAGACCGTTTTAAAGCCTCCCAGTACCATCAAAGCAGCGGCACCTTTCCCTATAACCTTATCGGCAATGGCAGCCCCCTTCATAAATGCAGAATCTGCCTGGTACAAATCATACAAATCCGCTACTCCCCGTTGGGTGAAAGTACGGACTTCCTCCCGGTTCTTCATAACACAAGAGTATCCTCCCTTGTGCAGTATGTCAATGATACTCTCCATTTTATAAAGTCTCTTGTTTCAACTGTTCTACAAATTTGTCAATACGATGCAGTTCTTTGGGAATATCAATCGTTTGCGGGCAATGCGGAGAACACTGGTTGCACCCGGTACAATGGTCGGCCTGCCTCAGTTTGGGTACACTTCGGTCATATCCTACGAGAAAAGCACGGCGTGCTTTCCGATAATTCTCATCCTGGCTGCTTTCCGGCACATTTCCTTCATTGACACATTTATTGTAATGTATCAAGATGGCAGGAATGTCAATTCCATACGGGCAAGGCATGCAGTACTTGCAGTCGTTGCAAGGTATGGTGGGGTACTCCATCATCAAATCTGCCGTATCATACAGATACTGAGTTTCCTCTTCTGTGAGTGGTACCAATGGAGAGTAAGTACGGATGTTATCCTGCAAATGTTCCATATAAGTCATGCCGCTCAGCACTGTCAGTACATCCTGGGGAGAACCGGCATAACGGAATGCCCAAGACGCCACACTGCGTTCGGGTTCGCGCTGCTTCAGCCGTGCCACAATATGGTCGGGGACATTGGAGAGCCGCCCACCCAGCAGAGGCTCCATAATGACAGCAGGGATCTTACGCTTGGCCAGCTCGTCATACAGATACTCTGCCTTGAAGTTGCTGCCCGAAGCATGTTTCCAGTCCACATAATTCAACTGTATTTGTACAAAGTCCCAATGAACTTCACCACGGTCATGCATCTGCAAGGCATAGTCATAGACTTCGATATCTCCGTGGAACGACCATCCCAAACGGCGGATGCGTCCTGCTTCACGCTCCTTGACAAGAAAATCAATCATACCGTTGTCTATGTAGCGTTTGCGGAATTGCTCCATGCCACCGCCACCAATCATGTGTAGCAGATAGTAGTCTATATAGTCCACCTGCATATCCTCGAACGACTTACGGTACATGGCGATGGAACCCTCGCGAGTCCAGGTATCAGGATGAAAATTGGATAGTTTGGTGGCAAGATAGAACGATTCGCGTGGATGGCGTTTCAGAGCTATTCCCGTAGACTTCTCACTCCATCCTTGTACATACATCGGAGACGTATCGAAATAATTCACGCCATGGGCAATGGCATAATCCACCAGTTCGTTTACAGCATCCTGGTCTATCATTTCCCCTTTTCCATCCGGAGCAGGAACGGTAGGCCAGCGCATACAGCCATATCCTAAAATAGAAACTTTGTCACTCCCCAAACCAGGAAAACTACGATAGGTCATTTTATCCGTCGGAATGGGGCCCAATACTTTACTGCCTTCACTGCTTCCTTCCTTAGAACCACATCCATAGAGGGCAGCAGTAGATGTGGCGGTTGTAATTCCCACTATCTTCAAGAAATCACGACGGTTCATATTGTTTTTATGATGTTCTTCCATACTTATAGAAATTCTACTTTGTTATATAATTCGATGTCTTTCATGTCCTTCCACATAGATGGCACTGAACGGACGGGCCGGACAAAGATTCTCACATGCCCCGCAGCCGATACAACGCTCCACATTGATTACCGGAATCTTTGGAGAATCCTTGTCTTCAGGTATACTCGGCACCATTTGTATGGCTCCCGTCGGACAATGGCGTGCACAGTTGCCACACTGCACACCATCCGTCAGTGGTATGCAATTTTTCTTTACCCACACGGCATGCCCTATCTGAACGGATGATTTATCAGCTTTGGTTATCGGACGGATAGCCCCTGCAGGACATACCTCCGAACATTTTGTACATTCCGGTCTACAATAGCCGCGTTCGTATGACATTTCCGGTTGCATCAATTTCCTTAAGTCTGCAGAAGGACGAAGAACCTGATTGGGACATGCCGACACACAGAGCTGGCAGGCCGTGCAGTGTTGCGCCATATTGCAGGCACTCAATGAGCCGGGAGGAGTGAGGGGAGTGCTTCGCTCAGGAATCTTCTTATCTTCAATGGCTGCCAGTCCTCCGTCTACTTTCTTTTCCTGCGCTTTTAAAACAGAAGTGGCTGCAACCAGAGCCGTTGCTGTGAAAAAACTGCGGCGGGTTTCGTTTATCTGTTCCGAATCTGCCTTGCCCGCAGCAGGTTTACCGAAAGGATGATACTTGTAGGAAATGGCTCCATGCTTGCACTTCTCAATGCAGTTCATGCAAACCACACACCGGCTTGCATCAATCTGATGCTCCTTAAAGTTGATGCAGGCTGCCTTGCAGTTGCGTGAACAAAGACTGCATTGGTTGCACTTTTCCGAATCTATTGTGATGCGGAAAAGCGAATAACGTGAAAGGAAGCCCAAGACCGTTCCTACCGGGCAAATCGTATTACAATAGGTTCGTCCGTTGCGTCCGGCCAGAACAACAAGCACAGCCAAAGTAGCGGCAGCAATAATAAAAGTCGGCAGGCTCTTCAACCATACATCCGTTTCATAAAAGGCATAACTGTCTGCCCGTTCAGCCAGATAAGCAAGCAGATTGTGGCCCCATTGCCATATAGGTTGAAAAAGATTATTGGCAATACGTCCGTATGCACTATAGGGTGCAAGTAGAGCAGCCAATGAACCAATTCCGGCAATCAAAGCAATGATAAACACACCCAATACGCCATAGCGCAGCCAAGATAAGGCCGGAGAATAAGAGTAAGGAAGCTTCCTGCGTTTTTTAGGTTGCCGGCCCAGCCATGCCAGTATATCCTGAAATACCCCTAAGGGGCAAATCACAGAACAATAGATACGCCCGCATACCAAAGTGAGAATTACAAGAAACAATATCACTCCCACATTTAGCGCCAATACAGCCGGCAAAAACTGGATTTTGGCCAACCAGCCGAACCACCCATGCAACGTTCCCGTAAAATCAAGGAACAACAAGGTGATGAGTACAAAGCAAATCATTGCAAAAGTCAGTCTAATCTTCCGTAACATGATAATCCTTTATTTTGAGTTCCTAAACTATATCAGCGATATGAGTACAAAACAACTGCCGAAATAGTGAAATTTTATTTATGCAAAAATACATAAAAAAAGAAAGGTATCATCATTCAATGGAATTAAAAACGAAAGAAAGAAGGACAAATACAAAATGCTCCCATTTGCAGTATTAATTAAGTTCCCCTCCTCGTTACGGCCGGATAAAAGCCAATCTCTTATTTTCTTCTGCAAACAGAATAGCCGTATTGACTAATGCCAAATGCGAATAAGCTTGTGGAAAATTCCCCAGTTGTTCCTTCGTATTAAAATCAATATCCTCACTGAATAATCCCAAATGATTGGAATATGTCAGAACATCATCAAACAAACAACGGGCTTCTTCCTTTTCTCCGATAACAAAAAGCGCACGTATCAGCCAAAAAGTGCAAATGGTAAAAGCCGAGGAAGGAAGCCCGAAATCATCTTCGCTGTTATACCGGTACATCAATCCCTTATGCAAAAGAGCTTTTTTCACAGCCTTCACTGTCTTATGGTATCGGATATCGTCTGCTGCAATAAAACCGTAAGGTTCCATCAACAGCAAAGAGGAATCCATTGCCATATTATCATAAGTCTGCGAGAAACTTTGAAGTTCTTCCTTCCATCCATATGTCATTACATCCTGCCATACCTTGTCAGCTTCCTTTTGCCAACGTTCACTATAACCGTATTTATTGAGCATGGAAGCTATCTTTGCACCACGGTCCAAAGCCACCCAACACATCACTTTGGATGAAACAAAATGGCGGCTTTCTCCTCTGATTTCCCATATCCCCTTATCTGGTTTCTTCCAATCTTCCATTACCGTGGAAAGAATGCTCTTTACCATTTCCCACATATCCTCTATTTCGTCTAATGTACCGGGCATCAGCCGATAGTACTGGTAAATCAAATCCATCAGATAACCGAACGAGTCATTCTGCTTTTGATGGTAAGCATCATTACCTATCCGTACTGGTTTGGAATTCTTATATCCGGACAAATGCTCCAGAATAATCTCGGTCAGCTGCCTTTCTCCCCGAATGCCGTACATTATCTGATAGGATTCGTGCTTGGATACGAAAGTGGACTGTATGAACTTCATAAAACGTCTTGCTGCTCCTATATGGCCTATCTGGAACAAAGTTTCGATAGACATGGAGGCATCCCTCAACCAACAGAACCGATAATCCCAATTACGTACTTCGCCGACGGATTCGGGCAAACTGGTAGTAAGGGCGGCCAGTACGGCTCCGTTATAGTAAGACATCAGTTTCAAAACCAGCATGCTTCTTTCTATCACATCATTATAGAGAGAATATTTCTTAGTACGGTTGGTCCAATTAAGCCAATAAACCAAAGTACGGCAATATTCAATTTTTTCCCGTTCAATGTCCACCGGAATGACCTTTTCATTGTATGACAAAAGAAAGAACTCATCTTTTTCCAATATAATTTCTTTTTTCTGTTCGATGTTCTGCAAAGGAAGGGAAGAATACAAATATTGTCTATCTTTATTATCAGAAGAACAATAGCTTTCTATAAATTCAGAAGTGACATTATGAATCACTTTACCTTGCGCATAATTGGGAGCAGGGACATAGTTTACTTTGAAACGGGGCTTACCTTTTATCCACCTCACATATCGATACAATTCTGCCGGAAGATAATGGGCATTTTCGCAGGAACGGTAATAAGGCATGTAATCAAGTACGACAAATTCTCCCTCTTTCGAAGAAAAAGAAGTAGACAATATGTTAGTGTGAGGAACGTAAGATTGTGAGATATGATAGTCTTCTGTAACGTCAAATCCAAAACTTCCTCCTCTTTCCCGATCAAGTAGTGATGCAAAGATAGACGGAGAATCAAAATCGGGAAAACACAACCAGTCTATGCTGCCTTTTTCGGATATAAGTGCGGCAGTCCGACAATTGCCTACTACCCCATAATTTAAATTACTCATTTTTACTATTTTGTTTTTAACAAGTCTCTGAAAAAATCGAATACCCCTTTCAAGCTTGTTTTGACATTCTCGCCAATGGGTTGTTTCATGTCTTTCTTGTTCGCCAGAATTTGAAGAAAAGGCAGGACTTCCGTTTGTGATGGCATATTATAGCTTGCTGCCTCCGACACATATCCCACCTTGATTGTCACTGCATTCACCGGCAAAGCTTTGAACATATCTTCATCCGTAGTATCATCTCCCATAGCTATGATAAAGTCATAATGTTTCTTTTCCAACTGGCGTCTCACTTCGGAACCTTTATTATAATCGGGAGACTTAATCTCCACTACTTTATCTCCTTGTATGATTTGCAGCTTTTGCTGTATACAGATGTTAACCAGCACATTGATAAGTTGCTGTGCCCGCAAAGCTCCTAACCATGCATCACTTTCCCGGTAATGCCATGCCAAAGCCGTTTCCTTGACTTCAAGGTGGGAACGAGGCGTCTTTTCGACAAAAAGCTTCAAGATGGACACCAATCCGGAACTCCATTCCGCTTTGTTTATGTTTTTGTGCCAGATGCCATTTTCCTTATAGAAAGCACCATGTTCCGCAGCCATTGCAATAGGTAAATTTCCCAACCATTTTTCTAAAGTAAAATGGTCGCGACCACTATTCACAACAACATGGTTGGCCGGGTCGGAAACCAGCTTCTGCAATGTGGCAATGAGTTCAGGGGTGGGCTTAGCATTTTCCGGTCGTGTCTTGAGCGACGCCAACGTTCCGTCATAATCCAGCAAGATAAGCCGTTGCTTAGCCTGGTTATATTTCATTTTGATGGCACCAATAATACCGGCGGATATCCTTTTCTTACGAAGCTGTTCATTCTTACGGCACGTATCGCTCCATTCACTTACAAAGTCTGCCGCCCACTTATTAACCGTTTGTACGGAAATAATTTTCTGCATGTGTTGCAAGCGTTTCAGTTGTTCCTGTTCGGGCATCTCCAAAGCCCGACAAATGGCCTGCTTTATCTCCTCAGTGTCATTGGGGTTAATCAACAATGCATCCGTCATCTCAATAGCTGCACCTGCCATTTCACTCAAAATCAAAACACCCGGATTATTATTTTTCGAGGCTACATATTCCTTGGCAACCAAATTCATGCCATCACGAAGTGGAGTTACCAAAGCTACATCAGCTATATAGTACATTGCCACCAGTTCTTCAAATGAAAAACCGTGATAGAAATAGCAAACCGGAGTCCAGTCCATCGTAGAATACTGTCCGTTTATAGAACCTATTTCTTCGTCAATCTTGGTTTTTAGCTCAGCATAACTATCTACATGGTCACGTGATGGAACAATGACCATTGCCAATGTAACTTTTCCACAATATTCAGGATGACATTCTAAAAAAGCAGCAAATCCCCATAAACGGTGCAGAATGCCTTTGCTATAATCCAAGCGGTCTACAGAAAGAATCAACTTATGATTCCCGAAAAATTTCCGTGTACGGTCTATCGCCCGCCGTACTTCCGGTCTGGAAGAAGCATTGTGATACAGTCCGTAGTTGATTCCCATAGGAAGAGCATCGGTCCTAACTACTCTATTCCCGAGTTGTGCTTCGTCCAGTTTAAAGTCAATACGCAATACCCGTTCGACAGCACTGATAAAATGCCGCATATAGTCATGAGTATGGAAAGCTATAAAGTCAGCACCCAATAATCCTTTCAGGATTTCTGCACGCTCCGGTAATATCCGGAAAAGTTCATAGGAAGGGAAAGGGATATGATGGAAATATCCGATATTCAAATCCGGGTAAACCTTCTGAAGCATTCCGGGAAGCAGCATTAGCTGATAGTCTTGAATCCACACCTTGTCACCTGGACGTATCACGCGGCAAATGGCATCGCAGAACAACTGGTTCACTTCCTGATACGATTGCCAGAAAGAGTTCCGATACAGCGTATAAACAAAAAAGTAGTGACATAATGGCCAAATAGTACTATTACTATAGCCTTCATAATAATTCTTTATCTGTATTTCGGACAAGAATACTGGGTGGAAATTTATTCCTTCCAATCTAAAAGTGATTTCCTCTTTACTTTCTTCGTTGTCAACGCATATTCCAGGCCATCCAATCCAATGTTTTTCGTAGGAAATCTGAAGTGAGTCCAAACCGGTAGCCAGTCCGCCTTCACTTCGTGAAAACACTAACGTTTCATCCTCTTTGGTAACCTTAACGGGTAATCTGTTTGATATAATATAAAGTTTCATGTATGAGTTAACACAAGAAATATGCCAATTCATACAATATTTTATTTATTGCTTAAAATCAGTATTTTAGAAAAAGATAAAGAGAAAAACAAACATTCAAAAATGAAAAAGAATGTTCCATTTCGATATGGTCCTACTATTACCAATTATCACTGAAAATGTCTTTCTTCACCAATGCTTCAATTCTTTGCTTATAGCAATTTATCCCTTCTGCTATATTTTTACTAGCTTCCGAAGTCCCCATTCCATAGACTACAAGAGGAGTTTGCCATATCATTCCAGCATGTACAGCACTTGCTTGATAAGGTCTTAACAACTCATCCACCGTAAAACGATTTCTTCCTCCGCTTCTATAAGCATCATGTTCAGAGCCGGCAGTAGTGACCACCATCAATGTCTTACCAGCCACAGCAGGAGTTTTTGCCAGATAAGTAAATACTTCATCCAACCATCTCTTCAATAAAGAAGGAGCCGACATCCAATAGAACGGAAACTGAAATACAAGCGCAGATGCATGCGATATGATAGTGCTCCATATCTCTGCATTAAAAGCATCTTCCATACGCATCTCATATAAATTGTATATGGCTACCTCTCCCATGTCACTAATAGCATCCATCAATGCCTTGTTAGCTCGCGACTCTTTTATATTGGGATGTGTCAGAAGAACTACTACTTGCTTTGAATCTTTATCCATATTGTTTTTCTTTTAGTTTAAAATCATTGATGTGTGTACAAATATACAAAATATAGATATACGAGTAGGAGGAAATAAAAGTTTTCTTCCTACTTTCATTTTCTGACATATATTTTCGAATGTGATGAAAGAGGCGGAAAGCGGGTGAGGGCAAAGGTATAAAAACAAACTTCTGAAGAATTTATTATGCGGACTAACGAAAAATAATGTATCATCCCCATATAGATTTACTAGTGATTCCGTATGAGGAGCTTATACCCATCAAAGCATGTTCTTGTTAAGACAAATTAAAAAAGGAACGACAGTAGTTGTTCCTTTTTTAAGTACACCCTCAGGGATTCGAACCCTGGACCCACTGATTAAGAGTCAGTTGCTCTACCAACTGAGCTAAGAGTGCATTCCTTATTTCTTGTTTGCGGGTGCAAAAGTAGTCCTTTTATTTTATTCGTGCAAACAAAACGGTGTATTTTTTGCGATGAAATGGGATTTTTTATTCAAACTCGTATAAATCAGAAGGAGTAGTACGCTTCAAAGCACACAACTGTACATCCTTTCCTACGATAATTCCTTTTTCCCTTAATTTCCATTCCACTGTTTTATATGCCAATTCAGGATGATTGTTGTCCTTGCTCAAATGACAAAGCCAAATATACTGTAAATGTTCCGTCATATTTTCCGAAAGAAATTCAGCAGTAGCAATATTACTCATGTGTCCGGTGCGGCTGGTAATCCGTTCTTTCAGGTATTGGGGGTAGGTACCCATGCGTAACATTTCCTCATCGTAGTTGGCTTCCAATATCAGATAATTGGCCTTTCTGATATATTCTGCGGCCGTAGGAGTAATTTCACCAAGGTCTGTAAGAAAAGCAAACACTTTTCCGTCTATCTCAATGCAATAGCCCACATTGTCCGTGCCATCATGAGGTACCTCGAAAGATTCGATATGAAAATCTTCCAACTGCATGGGTTGCTGCTTTTCCAGGTAACGGACAGACGAATATAACTTTTCTGTCATGCAATAGCTCCGGTTGATGCCCTCATGAATCCGGGCGGTTGTATAAATAGGAATATTCAGTTTTTCACCCAATCCGCCTACTGCTTTGATATGGTCCGCATGATCATGCGTAACAAATACCGCACGTATCATTTCCATGCTGATACCTGCTTCTTTCAGTCCTTTTTTTATCGTCCGTACTGCAATGCCGGCGTCGATGAGTATTCCATATTTTTCTGTGCCTATATAATAACAGTTGCCGCTGCTTCCACTGGCAAGGCTTATAAATTTTACTTTCATCCTAATCTCCTTAATTACAAAAAAGCCGTCGCTTTTAAAAAAAGTGACGGCAAATATACAAAAAGTATGCAATATATAAACCTTATGCCTTCTTCTTTTTGTCGATGAATTCGGTAGTTTTGGCAAAAACGAATAATGCTATTGCCGCAACCAATCCTATAACAGCGAAATAATACCAGATATAATGTGCATTGACACTAGCTGCTTCCCACGCTTCGCGGGTTTCAAACAAGACTGGATCAGGACAATATTTTGTCAGAAGCACCCCCGCAATACCGAATCCGAAAATAGAAGAGAGGAATGAATGAAGATGACTGAAACCGAGGTACATACCTTCTTCGCCCTTGGGGGCCTGCAAAGAGAAGTATTCCAGATAACGCGGTGAGATAAAACATTCTGCCAAAGCTTGCACAACAATACCAAACACCATCATCAAAGTAATATTGCTCATGCCGGAAATAATATCGTTGCCCAGCAAATTACCGCATGCCATCAGCAATGCCGATACCGGAATAAGAAACATGCCTATATTCATAGAAGTAATAGCTGTGCGCTTTGCCATCCACCGGGTGATAAAACTTACGCAGCAAACCACTACAAACGGGTTTACATTGGCTATCCACCCCGGTTTGGCTGTTTCACCCGCCATACGGATGACATATTTGGGCATAGTTGCATAGAGCTGTTGCTGCACCATCCAAAAGCCGGTTACGATGAGGATAAGAATCAACAAACGCCAATTAGTGATAATACGCAGAAAACCTTGCCCAATTTCACGCATGCTTTTCCCTTCACCTGCTGTATGTGCCGATTTATACAATAAGATGACAGCCAATAATGCCAGCACCGTCATGGCAGCCGAGAAGTAATTGATATAAATATAAGCTTGCTCACCGATAACATTCCGTAGAGGGTCGACCACCGTTTTTCCGGTAAAAGCTCCTATATTCACCATCATATAGAAGATGGAATAGCCGCGAGCACGGGTAGCCTCTGTTGTTTCCTTAGCCACCGATCCCGATATGATAGACTTGATGAACGAACCTCCTACCATGATAACAAACAATACGGGGACAATCATCCAGCGGTCATTACTATCCGGCAATCCTGAAAAACGGGTTGTCTCGCCATACTCCACCAGACCGGCTGTTTCCAGTAGGGTGGGAAGCAATCCCAAGCCCAAATACCCGATGGAAAGCAGTGAGAAAGCAATAATCATCGACTTTCGGAAACCTATCTTATCGGCATATGCGCCCGTAAAGATAGGCAACAAATAGAGCCCTCCCGAAAACAGACCGGAAATCATGCTTGACTCAAAATCATTGAAACCTAAAATATTGGAAAGATAAATGGTAAGAACAATAAATACAGCATAATATGCCATGCGTTCGAACAGTTCTACTGTACTGCTTACCCAAAAAGCTCTGCTGAAGCCTTTGGAAGCGGGTTGGGGTGATGTCATCATCCTTTTGTACGATTAAAATTTATGTATTAAATGAAAAAATAAATGCAAAAATAGGAAATTAATATCGTGTTTGCAAGATATTAATTTTCTGCAAACACAATATTAATAAGTTGCAGACAAGATATTAACTTCCCATTTATCACTATTTATCTTTTCATTTATATAGAATACTCCGTATCTTTGGACGCTTTTATAAAACGACCATTCATGAAAGATAAAATCGAATTTATAGCTTTTGACGCTGATGACACACTGTGGGAAAGCGAACTTTATATTCAGGAGTTCGAGCACAAATTCTGTAACCTTTTAAGGCAATATCTGCCTGCTTCATCCATATCACAAAGGTTTTTTGAAACAGAAATGAAGAATCTGCATATGTATGGCTATGGGCTGAAGAGCATAATGCTCAGTATGACTGAAACCATCTGCAAAGTGACAGACGGAAACGGGAATATGCATCTTATAGAAGAAGTAATAGGATGGGGACAAGAGCTTCTGCAGAAACCGGTTACACTACTGGAAGGCGTGAAGGAGACCATATCGTCACTTCATGGGAAATATAAATTGGTGTTGGCCACTAAGGGGGACTTGTTCGACCAGAAAAGAAAAATAGAAGCTTCCGGACTGCGAGAATATTTCCATCATATCGAAATTATGAGTGACAAGAAAATCGATGATTACCAGAGGCTGATTGATACATTGGGCTGTCCGCCTGAAAAACTCCTGATGATAGGTAATTCTGTAAAATCAGACATACTTCCGGTATTGGAACTTGGGGGATACGCTGCCCATGTACCATACCACGTGACTTGGGCATACGAGCAACATGAAGGGGAAATACGACATCCCAATTTTATACGATTGGATAGTATCAAAGGAATATTAGATAAGCTATAAGTTATGGGTGAAACTGCATAACTTATAGCTTACTATTGCTTTTTAGAATTGGAAGAAATTCTTAGCGTTATAATAGCTGATATCTTCAATCATCTGGTTTACGCGTTCCATCTCGGAAATAGGAATTTCACCATTTTCTACATCACGGCCTACAAGATTACACAATGTACGGCGGAAATATTCATGGCGCGGATAGGAGAGGAAGGAACGGGAATCGGTCAGCATACCAACAAATCGGCTCAATAAGCCCAGTACAGAAAGGGCATTCATCTGCTTTTCCATACCATCCTTCTGGTCAAGGAACCACCAACCGGAACCGAATTGAATCTTACCGGCAACCGTACCATCCTGGAAGTTACCCAGCATAGTAGCAATGACTTCGTTGGCGCATGGATTCAAATTATAAAGAATAGTCTTGGTCAGCTTACCATTGGAGTTTAAGCGGTCGAGAAATTTAGCCATAGCTTTTGCTGTAGTAAATTCGCCAATGGAATCAAAACCGGTATCAGGACCTAACAGTTTGAACATCTTACTATTGTTGTTGCGAATAGCACCATAATGGAACTGTTGTGTCCAACCTTTCTCCCAATCCATTTCGCCGAACACAACCAGCATGGCCGACTTGAATTTCAGAATTTCCTCCTTCGTCAATCCAGTACCGCCATATACCTTGTTAAAGATAGCCTTAACTTCCGCTCCTGTATAATCCTCGGCATAGAATTCTTCAATTCCGTGGTCAGACAGTTTACATCCTTGTTCCGCGAAAAAATCGTGACGCTTACGCAAGGCAGCAACCATATCGTCAAAGCAGGAAATAGCCACATCGCTCACTTCGGCCAACTTTTCTACATATGCGCGAAAATCGGCAGGAACTTCCACCGCCATTGCCTTATCCGGACGCCAAGTAGGCAACATCTTGATTTCAAAGCCGCTCTCACGTGTCTTGATATGGTATTCCAAGGAATCAATAGGATCATCTGTAGTACAAACCACTTCCACGTGATAACGGCGCATCATGCCACGGGCGGAATATTCAGGCTGTTTCAGCTTCTCATTACATTCATCATAAATTTCACGGGCCGTATGAGGATTGAGAATTTTATCGATTCCAAAAGCGGTCTTCAATTCAAGGTGGGTCCAGTGATACAACGGATTACGGAAAGTATAAGGTACCGTTTCGGCCCACTTCTCAAACTTTTCCCAATCTGTAGTATCCTTACCGGTACAGAAACGTTCGTCCACACCATTGGTACGCATGGCACGCCACTTGTAGTGGTCACCTCCCAACCAAATCTCAGTCAGTGACTTAAATTGATAGTCTTCCGCCACCATTTGAGGAATCAAGTGACAATGATAGTCGATAATCGGCATTTTAGCCGCATGCTCGTGGTACAACTTCTGTGCTGTTTCCGTTTGCAACAGAAAGTTTCCGTCCATAAAGTTTTTCATCTTCTTGTGTTTTAAGTATCTAAAAATATTACTTTCTATCTATTACACCTATATAGTATTGATTGTAAAGCTAATAGGTCTTATAATTGTTTTTAGTTTTATTAACCGTTATCGAACACAAAAGTAGAAATTTTACTTGGAGAAACAAAATAATTCGTATCTTTGCGGCGAATATTTATAATATTTAAGCTTCAGACGTCTCACCTTTACCGCCTTAGGCAGCATACCTCAAGATGGAAAACAAGAACTATACCATTAAAGACATAGCACGCATGGCCGGCGTCTCTGCCGGCACTGTAGACCGCGTACTGCACAACCGCGGAGACGTATCCGTTTCCAGTAGGGAAAAAGTCCAGAAAGTACTCGATGAGATAGATTATCATCCCAATATGTTTGCCATCGGGCTGGCGGCTAAAAAGCGCTATCATATTGTCTGCATTATACCTTATTATATAGAACATGATTATTGGCATGCTGTAGCAGCGGGAATTGACCGTGCCGCACAAGAATTACGGCCGTTCAATGTTGGAGTTAGCTATCTGTACTATCGGCATGCGGACAAATCCTCCTATAAAGAAGCATGTGCTGTGCTCCGGGAGGAAAATGCCGACGCCGTACTTGTTGCCCCGAATTTCCGAGAGGAGACCATAAAACTCACTGCTTATTTGGAGGAAGCGGATATTCCCTATGCATTCATAGACTTCAATATTGAACAGACGCATGCCTTGTGTTATATCGGACAAGATTCCAAAACCAGCGGATACATCGCTGCCAAGATTCTGATGCGTAGCTATGAAAAAGGGCAGGAGCTTGTGTTATTCCTGAACAATCAGAAAAACAATCCGGCAGAAATCCAGATGCAACGCCGCCTCGAGGGGTTCATGCAATACCTTTCCGAGGAACATAAGGATTTGATTATCCATGACATTGTGTTGCACAAGGAAGATACTGACGGCAACAGACGGATGTTGGATGCTTTTTTTAAAGAACATCCCCAAGCCGTACTGGGAGCTGTTTTTAATTCCCGTGTTTATCAGGTGGCAAATTATCTGCACGAAAAGGGGCAGAAGCTGGCAGGACTTGTGGGATATGACCTTTTACACAAAAATACAGAGTTCCTGAAAACCGGTGAAGTAACCTTTCTCATCGGTCAACGCCCAGGCCTGCAAGGCTATTGTGGCGTGAAGACTTTATGCAACCACGTGGTATTTAAAAGACCGGTCACTGCAGTGAAATACATGCCCATCGACATATTGATGAAGGAAAACATAGACTTTTACTTTGAGTTTGAATAATCAAAAAATTACATATCAACCATTTAAATCATTTTTTAAATGAAAGCATTAAACAAAGAAACTGCTCCCAAAGCACAACGCCCGGAACGCATTATCCAGTTTGGCGAAGGTAATTTCCTTCGCGCATTTGTGGATTGGATTATTTATAACATGAATCAAAAGACCGATTTCAACAGCAATGTGGTAGTAGTCCAACCCATCGATAAAGGTATGGTTGACATGCTGAATGCCCAGGATGACCTTTATCATGTAAATCTGCAAGGTCTGGATAAAGGAGAAACCATCAACAGTCTGACTATGATAGATGTAATCAGCCGTGCCTTAAACCCCTATACTCAAAACGATGAGTTCATGAAATTGGCCGAACAACCGGAAATGCGTTTTGTCATTTCCAACACGACGGAAGCAGGTATAGCCTTTGACCCTGCTTGTAAGCTGACAGATACACCGGCGTCTTCTTATCCGGGTAAACTGACACAGCTGTTGTATCACCGCTTCAAGACATTCAACGGCGACAAGAGCAAAGGGCTGATTATCTTCCCCTGCGAACTCATCTTCCTGAATGGCCACAAGTTGAAGGAGACAATCTATCAATACATTGAATTATGGCAGTTGGGTGATGAGTTCAGAACTTGGTTTGAGGAAGCCTGCGGTGTATATGCAACACTAGTAGACCGTATCGTTCCAGGATTCCCCCGCAAAGACATTGCCGCTATAAAAGAAAAGATACAGTACGATGACAATTTGGTAGTGCAGGCTGAAATTTTCCATTTATGGGTCATCGAGGCTCCGCAAGAAGTCGCCGAAGAATTCCCTGCCGACAAAGCCGGACTGAATGTATTGTTTGTTCCTTCTGAAGAACCTTACCACGAAAGAAAAGTAACCTTGCTGAATGGACCTCATACCGTATTGTCTCCAGTAGCCTATCTGTCGGAGGTAAATATTGTACGCGATGCCTGCCAGCATCCTATAATCGGACAATACATCCATAAAGTGATGTTTGACGAGCTGATGGAAACGTTGAACCTGCCGAAAAACGAATTGAAAAAGTTTGCAGAAGATGTATTGGAGCGCTTCAACAATCCGTTTGTTGACCATGCCGTAACCAGTATTATGCTGAACTCTTTCCCTAAATACCAAACCCGTGACCTTCCTGGCCTGAAAACCTACTTGAAACGTAAAGGAGAACTGCCGAAAGGTCTGGTATTGGGACTGGCTGCCATCATCACGTACTACAAAGGAGGTACCCGCGCAGACGGCACAGAAATCATCCCGAATGATGCTCCCGAAATCATGCAGTTATTGAAAGACCTTTGGGCAACGGGGGATACCCGCAAAGTGGCAGAAGGCGTATTGGCAGCCAAAGACCTTATCTGGGGGGAACACGGAGACTTGAATACCGTTCCAGGATTGACAGACATGATTACCTGCTTCTTAAAATCCATCCAAGAAAAAGGCATGCAGGAAACAGTAAAAGGTATTCTTTAATTCCTATGATTTTAAACAAGCAGACCGTACAAAAGGAGTTTTTATACGGTCTGCTTTATTTATACCACATTTGATGGGAAATAATTAAGCCACAGTTTTCTTTTTTTGTCTAAAGGCTTTCCTGCTCTGCTGCCCGCAATATAAAAGTAGTGGCACCAATAGTTACAATGGCTCCATCCTCAATGCGAATACGGTCTTTGTCACCCAAAATTTCATTATTAAGGAAAGTTCCTGTCAGGCTGGGAGCATCGCGTAAGGTATAAATCAACACTCCCTGCTTATTACGCTTTACATTAATGATACAGTGACGCCGGTCCATACTCATATCCGAAGTCTCAATCGGCACATCGATAACATTCCCCACGCAACGCCGGCCTATGATATTGTCACCTTCTTGCAATGGAAGTACCTGCTTAAAACCAAACACGTTCTCAATGACCGTGATGCTGCCAAAAGCCTCTTTAAACTCCGCTTCATCCGGACGTTCTTCCTTTTGAGGGGCCTTCATCTTTGATTTACCTAAACGGATACTGAACTGCTTCTTACACTGGTCACATACAAAGACCAGTGATTGGCCTTCGGTATACTTGGTTTCATCGAATGTTAAGTAATTCTCACATTTGGGACAACGGATACGCTTCATGATAGTTAAAAATTAAAGAATTAAAAAATAAAGCAAGGGTAGATTACTTTCTACTTCTTTAATACCCAAGCGTTCTTATACGTTTCATTCTGGCGAACTCTGTTCAATGCCTGATATGCTTCTGTTTCTGTGCCACAAGACTCAATGCTGACACGCATTTTACCATCTCCAACAATTGCTTTTGCATGAGGGTAACCTTTTTCAATCAGTTGCTTTGCCATTGCTTCGGCATCCTTCTCAGTACCTACACTGGCAATGATGACATGGTATTTCTGTGCAGAGACAAGTGACGGGGCGACAGTCCCTGCTGTGGTCTTTTGAATTTCACTCTTTGTTGTTACAGATGTTGAAGAGGACACTTCTGCCGCCTGCTGCTTAGGCTGAGAAACAACTGGAGCATTCTGCGCGTTAGCTTGGCCCACCTTAACCTCTCTTACGGCAACCGGAACCACCTTTTTCTTTGCCTTCTGCCCCGTGTTTTTTTGAGCCGACGCTTTCGGAGTGTCGGCCTTCCGGCTAACAACAATCGGATTAATGGCAAGGGATTCCTTTTCTATCATCTCAAAAAGTTCATTCGGAAGTAATTGCGCATAATTTCCTTCAACCACTTCCGTATTCTCTATCGGTGTAGACAAAAAGAAAAACAAGGCAACCACTGCAATCATGGCAACCGCATTCGACAAATAGGAACGGTTGAATTTAATCTCAAACCTTCGCTTTTTGTCTTCCGGCACAACTGGAACAGAATAACGGATGGTCTTTTCCATGTACGGTTTCTTCAGTTCCGCCAGTTCCTGCATTTCAAAACTATCCAACCCATATAAGTAAGGAGTGGTTATCTTGTGGTCATAGGGAACAAAGTCATAAATACCATGAATGGAGTAACGCAATTCGCCAATGTTGGGCAAATCCACCTTACCTTCTTCATGGAGAGCAGTGAATATATGCGCCACTTCTTTTTCTACAATCCGCGTAGCATCAGAAAAATCAGTATCATAGACAGCCATATAAGATTGTACAAGTAAGCCGTCATTCATCTTCAGTTGAGGATTGAAACCGATAATACGGGTAGGGGGCAGAAAAACATTCTCTTCTGCTACTCTCATTGCCGGAGTATAATGGGCTACAAATCCTCCCAAACCGGGAACAATGACACAATCGTTCTCCAATAACAATACTTCTATGTGCTGTGCTAATTCAATCATGCTACAAAAGTAGCGGAAATATCGGATATACGCTAGTTTCAGAGCTTTTTTCTTATCAACAAATTATGAACATTGCACATTGAAAATGTATTTGAAAAAGGTTTTTCGGCAAGAGAAGGGATTTTTACCGGAAAAATTTCTACTTTTGTACCGTTTAGCTATGCTTGTCAAGAATAGAAGGACAATTGCCCTCGCAAGAGTATACAAACCTAAACACTTAACAAAAGACTATTATGCGTATTATCTTCTGTTTGATGGTTTTCTTGTTCATAGGAAAAAACACGATGCTGGCACAACAACTGTCCTCATTCGTAGAATATGGAACAACCCTGCATACCGGTGACAACACCCCTCTTTGGCAGGTCAGCAACCAGCAAGGACTCACTTCGCTCGACAACAATACTTACATACGTGGAGGAATATCCTACAAACACCAACTTGGAAAATGGAAGTTTGAAGAAGCACTGGATTTGGTTGCAGCAGCCGGATTCAGCACGACCTCCTTCATTGTACAGCAGGCTTACGTAGACATCCGTTACAAGTGGTTCGGATTCTTTGCCGGAAGCCGGGAACAGAATTCTCCATTGCTGAATCAAGAGCTGAGCAGTGGCGGCATGACCTGGTCGGGCAATGCGCGTCCCATCCCACAAGTACAGATAGGCATACCCGAGTATGTACAGTTGCTGCCCCGTTTAGGCCTGAAAGGAGAAATCTCGTACGGATGGTTTACAGACAACAAATACCAGCGGGAGCAAGTCGGAGAAAAATACTGGTACACCAAGAGTATCAAATACCATCATAAAGAAGGGTTCCTGCGTATCGGCATACCCAAAGGAAAATGGCAACTGGAACTCGGAATGACCCTCGACACCCAATTCGGAGGATACAAGATTGGAGGTTCCGAATCGGGAGACTTGGGCAACGGATGGAAGGATTACGTACGCGTATTCTTCCCCGGCCACGGGCGTGAGGACGGACCGGTAGGTGAACATCTGGCTTTCCAAGGCAATTTTCTGGGCAGCGAATATATCAAAATGACTTATCGTCCTAAGGAAGATTTCTCCATCAGCGCCTATCTGGACAATCATTTTGATGACTTCTCCGCCATGGCCAAACTCAACGGTTGGGATGGCTTATGGGGTGTGGAATATAAATCCAACCATAAACAAGCCATCAACGGAATCGTTATCGAATATCTCCAGACTACCAATATGAGCGGTCCTCTGCACGGTTTGCAAAATTCTGTAGTAGGTAAGACCGGAGGAGCCGACAACTACTACAACAACGGTTACTACCCAGGATGGGCACATTGGGGCATGGCAATAGCCAATCCGTTGATAGCATCGCCTATCTATAATAAGGATGGCGATATGAGTTTCAAGTACAATCGTGTTAAGGCCCTGCATCTGGGATGGAGCGGCGACATCAGCAGTGAGTGGAGATATGTGGCAAAATTGTCCCACAACAGAACTTGGGGAACTCCTCATCGTCCAATACCCGATATATTAGAAAATTTTTCTACTTTTGCATCGTTTTACTATATTCCCCGTAAATGGAAGGGCTGGTGCTTCAACGCGTCCCTTGCATTGGATATGGGAGAGATATATGGAGACAATTTTGGATTCCAACTGAAAGTACATAAAACATTTTAAGAAAATGAACTACATACAAACAGAGATTGACGGCGTATGGCTGATTGAGCCGAAAGTATTCCATGATGCCCGCGGATACTTTATGGAAGCATTTAAGGAAGAAGAGTTCCGTGCACATGTCGGAAACGTTCACTTCATCCAGGACAATGAGTCCAAATCCTCTTTCGGTGTATTACGTGGTCTTCATTACCAGAAGGGTGATTGCAGCCAGGCCAAACTGGTACGTGTCATTAAGGGAAAAGTGCTGGACGTGGCTGTCGACTTAAGAAAATCTTCTCCCACTTTCGGAAAGTATGTCAGTGTGGAGCTAAGTGAGGAGAACAAAAGACAATTCTTCATTCCGCGTGGTTTTGCCCACGGTTTTCTGGTGCTGAGCGATGAAGCTGTCTTTACATACAAGGTAGACAACGTATACGCACCACAATCCGAGGCATCCATCCGTTTTGACGACGAAACCATCGGTATTGAATGGCCCGTTGCTACGGAACAGCTTCTATTATCAGATAAAGACGGACATGCCGTATCGTTCAAGGATGCGGTCTATTATGAATAAAATATGAAAATAGCCATTGTCGGTACAGGATACGTCGGTTTGGTAACCGGAACCTGCTTTGCGGAAATCGGTGTCAACGTTATTTGCGTAGACACGAACAGTGAAAAGATAGAGTCACTGAAAAAGGGTGTTATTCCTATCTATGAAAATGGACTGGAAGAAATGGTTAGTCGGAATGTGAAAGCAGGACGCCTGCAATTCACCACGTCTCTGGAGAGTTGTCTGAATGAGGTGGAAGTGGTATTCAGTGCCGTAGGTACACCACCCGATGAGGATGGAAGTGCCGACTTGAGCTATGTGCTGGAAGTTGCCCGCACCATTGGACGCAATATGCAGAAATATGTGTTGGTGGTAACCAAAAGTACCGTTCCCGTAGGTACTGCCAGAAAAGTGCGGGCTACCATTCAAGAAGAACTTGATAAGAGAGGGATGAACATTGACTTCGATGTCGCTTCGAATCCCGAGTTTCTGAAAGAAGGTAATGCTATCAACGATTTTATGAGTCCCGACCGTGTAGTGGTGGGAGTAGAGTCCGAACGAGCCAAGAAGATAATGAGCAAGCTCTACAAACCATTCCTGCTGAACAACTTCCGTGTCATCTTTATGGACATCCCTTCTGCAGAAATGACAAAGTATGCAGCTAACTCCATGCTTGCCACCCGCATCAGCTTCATGAACGACATTGCCAATTTGTGCGAATTGGTGGGAGCGGATGTAAACATGGTGCGCAGTGGTATCGGTTCGGATACCCGTATCGGACGCAAGTTCCTCTATCCGGGGATAGGTTACGGCGGTTCATGCTTCCCTAAGGATGTAAAGGCACTGATTAAAACGGCTGAACTGAGCGGCTACAAGATGCGTGTACTCCATGCAGTAGAGGAGGTGAACGAGAAACAGAAGAGTATCTTATTCGAAAAGTTGCAGAAGCATTTCAATAATGATTTGGAGGGAAAGACCATTGCCATTTGGGGGCTGGCCTTTAAACCCGAAACAGATGACATGCGTGAAGCCCCGGCTCTGGTATTGATTGACGAGTTGCTGAAGGCCGGTTGTAAAGTACGTGCCTACGACCCGGCTGCCATGAACGAATGCCGACGCCGCATAGGAGAAAGTATTTATTATGCGACAGATATGTATGATGCTGCGCTGGATGCAGATGCACTGATGCTGGTGACCGAATGGAAAGAATTCCGCCTGCCTTCATGGGCAGTCATCAAGAAAACTATGGAGCAGCCGTTGGTATTGGACGGACGTAACATTTATGACAAGAAAGATATGGAAGAACAAGGTTTCACATATCATTGCATCGGAAAATAAAGTTGCAGAAAAAAGAAAAGAAATAAATAGGGACGTTATGACAATAAAAGGAAGTGCGATTCTCATTGTACTTGTTGTCTCATTGGCCTCATGCAGCAACAGACAAACAGGAGAGGTTTCCGTAAAGGAAGACCTCATTGCAAAACAACTGTTACAAGGCATCTGGGTGAACGATGAAACAGAAATGCCGTTGATGCGCATCGAAGGGGATACGGTATATTATGCCAACCCGCAAAGCGCTCCCGTACCTTTCAAGGTTGTTCACGATACAATCTACATATACAGCAATGAACCGGTGGCCTATAAGATAGACCGTCAAACGGAATACAGCTTCTGGTTCCACTCGCTGGCCGACGAAGTAATCAAACTGCATAAATCAGAGAATGCAGAAGATTCTTTGGTTTTCACCAGTCGAGAAGTGGAGGTCATTTCTACTACTCCGGAAGTGATAAAGAAAGACAGCATCGTAACATACAAGAATACAAGATATAGGGGATATGTATATATCAACCCCTCAAAGATGAAGGTTTTCAAGACTTCCTATTCTGAAAATGGAATCAGTGTGGACAATGTGTATTATGATAATGTAATCCACATCTGTGTATACGAAGGGAAGAAGATGCTTTATGGCCAGGACATCACTAAAAAGATGTTTGCGGATATATTCCCTGCCGAAATGCTGGACCAGGCCATTCTTGCCGATATGAATTTCATGGGTGTGGATAGTAAGGGGTACCATTATCAGGCAACCCTCGGCATACCCGAAAGTTCCGTATACAATCTGGTAAATATGATTATTGGTTTTGACAATACAATGAACATAGAAAAAGCGGAATAAATCCGCTTTTTCTATTTCTTGTCTTCACCACAGTGTTTATTTCTTCTCGCCGTTCTGTGGACCTTTGGCTCTGGGCTTTCCACCTTTATTGTTGTTACGGCCGTTCTTGTTTCCTCCTGGCTTACGTCCGTTTCCATGACCGCCCCGTCTTCCTCCGTCAAATGCTCTCGGCTTGTATTCGGGAGCTTCGCCCAGCTCTTCGGGAACCGGTATTTTATAGATGTCCCTATCCAGGAATTTTTCGATATTCTTAAAGTTACCTTGCTCCTTTTCGGAAACGAAGGTGATGGCTACGCCGTCATTATTGGCACGCGCCGTACGTCCGATACGGTGCACATAATCTTCACTGTCGTGGGGAACGTCATAGTTTATCACCAGACGGATGTCGTCGATATCAATACCTCTCGCAACAATATCTGTAGCTACCAGGATATTGATACGTCCTGCCTTGAACTCGTACATCACTTCTTCGCGCTGTGCCTGCTCTAAATCGGAGTGCATTTCACCAACGTTCAGTTTCATCTGCTTCAAGGCTTTGGTCACTTCCTTCACTTTCAACTTGGAAGAAGCAAAAATGATGACGCGTTCCGGCGTCTCCTCGGCAAAGAGGCTACGGATGATGCCCAGCTTCTGATTCTCGTAGCAGACATAGGCTGCCTGCACAATCTTTTCCGCAGGTTTGGAAACCGCCAACTTCACTTCGGCGGGATTGTTCAGAATGTTGCCAGCCAACTGTTGTATCTTGGCAGGCATGGTAGCAGAGAACATAATGGTCTGCCGCTCTTTAGGGAGAAACTTGACAATCTGCATAATGTCATCATAGAATCCCATGTCCAGCATCCGGTCTGCTTCATCCAAAATAAAATAAGAGACACGCGAAAGGTCTACATAACCAAGGCTAAGATGGGCTATCAAACGCCCCGGGGTAGCAATAACGACATCAGCACCCAGTGTCAACCCTCTTTTCTGCTGCTCGAACAGTATTCCGTCATTACCGCCATACACAGCCACGCTGGAAACCGGCATGAAATAAGAGAAACCTTCCATCTGTTGGTCTATCTGTTGCGCCAACTCGCGGGTAGGAGCCATGACAATGCAATTGATGGCATCGGCAGGGTGTCCGCCCTCTGAAAGCTTGTTCAATATAGGCAACAAATATGCGGCTGTTTTTCCCGTTCCGGTTTGTGCCACTGCTATTAAATCTCGACCTTCGAGTATGACGGGAATTGATTTTTCTTGTATGGGGGTGCACTCTTCAAAGCGCATGGCATCCAGTGCCTCCAGCACATCGCCATTTAAATGTAGTTCTGAAAACTTCATGTATCTCTTTTAAATTTGCGTACAAAGATAGGAAAAAGACTTATAAAATAGACTCTTACAGTAAAAAAATAAGCCCTTGGGACAATAATTATCTCAAGGGCTTGCAAATTTGTTTCAAGCATCTGCCTTCAACGGGGAATATCAATGTATGAATCCTTAAATCCCAGAAAGTAAAGTACGCCATCTAAGCCGATGGTGTTGATGGATTGCTTGGCATTGGCAACTACTTTGGGCTTTGCATGGAAAGCGATTCCAAGGCCGGCAATTCCCAGCATGGGCAGGTCGTTGGCACCGTCGCCCACAGCAATAGTCTGCGCAATATCCACTTTCTCCACCTGAGCTATCAAACGCAGCAACTCCGCCTTACGCTTACCGTCGACTACATCACCGAGATAGCGGCCGGTCAGTTTGCCATCCTCTATTTCCAGCTCGTTGGCATACACATAGTCTATACCGTACTTCTTCTGGAGGTACTGCCCGAAGTAGGTAAACCCTCCCGAAAGAATAGCTATCTTGTAACCGTATTTCTTCAAAACATACATCAGGCGATCCACACCTTCCGTAATGGGAAGATTCTCTGCAATCTCCTGCATCACGGACTCATCCAATCCTTTCAACAAAGCCACTCGTTCGCGAAAGCTCTCGATGAAATCTATCTCACCACGCATGGCACGTTCGGTAATGGCCTTCACCTGGTCGCCCACACCTGCACGTATGGCCAATTCATCAATCACTTCCGTTTCAATCAGCGTAGAGTCCATATCGAAGCAAATGAGGCGGCGCATCCGGCGGTACATATTGTCCAACTGGAAAGAGAAATCCATTTCCAGTTCGGTTGCCAGTTTCATTAACTGTTCTTGCATGGCAATACGGTCTTTCGGAGTGCCACGAACGGAAAATTCGATGCAGGCGCGTGTACGCGATTCGCATTCGTCCAGCGGGATACGTCCTGTAAGGCGCTTGATGGCATCGATATTCATGCCTTGCTCTGCAAGAATACGGGTAACGGCAGATATTTGACGGGCAGACAACTTACGCCCCAATAAAGTAAGAATATAGCGGTTCTTTCCCTGCATATTCACCCAATCCTCGTACTCTTTGGTAGTAATGGGGTAGAAACGGACAGTCACTCCCAGGGAGGAAGCCTTGAAAAGCAGTTCCTTCATAATGAACCCCGAGTGTTGTTCTTCCGTCTTGCACAAAATGCCCAACGAAAGAGTATTGTGAATATCTGCCTGGCCAATATCCAGAATGGTAGCATCGTATTTAGCCAGAATTTCCGTTACGGAAGCTGTCAGTCCCGGACGGTCTTCACCCGTAATACGTATCAGGATGAGTTCAGTGTTCAATGGTTGCATAAGTCATCTTTTTGATAGAATAATAGGCTACAAAAGTAAGGAAAATTCCCGCTATTTATGCTAAATAACATAAAAATATGACTTTAAAAAGTAAGAAAAATGCTTGTTTATTTGGAAGTTTGTTTAGGAATTACTTACCTTTGCACCCGATTTCAGAATTAAAAGCTTTGATTATCAGTATCTTTATCACTATTCAAGGCTTTGACAAGACGATGTTCCGGGAAGAAATCACTGTTGAAGGACAGTCCCGGATAGTATTAACCAAAACCGTGCCGCATGAAATATGCAAAATGGATTTTTGTTGTATTACTAATAAGTTCCTTGACTTCTTTTGTAGAAAAAGACAAACCTACCGAAGGTTTGAATGTGGGTGACATGGCCCCGGATTTCAAAATCCAAACCATGTCGGCAGAGCAATCCCAAACCGAACTTTCAGACTTGAAAGGAAAGTATGTATTGCTCAGTTTTTGGGCAAGTTACGACGCGCAGTCCCGGATGCAAAACGCAAGTTTGAGCAATGCGCTTCGCTCTACTGCCCGCAACAATGTGAAGATGGTTTCAGTTTCATTCGATGAGTATCAGTCAATCTTTGAAGAAACCATCCGTAAGGACCAAATAGTTACGCCCACTTGTTTCGTGGAAACTAAAGGCGAATATTCCGGCCTCTTTAAGAAATATCGCTTGGGCCGCGGATTCACTAACTATTTACTGGATGATAATGGTGTAATTATTGCCAAAAACATCTCTGCTGCAGAACTTTCCGCTTACTTGAATTAAGCTTGCTGATGCCCGGTGCATACAACAGCAACTTAAAGAACCTGTAAGACGAAAGTGAGGGTGTTCCCTAGAAACCGACGTCTCTTTCCGGCAAAAAAGGGAACAGAACAAAAGAGGAAAATGAATACAACAAAAAGCCCCTCCCGCACTTGTACAACGCAAGAGTGGGAGGGGCTTCTTATTTTAATGGGCTTCCAGAGACAAACATCCTAAACCTCTACTTTAGTACGCCAAACCTCAACTTGAGCAAGCTGAAGTAGAGGTTTAGAATGCTTATTTCGGCGCTTTCCTATATAGATAGAATGCAATGAAGGCATACATTATATTCGGTATCCACACAGCGATGACTGGAGGCATGTTGCCGTTCACGGCAAATGTAGAAGCAATGGTCTGAAACAGAATATAAGAGAAACTCAATGCCAAGCCAATACCTAAATGCAATCCCATTCCACCTTTCGTTTTCTTGGAAGACAAAGACACTCCAATCAGCGTCAGGATAAAGGAAGCAAACGACATGGCAATGCGTTTGTGGTACTCTATCTCAAATTCCTTAATGTTGGCAAAACCGCGTTGCCGCTGCCTGCTGATGTACTCGCTTAGCTGAGGGCTGGTCAACATCTCCTGCTGGTTCTTCATAATCAAGAAGTCGGCAGGCTCCATAAAAAGGGTGGTGTCTATGCGGTCACCCTTCGTGATACTCTCCTTCATGCCATCCATCTGGCGAATCATATAATCCTTGATTTTCCACTTATGCACGGCCGTCGTGTCGTAGGTAATGGAACGGGCCGTAAGGTGGGAGACCAATTGCTTGTCATTGAACTTGTCCAAAGAAAAGCGATAACCGGTCTTACTGTAGTCTTCAAAACGTTCGATATAGGCGATTACCCCCGAATCCACTTCCAGCTGGATGTTTCGTGCCGTATTCGCTTTACGGGGTTTGTAGTACTTGTCCTCAAAATTGATACGTGTCACACTGCCTTTGGGAATGACATAAGACCCGAGGCAGAACGTCACTACCGCAATGATTGCCGCAGATACCATATAAGGACGCAACATACGCTTGAAGCTCATTCCCGTAGAGAACATAGCAATAATTTCCGAGTTCTCCGCCAGTTTGGAAGTAAAGAAGATTACTGCGATAAACACGAACAGCGGACTGAACAGATTGGCAAAGTAGGGGATGAAGTTCAGATAATAATCAAAGACAATAGCATTCCACGGCGCTTCATGAGACATGAAGCGGTCCATCTTCTCGTTGAAGTCGAACACCACCGCAATAGAGATAATCAATGCGATGGCAAAGACATATGTACCCAGGAACTTCTTAATGATGTACCAGTCCAGCCGCTTCAGGAATTTACCTCTCGGCAGCTTTATATTCTTCCATATCCTCCAGTTCATTTTTCTCATAATCTTGTCGATACGCGTTTCACCATCATCGGTTTCCAGGTAGCAAAGTCGCCTGCAATGATATGCTTACGTGCCTCGCCTGCCAGCCACAGATAGAAAGCCAAGTTGTGGATAGATGCTATCTGCATGGCAAGCAGCTCTTGTGCATGGAACAGATGGCGCAAGTATGCCTTGCTGTACATGGTATCTACGTAGGAGGCACCGTCTGCTTCAATGGGAGAGAAATCCATTTCCCATTTTTTGTTGCGCATGTTCATGATGCCGTCCTTGGTAAACAACATGCCGTTGCGTCCGTTGCGGGTAGGCATCACACAGTCGAACATATCGACACCGCGTTCAATGCCCTCTAGAATGTTTACCGGGGTCCCGACTCCCATCAGATAGCGAGGCTTGTCTTTGGGAAGAATACCGTTCACCAGCTCAATCATCTCGTACATCTTGTCTACAGGCTCGCCCACAGCCAGACCGCCAATGGCATTACCGTCAGCACCTTTAGAGGCAACAAACTCTGCCGACTGCTCGCGGAGGTCGCGATAGACGCACCCCTGCACAATGGGAAATAAGGATTGCTGATAACCGTACTTCGGTTCTGTTTCGTTGAAACGCTTGATACAACGGTCTAGCCAGCGATGTGTCAATCCCAGTGATTTTTTGGCATATTCGTAGTCCGAATCCCCCGGAGGACATTCATCAAAGGCCATCATGATGTCTGCACCGATAGTCCGTTCTATATCCATCACCTTCTCCGGTGTAAAGATATGCTTGCTACCATCGATGTGTGAACGGAATTCCGCACCTTCTTCGCGCAACTTGCGGATACCGGACAACGAAAATACCTGGAAGCCGCCACTATCTGTCAGCATAGGACGGTCAAAGCCGTTGAACTTATGCAGTCCACCGGCTTTCTCTATCACTTCCAGTCCCGGACGCAGATAAAGATGATAGGTATTACCCAATATAATCTGCGCCTTTATATCCTCTTTCAGCTCAGGCAGATGCACGCCTTTCACTGTTCCCACTGTACCTACCGGCATAAAGATAGGTGTCTCAATCTGCCCGTGGTCAGTAGTAATCAGTCCGGCACGTGCATTGGTCTTGCTGTCTGTATATTGTAACTCGAATGTCATTCCTCTTTCTTTTCGGTCTTTTCTTTCTTTACGGACAAGTCGATGGCATCGGCTACTTTTTCATCAGTCAGCGCAATGGCAAACACTTCCTTAATATCTTTCACATAGTGGAAAGTCAGTCCTTTCAGATATATATCCTGTATCTCTTCTATATTCTTGCGGTTCTCGTCGCTCAAGATAATCTCCTTGATACCGGCACGCTTGGCAGCCAGTATCTTCTCCTTGATGCCTCCTACCGGAAGTACCTTACCGCGAAGTGTTATCTCTCCCGTCATGGCAAGATTGGCCTTCACCTTTTTCTGGGTGAGGGCAGAAGCGAGGGAGGTAGCCATCGTGATACCGGCAGACGGACCGTCTTTCGGAATGGCGCCTTCGGGCACATGGACATGGATGTTCCAGTTATCAAAAATCTCTTCGTCAAGATTCAGCAGGGAGGCATGCGCCTTGATGTATTCCAATGCCAGCATGGCCGACTCTTTCATTACATCACCCAAATTGCCGGTCAATGTCAAACGTCCACCCTTGCCACGGCTCAGGCTGGTTTCCACGAAAAGTATTTCACCACCTACGGCAGTCCACGCCAGACCGGTCACCACCCCTGCATACTCATTACCCTGATACTTGTCCCGGGTATATTCGGGTGCACCCAGGAATTCATACAAGTCTCCCGGTTTTATTTCGGTCTTCGCAAAATAACCGTCCGTAGCATATTGGCGTGCAGATTTACGGAGTATCTTTCCGATTTTCTTTTCCAGTTCGCGCACGCCGCTCTCACGGGTATAATTCTCTATAATGGCTTCCAGTGTGTTCTTCGGAATCTTGATATCATTCTTTTTCATACCGTTTGCCTCCAATTCCTTCGGAACCAGATGGCGGCGGGCAATCTCAATCTTTTCTTCCGTGATATAGCCGCTTACCTCAATCAGCTCCATACGGTCCAGCAACGGTCCGGGGATGGTATTCAGATTATTGGCAGTAGCGATGAACATCACTTTAGACAAATCATAGTCCACATCCAGAAAGTTATCATGGAATGTAGTATTCTGTTCCGGGTCGAGCACTTCGAGGAGGGCAGAGGAGGGGTCTCCCTGGCGGTCGGCACTCACCTTGTCTATTTCATCCAGAATAAATACCGGATTGGAGGAGCCTGCCTTTATCAGATTCTTGATAATCCGTCCCGGCATGGCACCGATATAGGTTTTACGATGACCGCGAATCTCAGCTTCATCATGCACGCCTCCCAGCGACATACGGATATACTTACGCTTCAAGGCGGCAGCAATGGAACGCCCCAAAGAGGTTTTTCCCACACCCGGAGGGCCATACAGACAGATGATGGGGGACTTCATATCGCCCTTCAGCTTTAATACAGCAAGATGTTCCAGAATGCGTTCCTTCACCTTCTCCAAACCATAATGGTCTTTGTTCAGTGTCTTTTCTGCATTGACAAGGCTCAGATTATCCGTCGTATAAATGCCCCACGGTAAACTAAGCATCGTCTGCAGATAGTTCAGCTGCACGCTATAGTCGGGAGACTGGGGATGGGTACGTTCCAACTTATCCACCTCTTTCAGGAACGTAGCCTTCACCTCATCATTCCATTTGATGGTCTCCGCCTTCTTACGCATCTCCTCTATTTCCTGCTCTTGACCGCCGCCACCCAGCTCATCCTGAATGGTTTTAATCTGCTGCTGCAGGAAATACTCACGCTGCTGCTGGTCTATATCCTCACGTGCACGCATCTGGATAGACTCTTTGATTTCGGCAAGCTGCACTTCACGATTCAGAATCTCAAGCAGGCGGTAGGTACGCGCCCGCAAAGAGTCGATACGGAGCAGTTCTATCTTTTCGTCTTTCTTGAGTGGCAGGTTCGTACAGATAAAGTCTACCAAAAACATTGGATTGGTAATGTTCTTGATGGCAAATGCCGAATCCTGCGGAAACATATCGGATGACTTGATGTAGCGTACTGTCAAGTCTTTACACGCCTCTACCAATGCATGGAATTCCTTGTCATTCTTCTCCGGAAGTTCTTCATTCAGCGTAGCTATCCGTCCCTTCAGATAAGGAGTCGTATCCGTAATCTCCTTCAGTTCCATACGTTTGGAGCCTTGCAGAATGACTGTAGTTGTCTGGTCTGGCATTTCAAGCACACGTACTATCTTGGCAACTGTACCGATGGTATGTAAATCCTCAAACAGAGGTGTCTCTGTTTCAGCCACCTTTTGGCATACAACAGCTATATAAGAATTTTTCTTTTCTGCTTCACGCACCAATTTGAGGGAAGATTTTCTTCCTACAGATACCGGCATAAACACCCCAGGGAACAATACCATATTTCGGAGAGGCAATATCGGTAAAACCTCTTCTACCTCAATGTCCATCAATTGTTCTTCATTCCCCTCAAAATCAGCAATTACAGAGAAAGCGTTTCCGCTTCTATCTTCGACATCACTCAGGTAATTTCTTTTCTTCATTTCTTTCTTTTTAGTTTATGTCATATTGGCAGGCCAATAAAGCGCCTGCAAAGTTAAGCTATTTCTTCATAAATAAACGTTCTTCACCCTTTAAAAAGACAAAAACAGTGCCAATTTTATGACAAATATGCAGGCTTTGATTATTTTTGAGCCCAATTAAAGAAGATAAACATGCCAAAATCATCTTTTAAGTTTAAACAATTTACCATATTTCATGATAAATGCGCCATGAAGGTCGGCACAGATGGTGTACTACTTGGGGCATGGGCCCCGGCAGACAAAGCAAAGCGTATACTGGACGTTGGAACCGGTACCGGATTAATAGCCTTACAGTTAGCGCAAAGGAATCCGCATGCCCGGATTACTGCAATCGAGATAGATGCGGCTGCAGCCGGACAAGCCACAGAAAATGTATCTCACTCTCCATGGGCCGATAGAGTAGAGATCATATGTCATGATTTCCGAGATTATCAGCCGGAAAACAGATTTGACCTCATCGTTTCCAATCCTCCCTATTTTATAGATGCGTTGAAATGTCCTGACGAACAAAGGTGCACAGCACGGCATGCGGGCAATTTGAATTACGATTTACTGTTTCATCGTTCGGCATCTTTGCTTGAAGAGCAAGGAGTCGTAAGCATCATTATTCCAGCGGAAGCTGAAAAAACGGTTGTGGATACAGCTTGGAACCATAAGTTGTTTCCATTGCATCGTGTGCAAGTCTTCACCAAGCCCGGAAAACCGTGCAGACGGGTATTGCTGAACTTTGGTTTTGAAGCAAAAGAGTGTAGAGAAGAGAAACTCTGTATTGAGGTGAATCACAATGAGTTTACCCCTGAATATGTAGCTTTAACGAAAGATTTCTATCTGAAAATGTAATTTTAATTGCATAAAACTTGCCTAAATGTTTGGTTGGTATCAGAATTGTTTTTACCTTTGCACTCGCTTTTCAGAAGTAAAGTATTCGGGGTGTAGCGCAGTCCGGTTAGCGCACCTGCTTTGGGAGCAGGGGGTCGTGGGTTCGAATCCCGCTACCCCGACAGAAATTAATAAGCTACTGATTTTTCAGTAGCTTATTTTTGTATATACCCTCTTTCCCACTTATCCAAATAGCAGCGTAAAGCAACTCCCTTTTCCCACAGTAGACTGCACCGTGATATTCCCTCCATGCCGGTTCATCACTTGTTTACATAAACTGAGCCCGATGCCCGAACCGGAAGGCTTGGTGGTGAAGAACGGTACAAAAATCTTATCTTGCACTTCCGGCAGAATGCCTTCACCATTGTCACTGACAGTGATTAGGCATTGCCACGAGAGGGCGGGTAGCATCTTCACTTCTATCCGGGGATGCTCTTTCCTGCTACATGCCTCTTTGGCATTTTTAATCAGATTAATCAGTACTTGTTCTATCTGTGTCCGGTCTATCTGGAGTATGCGGTCGGTCTCCGGAAGCTCTATCCGGATATACTCTTCCGAAAACAGCTTCTGCAAATCCTGCAACAGCTCGCGGACGGCAACCGGACGACGGACGGGGGCGGGAAGTCTTGTCAGCTTCCGGTAATTCTCCACAAACTCCAACAACCCCTTACTACGGCGGTGGATAGTCTGCATTCCCTGCCGCATGACGGGATAGTTCTTTTCCGACATTTCCCGCTCGCTCAAGGTTTCGGAGAGGGAGATGATGGGAGTGATTGAATTCATTATTTCGTGCGTCAGCACACGTATCAGCTTTTGCCACGCTTCCATCTCATTGCGTTCCAGCACGCGGGTACGGAAATTCCTCATCGCTTCGGAAAGCTCGTCCACCATATCCTCCATAGACCGGTTCTTGTAGGGAGAACGGAACGACAGCATCATGTCGTCATAGCGCAGGCTCTCTGCCAGATGGCGCATCATGCGCACCTGCATCATCTGCAGGCGGTACAGATGAACGGCAATCACCAGCAATATCAAAAAAGCCATCAGTGCACTGAACCACAGTCCGGCATCCACCAGCAGATAAACGCCGACCGAAAGGAAGGCTATGCCGATGATGTGCAGTGCCACAATCAATGAATATCGTTTCATAAGCCCAGTTTTTCAAGTTTCCGGTACAAGGCGAAGCGAGTAATGCCCAAGTATTCGGCGGCACGGGTCACATTTCCTTCACTGAGCCGCATGGCACGTTCCACAGCCTGCCGTTCCAATTGCTCCAAGTTGAGGACTTCTTCTTCCTTCTTCTGACGGGAAACAGAAGCTTGGAACATAAAGTTCTCCGGACGAAGCAGAGAACCGTCTCCCAATATGACAGCACGTTCCACTGTATGCTGCAACTCACGTACATTACCCGGCCAGGCATATTTCAACAACTTGTTTTTCGCCTCCCGGGTCAGCCCGCGCATCTCTTTCTGATATTTGCGGGCATACCGTTGCAGGAAATACTCTGCCAGCAGGAGGATGTCGTTTCCGCGTTCCCGCAGAGGTGGAATATGCAACTCGATGGTGTTGATGCGATACAGCAGGTCTTGGCGGAAGTCTCCTTCGTCCACCAGCCGACGGATGTCTGCATTGGTGGCGCAGATGAGCCGCACATCAATGGGCGTAGCCTGCGTACTTCCCAAACGACTGATACAACGCTTTTCGATGGCAGTCAGCAATTTGGCCTGCATGGGCAGAGAAAGGTTACCTATCTCGTCCAGAAAAAGCGTACCGCCGGTTGCCACTTCCATACGTCCGGCTTTCGCTTTCCGCGCATCGGTGAATGCGCCTTTTTCGTAACCGAACAACTCGCTTTCGAACAACTGTTCGGGGATACTGCCGAGGTCTATCGTAACAAACGGCTTTCCATAGCGGGGAGAATTACGGTACAGCAGGCGGGCAATCACATCCTTTCCGGTTCCATTCTCACCCAATATAAGTATGTTGGCATCCGTATCGCGCAACTTCTCCACTGTAGAGAAGACTTGCTGCATGACAAGAGAATCACCGACAATAACCTCTTCGGAGCCTCCCGCTGTGGCATTGCTCAGAACTTCCACCTGCTCCTTCAGCAGATTTATCTCGGTCCGCGAACGACGCAGCTTCATGCCCGAAGAAAGGGTCACCAACAACTTCTCCTTCTCCCACGGCTTGGGAATGAAATCCGTAGCCCCTGCTTTGATGGCACGCACTGCCTTGTCCGTATCCGCGTAGGCAGTCATGAAGATGACCACTGCTTGCGGGTCGATACTGAGAATCTGCTTCAAGCTGTCGAAACCTTCCTGACCGCTGATGGCATCACGGCTGAAATTCATATCCAGCAGAATAATGTCCGGACGGAAAGTGGTCATAAAATGCTCGATGCGGTCGGGGGTCACCGCCACCTTTATCTTCTCGGCGTAGGGTTCGAGAAGAAGGTTCAGCGCAAAAAGCACATCCTCGTTATCATCTACAATCAATATTTTGCCAAACTGCTCCATATCTGTTTTCTTTTCGTGCAGGCAATGCAGGCAAGGCCTGTACAATCCCACATCTCTTGTACGGGCAAAGATAAGTATAATATCCATGTGTTGTGCGTGCATTATCGCACTATTTTTGTGCGCAACTGCACACGTTTGGAAAGCTTCGAACCACAACAAACACTTATAATACAATAACTTATACTTATGGCATAGAATTTGAACTTTATAGAGTAAAGAAAACAACTATGCACCGGAATATATTTTTATTGCTTATTACATTCAGTCTGACGTCGAGTGCCGTTGCCCAAGAGCACACGTTGGAGCTGACTTTGGAAGAAACCATCGAGCAGGCCCGCCAGCAGTCGCCCGACGCCCAAAATGCCCGCCATAGCTTCCGTTCCGCTTATTGGAACTACAAATACTACTGTGCCAACTACCTGCCGACGCTCAAGCTTACTTCCAATCCCTATCTGGACCGTGCTATCAACAAAGTGACCCAAAGCGATGGCAACGTCAAGTTCATAGAGCAGAACCTGCTGAGCACTGACCTAACACTGAGCCTGACACAAAACGTGCCGTGGACCGGAGGAACCTTTTTCATTGAAACGGCTGCGCAGCGCCTCGACCTTTTCAGCAGTGACACCTATTCCTGGCAGACTTCACCCGTCAACATCGGATACAGCCAGTCCTTGTTTGGCTACAACAGCCTGAAGTGGGACCGGCGCATCGAACCTATCCGTTATCGCGAAGCCAAGAAAACCTACGTAGAAACCCTTGAGCTTGTTGCCGCCAATGCCACAGAGAAGTTCTTCAACCTGGCCAAAGCACAAAGCAACTACGAAATAGCCAACGCCAACTACGCCAATGCCGACACCTTATATATATATGCGCAAGGACGATATAACATCGGCACCATCAGCGAAAACGAAATGTTGCAGCTCGAACTCAACAAACTGACCGAAGAAACCAACTGCATGAATGCCCGCATCGAAGTGGAAAACTGCATGCAGGAACTCCGTTCCTACCTCGGCATCCAAGAAGACCTCCTTATAAAGGTGAGAATAGACAACCGCGTGCCCGACCTGCACATCGACCTGGATGCCGCGCTGATGCTTGCCAACGAAAACAGTCCGGAGATACAGAACATGCTACGCCGCAAGGTGGAAAGCGAGAGTGCCGTGTCGCGCGCCAAGGCCAATGCCGGACTGAAAGCAGACATCTACCTGCGCTTCGGCTTGACACAAACTGCCGACAAGCTGAAAGATGCCTACCGGAATCCGCTGGACCAGCAGTACGTCAGCCTGGGCATTACCCTCCCCATCCTGGACTGGGGGCGCGGAAGGGGACAGGTACGCGTAGCGCGTTCCAACCGCGACCTTGTCTACACGCAGGTAGAGCAGGACAAGACGGATTTCGACTTGAACGTGCGGAAACTCGTAAAGCAATTCAACCTGCAGGCGCAACGGGTAAACATAGCCGCCCGCACGGACCATACAGCCCAACGACGCGCCGAAGTAGCCCGAAAACTCTATCTGCTCGGCAAGTCCTCGGTACTCGACCTCAATGCATCCATCACGGAAAAAGATACGGCCCGGAGAAGCTATATAACGGCTTTGTACAACTATTGGAGTTTGTACTATACACTGAGAAGCATCACGCTATATGACTTTGAAAAAGAGAGGCCACTGGCAGAAGACTTGGAAAGGGTTACTAATGAAGAATCTATACAGTAATAAAATCGTGGAATAGTTTTAGTAAAAGCTGACCGGAGATTTACTAAAACTCCGGTGACGATTTACTAAATCTCCGGTGAAGTTTTAGTAAAACTCGGAACCCTTATTCAGAAGAACTTCTGAAGGGGGTATCTGAAAAGTAAAAAAAGAGTATATAAAATATTGCATTATGGATATAAAACTTGAAAAGAAACCCTGGTACATCCGTTACCGCTACTATCTGGCGGGAGGCGTTGCCTTCCTTGCCTTCCTGATTTATGTAGTCACCCTTTCGCTGGGTCCCAGCAAACTGCGTATCGAGCAAGACAACATACAGATAGCCGAAGTCAAAAACGGCAAATTTATGGAATATGTAGATGTGGAGGGAGTGATTCAGCCCATCCTTACCATCAAGGTCAATGCACGTGAAACCGGAAGCGTGGAACGCATCATAGGAGAGGAGGGGAGCCTGCTCCGGCAAGGAGATACCATCCTCGTCATGGAAAACCCCGACCTGCTGCGCAGCATTGAAGACCAGCGCGACGACTGGGAAAAGCAACTTATCACCTACCGCGAAAAAGAAATTGAAATGGAGCAGAAAAGCCTGAACCTGCAACAACAAGCCCTGCAGACCGATTATGACCTCAACCGCCTGCGCAAGAGTTTTGCCCTTGACAAGGAGGAGTACCGCATGGGCATCAAGAGCAAGGCGCAGCTCGAAGTTTCCGAGGACGAATACAACTATAAAGTGAAAAATGCCCATCTTCAAAGGGAAAGCCTCCGTCATGACTCTGCCGTCACCGTCATCCGCAAAGACCTCATCAGGAACGACCGCGAACGGGAACGGAAGAAGTATGAACGCGCCTGCGAACGACTCGGCAACCTGGTGGTGAAAGCTCCCGTCGCCGGCCAGCTCAGCTTTGTCAAGGTGACTCCGGGACAGCAGGTCGCTTCCGGCGAAAGCATTGCGGAAATCAAGGTGCTGGACCAATATAAAGTGCATACTTCCCTGAGCGAATACTACATCGACCGCATTATCACCGGATTGCCTGCCACCATCAATTATCAGGGAAGAAAATACCCGTTGCGCATCACGAAAGTGGTTCCCGAAGTCAAAGACCGCACGTTCGACGTAGACCTCGTCTTCACCGGTGACATGCCCGACAACGTACGTGTAGGCAAGAGCTTCCGGGTACAGATTGAGTTAGGCCAGCCGGAAGAGGCGCTCATCATCCCGCGCGGCAACTTCTACCAGAGTACCGGCGGACAATGGATTTACAAACTGAACGCCACAAGGACAAAAGCCGTGCGTGTGCCGCTTGGCATCGGTCGCCAAAACCCGCAACAATACGAGATTACGGAAGGTTTGCAGCCCGGAGATTGGGTAATTACAACGGGATATGATACCTTTGGCGAGGCGGAAGAATTGATAATGAAATAAAACTACGCACTATGAGACAAATAATCTTAGCCATCAATGCATTGCTGAAATTCAAAGCATACACCCTTATCAATGTATTGGGACTGGCGTGCAGTTTGGCTTGCGTACTCACCGTAGCCCGATATATCCACCAAGAAAATACAGTGAACCAATGCTTTCCCGAATATAAACGCATTTGCCTGATAAAAACCTCTACCAGCAGTGGTGAGAACTTCTTGGGAGGCTACCGGTCGGGATTGGAAAAGAATCCTGACGTAGAACAATTTACGGTGATTTATCAAATATCGGATATGCCCGCTCTGTTCGGTGAACAAGAAATTGCAGCGAACGCTTTTTCTGTAGACAGCACCTTCTTCAAAATCTTTCCATATAGGGTGATTGCCGGAAGCGGAAGAATAGTCCGCCCGAGGGATGTTGTCATCACCCGTTCTTTTTGGAAGAAGAAGCTGGGAGGGAAGAATGCCATAGGCGCTACTTTCAAAAACACAAAAGGGAATAAATTCACTATTATAGGAGTGGTGGACGACCCCGATACCAAGACATCATGGATGCCGGATATATTTATGTCGGATGAACTGGATGAATTCCTTTTTTTCGACCCTATATACGCCATGCTGATGGCACCGGATACAGACATTGCACTGCTGAATAAAAAGTATTCAAAAGAACACCCCCGCAGCAAATGGAGCACTTATGAGACAGTACGCTATCAGTATTTGCCTTTGAAAGATTTATATTACGATAAAGACCACGGAAAAGAAAACAAGAACTATCAATATGGCAACCAAAGCTATGTCCGGGTATTGATGGTAGTAGCCTTCCTGGTAGGTATCATAGGGCTGCTGAACTTCATCAACATCTACACTGTCATCATGTCCAAGCGGTCAAGAGAGTTTGGGGTGAAAAAAGTGTTCGGTGCAGGCAGGACAGACATTTTCCTGCAAATATATGCCGAGAACATCTTATTGACGGGACTGGCATTACTCCTTTGCTGGGCTTTAATAGAAATAACCAGGTTTTTCTTTTTCCATGAACTTTATATACCTACCACAACAGACTCCGGCTTTGACCGGAAGGTCTCTGCCATCGTACTTTTAGGATTGCCATTGCTGACTACTGTTTATCCGTTCTTGAAATACACATGTAGCAGACCCGTCAACTCCATACGCGAGCTGGTATCTTCACGCTTTTCCACACGGTCACGCATGATATTACTGTGTTTTCAATATGTCGTAACCATCTTTATAATAACCGTTTCTCTATTCTTTGTACGGCAGTTGGAGTATATGCTCTGCGCCGACCTCGGTTTCCGCTCGCACGATGTGATAACTTGCCGGATGTATGTCGATAAATTGGGCTTATATAAAACAACTAAAGAGGAGGGATTGGATGAAGGAAAAAGACAATATATAAGTAATGCTTTGGTCAATAAACGAATGAGTGAAAGCACTCTGTTTGAGCATTGGAGCAGAGGAAACGACTTGCTGTTCACCGACTTCCGTTTTGACAGTTTTGCGCTCAACAGAGCCGAAAACGGTTTCCATCCGGCATTATCTGCACATTTAACGACCCACTCCATGGCAATATACGATTTTCAACTTGTAGAGGGGCGCCTATGGAACGACTCCATAGATGAAGCGTTCACCAAAAACAGTTTCAAGGTAATTATCAACGAAACCGCTAAAAGAGTCTATGGAATAAAAGACATCACCAAAGACAAGCTGCAACCTGAAGAACCACACTACGCCTCAAGCAGCTTACCGGATTTCTACAATCCACCTTGCGAGATAGTAGGGGTCATAAAGGATTTCAATGTTCGGCACCTTTCACAATCCATCCAACCGGTTGTCATCTATTATCACGATGCAAGCATAGGCGGAATTTATACTGTTACAGCCTCGTATAAGCACGAGAATAAAGCCAAAGTCATTGATTTCCTGCGCCGCTTATACGAAGAATCTACGGGAAGAACCGACTTTGAATATACGCTGATAGAAGATGAACTCCAAAAGATGTATCGTGAAGACCGTCAAGTGGTGAACATTTATACGCTCTTTGCCGGAATAGCCATTTTCATCTCTTCATTGGGATTATTGTCAATATCCTTGTTCGATATTCGGCAACGTTACCGTGAGATAGGTTTACGCAAAGTGAACGGTGCGCAAGCAAAGGATATTTATCCCTTACTCATTAAAAAGTATCTCTCGGTCATGGGAGTCGCCACTTTGCTATCCATACCCTTGTCATGGATTGCCATTACCCTCTATTTGCAGGATTTTGCCCACAAAGCCCCTTTGACATTCGACTTGTTTGCCGTAGCAGTAGCCATAACAACTGCCATCTCCTTGTTGACTATTATTGGGCAAATCAGCAAGGCTGCCAACATCAATCCGGCAAGCATTATGAAAAACGAATAAAAGACATAAAAATTATAAATTTGACATATAATGAAAACACTGAAATACGCTTGGCGTTTCCTGATACGCTCAAAATCATACACGGTTATAAACTTGCTGGGTCTCGCCTTCAGCCTTGCCTGCTGCATCATGCTGATGCGATATATACATAGAGAACTGACGGTAGATACACATTGCATAGACCGGGAACATGTCTATGGAGTCATTCAGGACATGGATGGCAATAGAGGAATGGCAACAATAGAAAACACGAATAAAGACAGTATATACATTGACCACCGTTACATAGAGAAACGCACTTCTTTAATTCTGATGGAACAGGATTTTGTGAGCGACGAAGCATCCCGTTACACAGTGCGGACACTCGTAGCAGACAGTTGTTATTTTCAGCTTTTTCCTTACCGCATAGTGCAAGGAACTCCTATAAAATCTCCTGAATCTGCACTACTGACGGAAGTATGTGCACGTCGTATTTTTGGCCATGACAATCCTATAGGTAAAGTGTTACATTATTCAAATGGGAAAGATATTACCGTAAGTGGCATTATAGCCGAACCGACTTGCAAGACAATGATACAATTTGACATTGTGGTATCAAATACGCTTTCCTCATTTTGGGAACGTATGCCTATTGAATTTGTTCGTTTCACGCCGGGTACAAGCATCAAGAAAATGAACGAACTTGGGAAACAAGCACGTTGGGTAAATCCGAATTGGAAAAATATAGATGCACGACAATATACATTTTCGTTCATGCCTATAGCAGATATTTATTGGGAACCAGCTTATGTGCAAGATGCCGGTTGCCCTGCCATGCTCACTTATGGAAAACGTTCTCATATTTACATTTTATCTTGTGTATGCTTATTGTTATTGCTTACCGGCATTATAAACTTCATCAATCTTTATTTGATAGGCACACAACGGAGGAGAAAAGAGTACGGGCTTAAAAAAATGTTCGGTATAAAAGGAACGACACTTTTCCTGCAGATATTAACAGAAAACGGACTTTTAGTTGGTTGTGCTTTATTACTGGCTTGGTTACTGATAGAGATAACGATAATCCCTGTCAGCCGTTTGTTGGAATATCCTTTCACTTATACATCTTTCGACTTTTGGCTTTCTGCCGGGATTTGGGTAATATTACCCATATTGACCTCTATCTATCCGTTTGTAAAATACAATTATGCATCACCCGTCAGCTCAATTCGTGATGCCACCCAAAGCAAACGTACTGTACACACACGCATTCTTTTTCTTTTTATACAATACATCTTCACATTCCTGCTCATCAGTCTTTCCCTTTATTTCAACAAGCAGCTTTCGCTCTTATTACACACGCAACCAGGATTTCGCATAGAAAATGTACTGATAGCCAAGTTAGGGTATGAATCGGAATCAGCGATGCCACGCGAAAAATGGCAGGAAGCCAGAGAAGCTATGTGGCAACGCAGACATGAACTATGGGAGGCACTTGCACAGTGTCCTTTTATAGAACATTTTGAAATGGAAAAACGACATATACTTTCCGAAGGTTTTAAAGTAACCTACTATAACAATAGAGAGGAAAAAGTAGAGATGAAGTTTTGGTATGCTACCCCCAACTTTTTTAAGTTGTACGGTATCAAAATAATAGAAGGTAGTATTCCCAGTTTTGAAGGAGAAGGAAACAGAGGAGAGGTTTTGATAGCCAACCGAGCAGCTATGAAAGCTTTGCACTACGACAATCTGTCTGAAGCTTTGGTACAGGAAGAGAACGAACGCCGATTAAATCCCAATGCTCCTCTGCATCCCATTGTTGCCGTTGCTGAGGATTACTATGACCGCCACTTGAGTGCAGGACATCGTCCCATTATCTACAATGTATGTAAACAGCGCAGTGACGATATGTGCCAGATAGCCTATACCCCCGGACGACTTAAAGATGTACTTGACTATTTGCGCGACACAGAGCTGCGTATCTATGGTTGTACAGACTTCGAATATACTTTATTGGAAGATGAATGGCATAAACTATATCAAAAAGACCGGCAGATAGCGGTTATCTATTCTTGTTTCGCACTGATAGCTGTCTTGATATCCTGTTTAGGGCTATTTGGCATTTCACTTTTTGACATTCGTCAGCGTTATCGGGAAATAGGTATTCGCAAGATCAATGGAGCCGGAATGTGTGATCTCTACCAATTATTGTTCCGCAAATATATTCTTGTATTAGCCGTGGCATTTATTATAGCCGCTCCTCTGACTTACTATATCATATACCTATATACACAAGATTTCGCAGTGAAGGCATCCGTAGGTATAGGAATATATGTTATATCGTTACTGATAGTGGCTTTCATCTCACTGGGAACATTGTTTTGGCAAATACACAAAGCTGCGAAGATAAATCCGGCAGAAGTAATCAAAAGCGAATAATACAATAATGATACTATTATGATAAGACTTTATATTAAAACAGCATTCAGAAACCTATTAAAGTACAAGGCACAGAATATCATCTCTATCATCGGACTGTCGGTAGGTATACTTTGTTTTAGTATCTGCCTATATTGCAGCCGCTATATAAATTCTACCGACAAGTGCTTTACCCACTGGGAACGCATTGCAGACATAAACCTATACACTCCAGCAGAAGAACCTTATTCCGGAACTCCCGCTACGTTGTTTGAGAGTCTGCGCCAATTGCAATTCCAAGAAGTAGAAGCATTTACTTTTGTTGCCTATCCCCGCCCACGTAGCTACAATGTGGAAACTATCGACAAGGAAGAACTGCCTTACGAAGATTTATATGCTATGGAAGTAGATACAGCCTACCATAGCGTGTTCACCCCGGAAGTATTACAAGGTTCATGGGCTGTAGCATCGCAAACTCCCAATGCCGTGATACTGACACGCTCTCTGGCACACAAAATATTTGGTCTCGGAGAGAATCCGATAGGAAAGCGAATGACCTTAGCACAACGGCTTTTCTCTTCACCTGATACCACACCACGAACAGGAGGTACCATCTATACCATACAAGCGATAATAGAAGATATTCCATTGAATACCAGCCTTAGCTTTCTCCAAAAGATTGATATGTTAATCTTGAACGACAGCGAAGGACTTATACAATTCGATGGACGAGACAGTATGACCGGTGGACTTACTTTTGCTCTTCTTCGTCCGGGCAAAACATCCGCGCAACTTGAAGCTAGTTTCCGTGCAATGGACTTGAAGCACACAATATTCAATGAGAAAAATACCGTATCAGCCTCGAATTTCGGAAAACTTTTTCGGGAGAAATCCGTTGCCCCTTACTTTGCCGGAATCACATTCATTGTCGGCCTTTTGATTCTACTGACTGGTCTACTCAACTTTTTTCATTTTTTGACGGGGAGTTATCTGAACCGTTCGCACGAGTTCGGCATTCGTAAAGTGAATGGAAGTAATGGCAACAAACTATTTTGGTTACTTTTTACCCAAGCCATTATCATTTCGTTCATAGCCTTCTTATTGACTTTCTGTCTGATAGAAATATTTACCCCTTACCTTTCATTCTCTTTATTTGATTTCACATTAGTCATTGAACGGGACCTATTATTGATACAGACAATAGAATATATGGCAGGCGTTATTTTACTATGCTTATTACTCTGCTTGTTTACCGTATGGAGGATGAAGCATGCCTCCATCCAGTCAAGTATTTACAAGAACAAATCCAAACGCCACAAACAGAAGATACGAAATTGTCTTTTGGGTATCCAATTTTTCATCTGTTGGTTATTCATAGTCTTTACAGTCGCTTTATATTTGCAGGCTAACAAGACCGGTTCCACACTGTTCAACACACTGACAGAAAAAGAAAAGTCCGAAATCATCAGTATTCCTATGGATTACCGTTTTATGAAAAATGACGAAAAGCTTGCTCTCATAGAGCGCATCAGTCAACATCCGGATATAAAAGATAAAATGCTGACAGATATTAATTATCTGAAAGGTATTTCGGGAACAAGCATGCAGACAGAAAAAGATAACCGGGAAAGTAGCCTTGAAGTCAATATAATGAATGTTCCTAATAACTTTTTCGAGTTTATGAATATCCCCATTCTCTCCGGGCATGTCCTGAAGACAAATAGTGACATGGTAGCAGACCGTAAATTGGTAGAACGTATAAAGAAGGATTTACTGGGAACCACCTTGTACAATTATCAAGATAGCTACACGGTATGCGGCATTTGTTCCGATTTTGTAGCCGACACTTACAATCAGAGCCAGGGCTTCGTCTTTCTGCCTTGTGATTTCAAATATTATGTAGGTCATTGCTATTTGAAGTGTGTACCCGGAAAAGCAGAAGAAGTAGAGGCTTTCGTTAAGAAAATGCTGGAAGAGAATCTTCCACCGAGTATACAATTACACATTTCGACCTTGCAGGAAGACATTCACCAAGCGCAAGCCATCGAGAACAACATGAAAGGGATAATCTTATTCTTCTCATTTGTCAGCCTTATAATCACTTTATTAGGCGTCTATTCGGCAATCACACTGGATACGGAACGCAGACAAAAGGAAGTGGCAATCCGTAAAGTAAATGGTGCAGGATTGAAACAGATTATCATATTGTTTGCCCGTACGTATATTTATCAGCTTGTACTCTCGGCAACAATGGCATTTCCTTTATGTTATGCCATACTGCAGTTATGGAAAAACATGTATATCGTATTCTTTAATGATGGCCCGCTATTTTGGATTTCAATCTTCATAATCGTAGCTGTCATTACTACTCTGACTATTATTTTCCGTATTCTGAAAATAGCAAGGACAAATCCGGCAGAAGTCATTAAAAACGAATAAGAAAATATATTTACCTAAAGATTATGACCATACTTACAATCCTAAAAATAATTACCCGCAGTTGGTGGAGAAACAAAGTTTTCTTCTTCATTTCTATAGTCAGTCTGGCTATAGGGCTAGCATGTACAAACTTGCTGTTCACCTATTATGTACATGATTACAATATAGAGAGTGGCAATCGGGACAAGAACCGTATTTTCTGTCTGCGTCAGGATAATCCGATGCAGGACGGAAGCAAGGTGGCCTATGCTGATGCCAATATTCCCCCTATGCTGAAAGAAAAATATGCAGAAGTGGAAGACTACCTGCGTATCAATTCTCTGGTTCCACAATATTGTAAATATGGAGGGGAGATTTACCACGATATAACCTTTATATCTGCCGATACTACTTTGCAACATTTCTTCCACTATCATCCCATTGCCGGTAGTTTAAAGCAAGTATTGGAACAACCGGGCAAAGTAGCACTCAGTGAAGCTTTTGCACATAAACTGTTTGGAGATAAAAATCCATTAGGAGAATTGCTGGAAATAAAAACCATGACTGATACCCAAAGTTATGAAGTGGCAGCCATATTAAAGTCACGGTCACAATCATTGCTCCAATTCGACATGATTACCGGGAATAACAAAGACTTTTGGGGTGGAATGACGTTTCTGAAACTAATTCCAAATACCGATGCCCAACAGTTTACCGAAAAAATCAACCACGACAAAATTCCCACTTTGATTCCGGAAAAGACACAATATTACGTCGACCCTCTGTCCGACATCTACTTTACTACACCGGACTACGATACACAACAACCTCTGCCGTATATCAATCAAAGTAATGTGCAATTATTGTATATCAGCCTTGCTGCCGCCTTGTTGGTACTTATCATAGCCTGCTGCAACTATACCAACATGAGCCTGAGCCGTGTATTGCAACAGCTCAAAATGATACATGTGGAGAAACTGATGGGAAGCAGCTTGAAGGATATCCGCATCCAACTGTTTGGTGATGCATTCCTCACTGTGCTGCTGGCATTCGGATTATCTTTACTCATCATCAACGACTGTCTGTCTTTTTTCAATGGATTATTTGCATCCCATTTAAACGTACATTTCTTTTTCAGCCTACAGATGCTACCCTTGTTAGTGCTCTTTGTACTAGTTATGTCCATTGTCCCTGCTTGGTATATCAGCCATAGACTTTCACAACTCTCATTCAGCGAATACAAGACACTTTACGGAGGTAAAAAGAAACAACGTTTCATAGCTTTGCTGGTCATTCTTCAGTTTTCCATTTCTATAGGGCTGATATTCGCTACTCTCGTTGCCAATGAACAAATCAATCTCATCAAGGAACGGGCCTACTGTTACGAAAATCGGATTGAAATAGGAGATTTCAATGCCGCACCGGCTACAATACGTAAAGAAGAGCTGGAGAAACATGTACAAGGAATAGAGTCCATCGCCCTGTCACAAGGCTCCATATTGAATTCATGGATACGTGAGCTATCCATCAAACAAGCCGACGGTACGGAAAAAAGTTCCTACCTATTAATGCTGTATAGTGATGCCAATCTGGTAAAAACGATGGGGTTCAAACTCTTGTCCGGTAACGCTCCCGAACAACTGCAAAAACAATATGCCTATCCTGCACTGGTCAACGAAAGCTATGTCAGAATGCTGATTCCAGCAGGAATAAATGCCATTGGAAAACCTTTGAAAGAATTTGACCAGTCTGCCGATTCTTTATACATCATCGGCGGTGTATTAGAGGACTTCCCGTTCAGTTCATTGGAAAATGAAATTACCCCGGTCATACTTTACCTTCCACCTACAGAGAGAATGTCGGGTGCCAACTATCTGCAGATTAAGCTGATTGAAAGCAATAAACAAGAAACACTACATCAAATAGCCCAAATATGGGAAAAGATGAATGAAGGGGAGATATTTCAATACACAGACATGCACCAAGACTTTATGAAACGCAATGGTAAAGTCTTGTCTCTCTCCAAACTCCTTATCGCCTATTCTCTGATTGGCTTGATATTGACCTGCTTCGGCTTATTCGGCATTTCATGGTATGCCACTCGCCAGCGTATCCGCGAAATCAGCATTCGCAAGATTCATGGAGCAACATCCCGACAAATCGTGCTGCTGCTGAATAAACCATTCTGCCTGCAAATTCTGCTTGCATATATTCTAGCTGTCCCCATTGTCTATTGGCTCATGCACCATTGGCATGAACAGTTTGCCTATAAAGCCCCCTTCACCGTTATGGACTTTCTATTGCCACTATGTATTGTCTGGATAATATCTGCCGTCACAGTGTGTCTGCAAAGTTATTTGCTGAACAAAACAAATCCGATTGACTGCATCAAATCCGAGTAAGAAATGAAATATTTATAAACCATAAAAACCAAAGCATTATGATTAAGACAGTAAATTTACAGAAGATTTTCAAGACCGAGGAAGTACAGACTCTGGCTTTGAACGACGTAAACATTGAAGTGAAAGAAGGGGAGTTTGTTGCTATCATGGGACCTTCAGGCTGCGGAAAATCCACTTTACTGAATATCCTCGGTCTGTTGGACAATCCTACATCCGGAGAATATTACTTGAATGGGACGGAAGTATCCAAATATACAGAAGCCCAACGTACCAACTTGCGTAAAGGAGTCATCGGCTTTGTATTCCAAAGTTTCAACCTGATTGATGAGCTGAATGTATACGAAAACATCGAACTGCCGTTACTCTACATGGGCATTCCTGCCACCGAACGCAAGCGCCGGGTGGAAACCGCTATGGAGCGTATGGCAATCATGCACCGCAGCAAGCACTTCCCGCAACAATTGTCCGGCGGACAACAGCAACGCGTGGCAATCGCCCGTGCAGTCGTATCAAACCCTAAACTGATACTTGCCGATGAGCCTACCGGTAACCTCGATTCAAAGAACGGAAAAGAGGTAATGGAACTACTGAATGAACTGAATAAGGAAGGTACTACGATTGTCATGGTGACACACTCACAACATGATGCCGGATTTGCCGGACGTATCATCAATCTGTTTGACGGGCAGGTGGTGACGGAAGCTAACTTATAATTCCCGCTTCTCCCGATTTATATGCAGGTTGCAATGTTTTTTCCATTGTAATCTGCATGTTTTTTGGAAATAGCTTTCCTTTTTTTTGTTTCTGTCGTCCGAAATGCCTAATATTGCTACCAATAAACTTTTTACTTCCACATTTTAAATAACAGAAAATGAAAACATACACACCGTCCCCTTTGAACACAGAAAATATCACTTTACCGGATAATTTGACGGAACTCACAGAAGCCATGGCACGCAATGTACATGAAGTATGGGCTTTGGGAAGAGTGAAAGAAGGATGGAAATACGGAGAGACACGCAATGATGAATTAAAGACACATCCCGGACTTGTACCATACGAAGAGTTACCGGACTCAGAACGAGAATACGACCGGCAAACAGCCATACAGACACTGAAACTGATTATGAAACTGGGATTCGACATACAGAAGAAATAATAATCCAATATCTATTATAGTACTATGAGGACGAGTGAGAACAAGTATTATCCTATCCGGCACTGGTGGAAATTCGTGATTCCTGCCTTTATCATTCTCTTTCTGGTTGCAGCATTGATTGTGACATGCACTACATTCCAAAACCTTATTCAATTCTTTCCATCGCGTGGAATGACCTACCTGATGACACTCCATGCCATCATTTCCCTTAGCGTATGCATCTGTTTTTTTCTATGTATCAAGAGATTAATAGATGTATTCTCATTGAATCTGGAACAAGAAAGAAACATTCTTGCATCCTTGTACCAGGAAAAAGAAAAACGGGAGATTATCAATAACGATGAGAAAGAAATCAATAAACTGAAAGAGAATATCAGAAAAGAATTGAAACAAGAAACTGAAAAAAAGGAAACTGTCTAATGACAAAACAAATATGAATCTTTTAACAAGACTTTTTGCCCTTCATTTTGACCGCTCTTTTTCCGGAAAAGGATGGAGGCAGCTTGCTTGGCTTTTCGGAGTCATAGTAACTGTTTTCTTATTGATATATCTGGTAAGTTTTGCATTTATCTTTCCTGAGCCGTCTCTTGAAGAATGGACCGGTATTGATAAAGACGTACCTATGGGGCGTTTGCTTCAGTTGATTTGTCTGTTCATCGATCCGGGGAATATTGTGGAAGTACCACCTTATCTGCGTTGGTTCTCTCTATTGGTCGTAGTGCTGGGATTAATTTTGTTCTGCGGATTATTGATATCCGTAATCTCCAATATGCTGGAACGCAGAGTTGAGCGATATCGTGAAGGCGATATCGTTTACCCTTTGCAAAACCACATCGTCATTATCGGTTTTGACAACATGGTCCCCACTCTTATCCAGCAAATTTGCGATGACACACATTATGGGAATTGCCATATTCTGATTCAGAGTACCCAACCGGCACAAGAAATCCGTAGCAAAATCCATACGGAACTGGATGCCAAAAACGAAAAAAGAATTGTGGTGCTGCGTACCCGGCGCGACTCTATCGAGGAGTTGGAAAAACTCTATACTACCAAAGCGCGCGAAGTATTCCTTATCGGAGAGAGAGACGAACATGACCATGACTCACTGAACATAGACTGCCTGAAAAAGATAGTTGACATTCATAAACGATGCAATAAATGTTCCCTCATACCATTCACCGTTCTTTTCGAATATCAGACTACTTTTGCCGCTTTCCAACTGACCGATTTGTCTGCCGAATGGAGAAAATATATAGAATTCCATCCCTTTAACTTCTACGAGGGCTGGGCCAAAAAGATATTGGTAAGCCGGCAATACGGAAAAGGGGAGAACTGCATTGAATATCCTCCTCTCGACCGTGAGGCAATAACCTACGAAAGCGAAAAACATGTTCATCTTGTTATCATCGGTATGAGCCGTATGGGAGTGGCAATAGGAGTGGAAGCTGCCCATCTGTTGCATTTTCCAAACTTCTGCCGGGACAAGAACATAAAAAGTGTCATTACCTTCATTGATGAAAATGCCGACCGGGAAATGAATTTCTTTTGTGGACGATACCGCCATTATTTCGAGATATCGTCTACCCATTATTACGACATGAGCAAGGACGAAAGGCACGAGAGATTTGTCCTTCCCACCCGTTTTAAAGGAAAAGATGCAGACTTTCTGGATGTGGAATTCAAATTTATCAAAGGCCGTGCGGAAACTCCTGCCATCCAGAACCTAATTAAAGAATGGGTACATGACTCAGGCCAGGTATTGACGATTGCCGTCTGTCTCAATTATCCTCCTCAAAGCATGGCAATGGGATTATATCTGCCGGACGATGTATATGATGAAAACATCCCAGTTTTTGTCCGTCAGGAAACCTCCAGTGCACTGCTCAATATGCTTAACAGTAAAAAGAAAGATGAAGCGATTCATAAATATTCCCATGTTTTTCCTTTTGGAATGCTGGACAACTGTTACGACTTGGACAAAAAAAGCCGGAGGGAGGGACAAATCATCAATTATATATACGATTTCAAGAATAAATATGGAAATGTGCCTCAATCATGCCCACCTGACAATGAGCTGAAAGACTCATGGAACAAACTGTCCGTATCCCTTCAGTGGTCCAATTTGTACAGTGCATATTCCATTAGTCCCAAGCTACGCTCCATAGGCATTACGGATGGTTACGTGAAACTGGACAACGACCAGATAACATTGCTTGCCGAAGTCGAACATAACCGTTGGAACATGGAGAAGCTGCTGCTTGGCTTCCGTAAACCCACCGCCGAAGAAGAAGAGTTAATCTATGGCAGCAAGGAAATGGGAGACATCTTCAAAAAGAAACGCTTTGTGCATCCCGATATACGTCCGTATGATGAATTGAAGGAAAGCTCAAAAGCGTATGACAGATGTATCACAGCCGGTATTCCGCTAGTCGTAAACAACAACACATAGGAAGTAACCAACACTATATTATGAAAACATACCATGTATTTATAGCCTCTTCGCTGAGTTTTCAGAAAGAAAGGGATTTAATGGAAAAAGTCCTGACGGAAAGAAACAACAGCGAACTCAATATTGTAGTGCACCGGCACGAAAAAAATGGAGACAACGATTTAGCTAAAGGCGATACGCAGGAAATCATAAATTCAGAGATAAGGCAATGTGACGTCATCATCTTCTTCGCCGGAAACTGGATACGCTCCAAGACCATCGGAGAGTTTAATGTTGCCATCGAAAATGCATCCAACAAACATATCTATTTCTATCAGAATCCGACATTGGAATACACCCAAGAAGACTGGACAAACACTACTTTATGGAAAGACTTCTATGCGGAATACATGCAAAAGCACCTGGACGACGATACCGTTATCGAGCGGTATGAGAAGCAGTGCAATACGCTGGAGCAGCTAAGGGACGCGTTGGTCAAGGATCGTGAAAGTTTTCTCAATAATCCCTTTTGCGCAATCTCTTGTCATAAGATGGAGTATGATAAAATTATTCCCAACAGCCAAGCCAACCGTCGCAGAGGCAACCTGGACTACTATTTTATCCGTCCGGAAGTAGACAACAAACTTAAAGAGGAGTTTGACAGCACAAACAAGACAATCATCGTCACCGGTCAATCCACTTCGGGAAAGACTATTGCCGTTTGCCGAATGCTGAAAAAGCTCCCTCAGGAATATTATGTGGTCATTTTGAATGCCGATACGACCAAAGAACAGTTAGAACGGCTTTCTGTATCCCAATTCCAGCATGGCAAAAAGATTCTTCTACTGGACGATTTGCAGCTGTTGTTTTGGAAAGAAGAGAATGAAAAGCCGATACCCATTGACAGAGAATTACTTCGCAAGTTATCGGAAATCCTTCACATCGGCAATCCGGACTTCAAGGTTATTGCCACTACAAGCTATAGCTTCAAGGAAGTGAAATCCATGCTTACTTTCAATGAAATGGTTCCTCCGACCATAGTCGAAGTGGGCATCAAACCTTTATCCTTCAAAAAAATAAATGAATATGCCCGCGAGCTTAGGACATACGGCTATCTTAAACTCCGACCCGAAGCCGGCATGACTATCGGTTCCTTGTTTTTCGACATAGACAGAATCAAGACCAGATATAACAACCAGTTCCAGAACAGCAATTTAAGCAACCTGCAGAAATCCATGCTTCGACAACTCTGCCACGCCATAAAATGTTTGTGGATGTGGAAAAAGAGAAGCCGCAATAAAATAGACCTATTGCTCGATTTCCTCAAATTCACCTATGAGAACAGTTACGAAAAGGCCGACAGAAGCACCATCTGTGAATTGGCAGGCAAAGTAGATGATTTGATTTATTATCAGGACATTGAAAAGGACACATTTGAAGTTGAAGACATCATAGTAACCCAGGTTTTCCAGTACTATAGCAGTGAACCGTCCGATGACCTACTGGCAACTGAAAAGAAAGCCATAAAGGGCATATTCCGCTATATCTACTACAAAGACAGACCGAACTTTTTCAAAAATACAACCAAGATCCTGCATCGGGTGAAAAACTGTTCGGTAAATGCCCCCGAACTCCAACAGTATATCATCAATGATGTTGTAAGCCGCATTTATAAAAACGAACAAACGCTATATACAAGTAAGGAACTGGGAACAAACCCGGAAGGCGTTTCCATTGATTGGGTGGACGCCTATATTGGCAATATAGCCAATTTTGCTCCTACCAATGCAGAGGCCATCCATATTTGGAAATTAACAAAAAAATATAATAGGAGAGAGCTGAATGTGCTGCGGTGGCTTTTGCCCAGACTGCAGACACAACAAGATAAGGACATTGTACACAAGGATTTGCTCAATGAACAAGGGCAAATGCAAGACAAGTATATAGAAAACTCGTATATTGAATTTCAGACAGAATTGGTACGGTTCCTCGACATGGACGAAGCCAAAGAAATATACCTCAACGCTTCCTTTATATACGAAGCTTCCCCAAGTGCCGATGATGACGACATAGATGATTTCTTCTCCGATTCTGCAGAGAGCGCCCATGGGCAGGAAAGCAACAATGAGACTTATCTGACAGAACTGAAAGAGAAAAGAATACGTAATTTCGCCAGGCAGCTTATGCATAAAGCACAGACTCTGGCTGACATACACGACATCAAGAACTTCTTGCAGAAGAATGATAAAGGGGTAGTTCCCCACGACGATGCAGTCTTTTTCTTCAACTTTATTGCTCCCTACACCTGGCTGGAAGTTTTCAAAAGATTCAGCCAGCCGGAAAAGCTGGTTGCATTCTTCAACGAACTGACAGAACTGTCTGTCGACAAAAAAGAGGATACCAGTATGTTCCTGAACAAGACCGAAGTGTTGAATGGAGCACTCGAAAACATACCGTCCTCTTATGCCTATGATTTATGGAACCGTATGGGGAATAACTGTGATGGCTACTCATTGAACTTTATGCTCCAAAAGGCTAAAAATTTTGAGCAAGCCAAAGGAATCTTCAACACTTTTATGGAAAGGTTGGAGCAGCAAGAAGAAGAAAACAAGACCAAACTGAAAGTGGGTGAAATCTACCTGAACGACTTATTGGATACGACCTCCACTTATAGCGGGATTAAGGAATGCGAGGAACTGTTCCATAAATACCATTTACTGGAAGCAGACCAGTCTTTACTGGATTACCCGAGCCAGCACACACAAGGTATCCTATACCAACGCATGACCCTAAAGGAAATCAAGGCACATATGAAGAGACATCGTCCCCAAAACGGCGATGAATCTCGAAATATAAGAACAATCGTACAATTCATTCTGAAAATATCAAATTATGAAGAGGCGTATCAGGCACTGTTCGGAGAAACTCCCGATTGTATTACTCCGGAAGAACAACAGATTTTGAATCATTCGCCCTACGTTGTCTCCGAAATGTTCAATAAGGTAAAGACTCCGGAAGAAGGAGGAGTCGCAAGGGATTTCTTCGAGAACCGGCTGGACAAGTCACTGCTCAATCATCCTGATGCCAATATCTTGAATATCATTATCAATAACCGGTTCATATATCCCTATTATGAACAAAAAGTGGACATGATAAAGCGGATGTCCGAAAAATACACCGTACAACAGAACAGTTATACACATAAACATTTACTCTATCACCTGACCAACCACACCCAAGGTTCACTTCCTCCGGAAGAAATACAACTGATTATAAATGAGGAAATAATGAAAAGCCTGGATGCGCCAAAGGATATATTGAAGCAAATGCTTATCCAGCGATACTATGCCGGAAGAGCACAAGACAACGTTCCGCAGCCTTTTCCCATTTATACATCGGAAGGGTGGAAAATTAAAGAAAGCACTATTCTGGAATATGTGTATTGTCTGCTGGACGTGGGCGTATATGATGGAGGAATTATCTTCTGTTGCATGAAGGCATTGCTCCGTCAGAATGATAAGGAAAACGCCCAACGGCTGCAAGAGCAAGCAATCAGTAAAAAGGTTTTTATCAATTACGATTCATATTGTATGTTGAAAAAGGTAGGAGCTGTCATTCCCAAACCCTACCTATTTGTCGAACATTATCCGATTATGAAGGACATATGCTATCAAATGCGGGAACGCGGCATGACCTTCGAAGAAGCCGAAAGCCGTATAAAAGAGATGGAAGATGATTTACATATTTCCATTGCACGCACACAAATCTACTGGAACAATGTCATCAGCCGCATGGCCAACAACAGAACAAACAAAAAACTGGTGCTTCAGAATACTCTGAAATTCATCGATGAACACCATGTGCCGATGAGTCCGGAAATATATTACTCCCTTTTACACACAATCACTTCCATTGAAGACTATACAAAAGTCAAAGGTTTATATAAAGGCGAATTGAATATAGGACATATCTTCGTACTTCTAAAGAAGATTCCAGAATTTGCCAAATATAGAATTGCCGAATGGGCATTTGTCGCCTGCTTGCGTCAGGAGTTTGATGAATGGTATGACATTCTATGTTCCATCAGTGAGAAAGAACAGGAGAAAAGAATTAAAATCATGTTACAGTCCGAGCGCTACAAGCAACTGCAAGTCATCACCCCCAAAGGGTATCTTAACCAGACTTTCTTGTTCTGGTGGACTATCCGCTACGCCGTCTCAGAGACTGAAGAGCAACGGAAGGCAGAATTGGATACCCTTGTCACAATGATACCCAAACCCTTTGTACCTCAGTATCCGAAAATGATAGAGAAGTTCTTTATACCTTATCCGCAAGACTTGCTTGAAATCATTCGAGAATATATAGGCCGGATTATTTCATCCGAGCCGCAATAGCCAGCAATACCCCGAGCACCACACCCAATATCGCTGCAAACAGCACCCGCATTTCTCCCGGCAGGAGGAATGTGATGGTGTGTGCCGGATACCAGAAGAAAGGAATTGTTTTCTTGAAGACAAAATTCCATTGTGCATCCCAATTCAGATGCGTAATGATGCGGGTCATCGGGATAGGAGTGAGGAGGCTGCGAGGCGAACCGCCACAATCCAGGATATGCGTATCCGTAATCTTATGGAATGTCATGAATACCGGAGCGAAAATGGTATTCATAGCAACTGAAATGGTGAGGGCTATCCATAATTTGTCCAGGCAGAATTCTCCGTTTATAATGGCGACGGCATTTGCCATTCCCATATATTCCATAAATTGCGGCACACCTTTGGAGAAGATTATCATGGCCGCATTGATACCCATTCCCAGCAGTCCCCACACTACGGCACGCGGCAGTACGCCAAATCCTTTTCGGTTATAGACTCCGGCACTGATACGAAGTCCCAGCATCTCACCCAGTGTAGCAAGAATTCCAAATTTAATGAAACTCATCACCATGCCATGTGCAGCGTTGAAAGACTTATACCAATCGTAGATGGATTCACTCACAAAGAATGGCAGGAATATTATCACCAGAACAAAAACAAAGAGGAAGTCTTGTTTTTTCATACAAAAGTCATGTTTTTCATAAATAATGTGGCAAACATACTAAAATTATTCTAATTTAAAAGCAAATAAGTAAATAAAAGAAGTTTTACCAAACAGAATAAAGTGTTTCCCTTAACCGAACAGTGTGTTTCAAATAGAAAAACACTTTGTTTTCTATAGCTAAAACAAAGTGTTCAGCACTGTGAACTAACGAACTATCCCATTAGCTCCCTCAGAAGCCCATATCATAGTCTCGGCACAAAAAAAGTGGGATTCAGAGAAACCTCTGATCCCACTTCATCATAGTAAGCAACGGATAGTTATTTCTTATCCTTCATATATTCATCCGCTTTCTCCTTGGCACGTGCCACGCGCTTGGCTGTATCCGGATGAGAAGAGAACATCTTCTGGAACTTGGATTCCTTCGGTGCTTCCGCTGAAAGTTCAAGCAATTTGTTCAAAGCATTGTACATGGCATACGGATCGAGATTATTCTTGATGCAGAATTCAAAGCCGTAATCATCCGCTTCCGTCTCCTGCTTCTGGGAGTATTGAGCACCTGCCAATGCCTCGGCCATGGCACCCAGTTCAGAATCACTCAATTTGGATACCGTAGAACTTGCCGCACCGGCAGCATTCTTCACAGCCGAACGAAGGTAAGCATTCTTCATCGCATCTTTGGAATCCGTATGGATGACGTGACCTATCTCGTGGCCGACAACTGCCATCACTTCATCATCCGTCATGATGTCCATCAGTCCGGCACAGATGCGTACACTACCATCACCGCACGCAAAGGCATTCACATCTATTACTTCATAAACACCGAAGTTCACCTTCAAGCCGTCCACTTCCTTGATATTTCCGGTCAGCTTCTCCAGACGCTTGCCGTAATCCGTATCGGGCTTTGTCAGCGGATTGTGCGTATCCATCCATTCCATATATTCCTTGCTCATCGCTGCAATGTCAGCATCGGACAATGAAATGGCCTTGACGGCATCTGTACCGGCTTGGACAACTTTGGTCACATTGATTTTCTTTCCACCGATTTTGAACTGCGCATAGGCAGTGGTGGTACAACTCATTCCGCATACTACAGCAGTAATGATGAAGAAGTTCTTTTTCATGTACTTTACGATTTAATTTTAATCCTACTTCGCTTTGTCTATAAAAAAAACCGCCTAATCATTATTAAACGGTTTTCCGAATATCTGTTTAAATCAAGTTTACTTGATGATACCCAATTCCTTGAAACATTTAGTCAATTTTTCTACAGCATAATCCACTTGTTCGACCGTATGGGTAGCCATCAACGCTACACGCACCAGTGTATCTTGTGGAGCACATGCAGGTGGAATAACGGGGTTGATGAAGATACCTTCGTCAAAAGCCAGCTTCGTTACTATAAATGTCTTCTCTGTATCACGCACATAGAGAGGAATGATAGGAGATTCTGTCTCACCGATTTCGAAGCCTGCATCGCGGAACTTCTTCAAGGCATAGTTAGTGATGTCCCACAGACGTTGGATGCGTTCAGGTTCGGACTTGATGATGTGAAGCGCCTCGCGGGCTGCAGCCGTAGCAGCAGGTGTGCTACTTGCCTGGAATATATAGGAACGGGCATTGTGGCGCAGCCAATTGATTACCGCCTTGTCTCCAGCAACAAAACCACCGATGGAAGCCAATGACTTGCTGAATGTACCCATAATCAGGTCTACATCTTCGGTAACACCGAAATGGTCGCACACACCACGGCCTTGTTTTCCGAATACACCCAAGCCGTGAGCTTCGTCCACGTAAATGCTGGCATTGTATTTCTTCTTCAGGCGGACAATTTCGGGCAGATTGGCCAAGTCACCTTCCATGGAAAATACTCCATCCACAACAATCAGCTTTACAGCATCCGGTTCGCATTTCTGGAGTTCTTTTTCCAAAGCCTCCATATCGTTATGCTTGTACTTCAACTGAGTGGCAAATGCAAGACGGCGGCCATCTACAATGGAAGCGTGATCACGGTCATCACAAATAATATAATCCCCACGGCCTACAACGGCAGGAATAATACCTTCGTTTACAGTAAATCCGGTAGAAAAACAGAGTGCTTCATCTTTTCCTACGAATTCAGCCAATTCCTTCTCCAGTTCAACATGTATATCGAGTGTTCCGTTCAGAAAGCGGGAACCTGCACAACCGGTGCCATATTTTTCTGTGGCAGCTATCGAGGCATCAATGATACGCTTGTCATATGTCAGTCCCATATATGCATTAGAGCCGAACATCAGAACCTTTTTACCATCCATCATTACCTCTGTATCCTGATGGCTGTTAATTGTGCGGAAATAAGGATATACGCCTTTTGCCATAAACTGCTGCGGCAGGTCGTATTTCGCAAATTTGTCTTGTAGTAAACCCATGAAATATCTTTTATATAATGAATATTTAATTCTATTAAATACAAGTCTTAAAAAACAGGGGGCAAAGATAGCAAAATATGTCGGTATATGTTCTATTTACATTAAAAAAACTACTTATACTTATTTTAAAAAGAATTATGTGGTTAATTTTTCAGATATTTATATTACTTTTGCCAGTTGGAAAACCTGCATAGCAACAACCCTTGCATGAACGAAAACAAGAAGAAAATAGCATTCATCATAAACCCCATATCCGGCACTCAGAGTAAGGAGCAGATACTGAAGTGGCTCGATGAAAAACTGGATAAGGAAAGGTATGCACAAGAAGTGATTTATACCGAACGGGCAGGCCATGCCGTAGAGATAGCGGCACAGAAGGCACAAGAAGATGCACATGCCGTCATCGCCATAGGAGGAGACGGCACCATCAATGAGATAGCCCGCTCACTGGTACATACAAAAACCGCTTTGGGCATCATTCCCTGCGGTTCCGGCAACGGACTTGCCCGCCATCTGCAGATTCCGATGGAGCCGAAAAAGGCCATCGACATCATCAATGACGGACTGATAGACATCATTGACTACGGAAAAATCAACGATGTGCCTTTCTTCTGCACCTGCGGCGTGGGATTCGACGCATTTGTAAGCCTGCAATTCTCCAAGGCGGGAAGGAGAGGACCACTCACTTATCTGGAAAAGACTCTGCTCGAAAGCCTGAAGTACCGTCCGGAAACCTATGAACTGGAAATGGACGGCAGCACCCTGCGATACAAGGCGTTCCTGATAGCCTGCGGAAACGCATCGCAATATGGAAACAATGCGTATATTGCCCCACAAGCCACCTTGAACGACGGACTGCTGGACGTCACCATACTCGAGCCGTTCACTGTGCTCGATGTACCGTCGCTCTCTTTCCAGCTCTTCAACAAGACCATTGACCAGAACAGCCGGATTAAGACGTTCCGTTGCCAGACACTCCGTATTCACCGTTCTAAACCGGGGGTAGTCCACTTTGACGGCGACCCGATGATGATGGGAGAGAATGTAGATGTAAAGATTATGAAGAAAGGACTGCAGGTCATTGTTCCCCGGGATGCGGAAAAAGACACTTCGAATGTCTTGCAGCGAGCACAAGACTATATCAACGGACTGAAACAAATTAATGATGCTTTTGTGGAAGACATCGCCCATAAAAACAAGATGATACTGGATAAAGGCAAAAGGCAATTCAAGAAACTGACAAAAATGTAATGTTGTAAAAAAGGTACTAAAGGAGTTTCTGAAAATAACTTTCCCCTTTTGATGCGCCATATAATATGTTTTATGTATTTTTGCATGTTCAAAATAGTAAATAAGTAAATCGTCAAACAGTAAATAAAAAGATGTATAGATCACACACCTGCGGAGAACTCCGTATCTCCGATGTTAACAAGCAAGTGACGCTGGCAGGTTGGGTACAGCGCAGCCGTAAGATGGGAGGCATGACTTTCATTGACCTCCGCGACCGTTACGGAATTACCCAATTAGTGTTCAACGAAGAGGTGAATGCCGAACTTTGCGAGCGTGCCAACCGCTTGGGCCGTGAATTCGTAATCCAGGTTAAGGGTACCGTCAACGAACGTTTCAGCAAAAACCAGCATATCCCGACGGGAGACATTGAAATCATCGTATCGGAACTGGATGTTCTGAACTCATCGCTGACCCCTCCCTTCACCATCGAGGAAAATACGGACGGTGGCGACGATATCCGCATGAAGTACCGTTATCTAGACCTGCGCCGTGCCAATGTACGCAGCAATCTGGAGCTTCGCCATAAAATGACAATTGAAGTACGCAAATACCTGGACAGCCAGGGATTCATCGAAGTGGAAACTCCGATTCTGGTAGGCTCCACACCCGAAGGTGCACGCGATTTCGTCGTTCCTTCACGCATGAACCCGGGACAATTCTATGCCTTGCCTCAAAGCCCGCAGACACTGAAACAGTTGTTGATGGTTTCCGGTTTCGACCGTTACTTCCAGATAGCCAAATGCTTCCGTGACGAAGACCTGCGTGCTGACCGCCAGCCGGAATTCACACAGATTGACTGCGAAATGTCTTTTGTGGAGCAGGATGACGTCATCAACCTCTTCGAAGGCATGGCCAAATATCTGTTCAAGGAAATCCGTGGCGTAGAGATGAACGAGCCGTTCATGCGCATGCCATGGGCAGATGCCATGAAGTATTACGGCAGCGACAAGCCCGACCTCCGTTTCGGCATGAAGTTCGTGGAACTGATGGACATCATGAAGGGACACGGATTCCCGGTATTCGACAATGCCGCCTACATCGGCGGTATCTGCGCAGAAGGCGCCGCACACTATACACGCAAACAGCTGGATGCACTGACCGAATTCGTGAAAAGACCGCAAATCGGTGCCAAAGGTATGGTATACGCGCGCGTAGAGGCAGACGGCAACGTAAAATCAAGTGTCGACAAGTTCTATGCGCAGGAAGTATTGCAGGAAATGAAGGCTGCTTTCAACGCCAAGCCGGGTGACCTGATTCTGATTCTGAGCGGTGACGACGCCATGAAGACCCGCAAGCAACTGAACGAGTTGCGCCTTGAAATGGGTAACCAACTGGGATTGCGCGACAAGAACAAGTTCGTCTGCCTTTGGGTGGTTGACTTCCCGATGTTTGAGTGGAGCGATGAAGAAGGCCGCCTGATGGCTATGCACCACCCGTTCACCCATCCGAAAGACGAAGATATTCCTTTGCTGGATACAGACCCGGCAGCTGTCCGTGCAGATGCATACGACATGGTGTGCAACGGTATTGAAGTGGGTGGAGGTTCCATCCGTATCCACGATGCACAGTTGCAGGCCAAAATGTTCGAGATTCTCGGATTCACTCCCGAGAAGGCTCAGGAGCAGTTCGGCTTCCTGATGAATGCCTTCAAATACGGTGCACCTCCTCACGGTGGTCTGGCATACGGTCTGGACCGTTGGGTCAGCATCTTCGCAGGTCTCGACAGTATCCGCGACTGCATTGCATTCCCCAAAAACAACAGTGGACGCGATGTAATGCTGGATGCACCTTCGGCTATTGACCAGAAGCAGCTGGATGAACTGAATCTGATTGTTGAAGTGAAAGAGTAAAAGCAGATACAGAGTAGGAGAGTGAAAGAGTCTGCACGCATTTTTCGTTTTGCGGTAATCGGCACGCTGAATGCCTTGATTATGGCTGTTACCGTTTGGGTAATGATGGACGAACTGGACATCAACTATATGCTCTCCAATGTAACCGCATATATACTTGCACAGATACACAACTTCATCTGGTGCAAGTATTGGATATTCCCTACAGAAAAAAAGAGCAACACTTGGCGACAAGTGCTGCTCTTTTCTATAGCTTTCGGAATGGCTTACGGAGCGCAATTCCTTTTCCTCATAGGGCTGGTGGAGGGACTGGACTGCAACGAATACCTTGCCCAGTTCCTGGGATTATTCATCTACGGAAGTGTCAATTTCCTGATGAACAAACGGGTGACATTCCGTTAGTTCTCCCCCAGAAATCCCCGTCGTTATCAGTCAAGAAATCGTTTTGTCAATCCGGCATAGGCATCAATTCTGCGATCACGCAGGAAAGGCCACCAACGGCGTACATTTTCCGAACGTTCCAAGTCCACCTCTACAACGATATTTTCTGGCCGTTCGTTTCCTGCTTGGGCCAGGAACTCACCTTGCGGTCCGGCCACAAAACTATTTCCCCAAAACAAGATACCATTGGTCTGCATGGAAGGATCCGGCTCATGTCCCACGCGATTCACTGAAACCACCGGCAAGCCGTTGGCCACAGCATGTCCACGCTGGGAGATAATCCAAGCATTGAGCTGACGCGCCTTTTCATCATCCGTATCACTGCTTTCCCAACCGATAGCCGTAGGATATATCAGTATTTCAGCTCCCTTCAGTGCCATCAGACGCGCTGCTTCCGGATACCATTGGTCCCAGCACACCAAAACTCCCAATTTGCCCAAAGATGTCTGAATAGGTTCGAAGCCTATATCACCGGGAGTAAAATAGAATTTCTCATAATAGGCGGGGTCATCAGGAATATGCATCTTCCGGTATTTCCCGGCAATGCTGCCGTCACGTTCAAAAACAACCGCTGTGTTATGATACAATCCGGGAGAGCGTTTCTCGAACAAAGAAGTGACCAGCACAATATCGTTGGCAGCAGCCAACTCTGAATAGAATCCCGTAGAAGGACCGGGAATCGGTTCTGCCAAGTCGAACAACTGCGTGTTTTCCGTCTGACAGAAATACAGAGAGTTATGCAGCTCCTGCAAAACAACCAATTGAGCCCCATGCGCCGCACATGCCTCTATACTTTTGGCCAAATTCATTAAATTAGTCCTGAGGTCCTTGGTATTGGCCTGCTGGATAATACCTACTTTTATTTTTCTTGTCATCTTATTCTATGGTTTATTGTTTTACTATGTATAATCGACATTACTTCAACACCCCTACGGGATATTGCATGGTAACACAATGCAAAGAGCCGTGTTGCTTAATCAAAGCACGGCAATCTATCCCGATAATTTCATTACCGGGAAAAGCCTCCCGCAACACTTCCCCCGCGCGGGCATCATTCTCCGGCTGGCGATAGGTGGGGTAAAGCACTGCATCATTCAGAATCAAGAAATTAGCGTAAGTGGCAGGAAGCCGTTCCCCTTCCTCTTCTATCTTATCGGCCATGGGCAAAGCCAGCAAACGGTAAGGTTCCCCCTTCAACGTACGGAAAGTCTTCAGTTGCTCCTCCATGCGATGCAGTTCTTCGTAATGCTCATCATCCGCATCCTTGCATTGTACATAGGCTATCGTGTCGGCAGGGCAGAAACGGGCCAGCGTGTCTATATGACTGTCCGTATCGTCACCTGCCAAATAACCGTGGTCCAGCCAAAGAACACGTTGCAGGTGAAAAACGGAACGAAGATATTCCTCAATTTCCACCCGGTTCATCTGTCCGTTCCGGTTAGGCGAAAGCAGGCATTCGGAGGTGGTGAGCAACGTACCCATGCCGTCACTTTCGATGGAACCGCCTTCAAGGACAAACCCCAAGCGATTTACATACTTTCCTTTCATCACTTCCGACTCCACCGCACGACGCGTAATCAAATTATCCTTATCGGATGCAAACTTCAATCCCCACCCGTTGAACTTAAAGTCGAGCAGAGATACACCGTCAGCATCCAGTAGGGTGATGGCTCCATGGTCGCGTGCCCAAGTATCATTCGTCTCACACTTCAGGAAACGGACATTTTCCATATTCACCCTGCCGAGAATCTGTTTCTTCACCTCATCCGGTTCTGGGGTTACAATCAGCAATGTCTCCCGGGCGGCTATTTCGTGGGCAATGGCTACAAAACATTCCTGCACTTCGTCCAACATATAGGTCCAGTCTGTACCCGCATGGGGCCATGTAAGCTGTATGCCGCTTTGCAAAGCCCATTCGGCAGGCAAGTGGGGAGCACGTGTCTCTACCTGAAAAGTCATATTCTTGCCAAAACGCACCTGACAGTCCTTCTCTGCGGCACCACCCAGCGGCAGTCCTACAAAATATCCCATATTATTTATCTTTTCTAATTCGTTACTTTTTAAGTTAGCAGAGAGAGGGAGAATAAACCTTAGGTTTAGAATTGCCAAACCTCTACTTCAGACTTCTAAACCTCTACTCTATGATTGTAAACCTCTACTCGTCAATTATCACTTATCTTCCTTCGGTTTCCGGTCGAAGAATGGATTCTTGGAGGATGCACTCACCGGAATGGCAAAGACAGTCTTGCATCCTTTCAGCCAATCCAAACGCTGAGCGGCAAGTCCGGCAGAAAACATGACACGGGTATCCACCCTCAAATCGGCAGCCATGGCACAAGCCGAACCTACAGCTATCCCTACATCCACCGTATTCAAAGCACAAGGTACTCCCTCCGGACGACCGGCACAAGTGGGAAAACCGCAGTGTCCGCAATTCAAACTTTGCGTCTGCTCGCGCGTACCTATTATAATTACACATTCAGCCTGCAAAATGTTGTCCGCATCACGGAGAAAGAACTTCATACCGTGCTCTTCAACCATAGCGACCATCTTTTCAGACAGCTTCTTAATGTCTTCACCCGTAACCAGCGCAGCTTCAATCACATCAATACCTTTTCCTTTCGGTGCCGTGCGCGCAGCAGTCAGCATTTGCCTTGCCACGTCAAGCACATGTTCGTGGCGGCAATCCCGTTCATTCTGTATCATAGTCTTTCTTTCCTGAATTAATTAGTGCGTCAAAGATAGCACAAATATTTTTTTGCACTATCTTTGCGATACAGAAAGATTAAAGGAACACCATGCTGCAAATAGAAAATGCCAGTATCGCCTACGGCAACGATATACTTTTCTCGGGTTTCAACCTGCAATTGGAAAGGGGAGAGATAGCCAGTATCTCCGGCCCTTCGGGATGCGGAAAGTCGTCACTGCTGAATGCCATACTTGGATTTACTCCGTTAAAAGAAGGACGCATCGTCTTGAACGGCATTCTGCTGGATAAAGGAAACGTCGACGTTGTCCGTAAGCAGACTGCATGGATTCCACAAGAACTGGCATTGCCGCTGGAATGGGTAAAGGACATGGTACAATTGCCCTTCGGTTTAAAGGCAAACCGGGGTACACCCTTTTCTGAAACCCGTTTATTTGCATGTTTCGAGGATTTGGGTCTGGAACAAGAGTTATATTACAAACGGGTGAACGAAATATCCGGAGGCCAACGCCAACGGATGATGATAGCCGTAGCCTCAATGATTGGCAAACCACTGACCATTGTCGATGAACCGACTTCCGCTCTCGACTCCGGTTCCGCGGAAAAAGTACTCTCTTTCTTCCGCAGGCAGACAGAAAATGGAAGTGCCATACTGACCGTATCCCATGACAAAAGATTCGCCAACGGATGTGACCGACATATAATCATGAAATAACATACACACTATTGGGAACCATAGATATATCATACCTCAGCCTGGGCATCGGATTATTGCTATTATTAATACCGCTGTTTTACATCTGGAAGTTCAAGACCGGACTGTTGCGCGCTACTGTGATAGGTACGGCACGCATGATTGTCCAGTTGTTCTTCATCGGCATATACTTGAACTACCTCTTTTTATGGGATAACCCGTGGATAAACTTTCTATGGGTAATTGTCATGATATTTGTAGCATCGCAGACGGCATTGGCACGAACACAATTGAAGAGGAAGATTCTGCTCCTGCCCATATCCGCAGGTTTCTTATGCAGTGTAGTATGTGTAGGCTTGTACTTTATCGGAATAGTACTGAGAGTGGAAAACGTATTCAGCGCCCGATATTTCATCCCTATTTTCGGCATACTGATGGGCAACATGCTATCCAGTAACGTCATAGCCCTCAACACCTATTATAGTGGACTGAAACGGGAACAACAGCTTTACCGGTATCTTCTCGGCAATGGTGCTACAAAAGCGGAAGCACAGGCACCTTTCATCCGCCAAGCCATCATCAAATCCTTCAGTCCGCTGATTGCCAATATATCCGTGATGGGGCTGGTTGCTTTTCCGGGAACCATGATTGGCCAGATATTGGGTGGCAGCAGCCCGAATGTGGCCATCAAATATCAGATGATGATTATGGTCATCACCTTTACCGCCTCCATGCTGTCACTGATGATTACAATCTCTCTGGCTTCCCGCAAGTCGTTCGATGCCTACGGCAAGCTACTGCCGGTGATGGTAGAGAAGAAGGGAAAAAAGGAGCATAAATAACTTCAACGGCGGTGGGCATCCAGTTTTCCGGGGAGATAGCGTAGCTGCACATATTGTACGCCCGGTTTCACAAAGCCGCTGTCCAACATCACTTTCTTTACACGGAATTCTTCAAGCCTATACTGCAGGTAACTTTTGATGCGTTGACTTTGCGGCTTGGTATATGCCAGCAGATTAACTTTTCCCAGCGAATCAATCTCTACCCTTGCCTTGACGGTGCGTAGAGAAAGAGGACCGTCTTTTTTCTTAGCCTGATAATCTTTATCCTTGTCTACCCAAAAGATAGCCGTAGCCTTGGGAGTAGTATCTACCGGCTCCTCCATATCCTCAGATACATCTTTACCGGAACGGTTCGTATCCTGACAAGACAATAACGATAAAAGGAAAAGAAACAAAACAAGTAATGTTTTCATAATAAAGGAGATTAATGTGTCCAACTAATCAAACGTACCCGATGAAGCATATATTATCGGATATATAAAATGTTCTTCACCTTCCGTTTGCGGTTGTTCAAACAATTGTTTGTAGATAGGTTCCGGCTCTGTTTCAGAGAAAAAATCTGCATCAGCAGGATAAATACCATAATACCACCAGGGAGTTCCTTCCATATTATAAGGCTCAATACCCTCGATTACAAACTTATATAATCCAACTGTATCACCATCTTTTATAATGCTTGTATAGGTTCCATAATTGGTCCCCATATTATATCTCAATCCTTTTAAAGGAGCATATTCTTCTTCAGTAAACTCGCCTGCTACATATTTTTTTCTTTTGCATGCAAAAGGAATCTCATATTTTCCTCCATCAGGAGAAAGAATAAAAGGATTGGGTCCATCAACCTCTATTGTATATTCATATTCTACTCCGACTTTTGATAACACCTCGACCAGTTCGTATGCAATATTACTGGCATCGGCGGGAGGGTTGAGCAAAGTTGTTTTTTTCACCAATAAGGTGTATTCATACCCCTTGCTATAATCAAACCCGGCAATTCCTAAAAAGTCCAACGCTTCATATTCATTTTTACCTTCCTCCTTTACCAACATACAATCAATGAAATGATCACTTCCCCAAGGCTGGTAAGTGCCAATCTCGGAAGAGACCTTCATTTTAATGTTTTCTACATTGTCTTGTGGAGTATCACTGTTACAAGAGGTCACACCAATTATAATCAAGAGCGATAAAATTCCGAATAGTTTTTTAGTTTTCATAGATTTAGTTTTATAATAATCGCTCGCAAAGATAGTCTTTTTCGTGATAAAACATTTTTCGATAAGAGTTTTTGTTGGAAGAAAACCGTCTATTACTCAAATTTGTTACTGATATTTTATAAAAAGAATAAAAAACATTCTCAATCCATTGCTTTTTACTATATTTGCAACCAAATTTTCTGTTCACAATGAAAATTAAGGAATTAGTAAGCGCCCTTGAACGGTTCGCGCCTCTGCCATTGCAAGACGGATTTGATAATGCCGGCCTGCAAATCGGATTGACAGATGCGGAAGCAACAGGGGCTTTGTTGTGTCTTGACGTTACTGAAGTTGTACTGGATGAAGCCATTGCATTGGGATATAATGTGGTTATATCACATCACCCTCTCATTTTCAAAGGGTATAAATCCATCACGGGCAAGGATTATGTGGAACGTTGTATCTTGAAAGCCATCAAGAATGACATCGTTGTTTATGCTGCGCACACTAACCTGGATAATGCACCGGGAGGAGTGAACTTCAAGATTGCCGAGAAAATCGGTTTGAAGAATGTCCGTATCCTGGAAGCCAAGGAAAATGCGCTGGTAAAGCTGACTACATTTGTACCGACCGCCCAAGCGGAAGACGTGAGGAAAGCCTTGTTCGACGCTGGATGCGGCAATATCGGCAACTATGATTTGTGCAGTTATAACATGGAAGGCGAGGGGACATTCCGAGCCCGGGAAGGTGCCACCCCATACTGTGGAGCGATAGGGGAGCTGCATACCGAACGTGAAGTACGTATTGAGACAATCATACCCGCCTACAAAAAAGCGGCAACTGTCAAGGCACTGCTTGCGGCACATCCATATGAAGAACCGGTCTATGATATTTATCCCTTGCAAAACTCATGGCCACAAGCCGGAGCCGGTGTCATTGGCGAATTGGAAGTACCGGAGACAGAACTTGAATTCCTGAAACGGATAAAGAAAACCTTCGAAGTAGGGTGTCTCAGACATAACAAACTCCTCGGGCGGGAAATACAGACTGTTGCATTATGTGGCGGCGCCGGCGCTTTCCTAATGCCGCTTGCCATCCGCAACCGTGCAGATGTCTTTATCACCGGCGAGATAAAATACCATGACTATTTCGGACATGATACCGATATATTATTGGCTGAAATAGGGCATTATGAAAGTGAGCAATATACGAAAGAAATATTTTATACAATAATCCGGGATTTGTTTCCTCATTTTGAGGTTCAGATGACCAAAGTGAATACAAACCCCATAAAATACATGTAAGTAAAATGGCTAAAGAAGCAAAAAAAGATCCTCAGGAATTAACCGTAGAACAGAAGTTGAAAGCTTTGTTCCAATTGCAGACAATGCTGTCCAAAATCGATGAAATCAAGACGTTGAGAGGTGAACTTCCACTGGAAGTACAGGACTTGGAAGACGAAATAGCCGGTCTGAGTACCCGTATAGACAGAATCAAGGCAGAAGTTGCCGAGTTGAAATCCTCCATTGCAGGAAAGAAAGTTGAAATTGAAACCGCAAAGGCTTCTGTAGCTAAATATAAAGACCAGCAGGACAACGTACGCAACAACCGCGAATATGACTTCTTAAGCAAGGAAATCGAATTCCAGACATTGGAAATCGAACTCTGCGAAAAGCGTATCAAAGAATTTGCCGCACAAGAGGAAGAAAAATCTCAGGAAGTAGCAGAAAGCACTGCTGCTCTGGAAGAAAGACAAAAAGACCTCGACGTAAAGAAGAGCGAACTGGACGAAATCATCTCCGAGACCAAGCAAGAGGAAGAGAAGCTGAGAGACAAAGCCAAAGAACTGGAAACAAAGATTGAACCCCGTCTGCTTCAGTCCTTCAAACGTATCCGTAAGAATTCACGCAATGGACTGGGTATTGTATACGTACAGCGTGATGCTTGCGGTGGTTGCTTCAACAAGATTCCGCCCCAGAGACAATTGGACATCCGCTCACGCAAGAAAATTATCGTTTGCGAATATTGTGGCCGTATCATGATTGACCCGGAATTGGCAGGTATAACTCCCGAACAGAAAGTGGAAGTTGTGAAGGAAAAGCCGACAAGAGCCAAAAGAAAAATCGTACATATCGGCTCGGATAATTAAAAATAGAACATTTTTACATGAAAAACGGCAATAGTCAAGACCTCTATTGCCGTTTTTTTGTTAAATAAGCTCATAAAGCTCTATAGTTAAAGAAAAAAGGTGTAGTTTTGCTCATCAAAAAATTAATAGAATTAAATAAAAAAGCATGAGACTAAACAAATTATTCATACTTTATTCACTTTTAGGAATATTGATGGCATCGTGCATAAAAGATGAAGCACCGAATGCTGAAGCTGACATAACAGGTATTTCTTTTGAAGCAGATATACTGGCAAATTCGTACATTGATTTGAACCCGTCGTACGACGAAAGCCAAAATGCCTACCCGATACGAATCAGTGTAAAAGAAGGTACGGATATGACAAAGCTCGCTCCTATATTCGAGTTGACTCCAGGTGCTACCATCAGTCCTGCCAATGGGAGTGTACAGAATTTCACGACATCGGTACGATATACAGTCACTTCGGAAGATAAAGCTTGGCATCGTGTTTATGCTATTACTGTCAGAGAGCAAAAGGCAAGTAATATTCCGACTACATACCACTTTGAAAAGGTAAGAATCCAGAAAAATATATGGCAGGAATTCTATGAAGAACAAGAATCCGGTGATGAATTGACCTGGGCAAGTGGTAACAGTGGATTTAAGTTAGCCATGAGTGAAGCTAAAACGGAAGAGTATCCTACCGTTCAAAGTGCCAATGGCAAAGTGGGAAAGTGTGCCAAATTAGAAACACGTTCTACTGGTGAATTTGGTAACATGGTAGGTATGCCTATCGCTGCCGGTAATCTGTTTATCGGCAATTTCAGTATACTCAATGCCATTGCAGACCCATTGGGAGCCACACGCTTCGGGACTCCTTTCTACAATAAACCTTTGCGACTTACTGGCTACTACAAATACAAATCTGGAGAGAAATTCTATGAGCATGGAGAATATACCTCCCGAAAAGATATATTCAATATCTATGCAATATTTTATGATGGAGTAAAATATGACAGTGCAGGAAAGAGGACAGATGTAACGTTGGATGGCAATCTGCCGAACCAAAACTACGAACACCCCAACATGGTGGCTCTTGCTCTAGTTTCCAATCCGCAAGAAACAGAAGGAGACGAATGGAAATTCTTTGATATACCTTTCGACTACCAACGGTACGGAAAGAAGATTGACGAAGCCAGACTGGCTAAAGGAGAATATAAGATAGGCATCATATTTGCCTCAAGCAAGGACGGTGCAACTTTTGAGGGTGCTCCAGGAAGCACTTTACTTATAGACGAAGTGGAACTGATTTACGAATAAAAATCTATAGAATTGGAATACAACATGATAAAGACAATATTAGCATTTATCGTACTGGTGGGATGTATGCAGACCGCCTTATACGCTCAAGAAAACCAGAACCGTACGCTTATAAATGCCGCTCTCCACGGTTGGGAATATGAAATAAGGGCCGGTATCAGTATCGGCGGCACTTCTCCGCTTCCATTGCCCGTAGAAATACGAAGTATCGATGCCTATAATCCTACCTTAGCCTTTATGCTGGAAGGAAATGCCATCAAATGGTTGGGCAAAACAAAAAAATGGGGTGTAATAACCGGTGTAAGACTGGAAACCAAAAATATGATTACCAAAGCGACAGTAAAGAACTATGGCATGGAAATCATAGGAAATGACGGTAACCGTTTGAAAGGCAACTGGACCGGGGGAGTAAAAACTAAAGTACGCAATGCCTACATCACCGTCCCCGTGCTGGGTGCATATAAAATCAACTCACGATTGCGGGCCAAAGCAGGTATATATGTCTCATATCTGATGGATGAGGAATTCTCCGGACATGTATATGAAGGCTATTTGCGTGAAGGAGACTCCACCGGAGAAAAGGTAAACTTCTCCGACGGTGCCATTGCCACTTACGACTTTTCGGATGACTTGCGCAAGTTCGCTTGGGGCGTGCAGGCAGGCGTAGACTGGCGTGCCTTCAAACATCTGAGTGTATTTGCCGACCTTACATGGGGATTGAATGATATTTTCAAGAAAGATTTCAATACAATTACCTTTGCCATGTATCCCATCTACTTGAATGTGGGTTTCGGGTATGCCTTCTAAGATACTCGGGTATACCGAGTAAATACTCATAAACAAATAAAGGTTTAGGTTGTTATCAATCCCATAAAAAGATAACCACCTAAACCTTTATTTATGAATATAAAAGTTTGGAGCACTGCGTTGCTCATATTATGCCTATGTCCTGCGGCTATGGCACAGAAAGCCAACCGCTATCTTGAGAAACCACTCCCACAAGGCTGGGGAAAGGACGCCTCCCATGCCATTCCCGGAGATGACAATCTGTTCAGCGGACAAATACCACCCATTGACGACAAGTGGTGGAAAGCCTTCGATGACCCGATGCTGGATTCATTGATTACGGTAGCCTCCACTCAAAACTATTCCGTACTTTCTGCCATGGACCGTATGGATATGGCTAAATCCAATCTGCGGATAGAACGCGGCAGCTTTTTCCCTTCCATCTCATTGGACGGAGGATGGGCACGGCAGCAAAGCAGCGGCAATGTCAACGCACTTCCGCAATCCATTACCGGTGCATACAGCGCCTCGCTCAACGCCAGTTGGGAGCTGGACGTATTCGGAAGTATCCGCCAACGGGTAAAGGCACAGCGGGAAACCTTCATGGCAAGCAAGGAGGAATATACCTCTGTCATGGTATCCCTCTGTGCCCAGATAGCTTCTGCCTACATCGGACTCCGCGAACTGCAGCAAGAGCTAAGTGTAGTGACCCACAATTGCCATACCCAGGCAGCTGTACTTAACATTACCGAAGTACGCTACAAAACCGGACTGGTGTCCAAACTGGACGTTTCACAAGCCAAATCCGTATATTACAGTACCAAAGCCTCCATCCCACAACTGGAGGCAGGCATCAACCAATACATCACGACGCTCGCAATCTTACTCGGTACTTACCCCCAGCATATCCGCCCCATATTGGAGAAGCCCAGCAAACTGCCCGACTATATGGAACCCATAGGCATCGGTGTTCCTGCCGACCTGCTGCTCCGCCGCCCCGATATACGGCAAGCCGAACGCCAAGTCAACGCGCAGGCGGCAACACTCGGCGCATCTCAAAGTGACTGGCTGCCGCAAGTGTTCCTAAAAGGTTCCATCGGCTATTCCTCCCATGACTTGAAGGACTTGACTAAACGGAACAGTATGACGTTTGAAATTGCTCCAAGCATCAGCTGGACCTTATTCAGCGGTACCAAACTGGTGAATGCCACCCGTCTGGCACGTGCCCAGCTCGATGAATCCATTCACCAGTTCAACCAGACAGTGCTTACCGCCGTGCAGGAAACGGATAATGCCATGAACTCCTATCGCAACTCCATCCAACAGATTGTTGCCATGCGCGAAGTATGCAACCAGGGAGAAGAAACTCTGAAACTCTCCCTCGATTTGTACAAACAAGGACTTACTCCCTTCCAGAACGTACTGGACGCACTACGCTCACTCCTGACATACGAAAATCAGCTGGTGCAGGCACAAGGCAGCTCCTTGCTGCATCTGATAGCCTTATACCAGGCATTGGGAGGTGGATATGAAATGAATCAGAAATAAGAATATAAACTAAACCGAACCGTATATGAAAAATCAAATGTACATCACCCTGCTCATCCTGCCATTGCTGGCAACGGGATGCGGGGGAAGGAAAGAAACGGCACAAACGATGCCCGTTCCCGAGATAAGCGTGGCCCGTCCGACAGTGCAGAACATTACGCTGACGAAAGAATATCCGGGCTACCTGACTTCTGAAAAGACCGTAGACCTGGTAGGCAGAGTCAGCGGAACCTTACAGACCATCGCTTACGCTCCCGGCAGCCGGGTACGCCAGGGACAAGTACTTTTTGTCATCGAACCGACAGTCTATCAAGATAATGTGCGGCAGGCAGAAGCAGAACTCAACACTGCCCGCGCCAACCTGGAATACGCCCAAAACAACTACACACGTATGCAGGAAGCCGTGAAAAGCGATGCTGTAAGCCGTATACAAGTGCTGCAAGCACAATCCAACGTGGCAACTTCGCAGGCTGCAGTGAGCAATGCGGAAGCAGCCCTGAACACAGCACGCACCAATCTGAGCTACTGCACCGTCCGTGCTCCCTTCGACGGCACCGTAAGCCGTAACCTGGTGGATGCCGGAGGCTATGTAGGCGGCAGCGTGCAGCCCGTCACATTGGCAACCATCTACAAAGACGACCATTTGTACACCTACTTCAATGTGGCAGACAACCAATGGCTCTCCATGCTGATGCAGCAGGGAGACAGTATCCCCCGGCAAGTGAGTGTCAGCCTGGGTAAAGACGGACTCCTCACTTATCCCGCACAGCTGGACTATCTTTCGCCCAACGTAGACTTGAACACCGGAACTTTGAACATCCGCGCCCGTCTCGACAACCCTAAAGGACTGTTGAAAAGCGGCCTCTACGTCAGCATCACCTTGCCCTACGGAGAGCAACAGCAGGCTATCCTGCTGCCAGACGCCTCCATCGGTACCGACCAGTTGGGGAAATACATATATGTAGTCAACGATTCGAATATAGTGCGCTACCGCCATATAGAAACCGGACAACTGATAGGAGACAGCCTGCGCCAGATAAGGGCAGGCATCACTCCCCGGGAGCGCTACGTCACCAAAGCACTGATGAAGGTAAGGGATGGAATGAAAGTACATCCCATTGACAACTAATATGAATTGATTAATACCAAAGCCTATGTTTTCAAAATTCTTCATAGACCGTCCTATCTTTGCTACCGTATTGGCGCTGCTCATCGTCGTAGCAGGACTGGTCACACTGGGCATCCTGCCCATTGCCCAATATCCGGACATCACACCACCCACCGTGCAGGTCAGTGCCGTATATCCCGGAGCCAATGCGCAGACGGTGGCACAAACCGTCGGCATCCCCATCGAGCAGCAAGTCAACGGAGTGGACGGAATGCTTTACATGTCCTCCAACTCCAGCTCATCGGGCGCTTACTCTCTTACCATTACTTTTGCCGTAGGCACAGACATTGATATGGCTACCGTGCAGGTCCAGAACCGGGTAAGCGTGGCCCAGTCGTCACTACCTACTCCCGTTGTGGTGCAAGGCGTCACTGTACAGAAACAGTCATCGAACATCGTGATGTTCCTCACGATGACGTCGGACAGCAAAGACTACGACGGACTTTACCTCAGCAACTATGCCAAGCTGAATCTCGTAGACCAGTTAACACGCGTGCCCGGTGTAGGCGCCGTCAATGTGATGGGAGCAGGGGACTACTCCATGCGTATCTGGCTCGACCCTGCCGCCATGCGCATCCGCTATCTTTCGCCGGCCGATGTATACCAAGCTATCCAATCACAGAATGTGGAGGTCAGCGCAGGTAACGTAGGGCAACCCATCGGCACAGACAATAAAAATGCCTATCAATACAGCCTGACCGTAAAAGGGCGCCTTACCTCACCCGAAGAGTTCGGCAACATTATCCTGCGTACCGAAACCGGAGGGAAGATACTCCGTCTGCGCGACGTGGCGCATATCGACCTGGGCTCGGCCTCTTACAGCGTAGTATCCCAACTGGACGGGAAACCCACCGCTGCCATCGCTATCTATCAGCAACCTGGCAGCAACTCGCTGGACGTTTCCAAAGGAGTAAAGGCAAAAATGCAGGAACTCTCGCAAAATTTCCCTGCAGGCATACAATACAATGTAACCCTGGACACTACGGATGTCATTCATGCTTCCATAGACGAAGTGATGGTGACGTTCCTTGAAACAACCCTGCTGGTAGTTCTCGTCATCTTCCTGTTCCTGCAGAACTGGCGGGCGGTCGTCATTCCCTGCATCACTATTCCGGTATCACTCATCGGCACACTGGCCGTCATGTCCTTGTTCGGCTTCTCCATCAATACGCTGACACTATTCGGACTGATACTTGCCGTGGCCATCGTGGTAGATGATGCCATTGTGGTGGTGGAGAACTCCACGCGTCTGCTGGACACGGGGCGCTACACCTCCCGCCAGGCTGTGACCGAAGCGATGGGAGAGATTACCGGCCCCATTGTCGGGGTAGTGCTGGTGCTGCTTGCCGTATTTATCCCGACAACACTCGTCAGCGGCATATCAGGACAACTGTATAAACAGTTTGCCTTGACCATTGCAGCCAGCACCGTACTTAGCGGATTCAACTCACTGACCCTTACTCCGGCACTCTGTGCCTTGATGCTGCAACCTACCCGGCCTTCCAAAAATCCCCTATATCGGGGGTTCAACCATCTGTACGACAAGACACAAGGAGTCTACGACCGGATAGTGGAGTACCTGCTCCAACGCCCTGTCGCTTCCATCGTTTCATATGCGGTTTTCACATTGATTGCTGTCCTGCTGTTTGTCAAATGGCCGTCCACATTTGTTCCGGAAGAAGATGACGGCTATTTCCTCGCAGTGGTACAGCTTCCCCCTGCATCGAGCCTGGAGCGCACCCAAGCCGTAGGAAAGCAGATAAATAAGATTCTCGATTCTTACCCCGAAATAAAGGACTACATCGGCATATCCGGCTTCTCCGTGATGGGAGGTGGAGAGCAAAGCAATGCGGCCACTTACTTCATCGTACTGAAAAACTGGAATGAACGCAAAGGAAAGGAACATACGGCTGAAGCCGTAGTACAGCGCTTCAATATGGAAGTATATGGCATCCAGGAAGCAGAGATATTTGCCATGGTCCCGCCTGCCATCCCCGGACTGGGAGCTACCGGAGGCCTGCAACTCCAATTGGAAGACCGCCACAACCTCGGCGCCACCGAGATGCAGCGTGCTGTAGAGACCTTGATGGAGCATTACCGCAATTATCCGGCACTGGCATCGGTCAGCAGCCAGTACCAAGCCAATGTACCGCAATATTTTTTGAATATAGACCGCGACAAGGTACAGTTGATGGGTATCCCGCTGAACAGTGTATTCACCGCCTTGGGTTACTATATGGGGGAGGCCTACGTCAACGACTATGTACAGTTCGGACACATCTACCAAGTGAAATTGGGGGCGGGCGACCGTGCCCAGCGTGTCATCGACGATGTTCTGAAATTGAGCGTTCCCAATGCATCGGGAGAAATGGTACCTTTCTCTTCCTTCACCCGGGTGGAAGAGCAGTTAGGCATGGACCAGATAAACAGATATAACATGTACTCCACAGCAGCCGTGACCTGCAATGTGGCTCCGGGCAGTAGTTCGGGAGAGGGTATCCGGCAAATGGAAAGTCTAATCAAAGAGCATCTCGGAGACGAGTTTGGCTATGAATGGACTTCGGTAGCCTATCAAGAGACGCAGGCGGGAACCACGACGACTGTCGTATTCGTCATGGCACTGCTGGTTGCCTTCCTTGTACTCGCCGCACAATACGAAAGCTGGACCAGTCCGGTAGCTGCCGTAATGGGACTTCCGGTTGCACTGCTCGGTGCCATGTTGGGATGCTATGTCATGGGGACTCCGGTCAGCATCTACACACAAATTGGAATCATTCTGCTTGTCGCCTTGTCTGCCAAAAACGGTATTCTGATTGTGGAGTTTGCACGTGACTTTCGTGTACAAGGCAATTCAATCCGCGATGCGGCATTCCAGGCCGGACATATCCGCCTACGACCTATTCTGATGACATCGCTTGCATTCGTATTCGGGGTTATGCCGCTGCTTTTTGCAACCGGAGCAGGGGCGGGAAGCCGTATTGCACTGGGAGCCGCCGTAGTGTTCGGTATGGCACTGAATACCTTGCTTGCCACGGTCTATATTCCTAATTTCTACGAATTGATGCAGAAGTTGCAAGAGAAGTTCAGTAAGAAACAATAGGGAGGATGAGCTACAAGTTATGGATTATGGTTATAAGCTATCACACTTATAGCCCATAATCCATAACTCATTTTAGCAACTTGCTGCTAAAAGTTGTATCTTTACGTGCGAATTGCCTCTTAAAGAAATTGAAGTTATGAAAGCATATTTCATCGCCATACTTACCTTATTCACTTGTATAGCTACCGTCGTCCGGGCGCAGCAAATGTCTGAACTTGAAAACCGGATTGACAGTCTGCTCAATGGCAAGAAAGCCACCGTTGGTATAGCCGTATGGACAGACAAAGGAGACATGCTCCGGTATAACGACCATGTACACTTCCCCTTGCTCAGTGTATTCAAATTCCATGTGGCACTGGCCGTACTGGACAAGATGGATAAGCAAAGCATCAGTCTGGACAGCATTGTTTCCATAAAGGCATCCCAAATGCTGCCCAATACCTACAGCCCCCTGCGGAAGAAGTTTCCCGACCAGGATTTCACGATTACGCTTAGGGAACTGATGCAATACAGCATTTCCCAAAGCGACAACAATGCCTGCGACATCTTGATAGAATATGCAGGAGGCATCAAACATATCAATGACTATATCCACCGGTTGAGTATCGACTCCTTCAACCTCTCGGAAACAGAAGACGGCATGCACTCCAGCTTCGAGGCTGTATACCGCAACTGGAGTACTCCTTCCGCTATGGTCCGACTACTGAGAACGGCTGATGAAAAAGAGTTGTTCTCCAACAAGGAGCTGAAAGACTTCTTGTGGCAGACCATGATAGATACTGAAACCGGTGCCAACAAACTGAAAGGTATGTTGCCAGCCAAAACCGTGGTAGGACACAAGACCGGCTCTTCCGACCGCAATGCCGACGGTATGAAAACTGCAGATAATGATGCCGGCCTCGTTATCCTTCCCGACGGCCGGAAATACTACATTGCCGCCTTCGTCATGGACTCATACGAGACGGATGAGGACAATGCGAACATCATCGCCCGCATATCACGCATGGTATATGATGCGATGAGATGAGAGAGGCAAGGGGGCTATTGGTAGCTCCTCCTATAAGTTTTGATACTCGGGTATATCCTGCAGAAAAGTATAGCTGTTGTGCTCGTAATCTATGCGACAACAATAATGCTGAAGCCCGTTGCTGACAATCAGATAATCCACTTTCAGCACCATGTTGTAGCGGGTAATCTGGTCGAAAACCTTTTGGGTGATTTCTATTTCAGGCGCCTTGTATTCCACAATCATCCGGGCGGTAAGGTCGCGTCGATAGAGCACTGTATCACAGCGTTTCTTTGTACCGTTCAGCTGTACCTGCACCTCATTTGCCATAAGCGCCTGCGGATACCCCTTGTGAGCAAGAAGAAAGTGGACGAAGTGCTGCCGCACCCATTCTTCAGGGGTCAAGGCGACATAACGACGACGGATTATATCGAAAATAACATTTTTTCCGTTCCTTGCGGCAATTTTAGCATCGAATGCTGGTAGGTTTAACGATAACATTTACTACATTTGTAAGTTAAATAATGGTTCCCGTCTTTTGGGAACACAAATTTAATGAAATCTTATGAAAACAAAAGAAGAAATCGTAGCCAATTGGCTGCCCCGTTACACAAAGCGTAACCTGGAGGATTTTGGAGAGTACATTCTGTTGACCAACTTCAACAAGTACGTAGAGATTTTCGCAGAAAAGTTCAATGTTCCCATTCTCGGTAAAGATGCCAACATGATATCTGCCAGTGCAGAAGGAATGACCATCATTAATTTTGGTATGGGAAGTCCTAATGCCGCCATTATCATGGACTTGCTGAGTGCTATCAGGCCCAAGGCATGTCTGTTTCTGGGTAAGTGCGGCGGTATAGACAAGAAAAATAGAATAGGGGACCTCATCCTTCCCATTGCCGCCATCCGTGGCGAGGGTACCTCCAACGACTACTTCCCACCTGAAGTCCCGTCACTCCCGGCATTTATGCTGCAACGTGCCGTTTCTTCTGCCATCCGCGATTATGCCCGTGACTACTGGACCGGTACCGTATACACCACCAACCGCCGCATTTGGGAACATGACGAGGAATTCAAAGAATATCTGAAGAAAACCCGTGCCATGGCTGTCGATATGGAAACGGCAACCCTATTCAGCTGCGGTTTTGCCAATCATATTCCCACGGGAGCCCTTCTGCTGGTTTCAGACCAACCGATGATTCCGGAAGGTGTAAAAACCGATAAAAGCGACAATCTGGTGACCCAGAATTATGTAAAGGAGCATGTTGAAATCGGCATCGCATCCTTGCGCATGATTATTGATGAAAAGAAAACCGTAAAACACTTGAAGTTCGACTGGTAATCCGTTACGGGACATCCCCTCGTATAGCACTTACTTTATTATATGGCAAAACAAGAAACAACCTGTGATGATATTCTAAAAGAGTTGAGAGCCAAGCAATACCGCCCCGTCTACTATCTCATGGGCGAGGAATCGTATTACATAGACCTCATCTCCGACTATATTGTAGACAACGTTCTCACTGACACCGAAAAGGAATTCAACCTGACCGTAGTCTACGGTGCAGATGTCGATATAGCCACTGTCATCAATGCGGCCAAGCGCTATCCGATGATGTCCGAACGCCAGGTCGTAGTCGTAAAGGAAGCGCAGGCCATCCGCAACATGGAGGAGCTTTCATACTACCTGCAAAAACCGTTGAACTCCACCATTCTTGTTCTATGCCACAAACATGGGGTGCTGGACAGAAGAAAGAAGCTGGCGGCCGAAATAGAGAAGGTGGGAGTTCTATTCGAATCCAAGAAGGTGAAGGATGCCCAGTTACCGGCATTCATCACCTCATACATGAAGCGCAAAGGTGTAGACTTGGATCCTAAAGCCACCTCCATGCTTGCCGATTTCGTAGGTACGGACCTCAGCCGCCTTACAGGAGAACTGGAAAAACTGATTATAACTCTTCCAAAAGGTCAGACACGCGTCACCCCCGAACAGATAGAACGTAACATCGGAATCAGTAAGGATTATAATAACTTTGAACTTCGCAGTGCCATTGTAGAAAAAGACATACTAAAGGCCAATAAAATAATAAAATATTTTGAAGAAAATCCGAAAACAAACCCTATCCAGATGACTTTATCTTTACTTTTCGGCTTCTTCTCCAACTTGATGTTGGCTTATTATGCACCCGAAAAGACGGAGCAGGGTATTGCCAGTTTCATAGGATTAAAGACTCCCTGGCAGTCGCGCGAATACCTAAGTGCCATGCGCCGTTACAGCGGAGTAAAGACCATGCAGATAATCGGAGAAATTCGATATGCAGATGCCAAATCCAAAGGAGTAGGAAATTCCTCCCTAAGCGATGGAGATATCCTCCGGGAATTGGTCTTTAAGATTCTACATTAACTTCCATACAGCATCCTTTTCCATAAAAGGGGAAAAGCATAAAACAGACTGATTTGATATCATTATGTCATTTTTAGGGGGATTTATCCCCCTTTTTCTATTTCGGTCCTTAGCATAGACAGTAAAATAGGAGATAATAATCATATTTACAGCAAATTACGTTCATTTATAAGCTCTGAGAATCGTGTTTTTATAACGAATCGACCAATTATACAGAAATAAAGCAAGGATTTAAGTCTTGAAGACTAGAAAATAAATAAAGCATCTTATTTTCTTATTTATGTCACATCTTTTCTCCTTTAGTAAAAAGAAGAGATGGAGCAATTCAGCTTTAAATCGTCATATATGAAATCTGTTACACTTTTCAAGAGTACAATAGTTGTAATACACAACTAGGATAATTGACTATTGTGAATTTAATACATTACATAAATATATATATGACGGGTGTATTATAATATATGTAATATTATACTTGAAAACACAAATGTAATAAGTAATATTTAATATCGCAAACTGATGGTTTACAAAAATAATAGAGTAGGGGTTAACCCATATAATTATAAGTAATAAATATGTATATATCAATTACATACGACGATTAATCAAATTATTAAATTATATATTATATAAAATGAGCGACAAACAAATGTAATACAGCATTTACCATCAAAAAATAACTATATAATATGCTAATAACTAGACAAATATATTATTTTATTAAACTTACGATAAACACCTATTTTACTCATAATTTGTATTATAGCATTTGTAATGATGAATATTGTAATAACAGTATTTCATTTGTAAACTTTAAAATATTACATTTTTAATTTGCTTTTGTGATGTCGTTTTTTTACTTTTGTAATCCAATAAATAACATGTACAATTGTAATAACACATAAACCATGAGTATAAAAGACAGGTTCAAAATGGTTATGGACCGGGAGAAACTGACAGCAGGAGCTTTTGCCGAGAGTATTGGCGTGGCCCAAGCCACCATTTCCCACATCTTGGGTCCGCGTAACAAATATCCAAGTACGGAAGTTATTCTCCGATTACATCAACGCTACAATGATATAAACTTGGAATGGCTGCTTACCGGAAAAGGCAATATGAGTAATAATCCGGATTCACCCGAAAACGATGGATTCGACTATCCTCTATTCGCCGAGAATTCGGAAAATCTGTCCAACGGGACGGAAGAATCTGAAAATCGCAAGGAAATTGCATTAGGAACAACCCTAAAGTCGCCTAAAGAGATTGTAAAACAAGAGATTATCTACAAAGAAAAGCCTCCCAGAAAAATCACCGAAATAAGAATTTTCTTTGATGACAATACCTACGAGACTTTCAAACCAGAAAATTAGGGAATGAGAATGGAAATAGACTAACGCCCCGGCATAAAAAAGAAACGGGTTCATTTTATTCTGCACTCGGTTTACACTATCTTTGCACCCGAAAGAAAAACATCCCTCTTTATAGAATAGATATGAAAAAGTATATTTTAGATCTGACAGTGACAGAGAACCTCCGCTTGCATGCCAACTACGTGTTGTTGAAGCTGACTTCTCCATCCCCACTTCCGGAAATGCTTCCGGGACAATTTGCAGAGATTCGCGTGGACGGCTCACCTACCACTTTTTTGCGCCGCCCCATCTCCATCAATTATGTAGATAGACAACGGAACGAGGTCTGGTTCTTAATCCAACTTGTAGGCGACGGAACCAAGCGATTAGGAGAAGCAAAAGCAGGCGATATAATCAATGTAGTGCTTCCGTTGGGAAACTGCTTCACAATGCCTGAAAAGCCCTCAGACAAGCTCTTATTGGTAGGCGGAGGTGTAGGTACAGCTCCTATGTTATATTTAGGCGAACAGCTCGCCAAGAAAGGTTGCAAGCCAACATTCCTGCTGGGTGCCAGAAGTGACAAAGATTTGCTTCAATTGGAACAATTTGCCGCCTATGGCGAGGTGTATACCACCACCGAAGATGGCAGCCACGGAGAGAAGGGATACGTAACACAACACTCCATATTAAATAAGGTGTGCTTTGAGCAGATATATACTTGCGGCCCCAAACCGATGATGATGGCAGTAGCAAAGTATGCCAAAAGTAAAGGCATCAGTTGCGAAGTATCTTTGGAAAATATGATGGCGTGTGGCATAGGCGCTTGTCTATGCTGTGTAGAAAATACCACGGAAGGTCATTTGTGCGTATGTAAAGAAGGTCCGGTTTTTAATATAAACAAACTATTATGGCAGATTTAAGTGTAAATATTGGTGAATTACAAATGAATAATCCGGTGATGACTGCATCCGGAACATTCGGATATGGTGAAGAATTCGCCGATTTCATCGAACTATCGCGAATAGGCGGTATTATTGTAAAGGGAACCACTCTTCACAAACGTGAAGGCAATCCATATCCGCGCATGGCAGAGACTCCTTCGGGTATGTTAAACGCTGTGGGACTGCAAAATAAGGGTGTTCATTACTTTGTTGAACACATCTATCCCCGCATCAAGGACATTCAGACCAACATGATTGTGAATGTTTCGGGTTCTGCCATCGAAGACTATGCCGAAACAGCCGCAATCATTAATGAACTTGACAAAATTCCTGCCATAGAGTTGAACATCTCTTGCCCCAACGTGAAGCAAGGAGGAATGGCATTCGGTGTTACCGCCAAGGGCGCCGAAGAAGTGGTGAAAGCCGTGCGCTCAGTTTACAAAAAGACACTTATCGTAAAGCTCTCACCGAACGTTACCGACATCACTGAAATAGCCCGCGCAGCCGAAAATGGCGGTGCAGACAGTGTTTCCCTCATCAATACCCTGCTGGGAATGGCTATAGACGCGGAACGCAGGCGTCCGATACTCTCCACTGTAACCGGTGGCATGTCCGGTGCGGCCGTGAAACCCATTGCCTTACGTATGGTATGGCAAGTAGCCAAAGCGGTAAAAATCCCCGTCATAGGCTTGGGAGGTATCATGAACTGGAAAGATGCTGTGGAATTCATGCTTGCAGGTGCCTCTGCCATCCAGATTGGTACGGCAAACTTCATTGATCCGGCGGTTACAGTGAAAGTGGTAGAAGGAATAAATGACTATCTTAACAGACACGGTTATCAGTCTGTAAAGGATATTATCGGTGCACTCGAGGTATAAAGAATAACAAGAGATCGCCATTCGCAATATATATTCATAAAAAAGGACATTCATTGACGAATGTCCTTTTTCTTTTTATTTACATCAGTAAACTTACTCTCCCAACAAATCCGGACGCAATCTACGGGTCCTTTCCAACGACTGTTGCAGCTCCCATTCCTTAATCTTGGCCTCATGTCCGGAAAGTAAAATATCCGGAACCTTCCATCCATTGTAATCAGCGGGACGTGTATAGACCGGTGCGGCCAGCAGATTGTCCTGAAAAGAATCTGAAAGTGCAGACTGCTCATCGGAAATCACTCCCGGAATGATACGGATGATGGCATCTGCCATGACAGCCGCCGCCAGTTCTCCGCCAGTCAACACATAGTCGCCGATACTGATTTCCTTGGTGATGAGATGCTCGCGAATCCGGTAATCTATCCCTTTGAAATGCCCGCAGAGAATGATGAGATTCTGGGCAAGGGAAAGAGTATTTGCCATCGGCTGATTGAACTGCTCACCATCGGGGGTCGTAAAGATAACCTCGTCATAATCCCGCTCGGCCTTCAAGGCGTTGATACACCGCTCTATCGGCTCTATCTTCATGACCATTCCGGCAAAGCCGCCAAACGGATAATCGTCTACACGACGGTACTTATCTTCCGTATAATCACGAAGATTATGGATATGTATCTCTGCAAGCCCTTTATTTTGAGCACGTTTCATGATGGAGCAGTTAAAGAATCCCTCAATCATCTCTGGCAAAACTGTGATAATGTCAATGCGCATATAACTTTATTTTAGCTATTTCAAGCTGCAAAAGTACAAATATTCGGGGAGAAACCCGTATTTTTGCGTTCAAACAATCCGAAAACCCTATGACTGTAAAAGAAAAAATAGACCGGCTCCGTGCGGAATTACACCAGCACAACTACAATTATTATGTGCTGAATGCTCCTGAAATATCCGACAAGGAGTTTGACGACCAGATGCGCGAGCTACAAGACTTAGAGAAAGAACATCCTGAATACCAAGATGATAATTCGCCCACGATGCGTGTAGGGAGTGATTTGAATAAGAACTTCACACAAGTGGCACACAAATATCCCATGCTTTCATTGGGAAACACTTATTCCGAAAGTGAAGTGACCGACTTCTACGAACGGGTAAAGAAAGCGTTGAATGAGGATTTTGAAATCTGCTGCGAGCTGAAGTATGACGGTACTTCCATCTCGCTGACTTACGAGGATGGCAAACTGGTGCGTGCCGTCACCCGTGGCGACGGCGAAAAGGGCGATGACGTGACGGACAATGTAAAGACAATCCGAACGATTCCACTGGTCCTCCATGGGGATTATCCTAAATCATTCGAAATCAGAGGGGAAATCCTGATGCCCTGGGTGGTTTTCGAAGAACTGAACCGGGAAAAGGAAGCACGTGAGGAACCGCTTTTCGCCAATCCGCGCAACGCTGCTTCCGGTACCTTGAAGTTGCAGAATTCCGCCATCGTAGCATCCAGAAAGCTGGATGCTTATCTCTACTATCTATTGGGAGAGGAATTGCCCTGCGACGGCCATTACGAGAATCTGCAAGCCGCCGCCAGCTGGGGATTTAAAACATCAGAGCACACCAGAAAAGCCCACAGCCTGGAGGAAGTCTTCGAATACATCAATTATTGGGACACGGAGCGTAAGAACCTTCCGGTAGCTACTGATGGTATTGTACTAAAAGTCAACAGCTTGAGACAACAAAAGAATTTGGGATTCACAGCCAAGTCCCCCCGGTGGGCCATCGCATACAAATTCCAGGCAGAACGTGCACTGACACGCTTGAATAGGATTACCTACCAAGTAGGACGTACCGGCGCAGTCACTCCGGTTGCCAATCTGGACCCCGTACAACTGTCCGGCACCATTGTGAAACGTGCCTCCCTGCACAATGCAGATATTATCGAGGGGCTGGACCTGCATATAGGCGACATGGTGTATGTGGAAAAAGGCGGTGAAATCATCCCCAAAATAACCGGTGTCGATAAGGATGCCCGCAGTATGCTTATCGGTGAAAAAGTGAAGTTTATCACCCATTGTCCCGAATGCGGCAGCAAACTGATACGTTTTGAAGGAGAAGCAGCCCACTATTGCCCCAATGAAACCGCTTGTCCTCCGCAGATTAAAGGGAAAATAGAGCATTTCATCAGCCGCAAAGCCATGAATATAGACGGACTGGGACCTGAAACAGTAGATATGTTCTACCGATTGGGGCTGATAAAGGATACTGCAGATTTATACCAGCTCAAAACCGATGACATCAAGAACCTGGAACGGATGGGCGAAAAATCGGCAGAAAACATAGTCAACGGTATTGCGGCAAGTAAAGAAGTGCCATTCGAAAGAGTACTCTTTGCACTGGGCATACGCTTCGTGGGAGAAACGGTTGCCAAGAAGATAGCCAAGTCCTTTACGGACATCGAAGAACTGGAAAACGCAGACCTCGAAAAGCTGAAAAACATCGATGAAATCGGTGAAAAAATAGCGCAGAGCATTATAACCTACTTCTCCAATCCTGTCAACAGAGAGCTGGTGGAACGGCTGAAATCGAACGGTCTGCAACTCCACCGGACAGAAGAAGACCTCAGCGGATACACCGACAAACTGGCGGGCCAGTCCATTGTCATCAGCGGCGTATTCACCCACCACTCACGGGACGAATACAAAGAGATGATTGAAAAGAACGGTGGGAAAAACGTCGGCAGTATCTCCTCCAAAACCAGCTTTATCCTGGCCGGAGAAAATATGGGACCTGCCAAACTGGAGAAAGCGCAGAAACTGGGAGTAAAGATTATGAGCGAAGATGAGTTTTTGGCATTGCTATCCTAACAAATTTCCACAAAAAGCTTTTTTATGGCTTATATTTGTAGGGTAAATCGAAAAAATTCGTACTTTTGCGAGTCATTTAATTAGAGATTACTTTATAATACTCATGATACAGACAAGATTGAAAGGAATGGGGGTAGCACTGATTACTCCATTTAAAGAGGATGAAAGCGTTGATTACGATGCGTTGATGCGTTTGGTAGACTATCAACTTCAAAACAATACCGACTTTTTATGTGTGCTCGGCACCACGGCAGAAACTCCGACTCTGACTGAAGAAGAGAAAAAGAAAATCAAGAAAATGGTCATCGAGCGAGTGAACGGAAGAATTCCTATCCTGCTGGGCGTAGGTGGAAACAACACCCAGGCCATAGTGGAAACACTGAAAAATGACGATTTCACCGGAGTAGATGCCATTCTCTCCGTCGTTCCATATTATAACAAGCCCTCACAAGAAGGTATATATCAGCATTATAAGGCCATTTCTGAAGCAACGGATTTGCCGATTGTGCTTTATAATGTCCCCGGTCGTACCGGCGTGAACATGAAGGCAGAAACAACCCTGCGCATTGCACGTGATTTCAAGAATGTGATAGCCGTCAAAGAAGCTTCGGGCGACATCACGCAGATGGATGACATCATCAAAAACAAACCGGCCAATTTCGACGTTATTTCGGGCGATGACGGCATCACCTTCCCTCTGATTACCCTGGGGGCCGTCGGCATTATCTCGGTCATCGGAAACGCGTTCCCACGTGAGTTCAGCCGTATGGTACGTCTGGCACTGCAAGGGGACTATGCCAATGCATTGACCATTCACCACAAATTTGCCGAATTATTCAAGCTTCTGTTTGTAGACGGCAACCCTGCCGGAGTAAAAGCCATGCTGAATGTAATGGGAATGATTGAGAACAAGCTCCGCCTGCCATTGGTGCCGACCAGAATCACTACTTTCGAAGCCATGCGCAAGATTCTGGATGAATTGAACATCAAATGCTAAGGCCTTATACCGCCCCTATAGGATATTAATTTCCAGTATACAACATATTAATATCAGATATGCAAGGAGTTAGTTTTGTGGAAACACGGAATTAACTCCTTCTTTTTTTCCTATGTGACTATATTTATCAGTACAATAATCCCAAAACAGTCTACTGATTACGTTATAAAGCAAAAAGACATCTGGTTAAATCGAGAAAAAGACATCTCTAGCTCAATCAAGACAAGACTATTATTTCAGCTAATCTATTAGTTCACAACATTGAACACTTTGTTTCAGCAGAGAAAAACACTTTGTTTTTATATGATGGAACAAAGTGTTCTGTCAAGGGAAACAAAGTGTTCTCCATAATGAAACAAAGTGTTTAGTTAAGGGAAACAGTTTGTTTCATTATAGAGAACACGCGCCAGTGCCATACAAGGGGAGAACATCAACTATATGCCATTGCTGTAAAAACAAAGAACCTCCGCAAGTTTTCTTGCGGAGGTTCTTTGTGATCGCGACAGGATTCAAACCTGTAACCGGCTGATCCGTAGTCAGCTACTCTATTCAGTTGAGCTACGCGACCCTTAAAAAAATTATGAAAACTTGTGACCGCGACAGGATTCAAACCTGTAACCGGCTGATCCGTAGTCAGCTACTCTATTCAGTTGAGCTACGCGGCCTCTTTGTTTAACGGGTGCAAAGATACGTACTTTTTCCGAATTAGCAAACGATATACAAACTTTTTTTGAAGAAATTTATTCGACAAAGCGATAATTAAACAACTGCCAGCCAATGGTCATCCCCACATTCCACTCCCTTCTCGGTGAGCTATAATGATTTACATAAGCAGAGATGGCTCCGAAGGGCAAATGACAAATAACAGAAACTTCTCCCATATACTCAAAGCGGGAGAATGCTTTTCCATAATATGCTTTATTCAATGCATTCTTTTTTATCGGAAAAATCGGTGTAAAGCCATAAAATTCTGTCCGGAACTGGAACATGTCGTTCAAAACATATATGGGTTTGATACCGGCAGCCACATACTGGTTGGCACGAAAAGCTTCATTGTACATCAGTTTACTATGCGGAGTCGGTGCAAATTCTCCTGCCTGCATCATGGTTGCCGTATAATTCTCAGAGAAATTCTTCGATGAATACAGTGCTTCTGCCATCCATCCCAGGGTGAATTTCGGCCCCATAGTGTGATATGCCTCTTTCATATAAGAGATTTGTAACCATGATTGCCGCTCTTGCGGAGAAGGACTGTACCCTTCTTGCGGATTCCCCGGTTCAAATCTTTCCCTCCCGGTAAATACCTGGGCTATCAGTTTCTCCAGATAACCTTTTGTCGCGTATTGCCGCGTATTTAGGGTGCTCCCATAGAAACCGATGGAACCTCCCAAAAGTTTGTAGGTACTTCTGTCCGAACGGTCCTTATCGAAATCTATTACGCTGGATTGAAAGTAGTTATCTTCCAGTTGGCCATATCCCAGACTGAACTCCGCACGCTTATTGGCCAAAAACGGCAAGGCAACCATCAACTTCACAAAACGTTCGTCCTTTGAATTGAATGAAGGTTTGTCATTCCTGGAAAACAGCTTGTCCTTCTTGTAGTAATCGAAGGTACTGATTGAAGCAATAAAACGAAAGGACGTAGGTATGTTGGTAGGCAAATCAATCTTACCCATCAACTGGGCATTATTATAAATCTTACCCAACTGACCGTCAAAAGTGATTTCCTTGGAATAATAATTCAAGTTCTGATATCCTATTCCCAAATAGATTTGATTTGAGCTCGTGGTAGAGACACTGCCCCCCAGACGCACGGAAAAATTATCCTCCATCTTCACCTTCAAATGCAGCTCATACAAATCGGATTCCGAATCATACACAGCATGAGGAACTATTTCCGAAATCATATTATCTGCCAGCAAACGAAAATACCCGCGCTTCAAGTCTTCATAAGTAAAGACTTCATGCTCTTCATCATGGAACTCTTTTTTGATGTAGGCTTGCTGTTGGGCATTCGCCCCTTCAATAATAATATCCCGAAAACGGAATTGAGGCAGGTTACTCCGGAAGACAAGGCGCCTCAAACGCACATTATCAGCATTCACCCTACGGTGAACACGGCTTTTGATGGAATCCATCATATTAAGAGTACGGTTGTAGCCTATATCGTGCAATTCCTGCAGACGGTCAAAATCCAGCAGGTTGACATCATCGTACTTGAAGGTCATGACTATGCCCAATGAGTCCGGAATGGAATAATCGGTCTTCTGCATAATCATATTCTCCAATTGGCTCATCAGGTCATTCTCCTTCGGCTTACCGGGATTTGCCGCCACCACACTGCCAATGATGACATCCGGATGAAAATCCTCCCGCATCACATCCGTAGGGAAATTATTGTAAATGCCGCCATCATAAGCAAGCGTACTGTCTATTTCTATCGGTTTGAAGACAAATGGAAAGCTCATGGAAGCACGTACCGCATCTCCCAAATCCCCTTTACTCAATACCAATGGCTTTTTATTGTACACATCGGATGCTATACAGCGAAAAGGAACAAACAGTTTGTTGAAATTACCGCCACATGCAGCCGTAGCACGTGCAAACAATTCCACAAATACCAGGTTCATCTGTATGGGGTTGACCATGCTTGTGGGAAGTATCTGGGGCTTTATATGCAGCGAGTCCCTAAAAGCAAAACGGATATTAAAAAATTCCGGTGAAGGACGATTCTTCTTAAAATAATACTCGTATTTAGGCTCCACTTTGCCCGAATACCAACGCTTAAAGTCGGGAGAGCGCAACAGCGCCTCCATATCGTCCGGGGAATACCCCATAGCATACAGAGAACCGATGATAGCTCCCATAGAGGTTCCGGTTATATAATCAATGGGGATATTATTCTCTTCCAAAGCCCGGATAATGCCTATATGAGTCATGCCTTTTGCTCCACCGCCACTCAGTACAAGCCCCACTTTCTGAGCTTGTAAAATAAAGCCACATAGAAGAAACGAAAAAAACAATAAAACTCTTTTCATAACTATGCTATTCCGAGTAAGATAAATGTTCATTGCCCCAAATATAAACAATAGTTTCTAAAAATGCCGTATTCAACGAAGAAAATCACACCCTAATTGGTGAAAATGAATAAAAAAAGGGTATTGCGACTCCGAAGAATCACAATACCCTTGCATATATTAAATGCAAATTTAAAGGGGCTTATTTTATCAGGTCAATGCTTCTCTTGACAAAGTTGTTCAAAGCTTCACCTTTCAACATACCATTCTGCAGCAGTGCCAAATCTATCAGTTGACGGACAACCTTATTCTTGGCAGCATAATCGGCGAAGATGCCTTCTTTCTGTGTTTTCAGTTCGTCCCACTTCTTATCCAGCTCATTCACTTTATCCTTTTCGGCAGTCGGTATATCCTCATCTTTCTTGCCTTCCTGCTTCTTTTTCAGGTCAGTACGCTGCTTGTTCACTTCATCCATCTCTGCCTGAACCGGAGCAACGGCAGCAGCACATTCCTTATCTTCATCTGCCAGAACTTCTTTTACCAGCTTATGGTCTGAATTCAATACCAGGTTAAACATATCCGGCATTTCGCCATAGAAGCTCATTCCAGCCTGGATATTCGCCATTTCCTTCATACGGCGCATGTACTCGCTCTGAGTTATCATGATAGGAGTGGCATTTTCGCCCAAAGCCTGCGCCGTGATGTTGAACTCCGTCTTATCCATCTTGGGCAACTGGCTCTTGAAGATGGAAGAAAGAACTTCCTGCTTGCCGGCTTCCAACGCTTCGTTCTTCTTGTCTTCCTTGACAATCAGATTATCAATAATATCGCTGTCTACACGAGTGAAGCGAACCTTTTCGAACTTCTGTTCCAACATGCTCACCACCGCAATGTCCAGCTGTCCATCCATCAACAGCACATTGTATCCTTTATTCGTAGCGGCCTCTATGTAGCTGTATTGTTCATCTTTATTGTTGGCATACAGATAAATCAGATTTCCATCCTTATCCGTCTGGTTATCTTTAATCAACGTCTTATACTCTTCGAAAGTATAATATTTGCTGTCTGTATCGGTGAAAAGGGCAAAATCCTTGGCTCTATCATAGAAATCTTCCTGCGTAAGCATTCCGTAGTTGATGAAGATTTTCAAGTCATTCCACTTTTCCTCAAACTGTTTACGGTCATTCTTGAAGATAGACTGCAAACGGTCTGACACCTTCTTCGTGATATATGTAGAAATCTTCTTCACGTTGGCATCGCTCTGCAAATAAGAACGGGAAACGTTCAATGGAATGTCCGGTGAATCGAGCACACCATGCAGCAGGGTCAAGAAGTCGGGAACAATACCTTCCACCGAATCCGTCACATATACCTGGTTGCAATAGAGCTGAATCTTATTCTTGTTCAACTCGATGTTGCTCTTCACTTTGGGGAAGTACAGAATACCGGTAAGGTGGAACGGATAATCCACATTCAGATGAATCCAGAATAAAGGTTCGTCGGACATAGGATAAAGGTCACGGTAGAACTTCTTATAATCTTCATCTTTCAATTCGCTGGGTTTCAGCGTCCACAACGGGTTGGAATCATTGATGATATTATCCTCGGCAGTTTCAACCTGCTTGCCGTCTTTCCATTCTTTCTTCTTGCCGAATGCAACCGGGATAGGGAGGAAGCTGCAATACTTCTTCAACAAAGAGGAAATGCGCGCTTCTTCAAGGAATTCCTTGCAGTCATCGTCTATGTAAAGAACGATATCCGTACCACGTTCTGCCTTATCAGTGTCTTCAATCGTAAACTCCGGACTGCCATCGCATGTCCACTTTACAGCCTGGGCGCCTTCCCGATAGGATTTAGTGATGATTTCGACTTTCTTGGCAACCATAAAAGCCGAATAGAAACCCAATCCAAAATGGCCGATGATGGCGTTGGCATCGTTTTTATATTTCTCAAGGAAGTCATTGGCGCCAGAGAAAGCTATCTGGTTAATATACTTGTCTATTTCTTCAGCCGTAAGACCTATACCATGGTCGGACACCGTAATGGTATCTTTTCCCAGCGAGACATGTACGGTTAAATCGCCAACTTCACCCTTGAACTCACCGATAGAGGAGAGTGTTTTCAGCTTCTGTGTAGCATCAACCGCGTTAGAAACCAACTCACGGAGAAAAATTTCATGATCACTATACAAGAACTTTTTAATGACGGGGAAGATATTCTCAGTAGTTACCCCAATATTACCTTTTTGCATACTACATTTATATTTTTTAGATTTATATTTTTAATTATTCCGGCAGATATAGCACAAAAAAAATGCCAGCCCATAAGGACTGACATTTTGACGGTTTTTATAAAGAACAGCTTATGCCTTCCTGATGCTCAGCTCGTCTTTTTCTTTGTCTACTGATACGTTTACCGTATCACCCGGCTGTAACTCCTCCGCCACTATCAGCTCGGAAAGTCCATCCTCCAAGTGGTTCTGAATGGCGCGCTTCAATGGGCGCGCACCAAACTGTACATCGTACCCTTTCGAAGCAAGGAATGTCTTTGCATCATCCTCCACAACCAGCTTGTAACCAATTGCTTCAACCCGTTCGTACAAACCTTTCAGCTCAATGTCCACAATCTTTGTGATGGCCTCCAAAGAGAGCTGGTCGAAAGTAATGATTTCATCCAAACGATTCAAGAATTCGGGAGCAAAGGTCTTGTTCAGAGCCTTTTGTATCACGCTGCGCGAATGTTCATTGTCATCCGTGCGGTTTTGCGCCGCAAAACCTACGCCACGGCCAAATTCCTTCAACTGCCGCGTACCGATATTGGAGGTCATAATGATAACCGTATTCTTGAAATCGATGGTTCTGCCATAATTGTCAGTCAAACGACCTTCATCCAGTACCTGGAGCAAGATGTTGAACACGTCCGGATGGGCTTTCTCAATCTCATCCAGCAAGACAATGGAATACGGCTTGCGACGCACCTTTTCAGTCAACTGGCCGCCTTCCTCATAGCCCACATATCCCGGAGCGGCACCAATCATACGAGATACGGTGTATTTCTCCATATACTCGCTCATATCGATACGTATCAAGGCATCGGCAGAGCCAAACATATATTTTGCCAATTGCTTTGCCAAATGCGTCTTACCCACACCAGTAGGGCCAAGGAACATAAAGGTTCCGATGGGATGGTTCGGGTCTTTCAACCCTACACGGCTACGCAAGATTGCTTTGGTAAGTTTCTCTATCGCAGCATCTTGAGCTATCACCTTCGCCTGTAGTTCTTCCTTCATTCCGGCCAGTTTAAGTCCTTCTGCCTGCGCCATGCGCTGTACGGGTACACCGGACATCATTGAAATAACATTGGCTATTTCCTCTTCACCTACCGTTTGGCGGTCATCCTTCAAACGGGCTTCCCACTCAACCTTCATCTCCTCCAAGCGGACAGAAAGTTCCTTCTCACGGTCGCGGTAGCTGGCAGCCAGCTCAAAATTCTGTGACTTTACAGCTTCAGCCTTCAGGCTACGTGCCTCTTCAATCAGCTTTTCCTGTTCCTCAATTTCTTTCGGAACATTAATATTCGTCAAATGCACACGCGAACCCGCCTCGTCCAAAGCATCAATAGCTTTATCCGGGAAGTTGCGGTCGGTTATATAGCGTGCTGACAACTTGACACATGCTTCCAGGGCTTCATCCGTGTAGCTCACGTTATGATGGTCTTCATACTTCTCCTTGATATTCTTCAATATCTGAAGCGTTTCTTCAGCTGTGGTAGGCTCTACAATCACCTTTTGGAAACGACGTTCCAAAGCACCGTCTTTCTCGATATTCTTTCTGTATTCATCGAGAGTGGTAGCTCCAATACACTGGATTTCACCACGCGCTAAAGCTGGTTTCAGCATATTGGCAGCATCCATGGAACCGGCAGCAGCACCGGCACCTACAATCGTATGGATTTCATCGATGAAAAGGATGACATTCGGATTTTTCTGCAACTCGTTGATGATAGAGCGGATACGTTCCTCAAACTGACCACGGTATTTTGTTCCCGCCACCACAGAGGCCATATCAAGCATCACCACGCGCTTTTCAAACAAAATGCGCGAAACTTTCTTTTGCACAATACGCAATGCCAAACCCTCTACGATGGCAGATTTTCCGACTCCAGGTTCACCGATAAGCACCGGATTGTTCTTCTTACGGCGGCTCAAGATTTGCGCCAGACGTTCAATCTCGCGTTCGCGACCCACAACCGGGTCCAGCTTGCCTTCTTCGGCAGCCCGCGTCATGTCTACGCCGAAATTGTCCAGCACAGGAGTATCATTGGACGGCTTTCTGGATGCAGCCTGTGCAGCCGAAGCCGAACCAGCTCCCCCAGTACGGGAGGAGCGGGACATATTCATATCTTCTTCATCCTCTTCATCATCCTCGGTGAATCCCATTCCCGCATTCGGATTGGTCGATTTCATCGAAAGCTGTTCAAATACAGCCTGATAATCCACCCGGTGTTCTTCCAAAACAGTTGCAGCAAGATTGTCGCCATCTTTCAAGATAGCCAGCAATACATGTTCCGTATCGGCAGTTGCACTTTTCAGCAAACGCGCTTCAAGCATACACATCTTCAATATCTTAGCCGTCATCGGGGACAAGGGCACTTCAGCGTCCGGCAAGAGAGTATCGTCCTCGGCATCCTTTAGGAAACCCTCCAGACGACTTTTTACTCGTTTTAAATCTATATCAAGTTTCAACAATATTTCAATAGCTTTTCCTCCGCCATCACGCAGCATGCCGAGCAGAAGGTGTTCCGGACCAATATAGCGATTTCTCAATCGATTGGCTTCTTCCTTGCTATAAGTAATTATGTCTGAAACTCTTTGTGAAAATTGATTGTTCATATTTTATAATTCTCCTCAATTAAAAAGGTTATCCACGACAAAGATACGCATTTATTAATTCAGCGTATCATATTTAACTGATTTAATAGTATACAAATCCCGTGCCATAAATTTCAAATCTGTTTTTCCACTTTATACCTTATATATTAATAGCAATTTGGTGAGGAATGGAGGGAGTACTTCCATATTTATGTTGCAGGCAACAAAGTTTATGGAGGAAAACTTTTGTATATCGTAAAAAAGCAGTACTTTAGCGTGGTTTTTCACGAACCCGAAAATGTATAATTAATAATCTTTTTAAATGCTTGAACAAGACAGAATTATAAAGATTAACATCGAGGAGGAAATGAAGTCATCGTACATTGACTACTCTATGTCGGTCATTGTTTCACGTGCCCTTCCGGATGTTAGAGATGGTTTTAAACCCGTTCACCGAAGAATTCTTTTCGGAATGATGGGATTAGGAAATACCTCCGACAAACCTTATAAAAAATCAGCCAGAGTTGTAGGTGAAGTATTAGGTAAATATCACCCTCATGGCGACTCGTCCGTTTACGGAGCTCTTGTACGTATGGCTCAGCCTTGGGCAATGCGTTACATGTTGGTAGATGGACAAGGTAACTACGGTTCAGTAGACGGTGACAGTGCTGCTGCCATGCGTTATACAGAGTGTCGTTTGCGAAAAATTGGTGAAGACATGATGACAGACCTTGAGAAAGAGACTGTTGACATGCAGAACAATTTCGATGACTCTTTGCAAGAGCCTACCGTCATGCCGGCCCGTATTCCGAATCTTTTGGTAAATGGTGCATCTGGTATTGCCGTAGGTATGGCTACCAATATGCCGACCCATAATCTATCTGAGGTTATTGACGCTTGTATTGCATACATCGAAAACAATGACATCGATATAGAAGAGCTGATGACGTATGTCAAAGCTCCTGATTTCCCGACCGGAGGCTATATATACGGTATGAGCGGTGTTCGCGAAGCCTATCTCACGGGACGCGGACGTGTCATAATGCGTGCTAGAGCCGAAATTGAGACTGGTTCGACGCACGATAAAATCGTTGTGACAGAAATTCCCTATGGTGTCAACAAAGCTGAATTGATTAAGAATATAGCCGATTTGGCCAACGAAAAGAAAATTGAAGGTATTGCCAATGCTAATGACGAATCCGACCGTGAAGGTATGCGTATCGTTATTGATGTAAAACGTGATGCAAATGCCAGCGTTGTACTCAACAAGCTCTACAAGATGACAATGCTGCAGACATCTTTTGGTGTGAACAATGTTGCATTGGTACATGGCCGTCCACGTCTGCTGAATCTGAAGGATTTGATAAAATACTTCGTTGAGCACAGACACGACGTAGTCATCCGCCGTACTCAGTATGATTTGCGCAAGGCCAAAGAACGTGCACATATTCTGGAAGGATTAATCATTGCATCTGATAATATCGACGAAGTAATCAAGATTATCCGTGCTGCTAAAACCCCGAATGATGCTATATCAGGTTTGATGGAGCGATTCCAACTCAGTGAAATTCAGTCACGTGCCATTGTTGAAATGCGTTTGCGTCAGCTCACAGGATTGATGCAAGACCAGCTGCACGCCGAATATGAGGAAATTCAGAAGCAGATTGCTTATTTGGAAGAAATCCTTGTCAATGACGAACTCTGCCGCAAAGTCATTAAAGATGAACTGATTGAAGTAAAAGAGAAGTATGGTGACGAACGTCGCTCGGAAATTGTCTATTCATCAGAAGAATTCAATCCGGAAGACTTCTATGCAGATGATGAAATGATTATCACCATCTCGCACATGGGATACATCAAACGCACACCGCTGAGCGAATTCCGTGCGCAAAACCGTGGTGGGGTAGGCTCCAAAGGTACCGAAACCCGCGATGCAGACTTTGTAGAGCATATTTATCCTGCAACCATGCATAATACCATGATGTTCTTTACACAGAAAGGTAAGTGTTACTGGCTGAAGGTATACGAAATCCCCGAAGGTACTAAGAATTCGAAAGGTCGTGCCATCCAGAATTTGTTGAATATCGACTCTGACGATGCTGTAAACGCCTATTTGCGCGTGAAGAACTTGAACGACCAAGAATTTATCAACAGCCATTATGTATTGTTCTGTACTAAGAATGGTGTCATTAAGAAAACATTGCTTGAGCAGTATTCACGTCCTCGCCAAAATGGTGTAAATGCTATCACTATCCGTGAAGACGACCGTGTAATCGAAGTGCGTATGACAAACGGCGACAATGAAATCATCATTGCCAACCGTAACGGACGTGCCATTCGTTTCCATGAAAGTGCTGTGCGCGTTATGGGACGTACTGCCACCGGTGTACGTGGTATGACATTGGATGAAGACGGTCAAGACGAAGTAGTAGGTATGATATGCATCAAAGATCCTGAGGCGGAAACAATTATGGTTGTATCGGAACAAGGATATGGCAAACGTTCGGATATTGAAGATTATCGCAAGACCAATCGTGGAGGTAAAGGTGTGAAAACAATGAATATCACCGATAAAACGGGTAAATTAGTAACTATCAAGTCTGTTACAGATGAAAATGACTTGATGATTATTAATAAATCCGGTATTACCATCCGTCTGAAAGTTGCCGATGTTCGTATCATGGGACGTGCTACACAAGGTGTGCGTCTAATCAACCTTGAGAAACGTAATGACGAAATCGGCTCTGTATGTAAAGTCACTTCAGAAAATGAAGAGGAACTTATAGAGGAGGGGGAAGAAAATACCCTTGAAAGCCCTCAGAACGAGGTAAACAATGAAAATGAAGAATAGACATAATATTAATTTAAATTTTCTACAATCATGAAAAGAGTATTATTTTCAATGGTTTTACTACTTGTCGCAAGCTTTACTTTCGCCCAAGAAAAGAACGTAAAAGAGGCTAAAAGTATTGCTAACGGAGTAAATCCTGACTTTGCCAAAGCAGAGGAACTGATAAATCAGGCTTTAACCAATCCCGAAACAAAGGACAATGCCGAAACGTGGGATGTAGCAGGTCTTATCCAAAGAAAAAGAAGTGAAAAAGAAATGGAAAATGCCTATCTGAGAAAACCTTATGACACTCTTCAGGTATATAATAGCGCATTGAACATGTGTAAATTCTACTTCAAATGTGACGAATTGGCACAAATTCCCAATGAAAAGGGCAAAATCAAGAATAAATATAGAAAATCTAATTCTGCTACAATTTTAGCAGAACGCGGTAATCTGATCAATGGCGGTATCCAATTCTTTAATTTGGCCTCACAAAAAGAAGGAGATGCAGCCAATGAAGACAATAGAAAAGCGTTAGATTTCTTTGCAACATACATTGATATTGCTATCAACCCGATGTTTGAAAAGGAAAATCTGTTACAAACAGATACTGTATTACCCCAAATAGCATATTATGCAAGTTTAGCAGCTGCTAAGATGGAAGATTATCCTAGTATTTTGAAGTATGCTCCTTATGCGCAAGATGATAAAGAAGTTGGGAAATACGCAATGGAATTTATCTCTACTGCATTGAAAGCTGAAGGTGATACTGTTAAATGGATTGCTTCTTTAAAAGAAGGTATCCAGAAATATCCTGAACATTCATTCTTCTTCGGTCACTTGATTGATTATTATAGCAATAACAACAAATATGACGAAGCTATGCAGTTTGCTGATGATATGTTGGCTAAAGATCCTAACAATACATTCTATTTGTATGTAAAAGGCTACCTTTATCACAATATGAAGGACTATGATAAAGCTATTGAATTCTATAAAAAAACTATAGAAGTAGATCCTAATTATGCAGAAGCATACTCTAATTTAGGCTTGATTTACTGCTTACAAGCACAAGATTTCTCAGAAAAAGCAACTACAGATATTAATGATCCGAAGTATAAAGAAGACCAGGCTACTCTGAAGACTTTCTATGAAAAGGCAAAACCTTATTATGAAAAGGCAAGAGAACTGAAACCTGATCAAAAAGATTTGTGGTTAAATGGTCTGTATAGAGTGTATTATAATTTGCAAATGGGCCCTGAATTCGAAGAAATTGAAAAGTTGATGTAATACTTTCATAATAATAAAAGCCTAATTAAATTATTAATTAGGCTTTTATTATTGTTATATCATTAAGTAAAGAATGTTATTTCTTAAGTGAGGGAGAGAAGAAATTAAAATTAGATTAAATTATTCCAGCGCTATATTAAACATAATGCTGATATTGAACAGAAACCATATTATCCATATTCAACACCTAATTCGGTCTTCCATAAATTACCAACAATGGTGTATCAGAATGGAAAATCATCTTTCTGGCAATGCCAGGGTTAAATAAGCGCGAAAATATATTTCTTTTATAAGAAGTTAATGTTATAATATCAATATGATTACTCTTGATATAACTGTCTAAACTACTAAGCAGATTATCGTTCTTTACCACATCATAGTATATTTCCAATTGTGGATATTGTTTTTGAAAATATTCCTTAATACCAGCCAGTTTTATTTCATTCCATGTATTCTGAACATCTGAAAGATGTATCAGAGACACTGAAAACTTAAATGATTTCAGATTATTTATTAGCGAATCAAAAGCTATTAAATCACGCTGGTCAAAATTAGTAATGAATGCAATACGCTTAGCTTCAGAAAATTGCTTGAATGGAGTATTTTCAGGAATGGCCAATACCGGTACACGGCTACGTTCAATCACTTCAGCCGTTACACTGCCGATCAAATCAATATCCTTCTGACTTTTACCACGAGTTCCCATTATGATAATGCGTGGCCGATATTCCTTGGTATAGCGGAGTACCTCTTCTTCAGGAATACCTTCACGCAAAACACAAGTATATTTAATATCTGGAAACTCGCCGGAAGCTACCTTCTCTTTTACTTTATCAGATAATGCATTCAAATCAGCATGAACTTTTTGTAAGATACTCCTTACATTCTCCTCATCACTTAGCTGATAGTTAAATACGTCTCCGTATGGCAAAGAAGTTGCATATATAGGAGTAAAATAAACATGTAGCAAAACAACTTCTGCACCTATATTCTGAGCGAAATTGAAACCGAACTCGCAAGCCTTCAAAGAATAATTGGAAAAATCCACTGGAATCAGCACTTTATTACTAACCTTCTCCAGTTTAGGTGACTTCCCCCCCACTACCTCTTCAGATAACCACGCAGAGCTTTCAGTAATTTTCAGAGCATGAGGTAAGTCACTCTCCTTAATACGTACACGTACGCCAGAAGAAACAACCGGTTGTATCTGGTTTACATTGTGAATATAAGTCTCAATACCTTCATTTTCAAGAACATTTTTCAATATTTGAGCTTTCGCGTACGTTAAGATTGCCAAAGTAACTAATTTATCTTCCATATATCATTGATTTTGAGATTAAAACAAACAAGAAATCCCAATTGTTGTCAGCAATTGGGATTCTATCTAACTTTCTCTTCTTAAGCTCGAACAGCTTCTTCAGTCTTACCTGCCATTTCATCTAAAATTTTTAAAGCTCGCTCTAAAACAGTAGTATCATCAATCATAACCAATCCACCATCTGGTCCAGGTTCCAAGTGAATCCCAACACTTTTCCCCTCCTTAAAATTGTGTCCACCGAAAAAATTTCTTACAGTGTCAACATTCAGTCCAAGTTCATCGGCTATTCTATGCATACTACCACTAGGCAATGAGTCTTTAATCTTACGTAATTCATTAAATGTTATTGTTCTCATATTCATAAATTTAATGGTTAATACTCTGTACTTTTTATTATCACGCTATAAACTTAAGGAAAAAAAAGGATAAAACAAACTATTTCTTTATCTTTTTTCAAAAAGAATATTGCCTCTCCAAAAAATAATCATTTTCAAGTATGCAGAATTATAAGTACAGAGAAAAAGCTCCTAAAAATAGACAGAAACAGCTCGTATAAAGCAGAATTATCGGGTTTATACGAGCTGTTTTTAGAATACAGGGAAAATTTAAATACCTTCTATGGCAGAAGCTGGAACCCACCCTACTTTACCATCTTCCAAACGAATTTCTTTCCATTCACGCATAGAGTTGTCTTTTATCTCAACTTTACGTCCCTCATGAAGAATGAACAGACTTGTACCACTTTCACTGGGAGTACTACGCACTGTGACACTAGGTGCCAACACTATAGCTTCGTTACGTTCCATCAGTTCGCCTTTTTGCTGAGCAGCAAACACATTACTCAATATAACAAGAACCAGGAATACTATTCCTGCAATAAATCCCACTTTCTTTCCCGTAATCTGTTTTGAAAAGAAAAAGAGATAGAACGAAACGAGTAATAGTACAAAGAACACAATCCCCAACTTAGCCCATGCATCTACGCTAAGACAATTAATCAACGATTTAGTCCAAGATACAAAGAAAACCTCAGGAACTGGGATTACCTTATCGATTGTCTTAGAACGTGCTATCTCCAAATTTGCACGAATATCAGCATTACCAGGTTCCAACAACAAGGCACGCTCATAATTCAATATAGCTCTTGCTATATCATCTGCCTTATAATAACTGTTGCCAAGATTATAATAGACCTCTGCAGCCTCTCCCTTCTTTAACAGATTCTCATATATTTGAATGGCAGAAGCATAATCATTCCGTATATAAGCGCTGTCACCTTCAGCCTTTGTCACATTGCTTTCTTGCCTTGCAGCAGAGAATTCCGCATGTGAACCGACGGATGTAGAGTCACTAGCAGTCTGTAATGTATCTACAGATGCAGAATTCTGCCCATAGGCAGTAATTGCCATCACTAGACTAAGAGTAAAAAACAATATTTTATTCATTACCATTTCCTCCTGATTAATGTTTTATCGAGTTTTCCATTTTACTGATAACTTCCAAAGAAGCTGAATATACCTTATCCATAGCCTGGTTATCATCACCCGGAGCAAAGCGGGCAAACTCACAGTTATTCAATGCATCGAGGAATTCCTTTATCAACGCATCATTCACACCATAATTACGAAGTTCCTCTTCGATATTATCCTTAGACAAACGGGATACCGGAATGTTCAGTTTATCACTGATATACCCCCAAAGAGCCTTCAAAACCTCATCATAAAACGCATCTTTCTTATTCTCAGCCAATAATTTACCAGCTTGCTTCATACGTTTCACCGCCACTTTATTGGCTTTCTTGGTACGCATCTTTGCTACATTTGCATTGGCTGCTATTTGCTTACGATAGATGATAAAGAATGTAATGAATGCAATACCCGGTATCAAATAAAGTAACCAATACGTCAACGAACCGAAGAAGAAATCACCTTTGGGAGACAGAGTTACGTTATTCTGCTTGATAAAACGAATATCCTCGTTCAATACTTTCAGTTCTTCCTTGCTTGTAAAGTTTGCAATAGTCTGAGCAGCATTGCCTGCTCCCTTTTCCACATGCAATTCATACTCTTCCGTAGTCAACGTTTTATACGAACGGGAATTAATATCAAAATAACTGAACTTTACGGCAGGAATCTTATAAGTTCCAGCATTACGAGGAATTGCCAGATACTCAATGACCTTGCTACCGGAGAGGCCCGAATTTGTCAGACGGAATTTATTGTCCACCTTCGGATCATATACTTCAAAATCCTCGGGGAATTTAACTTCCGGATTAGAGAGCAATTTCAGATTACCGGTACCAGAAATGACAAGTTTGACAGTAACAGCATCATTGGTCTTGACATTTGTACTATTGATAGAAGAAGTTATATTGAACTCTCCCACTCCTCCCGAAAAATCGGCTGGCTTACCTGCCGGCAAGAGCTTTACGTCAATTGTCAGTTGCGGAGTCAAAATTGTCTTTTTAACTTCTACGTAATTGCTTCCTCCATTGAAAAATGCCTCGAACGGATCAGCAACTTGTGTAGCCTTTGCAATGGAAGCATCAAAGCGTGCTGCATCAATTGTCAGCTTACCGGCTTGTTGCGGGAACAACACAAACTGACGATAGATTGTAGACTGATAATTTCTACCTTTATAATGCTCCAATCCCCATCTTCTGTCATTAGGCAATTCTACTTCCTGAGAATGGAATCCTTTGAAGTCAGGCAATTTCACATTATCAAACATACGTAAGTCCACCAAGGTATATATCTTGTATGTCAGCAGAAAAGCCTCTTGTTCATACACCGTCATCTTACTGGCAGTAGCTGTAATAAACAAATCACTATTCGATACAGATGTCCCGGAAGAAGCGCGGCTGGCAGTGCCCTCACTCTGTTTGCCACCATTTCCAGAAGCTCCATTAGCAGCCTGATCTGCCGGAAGAACCCTTACTTGTACAGAATTCGAAACCATTTGGTTACCATCAGCAGTGATAGTGGCTCCTGGAATGGTAAAATCACCTTCTGCAGTCGCCATTAAAATATAAGTGAATGTAATACTGCTGGTTGAAGTCGTCTGCCCATTAATCATCTGCACGCTACTCTGTTGCGAGCGGCTGGGCCCCATCAACACATCAAATCCCTTCATAGAAGGAGCACGAAAATCCCTTACCTTTTGTGTAGTCACCGTATACGACAGTCTGAACTGGTCTCCTACCGCCACAGCGTCAGGAGCGGACGCAGTAAACGATACCTTGCCATCGGCAAAGGCATTCATACTGACTGCAATCAGTGCTATCCATAAGAAAACTATTTTTCTCATATATTATTCCTATTATGTTTGTTACCAATCTTTTTCCAGACGACCTCCTTGAAGTACCTGCTGCTTTTTCACTTTATCCTGCACATCCTTCTCGTCTTGCATGACAGAGTTTAACAGCTGCTCGGCATTTTCCTTAGACATCTCATTATCTTTTTTTTCCGGCTGAGAAGGTTGTTGTTGCTGGTCTTGATTCTGTTGCTGGTCTTTCTGCTGATCCTGCTGTTTATCCTGCTCCTTCTGTTGGTCCTGTTTATCCTGATCTTGATTCTGATCCTGGTTCTGCTGCTGGTCTTGCAACTGTTTCTGTGCCAAAGCAAGGTTATAGCGCGTTTCATCATCTTTCGGATTATTGCGTAACGACTCCTTATAGGCTTCTACCGCCTTTGCATAATCCTTCTGAGAATGAAAGATGACTCCCATATTATGATAAATCTGTGCTAAGTTCGATTTGTCCTTTTCTATCTTGGTAGCTCCCACATATTGCTCCATCGCTTCCTGCAGCTTGTTCTGCTGGGTCAATGTATTTCCCAGGTTGAACATGGAAACCGTTGACTTCGGGTTTACCTCCAAAGCCTTCCGATAGTTCACTTCTGCATCCACATATACGCTATCCTTAAAAAAACGGTTTCCCTTACGGATATAATCGCGTTCCGCCTTCTGTGCAGAAGCTGAAACTGCCACTAACAGCAGCAAAACTATTCCAATATACTTTTTCTGTAACATACGCATCATTTCTTATTAGAGAATAAATGAATGTTGCGGAACAGAGGATTCTTGCGCTCCAATATCAACATCTCAGCCAGTAACAACAGCAGAATAATCCATGCCACTGCCTGAAACTGTTCATTGAATTCCGTGTACACCTGTGTTTCCACATCTGCCTTTGCCATCTTGTTGATTTCCTGACTAATCGCTTTCTGTGCACCGTTGGTATTGTCTACGCGCACATAAATACCATTTCCTGCCTGAGCAATTTCCTGACACATCTGCTCATTCAAGCGAGTAACGATTACATTACCTTCACGGTCACGACGATAATCATTAGTACCCTCTATTGGAATGGGGGCACCCTCGGGCATACCTACCCCTAATACATTGACCTGGATACCTTTCTCAGCAGCAGCCTTAGCAGCTTCTACGGCACCACCTTCATGGTTTTCACCGTCGGTGATGACAATAACAGTACGTCCCACTCCTTCTTGAGGTGTAAAACTCCGGGCAGCCAGATTTATTGCAGCTCCAATTGCCGTACCTTGCTTGGAAATCAGCGAAGGATCGATGGACTCCAAAAACATCTTGGCAGAAATATAATCACTCGTAATAGGCAACTGGGTAAATGCGTCACCTGCAAAAACAATCATACCGACCTTGTCATTCTGCATCTTATCTACCAACTGCGCCACCAGCCGTTTTGCCTTCTGCAAGCGGCTTGGCTGTACGTCTTGTGCCAGCATGGAATTGGATATATCCAACGCAATCATCACTTCCACTCCCTGGCGTTTTACCGTCTCCAGTTTGGAACCAAACTGCGGACGTGCCAGCAGTACCGTGAACAACCCGATAGCCGCAAAAACCAACCAAAACTTCACATCCGGACGGTATTTGGAAACATCCGGCATTAGCTGTGCCATCAGTATAGGGTCACCAAATTTACGAATGGCTTTCCTCCTCCGATAATTGGAGTACAAGTAGAAGGCCGCCAATAAAGGCAGCAGCAGCAACAAGTACAAATATGCAGGTTCTTCAAATCGAAACATCTTTTTATTTACAATTTAGCAATTTACAATTTACAATTTGGCTACGCAATGACTGATACACTAAAAGACATTCTCCGTTTTTACGGTATCTTCTTCAATATAGAGTTGCGTAACAGTACCTCCAGTAATACGCACAAGAAAGCAGCCAACGCAAACCAGCGGTACTCTTCCTGGCGCTTGCTGTATTCTTTTACATTCAATTTTGTTTTCTCCAGCTTGTCTATCTCCTCATACACTTCCTTCAACTTCGAGTTGCTGGTGGCACGGAAATAGTTACCTTCCGTTGTTCCGGCAATCTGTGTCAAAGTCTTTTCATCAATTTCGACGGGCATATTGACATATTGCACTGTTCCGCCTACCGGATAAGGATAAGGAGCCATACCATTGGTTCCTACCCCAATAGTATAAACGCGAATGCCAAAACTCTTGGCTATTTCAGCAGCCGTCAAAGGAGAAATATCACCTTTATTATTGACACCGTCCGTCAGCAGAATAATGACTTTCGACTTTGCCTTGCTATCCTTCAAACGGGTAACGGCATTGGCAATACCCATACCGATTGCCGTTCCGTCTTCAATCAGCCCACACTTCATATCTTTAAGCAAGTTCAACAATACGGCATGGTCTACTGTCAACGGACATTGCGTAAAGCTTTCTCCAGCAAACAAAGTTATACCTATATTGTCATTCGGACGTCCGTTAATAAACTCTGCCGCCACATCCTTCGCCGCTTCCAACCGGTTAGGTTTCAGGTCTTCGGCCAGCATACTGGTAGAAACGTCCATAGCAAGCATGATATCAATACCCTCAATCTCACTGTTCTGCCAGCTATCGGTGGTTTGCGGACGTGCCAAAACAAGAATAATCAGTATCAAGGCAATTATCCGCAATACAAACGGTACATGCAACAAATAGTTCTTATAGCTTTTAGGGGTATGGGCATACACACGGGCATCCGAAATCTGAAGCGTAGCTTCACTATTCGTCCGCTTCATAATATACCATACTATATAAGGTATAAGCAACAGCAGCAAAAATAAATATTCAATATTGGCAAAAACCATATTTATGTACGATTTAACGATTTACAATTCAGCTTCGCTCCAAACATCCTTCATTTTTCACTCATGTATATCCGATTGAAGTCACTTTTCCAGCATTAAGCAAAATAATTATACAACTCCAATCCGATATATATCAATGAACAGGCAAGAGCTACAGCCAACACCACAATACCCGCTCCCAGCAAAATCTTGGTACGCAAAGAACGTTTCTCGATAATGGTAATCTCAGTAGGCTGCGGCTTGGCATTCTCCTCTTCTTTCTCCTTGGTTTCATTAATAAAGTCAATGGCATTAATCAGGTTAGCGTCATTTTCGTTCATCAATGGATTATGCTTGGCAAATTTCACCAAATCAGCAGTCTGGAACAATTCACGCAAATCCGATATTGCTTCCTTATCTTTCATTTCCAGCAACTTATCTATGATTTCCGTAGAAGTCATTTCCAAAGCATTGAAACCAAAGCGGTCTTTTATATATGTACGAAGAGCATCAGTCAATTCCGTATAATATTCCTTCGGCTCCCCTTTCTGCCATACCTTCTCATTCTTGATACGTTCTATCTCCTGCATAGCCAACTGATGGGGAGGCAGCTTAGGTTCTACCTTCACCTTACGGATAATAGGCTTATTGTCGAAGAAGCGCATTATCAGATAGACAAGTAATATCCCTATCGGGATAATCAGCGCACCACAAGCCATAAGACCATACCAGTCTTCCCAGGCAAAAGGCGCTTGCATCACTGTTTTGGGACCGAAGAACTGTTCCGGATTCTCCGGGTCTAACGGGACATTCACCGAATATACTTTCAAGGCCAACGCTTTGGAGCGATACTTCTCATTATCCACCGTCACTTCCATAGGCGGCAGATAATAAAGAGCCGAGTCGAAAGAGGTAACTGTATACTCTTGAGTTATCAATGCACGCCGACCATCATTCAGCAGTTGCGTATCCGGCTTGGCCACATCAATAATTTCAACCCCATTCACCAGCGTATCGGTATATACCGGGAATATGGCACGCTTATCGGCATCCAGAGATACTTGAAGCTTTATCTTTGCCTGCTCTCCAATAAGAATCTGCAAAGAGTCAATCGTAGCATCTACCGTTACCGACTGGGCTACTACCCTTCCCGACCATGCTATCAATAACGCTATCAGAAATAAATATCTTTTCATTTTCCGATTAATTTCGTTTCGCAAACAAATTCATCAATGCCTTGACATAATCCTGGTCGGTACGTACCGACACATTGTCGACATTACTCTTGGTAAACGTTTCATTCAATTCCGCCTGCTTGTTCACCCACCAATCATGATGGGCACGGCGCACGGCACGCGAGGAGGTGTCAATCCACTGCTCATGTCCCGTCTCGGCATCCCTAATCTTCATCAGTCCCACGGGTGGCAATTCTTCCACACGACGGTCGTACACCTGAACGGCAACCAGGTCATGCTTACGATTGGCAATGGTCATGGCGTTCTTGAAACTTTCCTGGTCGATGAAGTCGGACAAGACAAATGCCGTGCAACGGCGTTTCATCACATTCGTCAGATATTCCAATCCCAAACGGATGTTCGTCCTCCGGCTTTCCGCATGAAAATCTATCAGTTCGCGGATGATGTAAAGTATATGCTTACGTCCCTTCTTGGGCGGAATAAACTTCTCAATCCGGTCCGAAAAGAAGATGACACCAATCTTGTCATTATTCTGAATGGCAGAGAATGCCAGTGTAGCGGCAATTTCCGTCACCATATCCTTCTTCATCTGCTTTACCGTACCGAACTCCAAACTACCGGAAACATCTACCAACAACATCACTGTCAATTCGCGCTCCTCCTCAAACACCTTGACGTAAGGCTTGTTGAAGCGGGCGGTCACATTCCAGTCAATGTCGCGTATGTCGTCGCCAAACTGATACTCGCGCACCTCGGAGAATGCCATACCTCTACCCTTGAAGGCAGAGTGATACTGCCCGGCAAAGATATTGTTGGACAATCCGCGCGTCTTTATCTCAATCTGACGGACTTTCTTCAAAAGTTCTGTTGTTTCCATTGATTTATTTTAATAATCTCATTTAAGCACACAAGCGCAATTTAGTTTATAACAGAAACTTCCCTATGAAAAGGGGTGAGGTTTTCGGTACTCAACCCTAAGGTTTACGACGCTAAGCCTCAGGTATAGGATTGTAAACCTCAAGTTTACGAAAACCTCTATTATGCGTTAGGGCACTTCAACCTTGTTCAGTATCTTGCTGACGATTTCATCAGATGTCATATTGCTGGCTTCCGCCTCGTAAGTCAAGCCGATACGGTGGCGAAGTACGTCGTGTGCCACAGCGCGCACATCCTCCGGAATGACATAACCGCGACGCTTGATGAACGCGTAGCTACGGGCAGCCAAGGCCAAGTTGATGGAAGCACGGGGCGAACCGCCGAAACCAATCATGTCTTTCAGTTCTTTTAAATCATATTTTTCCGGATAACGGGTAGCAAATACAATATCAACAATATATTTTTCTATTTTCTCATCCAGATACACCTGGCGAACCACTTTACGAGCTTCAATAATTTCGTCTGCCTTCAAAATGGGCTTCACTTCAAATTTATCACCATTGATATTCTGACGGATAATCAGTTTCTCCTCTTCCAGCTTCGGATAGTCTATTACGACTTTCAGCATGAAACGGTCCACTTGCGCTTCGGGCAGCGGATAAGTACCTTCCTGCTCGATAGGATTCTGTGTGGCAAGCACCAGGAATGGTTTGGGCAACCCGAAAGTTTCATTGCCGATAGTAACTTGACGTTCCTGCATGGCTTCCAGCAAAGCACTCTGTACTTTGGCCGGAGCACGGTTGATTTCATCAGCCAAAACAAAGTTTGCGAAGACCGGACCTTTTTTTACTTGGAACGTTTCATCCTTCTGGCTGTAAACCATTGTACCTATTACGTCGGCAGGCAACAAGTCAGGCGTAAACTGAATGCGGCTGTATTGCGCATCAATCAACGAAGCAAGCGTCTTGATAGCTAAAGTCTTTGCCAAACCGGGCACACCTTCCAACAACACATGTCCATCGGACAACAAACCAATTAACAACGACTCTACCAGATGCTTTTGTCCTACAATGACCTGGTCCATACCTGTGGTAAGATTGGTAACGAAAGCACTTTGTCTTTCAATCCGCTCATTCAGTTCGCGGATGTCAATTGTTTCAGCCATAAATCAATCTATTTTTTAATGTTTAATTTCTTCATTTATCCGGTTTTGAACCGGCAATTATTTTTTTCGCTCCCAAAAGTACGGGAATAAATTAACCATACCAACTAATTTTTATTAAAAAACTATGCGAAACCTTTTAGATTAAACTACTTTCATAGAGTTTAGTATTTAACAAAAAAGAAGCAGTAATTTTTTACTGCTTCTTGGCTAATTTCGGTATCTTGATAGTGGTACCATAAGGTACATTATCCGGATTCTTGATTACGCCGGGATTATGCTTCACGATATAAGGCCAAAGCGCTTTTGTCCCATAAAAACGAAGCGCTACCCTAGTCAGCGTTTCCCCTTCCTTGATGGTATAAGTGGTTTCTGTTCCCACAATCGTATATCCCACAGAATCCGGTTCAAACGGTGCAGCTGTCTTTTTCTGCTCTTTTTTAGGAGCGGGAGACTGTGCCTGTACATTTTCCTTTGGAGTTGTTGTAAGCGCAGGAGTTGTTGTAGCAACAGTTTCTGCCACAGTATCTGTCCGGGCAGGAACTACAACATCTTTTGAAACAATGCTGTCTGTCAAGGCAATATTGTCTTGACCGGCAGGGACATCCACCTTTTCAGTAACAGATTCCTTCACATCCGAGTCTGCAACCTCTTCTACAAGAGGCTTTGCAGTAAGTTTGTCAAGCAAGTCCGGATAATACATGAAAGCTACGGCACCACCACACAACAACACTACAAATACAACGATGCCTATAAAATATTTCATAGTCGAAGAATCTGCCGTATCTTTTATCACTGGCTCAGACGGTTCCGGTTCAACAGCAACTATATTTTCAGGCATTGCTTCAGGTTCAGTTTTTTCCGGTTTCTCCTCTTCAACTTCCGGTTCGGGCTCAACTAACGGCTCTTCGACTACAGTTTCCACCAAAGGTTCTTCTATCGTGGCTTCTTCCACTAAGGCAACCTTCTCCTCCACCTCTTGTTCCGGAGTTTTGATTTCAGTATCTTCATCATCTTCACTGTCATTTTCCTGCAGGGTGTCCTCAAGCACCGTAGCGTCATTCAAAACTACAGTTTCAAAATGCGAAAATGGTCTATTGATAATATCTTTCAAAGCCGGTTCCGGTGTAAACGACACTTTTGTATGCCCTTGTATCTCAAACCTTTCCCCCGTATTCACATTAACGCTTTCACGACTCCCGACATCTATCAGCTTGAAAGTCCCCAAACCTCGTATCTTCACATATTTGTCCTTCTCCAAAGACTCCTCAATCAGCTGGAAGAATTCTTTCACAAAACTATCCGCATTCTTCTTGCTCATGCCATGCCTTTCAGCCAGCGTGTCAATCAGGTCTTGTATGTTCAGTTTCTCGTTCATAATACGGGAGATTTTTTAAAAGCCGGTTACTTAAACTTATCCTTTAACAATGTACTCGGCTTATAGGTCAATACCAATTTGGGAGGCACCAGCATACGTTGCTTTGTAGTCGGATTCACAGATATACGCTCTGCCTTCTTTTTCACTTCGAATGTACCGAACCCTTGTATAGAGATAATATTCCCCTCCTCCAACTGCCGTGTCATATCTGCCAGCAATGAAGCAACCAGCTCAGAAGTATCTTTCAATGTGTACCCTAACCTCCGCGACAATTCAGAAGTAAACTCTTTGTTATTCAAAATGTAAGCCTTTAAATTGAACTACGGTGCTATATTAGCAAATCTTCTTCACATATGCAAGAAGATAAGGAAAAATCTTTAAATTATTCGTCCAAAAAGGTCGAAATCATCGGAATTTACTATCTCTACGTGGTAAAAGTTACCTATATGCAACGCCCTGTCTCCACGCTCAATCAAAACCTCAGGATCCACTTCGGGAGAATCAAATTCTGTACGTCCAATATAATATTCGCCTTCCAGCCGGTCAATGATTACTTTCATCTGCCTGCCTACTTTCTCCGCACTCAACTCCCCTGAAATGCCTTGTTGAATAGACATTAACTCATCCAAGCGCGCTTGTTTCACTTCCTGGGGAATAGAATCCTCATATTCAGCAGCGGCATACGTCCCTTCTTCTTCCGAATACGCAAAAGCCCCCATTCTATCGAAACGCACTTTACGGACAAACTCTTTCAGCTCCTCAAAATCGGCTTCAGTTTCTCCTGGATGCCCCACCATCAGTGTAGTACGGAGATGAATACCGGGAACCTCCTCACGGAATTGTTCTATCAGCTTATACGTCTCATCCTTCGTCACATGGCGACGCATCTTTTGCAGCATATTGTCACTGATATGTTGCAGGGCAATATCCATATATTTGCATACATTGTCACGCTCGCGCATCACACGGAATAAATCAGCCGGAAAATGTGCCGGATAGGCATAATGCAAGCGTATCCACTCCACTCCGGGAATATCCGAAATCCGCTCAACAAGCTCGGGCAACATTTGCTTCTTATATAAATCTACTCCGTAATAGGTCAACTCCTGGGCTATAACCTGGAATTCCTTTACACCCCGTGCAACCAGATACTTCACCTCGTCAAGTATCTCCTCCATCGGGCGCGACACATGCCGTCCCGCAATGATGGGAATAGCACAATAAGAACATTTACGGTCACACCCTTCGGATATCTTCAAATAGGCATAATGCTTGGGAGTGGTCAATGTGCGCTCTATGTGCAGCTCGTCATGATAGGCCTTTCCCAAATCCTGCAACAACTCTCTCCAATTGAATTTACCATAGAATTTATCCACCTGGGGAATTTCAACGGCCAATTCCTTCAGATAACGTTCCGAAAGGCAACCCATTACATAAAGCTTCTCCAAGTTTCCTTCCTCCTTGGCCTGCGCAAATTCCAGAATCATATTAATGGATTCCTCCTTGGCGTCACCGATGAAACCGCAAGTATTGATTACGGCAATCTGTCCCTTCGGTCTTTCCGCATCATGTGTCACATGGAATCCCACTTCCTCCAACTGACGCATCAAATGTTCCGAATCCACCAGGTTTTTAGAACATCCTAAAGTGATGATATCTATAGTCTTCCGTTTCATGCATTCTCCCCGAACAGTGAATCAACAAATTCCTTTTTACGGAACACCTGCAAATCTTCCATTCCTTCACCCAATCCAATATATTTAACCGGAATTTTAAACTGGTCTGAAATGCCGATGACTACGCCACCCTTGGCTGTTCCGTCCAACTTTGTAACAGCCATTGCCGTAACCTCCGTTGCCAGAGTGAACTGCTTGGCTTGTTCAAATGCATTCTGTCCGGTTGAGCCATCCAACACAAGCAACACCTCATTCGGAGCATCAGGAACAACCTTCTTCATCACATTCTTGATTTTCGTCAGTTCATTCATCAAACCGACTTTATTATGAAGGCGTCCTGCCGTATCTATAATTACCACATCGGCATTATTGGCAGTTGCGGAACTCAGTGTGTCAAAAGCGACAGAAGCCGGGTCAGCACCCATTTTCTGCTTTACAACAGGTACACCTACCCGTTCACCCCATATCACCAACTGCTCCACAGCAGCAGCACGGAAAGTATCGGCAGCACCCAGATAAACAGACTTTCCGGCTTTCTTAAATTGATAAGCCAGTTTGCCAATCGTAGTAGTCTTCCCTACACCATTGACGCCCACTACCATAATGACGTATGGTTTCTTCGCAATCGGTGCTTCAAAGTCATCCACATCCTCCGAATTATTCTCTGTAAGCAACGCTGCGATTTCATCACGTAAAATATGATTCAGCTCAGTGGCATTCATATATTTGTCGGCTGCTGCACGCTTTTCGATACGTTCAATAATTTTCAGTGTCGTTTCCACGCCCACATCCGAAGTTATCAACACCTCTTCCAGATTATCCAATACTTCATCATCAACTTTTGACTTTCCTGCCACGGCACGCGCAATCTTGCCAAACACACTTTCTTTGGTCTTAGATAATCCTTTATCTAATGTTTCCTTTTTTTCCTTGGAGAAAAAACTAAAAAATCCCATACACTAATTATTTTTATGCAACCTGTTTTCGCATTCCCTGCAAAGATAGTGCAAACCGAATGCAGAATAAAATGAACCCGTTCATTTTTTATGCTGAGGTGCAGCCTATCTTCGCATTTTCAGCAAAGATATAACAAAACTGACGAATATTAAAAACTTCGTCCTCTTTTTAAAAAGAAATCCCCTTACCGGAAATACCGACAAGGGGATCTTTATAAGTCATCAGCGCTTTACAGCCACTGTATTTATCTTATTTCTTAAAGAAGTTCTGAACATCTTCATTACGGACCATCTGTTCATCAAAGATGTAAGCACCAGTCTTAGGAGACTTCACCATTTTGATAACCTTTGTATAAGAACGTCCTTCTTTGCTTCCTTCGTGCAAGGTTGCTACCGCTTTCTTTGCCATAAGTTATAGATTTATTATTTAATTTCTTTATGTACTGTCACTCTCTTCAGAATCGGGTTGTATTTCTTCAACTCCAATCTCTCTGTGGTATTCTTTCTGTTCTTCGTCGTAATATAACGAGAAGTACCCGGCATACCGCTATCCTTGTGTTCTGTGCATTCCAGAATCACCTGTACTCTGTTACCTTTTGCTTTCTTTGCCATAATCAGTATTCTCCTCTACTTTAGCCAATAACTTTAATGCTTTTCCAATCACAATAACCTTTAGCTACCGCATCTTTCAAAGCAGCGTCCAGTCCTTTCTTATTAATAATGCGCAAACCATTAGCGCAAATGCTAAGGCTGATCCAGCAATCCTGCTCTACATAGTAGAACTTCTTGTTAAACAAGTTCAAATCAAAGGTTCTCTTTGTTCTTCTCTTTGAGTGTGAAACATTGTTGCCAATCATGGCCTTCTTTCCGGTAATTTGACAAATCTTTGACATTTCTATCTTAATTTTATAGTTTTCTTTTTTGCCTATTTCAAACAGAGCGCAAAGTAAGCACTTTTATCGTTACCAAACAAGTTTTTCTTAAAATAATTCACTGTATGATAGCATTTTTTCCTCATTTCAGCTTCTCACAAAGCAACAAAAGGGCATTTTGAATTGCTTTTTCCACATTTCCCTTTCTTCCCTCGTCCCCCTCCTGCTTCATGGCAACGATTTCATTTTTATAGGCAGCAGCTATCCACACCGTACCCACCGGTTTTTCCGGAGTCCCACCTCCAGGACCTGCAATACCGGAAGTAGCCACTGCACAATCTGTTTTCAGCGTTTTCATCGCACCTTTCACCATTTCTGTAACAGTTTCGCGGCTTACTGCTCCATGTTTTTCCAAAGTTTCGGCAGATACATGCAGCAAAGACATCTTTATTTCATTGGAATACGCCACTATACTACCATTAAAGTATTCCGAACTGCCGGGAACGGAAGTAATCAGAGCGGCAATCCCTCCACCCGTACAACTTTCTGCGGTGGAAAGGGACAATTTCTTTGCTTTCAGCAGCTCTCCTACCTTTTCTTCCAACTTCATACCTTATTATATATTATCCTAAAGTTACGCGTGAATAAGCAGGTGCTTCCATCGGACAAAAATCCTTATCCATATACTTGAAGTATCCGGTAATGGCAATCATGGCAGCGTTATCCGTTGTGTAGCTGAACTTCGGAATAAATATTTTCCAACCATACTTCCCGGCATGCTCACGGAAAGCATTACGCAATCCATTATTGGCGGAAACGCCTCCTGCAACAGCCACTTCCTTTATTTTATATTGTTTGGCAGCTTTGCGCAACTTATCCATCAAGATATCTACAACGGTAGCTTCCAGTGATGCCGCCAAATCCGTCTTGTGATGTTCGATGAAATCGGGGTCGTCCTTCATCCAGTCGCGCAGAGAGTAAAGAAACGAGGTCTTAAGTCCGCTGAAACTATAATCCAACCCTGGAATATGCGGTTTGCTGAACGAGAAGGCTTTAGGATTACCTTGCCGAGCCAGTTTGTCAATAATCGGACCACCCGGATATCCCAATCCCATTACCTTCGAGCATTTGTCAATGGCTTCACCAGCGGCATCATCAATGGTCTGCCCCAAAATTTCCATATCGTTATAGGCTTTCACCAAGATAATCTGTGAATTTCCACCGGAAACCAGCAAGCAGAGGAAAGGAAATTCCGGCTGCACATTATCTTCACCTTCTGCTTTAATGAAATGAGCTAACACATGACCAGTCAAATGATTAACATCAATCATAGGAATACCTAATGAACGGGCAAACCCTTTGGCGAAAGATACCCCCACCAACAACGACCCCATCAATCCCGGTCCACGCGTAAAGGCCACAGCACTCAATTCCTCTTTGGTTACTCCAGCGCGTTTCAATGCCTCATGCACTACCGGAACTATATTTTGTTGGTGCGCGCGGGAAGCCAGTTCAGGCACTACCCCGCCGTATGCTTCATGCACAGCTTGGCTGGCCACCACATTCGAAAGCAGATAACCATCTTTGATGACAGCTGCAGAAGTGTCATCACAAGAAGATTCTATTCCCAAGATTATTGTACTCATAGTGTTTATTTACGTTTAAACGCTGCAAAAGTAGTGATAAAAGTACGATTCATAACGTATTATTTCATATTTTTGTTGGCTGATTATAAAAATTAACCGCCTATCAGAAAGCTAAAAAAAACAGTACGCTGGGTACTCGGTATTGTATTGGGATTGTATATCGGTACCATATTGTTGCTGAACATTCCATCCGTTCAGCGACAAATGTCTGTATTTGTTGCCAATGAACTGGCTTCCATACTGGACAGCAAGATTTCCATCGGGCGAATAAACATAGGATTGCTGAACCGCATCATCATCGACGATCTGCTCCTGGACGACCAGTCCGGCAAGGAAATGCTGAAGGTGACCCGTCTTTCCGCCAAATTCGATATTCTCCCCCTATTCAGCGGCAAAATATCCATCAGTAACATACAATTGTTCGGCTTTAACATCAATCTGAGCAAGCAGACTCCCAAGGATAAACCTAATTTTCAGTTTGTACTCGACGCATTCGCATCCAAAGATACGGTTCAAAAGAAAAATAACCTGGATCTCCGTATCAATTCCTTACTGATACGCCGCGGAAAGGTTTCATATGATGTGCTGTCCGAGAAAGAGACTCCGGGAAAGTTCAATCCACAGCATCTCCGCTTGCGTAACATTATTGCAAACATCTCCCTAAAAGCATTGCAAAATGATTCTATCAATGCTGCCATCAAGCGTCTGAGCATCGAAGAAGAACATTCCGGATTTGAATTGAAGAAACTAAGCCTAAAGGTTATCGGCAATGACCAACGGATGAAAATCGAAAATTTCGCCATCGACCTCCCCAACACCTCTTTGGCAATGGATACTATACACATGGATTATGACAGTCTGGGGGCGTTTGACAATCTTGCCCAAGATGTCCGTTTCTCATTCCATTTGCTGCCCTCTCAAATCGCCTTGCAGGATTTATCGGCTTTTGTTCCGGCTTTTGGTTCCTTCAAGGAAAAATTGCAAGTAGAGGTACAGACAGACGGCACCATCAATCAACTGAATTGCCCGCACCTTTCCGTCTCTGTCGGAAATCATTTTTATCTGAGGGGAGACGTATCTCTACAAGACCTTTCCCATCCGGAAAATGCTTATATATTCGGTAATTTGTCCAATTTGTACGCAGACCCGGAAGGAATTGCCTTCTTTGTCCGGAATTTCAGCAAGAACTATAATGGAGTACCTCCCGTCCTGCAACACTTAGGAACGGTTTCCTTCCGTGGAGAAGTCTCGGGCTACTTCACAGACCTCGTAACTTACGGACAAGTACGCACTGACATCGGAACCATCCAAACTGACGTAAAACTAAGTTCTAACAAAGATAAAGGTTATTTTGCCTATTCCGGTGCAGTGAAAACCAAAGAGTTTGAGCTGGGCAAGATGCTGGGTAACAAAAAACTGGGTAAAGTAACTTTCAATCTGGATGTCAACAGCAGCCATTACGAAAACCAATACCCGTCCGTACTGCTGAAAGGGCTGGTTGCCTCCATTGATTACAGCGACTACAATTACGAAAATATCACCCTAGATGGAGAATACAAGCAGGGAGGCTTCACGGGAAAAATCGCCTTGGATGACACCAATGGTTCTGTTATTTTGAACGGTACCATCAATACCGCCAGTCGGGTACCGACTTTCAACTTTCAGGCAAGCATCGACAAATTTCGTCCTCATGCCCTACATCTGACACCCAACTATGAAGATACGGAAATATCAGTCAAAGTCAAGGCGGACTTCACCGGCGGTTCCATTGACGAGATGAACGGTGAAATCAACATTGACAGCTTATCGTTCGCAGCTCCGGAAACACAATACTTCCTGGACAACCTGAAGATATCCGCCATAAGAGAAAGCGAAAACCAGAAACGGCTGACCATCCAATCCAACTTTCTCCAAGGTAGCATAGAAGGCGATTATTCTTATCGTACCCTGCCTGCCAGTGTACTGAATATCATGCGTCGTTATATCCCCGCCTTGATTCTGCCAGACAAGAAACCCATAGAGACGGAGAACAATTTCCATTTCGACATGCACATTTACAATACGGAACTGCTCTCCACCGTCTTTCAGATTCCGGTAAAAGTATATACCCATTCCACCATTAAAGGATACTTCAATGACAAGGCACAGCGGCTCCGTGTAGAAGGCTATTTTCCCCGTCTCCGCTATGAAAACAAATTCATCGAATCCGGAATGTTCCTTTGCGAGAATCCCGGTGACCAGTTCCATACACGCCTACGCTTCAGCAACCGCAAATCAAGCGGCGCTGTCAATATAGCTTTAGAAGCGCAAGCCCAGAACAACAGCATACAGACCACGCTGAACTGGGGTAACAGCAGCACTGTAACCTACAGCGGGAAACTCGCCGCCGTCGCCCACTTCATCCGTGAACAGAAAGAAGCGAATGAAAACAAGAGGAAACTTCCCCCCTTAAAAACCGTCATTGATGTCCAGCCCACCAACGTGATACTGAACGATACGCTATGGGATATACATCCCTCCCAAGTGGTACTCGACTCCGGCAAAGTGTATGTCAATGATTTCTACTTCAGCCATAAAGACCGGCACTTGCGTATCAATGGTATCGTTTCACCACAACCCGAAGATACAGTACGTCTGGATTTGAAGGAAATCAACATCGGTTATGTGTTCGACATTGCAGACCTCGGAGTCAATTTCAAAGGAGAAGCCACCGGTCCGGCTTTCGCCAGCGGAGTACTGGAAAAACCCGTCATGAGCACCGATTTGTTTATCCGCAACCTCGGATTGAACGAAGGCTTGCTGGGGGACGCCAACATACACGGAGAATGGCATCACGATGTGAAGGGCATCTATCTGGATGCCCATATCCAGGAGAAAGATATCGCCAAAAGCCATGTGTATGGCTATGTCTATCCCTTGAAGCCCACCAGTTCATTGGATCTCCAAATTGAAGCGGGCGGTACCAACTTGAAGTTTATACATCATTATATGAGCAGCATCACGCCCGAATTCAACGGACGTGCCACCGGCCATGTACATTTCTATGGCAAATTCAAGGCTCTCACCATGGAAGGGCGTGTATTCGGCGATGCTTCCATGAAGGTAGACGTGCTCAACACCACTTTCTCCGTCAAAGACAGCATCTACATCGAGCCCGGCGGGTTGACCTTCCGCAACAACCGCATTTTCGACACGCAAGGGCATCAAGGCAGCATGAGCGGCTATCTGCACTATCAGCATTTCAAGAACCTGGAGTACCGTTTCAATTTCAATGTCAACGACATGCTGGTGATGAATACCAAAGAATCACCGGACTATCCCTTCTACGGCACCGTCTACGGTACGGGAAATGCCACTATTGCCGGTAATGCCCAAGATGGCGTTAACATTGACGTTGCAATGACTACCAATCGCAACACCACCTTTACCTATATAAAGGATAACGTATCTACAGCAGTCAGCAACCAGTTCATCAAGTTTGTGGACAAAACGCCACGCCGTGCCGTACAAGACTCTGTCCGCCTTTCCGACTACGAGATTGCCCAAAAGGAAATCGAGGAAGAGAAAGAGAGCGACACTGACATCCGGTTGAATCTCTTGGTAGACGCCACTCCCGACGCTACCATGAAGATTATCATGGACCCTATCGCTGGCGACTATATCAGTGGACGGGGAACCGGAAATATCCGTACTGAGTTCTTCAATAAAGGAGATGTAAAGATGTTCGGCAGTTACCGGATAAGCCAGGGAGTCTATAAATTCAGTCTGCAAGAGGTTATCCGAAAGGACTTTATTATCAGGGATGGGAGTACCATTACATTCAACGGTTCGCCGCTGGATGCCACTCTGGACATAAAAGCAGGCTATACGGTCAACTCAGCATCCTTAAATGACCTAATGCCCAACGAGGCAACCTCCGGCTACATCAGCCAGACAAATGTAAAAGTGAACTGTATGATGGACCTTACCGGACAATTGACTTCACCCGATGTAAAATTCGACATCGAGCTGCCCAACGAACGCGATGAAGTGCAGGCCATTGTCCGTAACTATATTCCTACCGACGAGCAAATGAACATGCAGATACTCTATCTGTTGGCTATCGGCAAGTTCTATACCCCGGAAAACTTAGGAGCCACCCAGAATTCGAATATGATGTCCAGTGTTGTTTCATCCACCCTTTCCGGACAGTTGAATAACGCTTTATCGAACATTCTCGATGTCAATAACTGGAACTTCGGCACCAATTTCAGTACCGGTGAAAGAGGCTGGACAGACATGGAGTTCGAGACTATGCTTTCAGGACAATTATTGAATAACCGACTACTTATCAATGGTAATTTTGGTTATCGTGATAATCCGATGGCAAATACCAATTTTGTGGGAGACTTTGAAGCGGAATGGCTCGTCAACCGTTCCGGAGACATCCGCCTGAAAGCGTACAACGAAACGAACGACCGCTACTACACCCGGACAAATCTGACAACACAAGGTATTGGCATTATCTTCAAAAAGGATTTCAACAAATGGAGTGAGCTCCTTTTCTGGAACAGATGGAAACTCAAGCGGCTGAGAAAGGAACAAGAAATAAAGCAAGATACCCTATCCACTGATAAAATAAACACAGAACAGCAGATGCCCGAGGCACAATCAAAACGGAAAAGGGAGCAAAAGTAAGATTGACGTTCTTACTGTCCACATTGAAGGTTTTAGAATAAGCAAATAGGCCCGAATACAGCATTTTAAATGGCTACACCCTTTGTACCTAAAGGTGTAGCCATCACTCTACGATAGTATAGGCATTCAAGGCAAAGGGTGTAGCCATAAAAATACATCAGAAAGGCAATGGCCCGTCCGCCCCCACACCTCCAAACGGGTTGTCCGTCTGTGGCGGAAAATCAGCAGCCGATGGAGGTGGCGGTGTTGCCGTACTTCCGATAGGCGCATTCATACGTGAACCAAATGTAGCTCCTCCACCCTCCGTCGGAGGTGGAATAACCATATCATCCTCGGGATTCTGGAAACGGGTGTACTGTCCGATAAACCTCAGACGCACATCCCCCACGGCACCGTTACGGTGCTTTGCTATGATGATTTCCGCCATACCGCGCAAGTCACTGCCATCGGCAGAAGTATAAATCTTGTAATATTCGGGACGGTGGATGAAGCAAACCATATCGGCATCCTGCTCGATGGCACCGGATTCACGAAGGTCACTCAACTGGGGACGCTTGCCTTCCTCGCCTTCACGGTTCTCCACACCACGGTTCAACTGCGACAGAGCGATGATAGGAATGTTCAGCTCCTTGGCCAAACCTTTCAATGAGCGCGAAATGGTACTAACTTCTTCCTGACGGCTACCGAAAGACATTCCGCTTGCATTCATCAGCTGAAGGTAGTCGATGATGATAATCTTTACTCCGTGCTCACGTACCAAACGCCGTGCCTTCGTACGGAGTTCGAATACCGACAAAGAAGGCGTATCGTCCACATAAAGCGGAGCATCCAGCAAGTCACGCAGTTTGTAATCCAACTGCTGCCATTCATAGTCCGCCAACTGACCACTCTTGATTTTCTCACTCGGAATCTCGCACACGTTGGATATCAAACGGTTCACCAGCTGCACGTTACTCATTTCAAGCGAGAACAGCGCTACGGGATTGCGGAAATTCACGGCAATGTTTTTCGCCATGGAAAGTACGAACGCCGTTTTACCCATGGCAGGACGGGCTGCAATAATGATGAGGTCGGACTTCTGCCATCCGGAAGTCATCTTGTCCAGCTTGGTATACCCACTTTCCAAGCCACTCAAACCATCGGTACGGGCAGCAGCTTTCTGAATCAAATCATAGGCTTCGGCAATGACAGGATTAATTTGTGTATAATCCTTCTTCATGTTCTGCTGGGAAATCTCGAACAGTTTTCCTTCGGCCTCCTGCATCAAATCGTCCACATCCAGCGTCTCGTCGAAAGCCTTGCTCTGGATATTACTGGTAAAAGTAATCAATTCACGTGCCAAAGCTTTCTGCGCAATGATACGTGCATGATATTCGATGTGTGCAGAAGATGCCACCTTACTGCTAAGTTGGGTAATATAGAACGGGCCGCCCACTTCCTCCAATTCTCCCCGCTTTGAAAGCTGCTCCTTCACGGTGAGGATATCGACCGGCTTCTGATTCACGGCCAAATCGGTAATAGCGGAATATATCAGCTGATGTCTATGCTCATAGAATGACTCCGGACGAAGAATTTCACTTACCAGCGAATAAGCGTCCTTCTCAATCATCAAGGCTCCCAAGACTGCTTCTTCCAGCTCCGGCGCTTGCGGCTGGATACGTCCGTAGTCTGTTACGGGCTGTGGTGCCTTTCCTTTCGGAGTACGGGATGTTCTTCTTTGTTCTGCCACTTTAAGAATTAAAAATTGAAAATTAAAAATTAAATGAATTTCCCTTTTAGAAAGGGAAAGCAAAGATAGTGCAAACCGAATACATAACTTTCATGCTTGCATGAAAAAGTTATGTTGAGGTGCAGCCTATCTTCGCTCGTATGGCAAAGATAAGCGAATTTATTTATGAGCAGTAAATAAATCATTGTTAAGTTTTCAATCTACTATGAACAGAAATCACTAACTTTGTCTTCGGAAGCTGCACTCCAATAGCTTCTCCTTTTAATTTTAAATTATTAATTCTTAATTTTCAACGCCATGCTGACTTTTCCAAATGCCAAAATAAACCTGGGACTGAATATCACAGAAAAGCGTCCGGACGGATACCATAATCTGGAAACCATTTTCTATCCGGTTCCCATAGAAGATGCTTTGGAAATAAATATCTTGAACGAAGGAAACGGAAAGTTCCGTCTGCATCAAGCAGGTCTGGAAATTGAGGGAGAAGCAGAGAGTAACCTGGTAGTGAAAGCCTACAAGTTACTGGATGACCGGTTCAACCTTCCTCCGGTAGATATTCATCTCTTCAAGCATATTCCCTCGGGAGCCGGACTGGGTGGCGGTTCGGCCGATGCAGCCTTCATGCTGAAGCTTCTGAATAATAAGTTTGAACTCGGACTGCCGGATGACACTCTGGAAGAGTATGCCGCCAAGCTGGGTGCCGATTGTGCCTTCTTCATCAAAAACCGTCCGACTTACGCAGAAGGTATCGGAAACATATTTTCTCCCCTTCCCCTCTCACTGAAAGGATATCGGATATGGTTGGTGAAGCCGGACATTTTCGTCTCTACACGGGATGCCTTTGCAAAAATAAAACCGCATCATCCGGAAATGTCCCTGAAAGAAATTGCCCAACTTCCCGTAGAAGAATGGAACGGACGAATGGTCAATGACTTTGAAGAAAGCGTATTCCCCCAATTCCCGGCTATTGGAGAAATCAAGGAAGAGATGTACCGGCAAGGAGCTGTATATGCCTCCATGAGTGGTTCGGGGTCATCTGTTTACGGATTATTCAAGGAAGATGCCGTATTACCGGAAGTGGATTTCGGAGAAAAAGCTTTTGTATACAAAGGCCAGTTCACTGATATTTAAAAATGCATCAACCAATATACTGATTTCCGGAAACAAAAACACAACAAGGTTGTTCTTACAGAAAACTCAAAACAACCTTGATTATGAAAAAATTAAAATTCGGTATTCTGGCAGGACTACTTATCTTGTTGTCAGTGTCCGCCTTTGCGGAAGGGCGTCTTCCTGCAAATATACAAACAGCTTTTCTAAAGCTCTATCCTCAAGCAACGGATGTGGAATGGGAGCAAATGGCCGGTTGCTACGTGGCAGAATTTATTGCAGATGGTCAGGAAATTGATGTCTGGTTCAATAAACAAGCGGAGTGGGTTATGACTGAAACGGATGTAGAGTCACTGGAAAAAGTGCCGGCTCCCGTGGCAGAAGCATTCATGAGCAGTACAATGACCGGCATGAGATTAAGGGATATAAGAATCATCACCTTTCCCAAACATCCCACAGTGATAATAATTGAGGTGGAACAATACAATTCCGATGAAGAATTCCAACTGTTCTATGCTCCGGATGGAAAACTATTACAAAGCCTCGATGTAACAGAACTTGGAGGAGAGATTTATCCCGGACTCTTTTTCAATGATTAATACTGACGATTGGTGATTTGTTGATGGTATCCATTCATCAACAAATCACCAATCATTCATCACTAATCATTAATATACCTCTACCCTATCAGCAATACGCTTCGCTTTGTCGCGCAGCGTGTCAAGATCACTGTCAAGAGGTGCATAACACAGCACTACACCCATACGGCGGTTTACGCGGGTAGTAGGCTTACCAAAAATACGCAGATAAGTATCCTCTTCTTTCGTAACCTCTTCCATGCCACGATAATTGGGACGTTCCTGACTGGCTATCGGAGAAAGGATGACAGCACTGGCTCCTATACGCTCCTGCTTGATGCCAGGGATAGGCAGACCAAGCACCGCACGACAGTGCAATTCAAACTCATTCAGATTCTGGGTTCCGGCCAGGGTTACCATACCCGTATCGTGCGGACGTGGAGAGAGTTCGGAGAAATAGACACCGTTCTCATGGCTGAGAAAGAATTCCACTCCCCACAATCCGGCACCGGTCAAGGCACGGGTCACTTTCTCTGCCATATCCTGCGCCTCCCTTAGATGGGCAGGGTCAATATGGGCAGGCTGGAAGCTTTCACGATAGTCCCCACCCTTCTGTACATGGCCGATAGGCGGGCAGAACAAGGTCGGACCATTCTTCTGCGTTACGGTGAGCAGTGTTATCTCACTGTCGAACTTGATGAACTCTTCAATGATAAGTTCTTTGATGTCTCCACGGCTACCATTACAGCCATACTCCCAGGCATGCTCCAGTTCGTCGGCACTCTTTACGAGAGACTGGCCTTTACCGGAAGAGGACATCAGCGGTTTCACCACACACGGGAAACCTATCTTTTCAGCAGCAGCTTTCAGTTCATCCAAAGATTTGGCATAAAAATATTTAGCAGTCTTCAATCCCAGCTCTTTAGCTGCAAGGTCACGTATTGCTTTACGGTTCATGGTAAAGTTCACGGCGCGTGCACTGGGCACTACCTGAATGCCTTCTTTCTCGAAATCATACAGACGTTCTGTACGGATAGCCTCAATTTCCGGAACAATAATATCCGGCTGGTGTTTGCGTACTACACGTTCCAAAGCATCTCCATCGAGCATGCTGAATACCTCACATTCATCTGCCACTTGCATGGCAGGCGCTCCGGCATACGAGTCGCAAGCAATGATATACTGGCCCTTACGTTGGGCGGAAATAACAAACTCCTTGCCCAACTCACCGGAACCTAACAATAAAATCTTTTTCATCAATTCTTTTATTTACAATTTTATATATTTACGATTTGACGACGTACGATGTACGATTAGAGTTACTTTAGACAATAAACCGCCACAAGCCAAAGCAATCCCAATCGTACATCGTAAATCGTCTAATAGTAAATCCCCTTATTGGTGTTGTTCTCTCAACAAGTCATTCACCGTCTTTACCGGATTGAATGTAGTCAGAGGCACTTCTACAAATACTGTGTTCCAATCACTCATGGCTCCGTTCCACAAACCGGGAAGTTCAAGCGCTTTCAGGTCCTTGCCGTTCTTGGACTTATAGGAGATGAACCCCGTCGCTTTATCCACATACTTCACAAGATTGAACTTATGTCCTTTATAGTCACGTACGGCGCAAACCAAATCCACCGGATTGAAATGGGTACCTTTTTCAAACATTTCCTTCTTTTCCGGGTCGTCCATATCAATCTGCGAACTTTCCAGAATCTGCAGAGAGATAGTACCGTCACTGTTGTATGCCAAGAACGGACCTCCGCCCGGTTCGCCTACGTTCTTCACCATACCACAAACACGCATCGGACGGTTCAGCTTCTCTTTCAGATATATAACCAACTCGGCATCTTCCAGATTCTTTGTCTCCGGATTCTTGCAATAGAGTTGTTTCTGCAGGAATTGCAGAACTTCAAGAATTTGCTCGTGTGTATACTTCCCGCTGTCAAGCAACTGCAGATAAGCAAACGCTCTCTGCTGTAACGCTACCAGCACACCGGCAATCAGTTTCTTATATAATACGGTGTCACCTTTCAGCTTGTCGGGTACCACATTGTCTATATTCTTTATGAAGATAATATCCGCATCAAGGTCATTCAAGTTTTCAATCAAGGCGCCATGACCGCCGGGACGGAACAACAATTTGCCATTGTCGCGGAAGGGTTTGTTTTCCATATCGGCGGCAATGGTATCGGTGCTCGGCTTCTGTTCCGAAAAAGAGATGTTATAATCCACCCCATACTTCTTTGCATAAGCGGCAGCCTTTTCGTCTACCAAAGCCTTGAACAAGGCACGATGTTCGGGCGAAACCGTGAAATGCACATTCACCTTACCGTTCTTATTGGCAGCATACAATGCTCCTTCTACCAAGTGCTCTTCCAGCGGCGTGCGGCTACCGTCTTCATACTTATGGAACTTAAGCAATCCTTTGGGCAGAGCACCATAGTTCAGTCCGGCCCCTTCGAGTAAGGCAGCAACAACCGCCTTGTAGTTTCCAGCGGCAACCAAAGTCGGTATATCCTTTCCGGCAGTCCTCTGGCAAGCGGTATTCAAGTCATCATAGAAGGCAAACTTCTCTATTTTCTCAAAGAAAGTCTTTTCAAAGTTTGTCTGGGGAGTGTCATAGTCTGCCCCGAGAAATTCAAACAAGTTCTTGAACATACGGCTGGCAGCACCCGAAGCAGGCACAAACTTCACCACCACTTTATCGGTTTGTGTATATGCCTCCCAGGCATCCAGGTATTTCTTCTGTTCATCCGTATCCGGAGCCAGTATACCCTTTTCTACAGAAGCGGCGGCAGACAGCTTCAAGTATGGAAAACCTTTTTCGAAACAAGCCAACTGTTCAGCTATTTGTTCTTCGGAGATGCCTTTATTTTCGAGCAACTCTTTGTCTTGCGGTGTTATCATAATATCTTGTTTTATTAATTCATGCCCAAAAATACAAAAAAAGCAGAACTGCCGTCAAGAAAATGAAGAAAAAACTTACCTTTGAAGCATAAAATACGGACGATTATGGAAACTGATGAATTTTTCACTATCAAAGAGAAAGATTTACTCTTCTCGCTCTACCGCAAACTGTTGCAACTTTCCGGAGAAACCCTCCAGAAGGGGGACTGCAAAAAGCTGAAAACACATCTTGTCAATACTATACAGAACAACCGTATCCAGCGTGATATATTCGGTTTGAATCCCGTCATCAAAGATATGCAGACGGCTGTCATTGTAGCGGAAGAAATCGGAATGAAGCGTGCTTCTATCCTGGGGCTCATGCTGCACGACTCCGTGCGCTGCGGCACTTGCACCGCTCTGGAAGTGGAGCAAATCTATGGCGAGGATGTGGCAGGCATCATCCGGGGATTGATACGTGTAAACGAACTTTATTCCAAAAGTCCTACCATCGAGTCCGAGAATTTCCGCAACTTGTTGCTGACTTTCGCTGAGGACATGCGTGTCATTCTCATTATGATTGCCGACCGCGTAAACATCATGCGGCAGATAAAAGATTGCAAGAACGATGAAGCCCGTCGGCAGGTAGCCAACGAAGCGGCTTATCTCTATGCGCCCCTTGCCCATAAGCTGGGTCTGTACAAATTGAAGTCGGAACTGGAAGACCTCTCATTGAAATATACAGAAAAGGAAGTTTACTACCATATCAAGGAAAAACTGAATGAGACCAAGGCATCGCGTGACAAGTACATTGCCGCCTTCATTGCACCGGTACAGAAGAAGCTCGAAGAAGCCGGACTGAAGTTCCATATCAAAGGACGCACCAAGTCCATCCACTCCATCTACCAGAAAATGAAGAAGCAGAAATGCCCCTTCGAAGGCGTGTATGACCTGTTCGCCATCCGCGTCATCCTGGACTCTTGCCTGGAAAAGGAGAAACTGGAATGTTGGCAGGCCTACTCCATCGTAACAGATATGTACCAGCCTAACCCGAAAAGGCTACGCGACTGGCTGTCCGTACCTAAAAGCAACGGATATGAATCACTGCACATCACCGTGATGGGCCCCGAAGGCAAATGGGTGGAAGTACAAATACGTACCGAACGCATGGATGATATTGCCGAACGAGGCCTGGCCGCCCATTGGCGATACAAAGGAGTGAAAGGTGAATCTGGTCTTGACGAATGGCTGACTTCCGTACGCGAAGCCTTAGAGAGCTCGGACAGCAACGGACTGGAAACGATGGACCAGTTCAAACTGGATTTGTACGAAGACGAGGTATTTGTATTTACCCCCAAAGGTGATTTGTTCAAACTTGCCAAAGGCTCCACCGTGCTCGATTTTGCGTTCCACATCCATAGCAAACTGGGCTGCAAATGTATCGGTGCAAAAGTGAACGGCAAGAATGTACAGCTGAAGCAAATGCTGCATAGCGGTGACCAGGTGGAGATAATGACATCGAATACGCAGACGCCCAAGCAGGACTGGCTGAACATCGTAACCACCTCCAAGGCACGCACCAAAATACGCCAGGCATTGAAGGAAATGGCTGCACGCCAGCACGCCTTCGCTAAGGAAACCCTGGAACGCAAGTTCAAGAACCGGAAGATAGAGTATGATGAAGGAACCATGATGCGCCTCATCAAGCGCCTCGGTTTCAAGATAGTGACCGACTTCTATCAAGCCATAGCCGATGAAGAACTGGATGTCAACGAGATTATAGACAAATACCAGGAACAGCAAAGACGGGAAAATGATACGCGCGACGATATTGTCTACCGCAGTGCTGAAGGCTATAACCTTCAACAAGGCATACCGGAAGAGATAGGTACCAAAGAAGATGTACTGGTCATTGATCAAAATCTGAAAGGATTGGATTTCAAGTTGGCACGCTGCTGCAATCCCATCTATGGAGATGATGTATTCGGCTTTGTCAGTGTGACGGGAGGTATCAAGATACACCGTTGCGATTGTCCCAATGCCAGTGATTTGCACTCACGTTTCGGCTACCGTATCGTGAAGGCACGCTGGGCCGGAAAGTCACAAGGTACACAGTACCCCATCACCCTGCGCGTAGTGGGACACGATGACATCGGCATCGTGACCAACATCACTTCCATCATTTCCAAAGAAACGGGTATTACTTTGAGAAGCATCGGCATTGACTCGCATGACGGGCTGTTCTCCGGAACACTGACCATCATGGTGAGCGATACGGGACATCTGGAAGCACTTGTCAAGAAACTGAGAACAGTAAAGGGAGTGAAACAGGTTTCAAGGAATTAAGCAACAACTATAATCCATGAAGTACGACTTTAAAAAGCAGTTGCGCAGTTTCGGATATGCTTGGAAAGGTATCCGGTGTTGCATAGGAAAAGAACAGAACCTGAGCTTCCATCTGATAGCTACGGCTGTGGTAGTCATTGCAGGATTCGTTTTAGGCATTACCCGCATGGAGTGGATGATAATCATTCTCTGCATCGGAGTGGTGATAGCAGCCGAACTGTTCAATACCGCCATTGAGAAGCTGGTCGACCTGGTGTCTCCCCAACAGCATCCCGTGGCAGGGCAAGTAAAAGACATAGCCGCCGGAGCAGTACTGGTATGTGCTGCAACGGCGGCCATTATAGGATTGATTGTATTTATCCCTTACCTCACCCGCTTCTTCTTATAATAAGGATAGGTCAGCAGTACAAAGAAAAATACGGCAAGCATAGCAGCAACAGACGCCACATGGTATATCTGCGCTTTGTCCATCAGGTGGCAAGCCACAGTCATGCCCACCAGCAGCCCTGCCTCCATAGACAAATGACAAGTGGTGTTTGCCGTTCCACGCTGGCAATGGTGCGACAGCTTGACGAACATCTTCATGAACGGGACTGTAATGAACACCAATACAGCCAATGCCGCCAATGACCAGTAATCGCCCACAAACATCAGTGGCAGCAACGCTCCCGGTACAAAAGCAATCAGTAGCATATTGATGGCAGGTACCCATGCACGCGGCAATAAGAAGCGGTCCATATTGCACAACGACACGCCTATCGGAGCACGGAAAGCCACATATACCCTCGATGCGAAAAATATGCTAGCCAGTCCGGCCGCTACGGACAGATAGGTCACCATACGGAAACTATACATCCTATACATTCCAATGCCCAACACAACACCCACCAGCATGCCCAAGCGTGCAGCCCATGCATATACCATGTTTCCTGCGCTGCGGCGCGCGGAAGTCGTTATGTCGATGGCCACCGTAATGCCCGCTGTGGTTGCCAGCCCGAAACATGCTCCCTGCACAGCGGCAAGCAGCAGAAATTTCGTATAACCATCCACAAAGGCATATCCCAGAACAGCCGCCAGCATAATGAGTGCGGAGTAAAGGAGCACGTGTTTCCTTTTATATTCATCGACCAGATAGGCATGGAAAGGACCGACAGCAAACATGGCCACCACAAAGACCAGAAACATGCTGCCCGCCTGCCCGACGGAAACACCCAACTGCTCTCCCATCACAAAAGGAAGCAAAGGGAAAAGCATATAGACGGATATGAACAGCAACAGATTTGCCGTACACATCCGCCAAAAATTGAGTGTCATGAGTTTGTTAGTACTGTTCTTTCTCATTCGGGAAATCTAAATTCTTCACATCGGATACATAACGGCTGATGGCATCCGTCATCACTGTATGCAGGTCGGCATAGCGACGCAGGAAACGGGGACGAAAACCGTTATTCATACCCAGCATATCCTGAACCACCAACACCTGGCCGTCCACATCGCCACCGGCACCGATGCCTATAACGGGTATAGTCAGCTCGCTTGCCACGCGGGCAGCCAATGCGGCAGGAATCTTCTCCAATACCAGTCCGAAGCATCCGGCTTCTTCCAGCAAATGCGCATCGCGTACCAGTTTCTCGGCTTCGGCATCATCCTTGGCACGGACCGTATATGTTCCATACTTGTTGATGGATTGGGGCATCAGTCCGAGATGTCCCATGATGGGAATACCGGCGCTGAGGATACGCTTCACCGTACCGATGATTTCCTCGCCTCCCTCCAGTTTGAGGGCGTCGGCATGGCTTTCTTTCATAATACGGATAGCGGAAGCCAATCCCTCCAGTTCGTTGCCCTGATAAGAGCCGAAAGGCATGTCGACAATGACCATGGCACGCTTCACACCGCGAACCACGGATTTGCCATGATAAATCATCTGGTCGAGCGTGATGGGAAGCGTGGTGACATTGCCTGCCATTACATTGGAAGCGGAATCTCCCACCAGAATCACGTCTACCCCGGCACCGTCCACAATCTGCGCCATAGTATAGTCATATGATGTCAACATTGATATCTTTTCGCCTCTCTGCTTCATTTCGATAAGGCGATGTGTAGTCACTTTACGAGTGTCGTCTGAAATATAACCCATGATAGTATTTACAATTTGGCAATTTACAATTACTCAATTTAATTTTCGGCGCAAAGGTAATCCTTTTTCTGATTACTTGTACAATTGAGTTAATTTATCGTAAGTGAATCCCTGAAAGTCATCCAATACATAATGACACAACGGAGCTATGTCTTCACGGGAATTGGTGGTTGCCAACCCTATAACGGTAGCTCCTGAAGCCATGCCGGCTTTCAGCCCGTTGAAAGAATCCTCGAATACATATGTGGTGTCGGGAGTTGTGCCGAAAACCTCCATACCCAACAGAAAACAATCCGGTGCAGGCTTGGAAGCCGTAAACATCTCGGCCGTAAGGATACGGTCGAAAAGAGTCTTTATTTCGGGATGAACCCGATAGACAGCTGCCATCTTCGCTTCGTTGGAGCTGGTCACTACGGCAGTCTTCACCCCATTCCGGTGTAGGTCGGCAATGAAGTCAAGCACTCCGGGAATAAAGTCGAATGACATTTCCTGTTCAAAGCGGTTCAGCCGTTCGGTAATTTCGGCCTGTTCCTTCGCCATGCCCGGAAAAAAGGTATCATAAATATAGACCAGCGTCTGGCCCTTCACCCTGCCTTCAATATCATCCATACCCAAATACTGCTTTCCCATTTCATGCCAGAAGTGACTGTACTGTGTTTCCGTGTCTACCACCACGCCGTCAAAATCAAAAAGTACGGCGGTTGCTTTTGTTGTGTCCATAAACTTTCTTTTACCTAAATCTGTTAATACCAAAACATTATAGCGTACAAAGGTGGGAATAATCTGCGAATCAAACAAATATTTTATACCTTTGTGCTCCTTAATTGACTCATATCAAATGAACAACGCGCATATATTAGGAACCGAACGTATTGGCAAACTGCTTGTGCAGTACTCCATTCCGGCCATTATAGGCATGACGATTACTTCGTTGTACAACATCATCGACAGCATTTTCATCGGTCATGGCGTAGGTCCTATGGGCATTGCCGGACTCGCCATTACTTTCCCTCTGATGAATCTGGTCGTGGCTTTCTGTACGATGGTATCGGCAGGCGGTTCCACCATTTCGTCCATCCGTCTGGGGCAGAAAGACCTGGACGGAGCAACGGAAGTATTGGGAAACACACTGATGTTCTGCCTGGTCAACGCATTCATATTCGGCAGTGTTTCATTCATCTTTCTGGATGACATCCTGCGCTTCTTCGGTGCCAGCAATGATACGTTGCCATATGCCCGCGACTTTATGCAAGTGATATTACTGGGTACCCCCGTCACTTATACCATGATTGGCCTAAACAATATCATGCGTGCCACGGGATATCCCAAGAAAGCGATGCTCACGTCTATGGTAACGGTAGTCTGCAACATAATCCTCGCTCCCATTTTCATCTTCCAATTTGACTGGGGAATACGGGGAGCTGCAACGGCAACGGTCATCTCGCAGTTCATCGGCATGGTGTGGGTAGTGAGCCATTTCCTGCAAAAGACAAGTGTGGTACGTCTGCAACGGGGGTTCTGGAAGATGAAGAAACGTATCATCAGTAGTATATTATCCATCGGTATGTCACCGTTTCTGATGAACGTCACGGCATGTGTCATTGTGATTATCGTAAACAACAGCCTCCAACAGTACGGAGGCGATATGGCCATCGGGGCATATGGCATTATCAACCGACTGCTGGTACTCTATGTAATGATTGTATTGGGGCTGACGATGGGAATGCAACCGATTGTAGGCTATAACTTCGGTGCGCAAAAGCACGACCGTGTGAAGGCTACCCTGCGCCTGACCATCATTGCCGGAGTATGTATCACCAGTACCGGCTTCCTTATCTGCGAATTGTTCCCCCATGCCATATCTGCCATCTTTACCAGTGATGAAGAGTTGATAGATATTGCTTCCAGAGGCGTACGCATTGCCGTAGCCATATTCCCGCTGGTAGGTGCACAGATTGTCATCGGCAATTTCTTCCAAAGCATCGGGAAAGCGAAAATCAGCATCTTCTTATCGCTGACACGCCAATTACTGTATCTGTTGCCGGGACTACTGATATTCCCGCATTACTTTGGGCTGGACGGCATCTGGATATGTATGCCGGTATCGGACTTCTTTGCTTTTGTAACGGCAGCGGTGGCATTGTGGATATATGTAAAGAGATTACCCACAGGAATTACCGAAAAAGCGAGGTGAAAGTGATTTATTCTACTGCAAATATTGCATTTTATGTTATAACAAATAAATTGTTCGAAAATATATCATTCATTCAGCCCAAACACATCATCTATTCGCCCCAAACAGATGGTCTGTCTACCCCAAACGCATGATGTATGTTGCGGCAACTTTATTCGCTCTTGATGCTCTTTACCGGATTTTCATTGGCAATGCACCATGCCTTCAACACCACGGTAGCAACGATAAACAACAGCAACAGACAACCTACAAGAATATATCCGCCTATAGGGAATGGCACAACATCAGAGAACTGGCTCGCCCAAAGCTTTCCGGCCCGGCATGCTCCCCCAATACCTATGGCGACAGACGGAATGACCAGCCAAAGCACATCTCTTGACAATAACAGCAAAATACTTTCCGTCTCCGCTCCATTCACTTTACGAATGGCAATCTCTTTTGAACGCAGGCGGATTTCATCATTCACATAGCCTATCAGTCCCATCAGAATGATAAAGAGTATGGTCAATGAAACCAGCAGGGTAACATCACGAAATACCCGTACAGACTCGGCATAACTGCGCATTTCCTGCTCCACCGAACGGAATACGAGGCTTTTCTGAGGATAAATCCGATGCATCTCTTCATTGAGGCGGGCGAGATTTTCATCCAATGGCTCTTTGAGGCGAACATGCAGGGTGGCAGCTGTCTTCCCCGTCCATTCCACCATCACCGGCAAATTATCGTTGGGCATATCGGCAAAACTGAAACTGTCTAACAGTCCGACAACAGTGCCATAATCATTCACCCGCTTGCCTATGGGGCTGTCTGTCCAATTCATCTTCTCACAAAAGACACTGTTGACAAGCAACTGACCTTCTCCCGTCAAGTTATGCCCCTCTTTCAGTCTCAGACCAATGAAAGGAAGAAAATCACTGTCGAACCAGGTATTACGAGGATAGAAAAGCTCGTTACCCTGATTGTCAAGAATTGGCTGGTTAGAACCGAACCACAATATAGGGCGTTCTGCCGAAGCAACCCCTTCCACATAAGGCAAACTGCCGACAAGACTACGCAGGCTATTGCCATCCACTTCCCGCTGGGTGGTATATGCCACACGTTCAGGACGCCAACCACGGTCACGCGTCGTTACATAACTGTACTGTGAAACGACCATCAGCATCATCCCCAGAATGAATGCCGCTCCGATGAACTGAACAAAAAGCAGTACCCGTTTCCAGCCGCGGCGTCCGGAAGAGTAGCGGCGGAACACTTGTGTCACCGGAATACGAGCGAAAAGCATGGCAGGCAGGCAACCACCTAAAATAAACAGTAACAGTATCACCGACAATGGTGCCCAAAGATTCTGCCAGTCAAAAAGAGCACTGAGAGGTACAGCTGCCAATTCTTCCATTTTTTCGTGGAAAATATACACCAACAGTCCAATGAGCAGCAAGGCAAGCCCTACTACTATAGCAGTCTCTACCATGAACATGGAAAAGATGCTACTTCCCGAAGCACCGCTGCATTTGTGTACACCGATGGCCTTGGCACGCTGTGTCAGCGAAGCCACGGAAACGAGTACATAATTCAATGCGGTCGTAAAAAGCAGCACGATACCCAGGAAGAACATAATCCAAATCATCTTCCGTACTTGAGGAGTCTCGATATGCAGATTATGGATAGGGACAATACGTACGCTCAATTCCAAACCACTTTCCGGTGGAATATGACGGGCAATAGCTATGGACATACGCTCATTCAGCCAATCAGCATCCTGCGGGCTGCGCAGCCTGAGATAACCGTCGTAGTTTCCGCCGCTTTGCCAACCTAGGTTCCACTTCAGATGCCGCCCTATAGTAGGAAAGGAAATGATTGCCTCTGGACGCCTCTCCAAAGAAGTGTTCAACGGAATATCGGCAAAGATACCCTTCACGAGCAGTGTAGTCTGATATCCCCAAAAATCATAACGCAGTGTTTTCCCTATCGGATTTTCGTCACCGAAGGCCTCCTTTGCTGACTTGGCAGAAAGGAATACGACATCCGGACCCGCCAAATCCTGTGGATTGCCTTCTATCATCTCCAAACCGAGTACAGAAAAATAAAGTGTATCTGCCATCACCGTGGACATATCTAATTGGCGCTCACCCAACTGGAAACTATTATCAAAAAGAGAACAGCTCACTGTGCTACTTTCCACTTGTTCCGGAAACTCTTCGGCAATGGCAGCCGGAATCGGAATGATGGTAAAGCGACTTTCGTTACCTTCCAACACTCCATTTTTCAACCAACCCGTCTTCACAATATAAAGGTTATCCGAATCATGATAAAAGTTATCAAAACTCAACTCGAATGCAATCCGTGCAAATAGAAATACAGACATCAGCAGTCCCAATGCCAAAGATACAATCTTAATGGCATTGGAACCTTGCTTGTGCAACAAGCTTTGTAATGTATAATAAATGTGCCGCCTCATAATTTCCTGAAGTTATTCTTTATTCACTCTTGATACTGTCTACCGGATTCTCATTGGCAATCCGCCATGCCTTGAATACTACACAACCGATGATGAGCAATAGTACAATGCATGCAATAAGCAAGAATCCGCAGATACCAAAATCCACTCCCTCCACAAACTGCTCTATCCAGACACCGCCTATATACCAGGCTCCCAGCCCTCCAAGAAAAACGGCCGGCAAGGATATCCAGAATATATCCTTCGAGAAAAGCCGGAGAATGGATGACGCTTCCGCACCATTCACTTTACGGATGGCAATTTCCTTGCTGCGGCGTTGTATCTCGTCATTGATGTAGCCAATCAACCCCATTAACGTAACAAAAAGGATGGTTATGGCGGCCAGTAAAGCCGCATTACGGAAATCCGTGACGGTACTGTTCTGGTCGTCAATGACCTTTTGGAACGAGGAAAATACAATGTCACGGGTAGGAAACAGCTTTTCCATATCTTCGTTCAAACGCTTGAGGTTATCGTCAAAAGGCTCTTTCAGACGTAATTGGATGTTTCCGGAAAATCGGTCAAGATAAGTTGCATACATAGGTTGCACCGCCACATAAGCGGCATTGGATGTGGCAAAGTCTTTCAGTACACCTACAATATTGCCCGCTATGCGATCGCCGTTGCGCACTTGCCTGCCTATCGGTTTATCTTCCCAATGCATCATTTTCAAAAATGTTTCATTGACCAATATCTGCCCAGGGGCATCCATATTCTTGCCTTCCGCAAATTCCAACTTCATAAACGGGGCATAGTCCTTGCCAAATTCCACCCAACGCATGCTCATCCACTGCCCGTTATCAGTCGTAACCCCTTCTCCACTCAATCCGTCTGTAAGAAGATTACCGCTACAAGCTCCATCTTCCACATAAGGCAAAGAAAGCATCACACTACGATTTGCATCGCTTTCCGCATCCGAGTCAAAGGATACGCCCGAAGCATAAGCCACCCGGTGGTAATCGAATCCACGTTCTTTATTGGTGATGTAATGGCTCTGCATAAGCACCAGCCCCAACAAACCGAAAATAAAGGAGGTACCGGCAAACTGCACAAACAAGAGCGGACGTTTCCAGCCTTTCTTGCCTTCGGTGTACCGGCGGAAAACCTGCGTCACCGGAATGCGGGCAAAAAGCTGCCCGGGCAACATGCCGCCTATCATAAACAAAATGACTATCACTGAAAGCGGTGCCCAAATGTTTTCCCAAGAGAAAAGACCGGCAAGACTAACGTCAAGCATGTCCTCCAACGGCTCACGGAAATTAAATAGAAGCAGCGCTACAAGCAGCAAGGAAGAAAGCATGATGACTCCGGTCTCCCATAAGAACATACCGAAAATAGTTCCCGTATTTGCCCCACTACATTTATGTACGCCTATAGCTTTGGCACGACGGTTCATGGCTGAGATGGAAATAAGCACATAATTCATCGCCACAATAAAAAGTATGGCGGTTCCCAGCGTCAACAGAATCCATACCATACGCATGGTACTGATACCAAATTCCATACGGTAGTCCTTTATCGGAACCAGACTGATAAACACATCATCGCTCTTGCGCACCTGCTCGGCAAGTTTCTCTATTCGGGTGTTCACATCGTCCAATTGCACCCCCGGGCGCAGACGGACAAAGGACATATAGCTGTCTCCACCTCCCCACCCCCAGTATCCCCAATGATGCTTGAAGGAGGTAGCCAGAGACATCACGACACCACTTCCATAGAAACTGGAGTTTTCGGGAAAATCTTCAAAAATGCCCTTCACGGTCATTGGCATCTGTTTGTTATAGACCACCGTCTGCCCGATGGGATTCTTATCGGCAAACATGCTGCCGGCCAGCTCCCTGCTGATGAAGACCACCTCCGGATTATTCAGCTCGCGAGGGTCTCCACTGACAATATCAATGCCCATAGTGGCAAAGAAACAAGAATCGGCCGTCATAGCATTGGTCTGGAAACGGCGTTCATTGGCAAACCAAGCCGAATTGCTCCACCATTGCTGGGTGACGGTAACACTCTCCACCTCGTCAGGCAGGTTTTCGGCAATGGTACCAGCCACCGGTCCAAGAGTTATATGCGAAGGATGATACTCGTTGTTGTAATACCATACTGTTTTGACAAGACACAAACGTTCATGGTCCTTGTAGCAGGTATCATAATTGAGCTCGAATGCCTGACGGGAAAAAATGAGGATACTGACTGCCAACCCCAGTCCCAAGGAAATAATCTTGATGAGGTTGGAGCCTTTTCCTCGTATCAGTGTCTGAAGAGTGTAATATAGTTGTCTCATGGAAGTTGTTTTAAAAGTCCGTTACAAATCCTGCGCTGCCACACTTGCCACCACACTACCGTCGAAAAGATGTATCGTGCGGTGTGCAAACGAGGCGTCGTGCTGGCTGTGGGTCACCATAATAATCGTAGTACCCTCTTTATTCAGCTCTGTCAACAGATTCATCACCTCAGCTCCGTTCTTGGAGTCCAAGTTACCGGTAGGCTCATCGGCGAGTATCAGCTTGGGATTGGTTACGACCGCACGGGCTATCGCCACACGTTGCTGCTGACCGCCGGAAAGCTGTTGCGGGAAGTGTTTGGCACGGTGGCTGATGTTCATTCTTTTCAGTATATCCTCTACCATACGCTTACGTTCACCCGCCTTTACGCCAAGATACGTAAGGGGAAGTTCCACATTCTCGTAGACGTTCAGTTCGTCTATCAGGTTGAAGCTCTGGAACACGAATCCCAGTTTCCCCTTACGTACGCGTGTACGTTCCTTTTCTTTCAAGTCCGCCACTTCCTGGCCGAGTAACTTGTAACTGCCCTCAGTAGGATTGTCCAGCAGTCCCAGAATATTCAGCAAGGTGGATTTGCCGCAACCGGACGGCCCCATAATGGCTACAAACTCTCCCTCCTTTACATCGAGGTTTACGTGATTCAATGCTACCGTCTCTACTTCCGAAGTACGGAATACTTTGCTGATGTTGTTAATCTCAATCATGATATTTAATGTTTTAATATTGTTTTATTCGCTCTTAATACTATTCACTGGATTCTCGTTCGCTATCCGCCAGGACTTCCAAAGTACGCAGGCTACGATAATCACCAAATTGGCCATCACTACCAGTACGTATACTGCCCAACTGATGGGAATACGCTCCGCGAACTGCTCCATCCATATTCCGTTGACATACCATGCTACCACCGTACCGATGACAACTGCCGGAGCCGCCACCACAAGTACATCCCTCGACAACATTTCCAAGATACCGGAAGCCTCTGCGCCGTTCACTTTGCGGATGGCAATCTCCTTGCTGCGGCGGCGTACCTCGTCGGTGGTATAACCAATCAGTCCCATCAGCATGATGAAGAACATGGTCACTGCCGCCATCAAAGTGGCATTACGGAATACACGGACAGAATTATAACTATTCTCTATTCTTTTCTCATAGCCGGTAAAGTCAATGGTCTGGTCACGGAAAGCTTCGGCTACATCGCGGTTCAGCTTCTGCAGATTTTCGGTAAAAGGCTCTCTTAAACGGACATGTACCGTTCCATAAAAATTCTTGTTCCCACGGGCTATGAAAGGCATTTTCTCGGTTCTGAAACTCTCTATCTGGAAATCCTTCAACTGCCCTACGACCTTGAACGTATTCCCTTCGGTATATACCGTACGGCCCACGACGTCGTCTCCCCAACGCATCATCTCGGCAAAGGTTTCGTTCACCACGACTTCCTCTTTATCGCGCGCCATACGTCCCGTCTTCATAGTCATGCCCATCAAAGCAGGAAAGTCCTCGCGCATGAAATAAGAAGAACGACAAGAGAAAAGTGCCTGCCCGCTCTCACTATGAATCATCGAACCGCTATATCCGCTAATGGGTGTGCTGTTGGCGCTGGACACCGCTTCCACGTAGGGCAATCCTTTGAAGAACTGATAAGCCGCATCACGCGTCGCTTCATTATCCCAGTAGGCATTGCCTATGGCTATCTGCTTGGGATTATACCCCATATCCTTTTTCAGTACATACTGATATTGCGACATCACCACACACATCAATCCACTAATGAATGCCACGCCTGCAAACTGGACAAACAGCAACGGACGCTTCCAGCCCTTCTTCCCCTCGGTATAGCGGCGGAACACCTGCGATACGGGAATACGCGCAAAGAGCCGACCCGGCAACACGCCTCCCACCATAAACAGCAGAAGCACTACCGACAACGGTACCCAGATACGCTCCGGAGCCAACAAGGTGGAGAGCTTTACAACGACCGTGTCTTCCACAAAATCGCGGAAGTTAAGCATTATAAGCACCATCAGCAGCAATGCCGCCGCAATGATGATACCCGTTTCCAGCAAAAACATGCTGAAAACCGTGCTACCGCTCGCACCGCTGCATTTATGTACGCCTACCGACTTGGCGCGGTAGCTCAAAGAAGAAATGGAAATCAGCACATAGTTCAACGCCGCAATGAAAAGAATGGCAAAACCAAGAATGCTCATGATGACACGCATCCGCTGCACATCATCATAATTGCGGTATGTATCACGGATGGGCTGCACAAAAGCCGTGTAACCGTACTCTTTCTTATCTTCTGCCGGGCGATATTTGTCTATCATGGCATCAATACGCGCATTGACAACAGATTTGTCGGCACCGGGACGGAAACGGATAAACTCTACCCAACTGTCTCCCCCGCTCCACGAGTAGTTATTCCAGTTGCGGCTCCACAAGGTAGGCATCGAGATAACCGCTTCCGGATTGATTGTGGCGTTCTCAGGCAAATTGGCATAGATTCCCTTCACCGTCAGGTCAAACTGATGGTCATAATTAAGCGTTTTCCCTATGGGATTCTCCTCACCGAACACTTTCCTTGCAAAGCGTTCACTCAAGAAAATAATATCCTTCTGCACCAAGTCCTTTTCGGGATTCCCGTTCAGGACGTCGATACCCATGGTACGGAAGAACAGCGAATCGGCTGCAATCTTCCTGTCGTCAAGACGCACGCTTCCATTGTAAAGGGGAGCAGATACCATAGACGTGCTCAAACTTACCGCCGACTCCACCTCTTTGGGGAAGTTCTCCAAAATAGCCCCTGCCACGGGACCGCAATTCCACTCCTGAGGCTCAAACTTCTCCCCTTTCACCGAGAATATCGACCATACCTGATACAAGTTATCATAATCCTTGAAGCAAGTGTCAAAACTCTGTTCATATGCCACGCGGGAGAAAAGCAGAATACTCATCGTCAATCCCAATCCCAAAGAAATGACCTTGATGATATTCGAACCGCGTCCCCGCAGTAAAGTCTGAATTACATAATAGATTTGTTTCATTCCGTTTATCGTTTATTAGATTTATTTTCTTGCTTTTCATATTGCAGAAAGCGTGCCAAAGAATGCACAAACCTGATTATCAGCACACATCTCATAATTAAAGAAGAAAAAAGTGTCTAATTTTTAGACACTCCCGTCTAAAAATTAGACAGAGGCCGAATCTCTGTTCAGCCTCATAGAACAAAAAAAAGGGAAATTAGAAAAGAATCCATAAGAATGAAAACTTTACCTTTGTACACCGTTTTCTATAGATAAGAGTATAAACGTAAAATGAAGCACCTGCACATGAAATTCCCCAAACTCTTATATCCTTCATTCCTATGCCTGCTTATAGCCGGCTGCGACATGATAGATTATCACCCTTACGATGTACACATCAGCGGTGAAACCGATGTCAATGCCCACAACATTGCCCAAATAGAGCAGAACTGCCAGAACAAGACAACAATCCGGTTCGTAACAATGGGTGATTCCCAGCGCTGGTATGACGAGACCGACGACTTTGTAAGCCACCTCAACAAGCGGGACGACATAGATTTCGTCATTCATGGCGGAGACGTCAGTGACTTCGGTGTAACAGACGAGTTCCTTTGGCAACGGGACATTATGAACAAACTCAAGATACCCTATGTGGTACTTCTCGGCAATCACGACTGCCTGGGCACGGGCGAAGAGACTTATCGTGCAATATTCGGAGACCCCAATTTCTCCTTCATTGCAGGACGGGTAAAGTTTGTCTGCCTGAATACCAACGCCATCGAATTCGACTACTCCCGCCCCATTCCCGACTTCGAGTTTCTTGCCGCACAGATACGCGACCATGAAGAGGAATTCGATAAAACCGTTGTGTCCATGCATATACGCCCGTTCTGCAACGAGTTCAACAATAATGTGGCACACGTATTCCAGCGTTACATCAAGGAATTTCCCGGACTGCAGTTCTGTACATCCGCACACGAACACCATCGCTTCGAGAAAGACCTCTTTGAAGATGGGATAATGTATTACATGAGCGACTGCATGAAGAACCGCAATTACTATATATTCACCATAACCCCCGACGGATATGAACGCGAAGTGGCATATTATTAATCACCTGGCATGCGCCGTCGTCTTCTTGTCGGTATGCTCTTTTTCTGCTTTTTCACAAGAGAGAGATACCATCTTCATCATAGAACACGATACCGTATGGATGGACCTGCAACCGGATGCCGTCATTGAAAGCCAGACCAGAGAGAACCGTTATGACCGCCGCGTACACCGCTACCGCAGGCATTGGGAGGCCTTGATTCCGACGCACACCAAAATTCAGTTTGCCGGCAATATGGGGTTGCTGTCATTCGGTACCGGATGGGATTACGGCAGAAGAAACCAATGGGAAACAGACGTATTCTTCGGAGTATTGCCCAAATATGACTCCAAACGTACCAAGCTGACATTCACCGTCAAGCAGAACTACCTTCCCTGGAGCCTGCAAATAAAACAGAGCCGTTTTTCTGTAGAACCGCTGGCTTGCGGTATGTATCTGAACACGGTATTCGGCGATGAATTCTGGGTCAATGAACCGGAACGCTACCCTAAAGGATATTATGGTTTCTCCTCTAAGGTACGCATCCATGCATTCTTAGGACAGCGCATCACTTACGACATCGACCCGCAACGACGGTTCACGGCCAAAGAAATCACTTTCTTCTATGAAATAAGTACATGTGACCTATATGTAGTCAGCGCCTTCACCAACAAGTATCTGAAACCCAAGGATTATCTGAGCTTGTCGTTTGGTATCAAACTGCAACTGCTATAAGTTCTTTTTTCAGTACCGCCATGAACTCTTACTGAAGTTGCTGCCAACTAATTTCTGTTTTACTTAAATCTATTCGTCCCACAATCGTTATATTATCGTCCGACAGCTGTTGAATTATCGTCCGACAGCTGTCGGACGATAATTCAACAGCTGTCGGACGATTAATTCTTAGCAAGCAAAAATATAAAATAAAGCGGCATAAGGATTTGCTAAATGAGAAGGAGAATCTTAATACTTTGAAAACTGAGAGATTTACCGAATATAATGCAGATAAATCATTAACTTTGCCTGCAGAAAACAGAAATAGTTTATGGCAAAAAAAAATGGAAACATCCTGATTGTCGATGATAACCGAGGCGTACTTACCGCCTTGCAGCTTTTGTTGAAGCCATATTTTGAAGGGATAATCACACTTCCCTCTCCCGTAACCCTGCCCAGCGTATTGCGGGAAAGGTCATGGCAAGTGGTTCTTCTTGACATGAACTTCACCTCGGGCATCAACACCGGCAACGAGGGACTATACTGGCTCCATAAAATAAAGAAGCAATGTCCCACCCTGCCCGTAGTGCTGTTTACCGCCTATGCCGACATTGACCTTGCCGTACGGGGAATCAAGGAAGGAGCCACAGACTTCGTCGTGAAACCCTGGAACAACCAGAAACTGGTGGAAACCTTACTGAATGCCGTATCAGCTTCTGAAACAAAATCTCCGGCCAACGGCCCAAATGCCGGACGTACGGCAGAAAGCAGCCACCTGTTTGCAGATACCCGCAACATGTATTGGGGAAACAGCCCCGCCATGCAGCAGCTCCGCCTTTTGGTGGAAAAAGTGGCCTCTACCGATGCCAATATCCTTATTACGGGCGAGAACGGTACCGGTAAAGAGATGCTGGCACGCGAAATTCACTCCCTTTCACCGCGCAACCGGCAGGAGATGGTAAGTGTGGATATGGGTGCAGTCACCGAAAGCCTTTTCGAGAGCGAACTGTTCGGCCACATGAAAGGCTCTTTCACCGATGCCCATGCCGACCGTGCCGGCAAGTTCGAAGCAGCCAGCCGCAGCACCCTCTTTCTCGATGAAATAGGCAATCTCCCCTACCATCTGCAAGCCAAACTGCTGACCGCCATCCAACGACGCAGCATTGTCCGTGTAGGCAGCAACACTCCCATTCCCGTAGACATACGGCTGATTTGCGCTACAAACCGCAATCTGCCCGAGATGGTGGCAAAAGGCGAATTCCGCGAGGACCTGCTATACCGCATCAACACGATACATCTTGAGATACCCTCGTTGCGCGAGCGGCCCGAAGACATCATCCCCCTTGCAGAACTTTTCATCGCCCGCTTCTGCAAGCAATATGACAAGCCCCCCGTCCGCCTGACGGACGGCGCTTGCGAGAAACTTACGCTCCACCCCTGGTACGGCAATATCCGCGAACTGGAACATGCCATCGAAAAAGCCATTATTATCTGTGACAACGAAACCCTTCCCGCAGAACTGTTCCAGCTGGCACGGCGAACCGGCACTCCCGAAGCAGCCGCATCCACGCTCGAAGAAATGGAAATGCAGATGATACGGAAGACGCTCGACAAATGTAGCGGAAATCTCTCTGCCGTCGCCGCACAGCTGGGTATCACCCGCCAGACGTTGTACAACAAAATGAAGAAGTATGGCCTTTAATTATTCATTCCGCGTTGCCGTCAGTCTGGCAGTAGCGCTCCTTGCAGGGGTGATGTGGACTGTGGACGTATTTTGGGGCGCGCTCTGTACTGCGCTGCTTCCCATAGCCCTGTACTGGCAGCAGAAGCTATACCGCCATCATGTGCGGAAGGTGCTTTTCATGCTCGACGCCATCGAAAACAACGACAATGCCATCCACTTCTCCGAAACGGAAAACACTGCCGACGCACGCCTCGTGAACCGTGCATTGAACCGGGTTGCCCATATACTTTATAATGTGAAAAGTGAAACAGCCCAGCAAGAAAAGTACTACGAACTCATCCTGGACTGCGTGAATACCGGTATCCTTGTCCTGAACGACAATGGTGCCGTATATCAGAAAAACAGCGAAGCCCTCCGTTTGCTGGGCCTCAATGTCTTTACCCACGTCAGTCAGCTGAACCGCGTAGACCCGCGTCTTTCGTCCCTTCTTGCCAATTGCCGCCCGGGAGACAAACTGCAAATGCCTTTCAACAACGAACGAGGCACTGTAAACATGTCTGTCCGCGTCAGCGACATCACAGTCCGTAAAGAGCATCTGCGCATCCTCGCCCTGAACGACATCAACAACGAGCTGGATGAAAAGGAAATAGATTCCTGGATTAGGCTTACCCGCGTACTGACGCACGAAATAATGAATGCCGTCACTCCCATAACCTCCCTGAGCGATACACTGCTGGGACTGACCGAAGCGCAAGTTTCCAAAGAAGAAATCAGAAACGGCCTGCAGACTATCAGCAGTACAGGCAAGGGCCTGCTCTCTTTTGTGGAATCATACCGGAAATTCACCCGTATTCCCACCCCCGAACCATCCTTGTTCTACGTAAAAAGCTTTATCGAGCGGATGGTCGAACTCGCCCGTCACCAGTACCCCGATGTCCGGGTCACCTTTCATATGGACATCGCGCCAAGCGACCTTATTCTATATGCCGATGAGAACCTGGTATCACAAGTAGTCATCAACTTACTGAAAAATGCCATACAAGCCATCGAATCGGATAAAAATACAGATAAAGAAGGACATATCAACATACGTGCCTACTGCAATGAAGCGGAAGCCATACTGATAGAAATTTCCAACAACGGACCTGCCATTCCCAATGACATTGCCGAACACATATTTATCCCCTTCTTTACGACCAAAGAGGGCGGAAGCGGTATTGGATTGAGTATTTCCCGGCAAATAATGAGGCTTTCCGGCGGAAATTTATCCTTATTGCCTGGTAAAGAAACCACCTTTATTTTAAAATTCAATTGAACTATTTTAGATTTGTATTTGTTAAACACATTGCATATCTTTGTACTATTAGACATAAGAAACATCACATTTCAAACTATATAGCATAGAATTTATGATATTTACAGCAGGAAACATACTACTTATAGGTTCCATATTACTTTTCGTCAGCATCATTGTCGGCAAGACCGGCTACCGTTTCGGAGTACCTGCGTTATTGCTTTTCCTTGTCGTCGGTATGCTGTTCGGCAGTGACGGATTGGGATTGCAGTTCCACAACGCCAAGGAAGCACAGTTCATCGGCATGGTTGCACTCAGCATCATTCTGTTCTCCGGTGGCATGGACACCAAGTTTACGGAGATAAAGCCCATATTGACTCCCGGCATTGTTTTGTCAACTGCAGGAGTGCTGCTCACGGCCCTCTTTACCGGATTATTTATCTGGTGGCTGTCCGGCATGAGCTGGACCAACATCCACCTGCCGTTGATAACCTCCCTTTTGCTTGCATCCACCATGTCATCTACCGACTCAGCCTCTGTATTCGCCATTCTGCGTTCACAAAAAATGAACCTGAAGCATAATCTGCGCCCCATGCTGGAACTGGAAAGCGGTAGTAACGACCCGATGGCATATATGCTGACAATCGTGCTGATTCAATTCATCCAGTCCTCCGGAATGGGAGTTCCCCAGATATTGGGCTCTTTTGCCATACAGTTCATTGTCGGTGCCGCAACCGGTTATTTCCTCGGAAAGCTGGCCATCCTTATGCTGAACCGGCTGAATATAGACAACCAGGCACTCTATCCTATCCTGTTGCTGTCCTTTGTATTCTTCACCTTCTCCATCACCGACCTGCTGAAAGGCAACGGTTACCTGGCCGTGTATATCGCCGGAATGATGGTAGGCAATAACAAAATCATGCACCGGAAAGAGATTTATACTTTTATGGACGGACTGACCTGGCTTTTCCAAATCATCATGTTCCTCTGCCTCGGTCTGCTTGTCAACCCCCATGAGATGCTGGAAGTTGCAGTCGTGGCATTGCTCATCGGCGTATTCATGATTGTCGTGGGACGTCCTCTCAGCGTTTTTCTCTGCCTGCTGCCTTTTGGCAAGAGAATCACCCTCAAGTCACGGCTATTCGTATCGTGGGTAGGATTACGTGGCGCAGTACCCATTATCTTTGCCACCTATCCCGTGGTGGCTAATGTGCCCGGCGCCCATGTCATCTTCAACATCGTATTTTTCATAACCATCGTCTCACTGGTCATCCAGGGTACCACAGTCTCCTGGGTAGCCCGGCTGCTTGGCCTCTCCACCCCGCTGGAAAAGACCGGAAATGATTTCGGAGTTGAACTGCCCGAAGAGATTGACTCCAACTTGCACGACATGACCATTACACAAGAAATGCTGGAGCAGGCAGACACCCTGAAAGACATGAACCTGCCCAAAGGCACACTGGTGATGATTGTAAAACGTGGCGATGAGTACCTCATTCCGAACGGAACATTAAAACTTCATGCCGGTGACAAGCTGCTTCTTATTTCGGAAAATAGCAAGGAATAAGAATTACAGATAAGTTTCTATCCGTTCCAGGGTAAGAAAAAAGTGGAAACTATTTGCTTTGCATCACTATAAGACCTATCTTTGCGCAGTTTTAACTAAAGTGTGCAACAGCTGAATGGAACAAGAACAAGGGTTCATCGATTATATAGAACAAAGCATTATTAAAAACTGGGATCGCAACGCCCTGACAGACTACAAAGGAATTACACTGCAATACAAAGATGTAGCACGGAAAATAGCCAAATTCCATATCGTATTGGAAAGCGCCGGCATCAGGCCCGGTGACAAGATTGCCGTTTGCGGACGTAACAGTGCACATTGGGCAGTCGCTTTTCTGGCGACGGTTACCTATGGAGCTGTCATTGTTCCCATTCTGCATGAGTTCAAGGCCGACAATATCCACAACATCGTCAACCATTCCGAAGCCAAGCTGCTGTTTGTCGGCGACCGGGCATGGGAAAACCTCAATGAAGAGGCAATGCCCCTGCTGATGGGTATCGTACTGCTGACGGACTTCACTCCGGTAGTTTGCCGCAACGAGCAGCTGATGGAGGCTTTCGAACATCGCAACGTCCTCTATGGCACACGTTTCCCCAAGAATTTCCGCCCCGAGCATATCAGCTACCGCAAGGAGGAATCACCCGAAGAACTGGCTGTCATCAACTATACTTCGGGCACCACGGGATATTCCAAAGGGGTCATGCTCCCCTATCGCAGCCTTTGGTCCAATGTTGCATATTGCCATGAGATGCTCCCCGTACGTCCGGGCGACCATATTGTATCCATGCTGCCTCTGGGACATGTATTTGGTATGGTGTACGATTTTCTATACGGTTTTTCCGCAGGCGCCCATCTGTATTTCCTTACCCGTATGCCGTCTCCCAAGATTATTGCACAGTCATTCTCCGAAATCAGGCCACGGATCATTTCGTGTGTACCGCTTATCGTAGAAAAGATTATCAAGAAGGATATCCTGCCCCGGATAGACAATAAAATAGGCAAGCTGCTATTGCGGATGCCCATTGTCAACGATAAAATCAAGGCTGACATGCGCAAAAAGGCAATGGAAGTATTCGGCAGTAATTTCGATGAAATAATCATCGGAGGAGCACCGTTCAATGCCGAAGTGGAACGCTTCCTGAAGCAGATAGGCTTCCCCTATACCATTGCATACGGAATGACGGAATGCGGCCCCATCATTTGTTCCAGCCGCTGGGAAACATTGAAACTGGCCTCTTGTGGCAAGGCAACCACCCGCATGGAAGTAAAGATAGACTCTCCCGACCCTCAGAACGTGGCAGGAGAAATAATCTGTAAAGGTGCCAATCTGATGCTGGGCTATTACAAAAATGCCGAAGCGACTTCCCAAATCATCGATGTAAACGGCTGGCTGCACACCGGTGACCTTGCAACGATGGATACCGAAGGATATGTCACTGTCCGCGGACGCAGTAAGAACATGTTGCTCACAGCCAGTGGCCAGAACATCTACCCCGAGGAGATTGAAAGCAAACTGAACAACATGCCCTATGTGTCCGAATCACTTATCGTATTGCAGAACGATAAGCTCGTGGCTCTTATCTATCCGGATTTTGACGATGCATTCGCCCATGGTATGGAACAATCGGACATCGAAAAGGTTATGGAGGACAATCGGAATGAATTGAATCTGCAATTACCGGCCTACTGCCAGATAACAAAAGTCAAGATACACTTCGAGGAGTTCGAGAAAACGGCAAAGAAGAGCATTAAAAGATTTATGTATCAAGAAGTAAAAGGGTAAGGGGAATGTGTCAAAACCTTCTTTAACGCTTTATTTTAGGCGCGGATGACGCAGATTTCACGGATTTAGTTTATTGAATCCGCATTATTCCGCGTAATCCGCGCCTAATATTATAACATTATAAAAGTCTTCATGTGCTTTTGACACATTCGCATCCTTTTTGTTAACAAAAATAGAAGCAAAGGAATAAACGGCTAATAAGTGTTATAAAACATACTTTTTTAGTTGGATAATTTGCAGATTTATCAAAAGTACGTATCTTTGCAATGTGTTTTTCATAGTATTAGATTTAAGGTTAACAAAGGTTGGAGTACAGCGGTACTCCTTTTTTTATGCCCGTAAATCAGATATTCCCGGAAAGCCTCTTCAGTCCCTTCAATACAGATTTATCTTTCACCTCCATGATGCTGATGGCATAGCCACCACCGGAAGCAGCTTTCAGTTTCAAGACCGTTTTGGGAGAAACGATACCTTTACGGATAACATAAGCTTGCGGATTTGTTTTATAATCGGCATCTTTTGCATCGGCATAGACGGTTGCAATATACTGCTTGTCTGCATCCAGGAAGTCCAGTTTCAGAGTTGAAGCATGTCCGTGCTCACTGCTGGTACAACCGATAAACCAGTCATTCGTACCTTTTGCCTTACGGGCAACAGTGATGTAACGTCCCGGCTCAGCTTCCAGATAGCGGCTGTCGTCCCAATCCACAGCCACATCTTTGATGAACTGGAAAGCATCCATGAAACGCTCATAATTCTCAGGAAGGTCGGCAGCCATTTGTAGAGGGCTGTACATAGTGACATAAAGTGCCAGCTGACGCGTCAAGGTAGTATTGGCATGCGTATGGCTGTTCGGATTCAACTTATTGATGTCCATTTCAAAGATACCGGGCGTATAGTCCATCGGACCACCCTGCAAACGGGTAAACGGAAGTACCGTTGTGTGGAAGGGCTTGTTACCAGCAAAAGCCTCGTACTCCGTGCCTCGGGCAGATTCATTGCCTATCAGATTGGGATAGGTACGGCATAAACCAGTCGGACGTACCGCTTCATGGGCATTGACCATTATCTTGTGTTTGGCAGCTTCGGTCACGGCGTATAGGTAATGGTTGTTCATCCATTGTCCATAGTGATGCTCGCCACGGGGAATCATATTGCCTACGTAGCCACTCTTTACCGAATTATATCCATATTTATTCATCAGACGGTAGGCAGCTTCCATGTGCCGCTCATAGTTACGGACGGAAGCCGATGTTTCATGGTGCATCATCAGACGGACACCCTTGGAATGAGCATATTCATTCAGATACTTGATGTCAAAATCGGGATAAGGAGTCACGAAATCGAAAACATAATCCTTGGAATTACCGAACCAGTCTTCCCAACCCGTATTCCAACCCTCCACCAATACCTGGTCAAAACCGTGTTCGGCAGCAAAGTCTATGTACTTCTTCACATTAGCCGTGTTGGCCGGATGAATGCCGTTCGGTTTCACCTTGGAATAGTCCGTATCATCCAGTTTCACAGAAGGGAGGTCAAAAGTATATGCCCAGGGCTTTCCCCCTGCAATCATTTCCCACCATACGCCGACATATTTCACCGGCTTAATCCAGGAGGTATCATCATACTTGCAAGGCTCATTCAGATTGAGAATCAAATTGGAGGCCAGTATCTCGCGGGCATCATCACTGACTATGACCGTACGCCAGGGAGTATGGCAGGGAGACTGCATATACCCTTTATTTCCTTGGGCATCCGGAGTCAGCCAGGATTCAAAAACGAGGTTCTTGTCATCCAGGTTGAGATGCATGCAAGAGTAGTCTACCAAGGCTGCCTCGTGCAGGTTAAGGTACACTCCATCAGCTGTTTTAAGCTGTATGGAAGTCTGGACACCCGTCGGCGAAAAGACAGTTTGTGACGCATTGTCACTCACAGCTCCCTGCAGCAGTCCACGGATTTCAGAGAGTTTGGACTCCGTGTAATCATATTCCTGGGTATCATAATCTCCCGGAATCCACCAGGCAGTATGGTCGCCGGTCATGGCAAACCGGGAATGCTCTTCCTTTATCACAAAATAAACCAGATTCTTCTGTTGCGGAAACTCATAACGGAATCCCACGCCGTCATCATATACCCGAAAACGGATATTCATAAAACGAGTGGTAGACGGTTGTTCAAGTTCTACCAGCAATTCGTTGTAGTGGTTGCGGATATCTTTTGTTTCCCCCCACACCGGTTGCCAGGTTTCATCGAAAGTGGAAGTAGAAGTCCTTACTACTTTGAAACCATCCATCAGGCTGGTAGCTCCTTTCAGTTCCAATCCCAACGTACTGGGATTGATGACAGGAGCCCCTTTATAATCCACCTGATAGGCTGGTCTCCCGTCTTTTGTCAGTTCAAAATCCAGCTTCACCATGCCCGAAGGGGATGAAATGCCTTCAGCATTCCCCGCCAGGGCAGAAAAAAGCAAAGCCGCGCTAAGTACAAATTTCTTCATAATAATGATATGTTTTTTGTGTTAATAGATAAACTCAATGATATGTTCCTTTCCATCATCCGGCAACCTCAGCAGGCAAGTCCCCAGCTTCTTGTCAGGACACCAGGCAGTTATCGTAAACTCTGTCTCCCGATTTTCTTCCAGCTTTCCGACATTCGTTTTCTTGATTTTCTGACCGTCCAGCAAAGCTGTTTTCGGCATCTGTTCCGTATAGATGCAGAACATCAGGTTTCGTTGGCCGGGTAAGCTATATTTCTCACCGGTCCGTGTACCTACTTTCAGCGTATAGCCTTTGTCGGTAGTCTGGCAAGTAATAGGAGTGCGCATGAACTCTCCACGCAAATATCCTAAATCAGTTCCTGCATCTTCATAAAGCGAGAAGGTAGTTTCACTGCCCGCTGCAGCAGGAAATATCTCAAACGTAACCGGATAGACCGGTTTCTCATCCGTATAGTTCATGACCGGCATTTGAGGTATGATACTTCCCTGCTTTACAAACATAGGAATAGTATTGAGGGGAGCATCCACCGTCATCCATTGCTCACCGCTATATGCTGTGTGTTTGTTGTTGTAGTCAATCCAAGTTCCTTCAGGAAGATACACATTCTTGTTTCGCGCTCCTTTCTTCACCACCGGAGCAACCAGCAGTTCGCTGCCAAACATGAACTGGGCATCCGTAGAGAACGTTTCCATATCTGCCGGATATTCCAGAAACATCGGTCGCATGAGAGGCAACCCCGTTTCGTGTGCTTCGCGGGCATACGTATAGATATAAGGCAAAAGACGATACTTCAATTCGATGGCTGCCTTGGCATTCTTCTCGGCCTCTTCGCCGAACAGCCACGGCTCCACAGCCACGTTGCCCTCATGATGAATGCGGCTCAGGGGATTGAAAGCGCCCATCTGTATCCACCGCGTATAAAGTTCAGCCATCGCAGGATAATCCTCTATATCTCCGCAATAACCGGTAATGTCACAAGTAGTAAAAGGAATAATTCCCAAACCGGCAGACAACAGTACCGGAATCTGATTGGCCATCTGTCCCCAACCCTGCGTCACGTCATCACCGTTTCCACAGTCACCGGTCCAGCCGAAAGTATAGCGTTGCAAGCCCGCAAAAGCGGCACGTGTCATCTGGAATACGCGACGGTCAGGATTCCTTTTCTCAAACTGCTCCTTCACCACTTTATCCCACGTAAGGCCATAAACATTGTGAATCTCATCATGCATGCCCAAATGGTGTTTCATCACCAGGCGTTCCGTCTGCTCCTCATTGCTCCAGGCAGGTTCACCCATATCAGTCCAGAAACCGGCAATACCATCATCAATGGGCTTCTGCTGATAAGCTCCCCACCAGTCTGCCACAGCAGGAAGGGTGAAGTCCACTACTCCACAATTACCACCCCAGGGCCAGGGCATGTCATAACTCCTGCCGTTGGTGGAGTCCTTTACCAGATACCCTAACCTATCGGCTTCCTCCCATTGCCGCTTATTGGCTTGTGAAATGACCGGATCTTGCGAAACCACCACCTTGAAGCCCATATCCTTGAGGTCTGCAAGCATCTTTTTCGGATTCTCGTAGTTCCCTTTCCGCCACTCAAAATCCTGCAAATACTGTGTCCAGCCTATGTCCTGGTAAATAACATCACAAGGAATTCCACGCTTACGATAGCCTTCAGCTATTTCATAAGACAATTTCTCGCTCGTCAGCAGTCCCCGGCATTGTGCAAAGCCCAATGCCCATTTAGGAGGCATTATGGGTTTTCCCGTCAGGTCGACATATTGTTTCATGATTTCCTTATAATCCTTCCCGAAGATGAAATAATAAATCATCTCTCCCCCAGGAGCCTCGAAACTGTAGTAATCGCGGCTTTCCGTACCAAACTTAAATTCGGTTTTATACGTATTGTCCAGGAAAATACCATAACGATAACTGCTCATAAAGAACGGAATACTCTTGTAGAGCGGGTCCTCAACGGCACTATAACAAGGCTTGTCACTGTTCCACATCTTGTAGGCTTCGCCGCGACGGTCCAGCTTGCCGGTCTTTTCTCCCAAGCCGAAGAAGTGTTCGTCACGACGGAGGGTCTTGTATTCCAATTTGCGCAGCCCGTTACTGATATGCCCCTTATCGGCATAATCACTGAACAGCAGTTTCTGATACTTGTCGAATATCTGTAAGTTAAACGGAGACTTGTTTACCCGGATACGGAGTTTAGGGGTAAAAATCTCGTAGCAGGCATTCTGTTCGTCCACATGGACGGTACCGACATCCTCCAGGTCCTCATTGACGACGGCAAAGGAAGGATTATTCCGCTGGAAACTACCGTCGGGAGAAAACCATATACGTACCGTAGACTGGCTACACAGACGTAATTGTATGGCAGAACTGTCATTTAAATAGAAGGTCACACTCCGGTCGTCACTGGTATAGGAAGTGCAGTCTCCGGTGCGGTTCTGTGCATTCGCATATACTGAAAATGCACAGACGGCAAAAAATAAAAATATATATTTCTTCATTACTATAATCTGTTTGTTCCTTTATTGGATACTCTTATTCCATCACAAGCATGCTCCAGTACTTCAGCAAGGGCAAGATAAAGGTAACCGTGCCGTCCTTCTGTTCGAATGACAGTTCCTGCGAAGCACCGGCATGGAAATCGGGCGATGCAACCCATATCTTGTTCACTTTACCGGAAACATTCATCTTCAACGGCACGTCGGACACCAGACGCGGTTCGGGCATTGTTCCGTTCAAATCCCTCCAGCTTAAGTTATCCGCATTGAGGAAGTTGAGCAGATGAATGACTTGCCTGCCATTTACATTCTTGGCATATACAGTGATGGCAGACTTCTGCGGCGGCCATGCATTCAGAGAAAGATTCCGCGCAGCATCCGTACAGTTCAGAGAAACGGAAATCTCCGCCTCCGTATCTTTATCACGAAGCAGGTTCTGATAAGCCGTCATAAAGTCATAATAACGAATCATGGCTGTTTTCAGTACATCGTTCATCTGCAAAGCCGTGCTTGGAAAGTACTCGCGGCATAGCATGTGGTCACCCAATTCCAAATGAGAGCCTCCCAAAGCAAATATCACAGCATCCGTCAGCAGCACACCCGGTGTATTGAACTCACCGGTACTGCTACCTGCCTTGTCATAGTTCATATATGCGGCAAACACCGTTTTCAAGGCATGGTTGCCATACTGGTCGTTCGCTTTGATAATGGTGTGCAGATCCTTGAAGCCTGCCTCATCGCCCCATACTTCATTATAAAGGAAATCCACTTTACCCGTACCAGCTATCTGGGAAGCTCCATAGCTGGAGACGGCATTCATCACCAAACGCTTGTCCGGATGCTTCTGTTTCATGGCTTCGATGAACGAGGCATATCCCTTAGGCAGATTTACCTTATTGCCATCATAGTCATAGCGGTCACCCCGGTTTCCCAGTTGGTCTATCTGATAACCGTCAAAGTCCAGATTGGCATAAACATCATCGTTTTTCTGGGCAATATATGCCTGCCATTCCGTATTGGCGGGATTGAGCAGGAAGATATTACTTTTCCAACTGGAGGGCAAGTCATGCGAATCCTTATCCATGCGTCCCGTGTTCTTGAATATGTACCATTCTTCCTTTACCCCGTCGGAAACGGCATCGTCCAAAGCTCCGAAACATAGATTGTAAAACATGGACTTCATGCCCAGGCTGTGTTGTGTAGAGATATACTTCTCCACTACCTCGGTATAGACCTCCCGGTTGGCAATGTCCTTATAGACCTCGTCCAGATGCTCACGCGTACCGCCCAACGGCCAATGATGCTTGTTGTGCCAATCCTGAAACTGTACTCCGTTAATGTGGCAACGGTTCAGGAAAGCCATCTCCTTCTCTATCACTCCATCCATCTTTTTCGAAGCATCAAAAGTGGCAACGAAACCATAACGTGGAAAACGTGTCCAGTCACTGGATACATCTACGGCAATAGTACCAAGAATAACCTCTGTTCCATTCTCTTTCGTACGGTACACATCCACCAGATAACCGGTATAATCGGTTGCCGGAGCAGTCCAAGTCCAAGTAGTACCGGCAGCAGCCTGCTCCGATACAACCTTGTCCATTGTCCGGTAGCGGATTTTAGCTCCGGCAGGAAGGGCGTCAGCTGTAAAAGAAACACTCTCGCCCGGCCGGTAACATGCCTTGTCGGTAGTGAGGTTGACCGTCAAGTCCGAGGTGACTGGGGTTACTTCCGTAACCCCTCCACTCTCTCCGCCTCCACCGGTACCGCTGCCGGTATCATCACTCTCCTTGCTGCATGCAACCAGCAGCAAGGCTACCAGTGTTGTATAAACTATCTTCTTCATCTATTGTAGATACCTATTGTTTCACGATTGAAATTGTCTCTTCCAGCTGATTCAAAGTAATCAGATAGGAACCTGCTGTCGTAATCTTCCACTTCTGGTCGATGCCGCCTACCATCACGTCCAGATATTGCGCTTTGAACGCTTCGTCTGATTTATCAAGGAAAAGCATCGGTTCTGTTTCTCCTGCAGGCTGTTTGTCTGCTACAGCCGGCATGAACCAGGCTCCATTCCAATCTTCCTGCTTATCACAAGTAAATTTCAACTCACCGGCATTCAGCGTACCTTTCCAAGTAAACACATACGGATTATCCGTTGTCTGCATCGGCGTAGCATCACCAATCGTCCAACCGGCCGGAGTAGCATCACCTACCATATAAATCATCTCATACGGAGTAAATTCGCTCATCATCATGCGTTCCTTACCACTACGGATATCCATGCAAATCTTGTAGGCCTTGCCGCATTCCCCGTCTTTCAGCACCCATTTATTGTCCGGGTCGAACCCTTTCACAAACACCACTTCTGTATCGGTATAAGCAGCATCGGCATTCTTGGCCTTATACATGTTCTCCCAACTTCCATCGGAGGTTCCGAACTTGAATTCCCCTCCTTTGCCCACTTCAAAGAACTTGCCGAAGCGGAACAAGTATGGGTCGAGCACATCTTGTTTCATCTTCACGAATCCCCAATCCGTAGCGTTACCCACAAAATAAAGCTGGTCGTAGGCAGGTGCCAACGTCTCTGTCTGGGTCAATGTAAGAACACCGGTAAACAGATTGGCCTCGACGATGTAATTATGGTCTTCTTCGACAACAAAAGGTTCATCCGGCTGGTCATCACTGCTACGAAGAACCAGCAATCCATCTGTTCCTTTGTTGTAAGAGGGCAGGAATGAGCCTAAGGTCGTGATGAACTTAAATTCACCGGCCACAAGCCGGCCCGTCCATGTAAAGATACCATTGTCCTTGCGGGTCATCTCTGTCGCATCATCGGCACTCCAGCCGCCCGGAGTGGCACTACCTATCAGATAAAGGGTGGATGTGAGCGGTTTATAGGCTGTAACACTGAAAGCAGTGGTAGACACCTGTTTTTCGTCCCGTTCCGTTACAGTAGCTGTCAAGCGCGCTTCCAACGAAATGTTCTCCCCGGCAGTTGCCCCAAAATGGTTGCGCAGGATGTCATTCAATTCCTCCACGCTCTTTTTCCATGAGTATTCTTGTACGGCATTCTCCACAGCTACATAAGAATCTGCAAAATCACTGCCGGTCTTGGCCAATTCCAGCGTATAAGAAATTTTATTACCCGTCCCATAATTGGTTCCCGTAGTCCAGGAAAGCTCCAGGGCATCATCGGCATGTGCCTGCTCATTCAAAACAACTTCCGTCTTGCTGGCCGTCAGTACAAGTTCATTCTGTCCTTTATCCAATTCCATGTAATCATCATCTACACAAGCAGATAAGGCTGCACAGCCCAGTAAGGCAAATACAAGGTGTGAAATATATTTCTTCATATTCTTCTGATTAAATTAATTAATAACCCGGGTTCTGCACCATTAAGGTATTAGCATCCATCTCCGTCTGCGGAATAGGGAACAGCAAGCGGTTCTTGTTCACGTTGCTCTTTCCAATGGAATGCAGGAATTTAATGGCATACTCTCCATTGTTGACACGAATCATGTCGAACCAGCGATGCCCTTCGAAAGCTAGTTCCATGCGGCGCTCATGGATAATCTTTTCACGCATGGTTTCCTGTGACAAGCCCGAAACCTCCGGCAGTCCGGCACGCTTACGTACAATATTCAAAGGCACGGCAGCCTGGTCAGGGCGTCCCATTTCATTCAAAGCTTCGGCCTTCTTCAGCAGGACGTCCGCATAACGATAAATCACGAAGTTGGCAGGATTGGTATTGTATTCCGGAGAAACCGTTTTCGACACCAGAAACTTGCGTACATTGTATCCCGTATTGGAATAAGAGCTTTTGTAAGCCTTACCGTCAAAATCCGGACATCCGGCATAAAGCACGGTCAAATCCTTACGTTTGTCACCGCTCTCATATTGACCCACAAATTCTTCTGTAGGCTGGTTCCAGCCATAACTGCCGGCAACAAAGTCCGAATTACGGGGACCCATGAAAGTAGAAAGCCAGGAAGACTGCGGATTGTTTCCCCAAAAATCATATTCCGTATTGCCCGAATACTGGACCTCGAACAAAGATTCCGGCCCGTTATTGACCAATGCATCGAAATTGTCCTCATACTTGCAGGAAGAAAGGTCATACCCCAAATTTGTTATCTCATCACACAAATCAGACACCTCCTGATAATATTCCGTATGATTAGGAGCCAGCGTCAGATAAATATCTGCCAACATGGCCAAAGCTGCATCTTTGCAGGCACGTCCCACGTTCTCGTCGTCGTAAGAAGACTTGGCAGGAAGCAGGTCAACCGCATTCTTACAATCGGAAATTATCTGGGCATAAGTCTCTTCGACTGTAGCGCGTGCAATGTCTGTCGGTTCTCCCGGATTATAAGGAGCCAAACGCAGTGGAACACCACCGTACAGACGTACCAATACATAGTAATAATGTGCACGGAGAAAATAAGCCTCTCCCAGACAGCGGTTCTTGATTTTCTCTGACACGGCTTCAGCCTCCAGAAGACTATTCAACACAATGTTGCATTGTCCTATCCCCACCCAGGGAGAACGCCACATGTACAATGCCATGCCATTGTCGCTCTGCGTTATGAAGTTAGAAGCTTGTATCGTTTCAAGGCCGTCGGTACCGCCACCGGCACCCACCAGACTGTTACCCGCCACAATATCCAGTGTCCAGATACGCTGGTTGTACATATTGGAAGACTGAAGGGTGCGATAGCAGGCATTGGTCAGAGCAATGGCCACATCATCGGTCACCGTCGTTTCCGGGTCAACCGTATTTTTAGGAGACTTGTCCAGAAAGTCGCTGCAGGAAGCCAGCAGCAATACTGCCAGCATATATAGTAAATTTGTTATCTTTTTCATATCCGAGTCAATCATTAAAAGTTAAAGTTTAATCCTAAGCTGAACGTACGGGAAATGGGGTAACGGTTCTGGTCTATTCCGTTAATACCCACTTCAGGGTCGAAACCGGAATATCCGGTGATGGTAGCCACATTCTCACAAGATAGGGAAAGGCGTGCATTCTCAATCTGGGCTTTCTGTAACCACTGCTTCGGGAAAGTGTATGAAAGTGTGATATTCTTCAAACGCAGATAAGAACCATTCTCCACAAAGCGGTCCGACACGCGTGTATTCTGATTGGGGTCGCCGAACACGGCACGCGGCATCGAATTGCTGGTCCCCTCTCCTTGCCAACGCTTCAGTACGTCGGTAGTCTGGTTATAGGCAGCTGCCATACCGGTATTGTCGATATTGTTGGCATTGTATATCTTATTTCCGGCTATACCTTGTAAGAAAACAGAAAGTTCGAAACCCTTATAGGAAAGGCTATTGTTCATGGAGAACAGCCAACTTGGGTTCGGGTTACCGATGACGGTACGGTCACTATCATTGATGACACCATCGTTGTTCAAATCCCTGAAACGGATATCACCCGGCTCAGCTCCCGGCTGCACGGCATGTGTATTCACTTCAGACTGGTTCTGGAAGATTCCGTCCGTAACATAGCCGTAGAAGACATTAATGGGATAGTCCTTTGTCAGCATCGTTACATAGGAGTTATTGATTTGGTTAATGTAATAAGGAACGTCGCTGTTCAAATCCTTAATTTTATTCTTGTTGTAAGTGGCGGTCAGGTTCGTTTCCCATCCCAGTTCACCGGTAAGATTGATGGTATGCAGACTCATTTCAATACCTTGATTACGTACTTTTCCGGCATTGGTATACGTGGTTGTAGTATCTTCAAATCCCGATGTGATGGGGATAGACGCCTTTACCAGCATGTCTCTCGTCTCCTTCAGATAAGCATCGAACGAGAACATAACGCGTGAATTGAACAGTGAGGCATCAAAACCGATGTTGGTTTGTGCCACCTCTTCCCAATGGATATACGGGTTGGCGAGAGTAGAAGAAACCAGCGCTGTCTGATTGCCGCTCGAAATGCCGAAAGGATATACACTAGTATTGTAGGATGCCAGATAGCTGTAGTTTCCAACACTTGCCTGGCTACCGGTCACACCGTATCCCGCACGCACTTTCAGGTCATTGATATAGTCGTTTTTTGGAAACCACTTTTCCTGAGAGGCACGCCATGCCACAGATACGGAAGGGAAAGTACCCCAGCGATGTTTCTTACCGAAACGGCTGGAACCGTCACGACGAATGGTTGCAGTCAGCAAATAGCGGTCTTCGTAAGAGTAGTTGACACGTGCCATGTAAGAGAGCAATGCCCACTCTGTCTCGTTTCCACCGATGGCATACATTTCCTCGCCATTATCCATTTCGTGCACATTGTCGAACATAAACACATTCTTCTGCGCATTCAGGTAGTCGTTGGTGTTCCATTGGGCAGACATACCGGCCATCAATCCCACACGATGTTTTTCTGCAAAAGTATGGTCGAATAGGAAATAGTTGTCCCACAAATAAGTGAACGACTTGTTATCGCTCTTATAACGTGAAGTCTCCTCTGTGGGAGTGGGTTTCCAGTTATACTTGGGGGTAAAGTTGTCTATGAACCAGAATTTGGCATCATAGCCGAAAGTACTTTTAAACTTAAGCCATTTGGTAAAAGTAAGTTCTGCCGTCAGGTTGGCCAGGAAGTTATATCCATCAGTCTGACTCTTGTTCAGTTCCGTCGGTCCAATGGGGTTGCGCGTGCTGCCATACCATTCCGAGTTACCATCAGGACCACTCCAACTGCCATCTTCATTCTTCACCGGATAAATGGGGAGCGCTTTCAGCGCATCACCTATATTATAGCTGCCCGACTTCTTCGTATCGGCACTGAACGTAATGTTATTGGAGAACTTCAACCATTTCAAGACTTGCGCATCACTGTTGGACTGGAATGTGAAGCGACGGTAATTCACACTCTTCACGATACCGGACTGATCCAGAAAACCACCGGACACATAATAATGGGATTTCTCGTTACCGCCGGAATAACTTACCGTATAGTTCTGCATCACACCCGTACGGAGCAATTCATCCATCCAGTCGGTACCTGCACCCAATTCAGAAGGATTGGCCCATTCCGGATTAGGATTGCGTCCACTGTTCACCATCATGTCATTACTCAACTCGGCATACTGCGCCGCGTTCAATAAAGAAGGTACGTTCGTAGCATTCTGGAAAGAGTAATTGGCAGATACAGCAAGTTTTCCTTTTCCTTCCGTACCGCGTTTGGTGGTAATCATCACAACTCCATTAGCTCCCCGGGAACCGTAGATGGCTGTGGCCGAAGCATCCTTCAATACATCCAAACGTTCCACATCGGCCATATTTAAGGAAGACAAGCCCAAGTCGGTAGGCACTCCGTCAATCACGACCAGCGGGTCGCAGTTGTTGATAGAACCCAAACCACGAATCTTGATGGATACATTGTCTCCCGGTTTACCGGCATCTACAATCTGCACACCTGAGATTTTTCCCTGGATGGCTTGTCCCAAATTGGATACGGGGGAATCCTTGATATCCTTGTTACCGATGGAGGACACTGCTCCTGTAAGGTCGCTTTTCTTCATGGTGCCATACCCTATCACCACCACTTCATCCAGCATTTCGGCATCTTCAGACAAAACTACCTGAAGCTGTTTCTGTCCCTTCACCTGCACCTCTTGAGTCTTATAGCCTACAAATGAAACGACAAGAGTACCGTTCGGAGACATGTTCAAAGAGAAATCACCGTCAATACCGGTTATTGTCCCATTTGTGGTTCCTTTTTCCATTACACTGGCGCCAATAACCGTTTCACCGGTCTGGTCTTTCACTACACCTTGTACTGTAATTTGCTGTGCGAACATGCACATCGGAAGTAACATTCCTATCAGACAAACCATCATCCGTAGCCTGCTGATTGGCATTTTGTACTTTTGCATAATATAAGAATTTAAAGTTAATAATAAAAACATAAATCACATGTGTCACTCTTTCCGAAGAGGAACAATGCAAATGTATCAGATAAGAGAAGCCAATAGTGGAGGAAAGAGTAAAAAAGTAGTGGTTTACATCATTCAAAAAGGCTTAAACCACTATATACCAATAATATATAAAATTATTGCCCAACTAAAAAAGTAGTGAAAATATAAGCGTAAAAGAGACACTTCCAAGCTTCAAAACCCCTATTCTCAGTTCTTCGACTTGCCAATTGTCATCACTTCCTGTTCCAACAAGTCGCGGTCACCGGCAGCCTTGTTGCGAACCTTCGTACGATAGTTATAAATGGTGGTAACAGAATATCGAAGGAACTGGGCTATCTTCACGCTGTCAGTAATACCCAAACGTATCAATGCAAAGATGCGCAACTCTGTATTCATCCGTTCGCCGGCTTTCAAGGATATTTGCTCATCATCGGCAAGCAGGGCATTGAAGTCTTCTACAAAAGTAGGAAACAGCTGCAGGAAGGTATTATCAAAGTTGGTATAGAATTCCTTTAATTCCCCCTCTATGAATTTAGAAGACTTGATGTTCTTGTAGAGTTCCTCCACATTTCCGGTAGCGGCAATCTTTCCCAGCGACCGGCGGTAATTGTCCATCTTTTCCAAATAGACCGAGCACTGGTCCATATAACGGCCGATATACTCCTCCTTCAGATAGGAGTTTTCGGCAATGCTGTGGTTGGCCTCCTTGAGTTGTGCATTGGAAAGGTGAAGCTCATCATTCAGCTCCTTCAACCGTTTGTTGGCGTCAATCACTTCCCTGCGGGCGGCAGCCACTTTCTTCATCTGCTTGTATACATAAAATATGGCAAGCAACAGAAAAAGTGAAAGCAGGCTGATAGATACCAGTGCCCATTTCATCTGCTCCTGCTGCTTCTCCGTCTTTTGCTGGTAAGCATCATTAATGATAGGAAAGATTTCCAGAATCTCCAGCTTGCGCAACCGGGCATTGCAGGCGGCTGCATCTTCCATACATATCTTTACATAAGAATAGGCACGCTCGATGTCTCCTTCCTGGTAAAGCAGTACGGCGAGCTTGCGTAAAGAGATATATTCACGGACAGCGGTTTTCATATCCGCCATAGCAGATACAATCAGGTATTCCTTTTCCTTCTCTTTGTCCCCTTTCAGCCGGTAAGACTCTGATAAAGTATAGGCACAAATCGCAACGTCGTGTTCATAGTCCTTCTGCAGCGCCAGATAATCCGTCAGCAAACGGATGGCCTTGTCATATTCATTGCGTACATTATACTGGTCGGACTGAATCAAGGTATGTATCAGAAGATTATCTTTATTGACCAACAGCAACGAATCACGATATTTGTCCGTAAGCTCCGTATAAAGCTTCTTTTCATATGCCGTCACGGCATAATCGGCCATAAGGCCATAGACCGTACGGTAGATATGGTAATAATATGGATGGATATCCACCGGTAACCGGTCTATATGGATATTCCGCATCAAATCCATAACTTCCTTATACATACCGGTCATTCCCAAAACATCTGCTTTATTCATGCGGGCATTGTCTATGTATTCCCGGTTTCCAAGACGTATGGCTATCTGTTCCCTTTCCTCGGCCATGTGCAATGCAGAATCCGTATTGAACGAACGGTACTCATCCAGCAATGTGCCAAGAATGGCAAAACGTTCTTCATCCGGTATCTGCCGATGCAACTGTCTTTTCAATTCCACCAGTTTCAGCTCCTTCTGCTCCATATATATGGGACGCTCCTTTATCGCCTGGTCCAGTTTCAGCAGCAAAGAATCCGCCCGGCTGCTGTCTGCAGCATGAAGGCGGCACATACAGATGGTACAAAGACACAAGAATATGATTATATTTTTCATCCGGCTTTCCGATTAGTTAAAGGCAATACTTTTTGAGAATCCTCATGCAAAAGTAATTAAAATACCATAAAAACCTATTCTACTATCATTAAAAGCTCGAAAGCAGAGTGATAAAAAGGCATACTGCAAGCAAAAGAATCAAAATATTGAATTACCTTTACGGAAAATCCAAAGAAAGACCATATCATAAATATCATCCGAGCATCATGGATATACACACATTTATTGCCAATTATCAGGAAGCTTTCGGCCAACACGCCGAACTCCCCATCGCCTTTTGGTATTCAGACCGAATGGAGGCATCTACAGAGAAAGTAACCGGTTGTCTCTTCAAATGCATGAAACAAGTCAGAGACGGCAAAACCGTCAGTCTCAGCAACGAAACAATCACCTGCGGAGGAGGCAAGTTCTATACCGGATTTACAGAAATGCCCGAGCGCGTCCCGGGTTTTGTCTCCTTGAAAGAGAAATACAAGAAGACTCCCGAAATGGTGGTAGATTTTGTCAATGAGCTACAGATTTCCAGAACTGACAAAACCTATCTGCATTTTGCCCGCATAGACAAGATACCTTCCTTTGATGAAGTGGAAGGACTGCTGTTCCTGCCAACTCCCGACATTCTATCCGGACTGGCGACATGGACCTTCTTCGACAACAATGCATCGGATGCCGTGGCAGCCCCATTCGGCTCCGGCTGTTGCTCCGTCATTACCCAAACCATCATTGAAAACCGGAAACAAGGGAAACGCACTTTCCTGGGATTCTTCGACCCCTCCGTCCGCCCATACTTCGAAGCGGACTTATTGAGCTTCACTATCCCCATGTCCCGGTTCAAGGAGATGTATCACACCATGCGTGAAAGCTGTCTGTTCGATACACATGCCTGGGGAAAAATCAGGGAAAGGATACAGCTTTCCCAATCAAGAGACGTGCATATCCTCTCCTCTCCCATTTCCTTCCCCATCCTTCCGGACATTTATCTGCAGGAAATCAGAATAGAAGATGCCGCAGCCATCTACCATGCCATCGACACACACCGGGATTACTTAAGAACATGGCTGCCATTTGTGGATAATATGCGCACAACAGCTGATGAAGAAGCTTTTTTACGTCAGGTACTATCTGCTCCTGCCGAACGAAATGAACCTATATTCGGCATTTGGAACCAGCAGCATGAAATCTGCGGACTGATAGGTTTCCATTTCTCCGATTTCGACAACCACCGTACAGAACTCGGCTATTGGCTACTGCCGGAATACCAGCACCGGGGCATCATTACTGAAAGTGTCCGCAAGCTGTGTCTGTGGGCCGTACAAGAAAAAGAGATAAAGCGGATACAAATTCGCTGTGCCGTGGGCAATGCAGCCAGTAACGCGGTACCAGTTCGCCTCGGTTTCGTCCATGAGGGAACAGAACGTTGCGGAGAACTGCTGGCTTCTGGAGAATATACAGATATACATATATACAGCATCTTGAAAGAAGAAGTGCTGGCCAACCTCAAACGATAAAATATCAAATTATATATCAACTATTGAAATTATACATGGAACAACAACCTCATCTCAATGACCACAACAAGCAGGAGTACCCTCCTATGCATACAACGGAGCACATCATCAACCAAACCATGATAAGGTTATTCGGTTGCGGCCGCTCCATATCAGCACACATAGAACGGAAGAAAAGCAAGCTGGACTACCGTCTTGCCGCCTGCCCCACGGAAGAAGAAATAAAGAAGCTGGAAGAGGTCGTAAACGAGGTAATCGCCCGACAGCTGCCCGTCACAACAGAATTCATTACGCAAGAGGAAGCGCAAGGACGTTTCGACTTGGAACGCCTGCCCGATGGTGCTTCGGAAACGGTACGTGTCGTAAAAGTAGGCGATTACGACGAATGCCTCTGCATCGGAGTACATGTGGAGAATACATCAGAAATCGGAACCTTCAAAATCATCAGCCACGATTGGAACGAAGAAGCCAAGCGTTGGAGAATGCGTTTTAAATTAGTCTGAAAATCTATCAATTTTAAATAAATAAGATAGCGAAATGGCATTAAACAAGCAAATAAGTCAGATTTTTAATGACAAATAGTCAATAGAGTCAACAAAAACCGGTTGGCATAAGGTTTGCAATATAGTTAGCGAACGACGGTTCAAGAAACGGACGGTGAAAAGCCCAAAAGGCAGACACCCGAAGACAAAGAACCGGAGTTCAAAACTAAATAGCATGTTTAACTTAAACAATAGGAGACTATAACTATGATGCCTGTAAGAAGAAACCAAAATTGGTTACCGAGTATTTTTAATGATTTCTTTGACAATGATTGGATGGTAAAAGCAAATGCCACCGCCCCTGCCATCAATGTATTCGAAACAGCAAAAGAGTACAAAGTTGAATTGGCTGCTCCCGGTATGACAAAAGAAGACTTCAACGTTCACATCGACGAAGAAAACAACCTGGTCATCAGCATGGAAAAGAAAACAGAAAGCAAGGAAGAGAACAACAAGGACGAAAAGAAGGAAGGCCGCTACTTGCGCCGCGAATTCTCATACACCAAGTTCCAGCAAACCATGATTCTTCCGGACGATGTCGATAAGGAAAAGATTGGTGCCCATGTAGAAAACGGCGTGTTGAACATTACATTGCCTAAGTTTACAGAAGCAGAAAAAGAAAAGGCCAAGAAATTCATCGACGTAAAATAACGCCCGACCATTAAAAAGAAAATCTCCCGCTGCACAAGATAATGCAACGGGAGATTTTTTATATCCATAGCTATGCGGAACTATTTCTTTTTCCCTTTCAGAAAACGGTCTGTCAACCACCTGCGCACCGGTTCATCATAGAGTTTCAAACAAGCATAAGCAAGGACAACGGCTCCCACGAAAGTAAGTATCATATAAGGGATACCTTCCACCATTGTAGCGTTATTGTTGCATACCCAAGCCGTATAAGTATATACCAATGGATAATGGGTAATATAAATCGGATAGGAAATGTCTCCCAGGAACTTGCATACGGCAGTAGAGCGCTTACCGGTCACCTTGCCGCCCGCTCCCATTGAAACAATGACCGGGAAGACGCAGATAATGCAGAAAGCCTCGTAAAGCCCGTTCATCCAGTAGCCGTCCTCACCTCCGATACGGGGAATGGAAAGAACCACCACAATCAGCAGGCTGCACCACCAGAAAGCACGCTTTTCAAGCCGTATCAGCCAGCCGAGGCGTGACAGAAGTAATCCGCCGAAAAACGGATACATCAGCCGGACCATACCCACATACTGCTGTTCCCAGTTCAAGGCCCAACCACCCACAATATCGCCGGCAGGAGCAGTCAGACAACGGTATACCGTAAAACACCCTGCCACAAATACCAGCACCGACAGGGCCACCTTATTGAACTTGCGTACAAACAACGCATACAGAATATTACCGATATATTCATAATAGAGCGACCACGCCGGGCCATTCAACGGATGCATTTCCGTCCAGCCACGAATGTCAAACTTCAGCGGAAGGGGAAGCAAAGTACAGCCCAGTAACATTACCAGCAGCATGGTTCCAACGGACGTATTCTCGATAGGTGGAAAACAAGGCGACTCCTGAAAATAGAAAAAGGCAGCGCCCACAATGCTTCCCATAATCACCATAGGATGCAGGCGAATGATACGGCGTTTGAAGAAAGTGCCCACGGTCATCCGGTTCCAACGGTCATCATAAGCATAACCGATAACAAAACCGGAAAGCATGAAAAAGAAATCCACTGCCAGATAGCCATGATTGATAATTTGAGTAAGATGACTGCCGCCTGCATGTGCTTCAAAAAGATGGAAGATAATAACCATGACAGCCGCCACGCCACGAAGTCCGTCAAGAATCTCATAATGCGGTTTCGAGGCAAGATAAGTAGTCTGTGTATTCATTTTGGTATAAGATATTTATTTATTCGCGTGCAAAGATAAGATTTTTTTCCAAGTGCTTCATGTTCTCAGAAACCAAAATGCAATTTACTATATTTTCATGAAGCATCAAGCAGTGAACAAAAGCAGCCGGAACCACCTCTTTCGAAGCAATCCCGGCTGCCGCCTAAAACAGTAACCGCTGTTACCTGTCATTATCTTTGCTGACGCACCATCATGGGGGCGCCCAGTTCCTCCCTCTCCGTCACTTCCAGCCATCCGCTTTGCTCCAACTCGAATAGAGCGGGATAGACACGTAACTTATCAGCACCAGAGTGACGGATTATATCCTCTACGAGAACAGCCTCCGGGCAAGAAGATATATAATCCATAATACGCCGGGTATCAATAATTTTATAGTTTACGTCCATATCTTTCTTTCATCAATGTTCAATTATAAACTATTTCTTAGAATTTCTTCCCAAACGTTATCCTCATGAACGTCATAAAAAGTATCTTGAAGTCAAATCCCCAAGAGCGGTGCTCCAGGTAAAACAAGTCATACCGCAAACGGCGGAGCATCTTCTCCAACGTATTGGTATAGCCATTGTAAAGGGTGGCATACGAAGTCACTCCCGGACGGATCTGATAGAGATAACGGTATCGGGGATCTTTTTCCATAATCTGGTCTATATAGAATTTCCGCTCGGGACGAGGACCGATAAAAGCCATGTCACCGCGAAACACGTTCCACAACTGGGGAAGTTCGTCCAAATGATGGTCGCGCAGGAAACGTCCTATCTTGGTCAGTCGATGGTCACCACCGGTGTTGTACAAGGCAGGACCATGCTTCTCGGCATCCGTCGTCATGCTACGGAATTTATAGATGTAGAAAGGACGCCCGAATCTACCTATACGTTCTTGCTTGAAAATAGCCGGTCCTCCGTCCTCGCGCTTCACGGCAATGTAGCAGAACAGGAACAGAGGTGAGAATACGATAAGGGCACAAAATGCAAGAAAGCAGTCCATTATACGCTTTACATTGCGTTCGAAGCCATTCATGCCATCGGGGATGAAATGGCTGTCGTTTTCAATAATTTCCATATATGATTTACAATACTTAATAGTTAATTCTTTAGCGGGTAGTCGAAAACACTTTAAAACCTCTTAGATGTACTTTATGCAACGATTATCAAGTAAGGCAGAGACTATAAAATATCCCTAAAATATTATTTAAACAGATGATTCTTAAGCAGTGTGAAAATCAAGACTTATTTAAACTAACGATTTCCTAAATGCTTTATAGGCATAACTAATAAAAAAAAGTACAGATTTCCAATATCCTAACTTTTCCACACTTCTATAAATTTCCCATTGCCATGAAATTACTTTTAGTTTATTTGATGAAACAGAGTTATATCTTACACGATATAATGCAGTCACTGTATTCGTATTCCGAGCTATATATCCTTTCTTCAATATAGAGAGCCACATTATATAATCTTCATGCGGATAATCTGAAAAATATACTTTTCCAACTTTTTCCGTATCGTAAATTGCAGTCAAGCAACCTATTACATTTCCTAAAAGTAGATGTTGATAATCCATTGTAAAAGGCGCTACTACAATTCGGCTATTACGTTGTCCATTTTCTGCAATCTTTTCATAATTAGAATAGACAATGGCTGTTTTATTGTCACTAAACAGATGCAATTGTGTTTCTAACTTATTGGGTAACCATATATCATCACTATCTAAAAAAGCAATATAGCGTCCCTGCGAATTCTTTATTCCAATATTCCGTGGTAATGTAGGAGAGCCTGAAGCATATTCTGTTTTTAAATACTTAATACGCTCATCTTTCTGACAATAAGACTTTATGATATTGGCCGAATCATCTGTGGAACAATCATCAATTACTAATGCTTCCCAATCCTTATATGTTTGTACCAATACGGACTCGATAGCTTGGGAAATAAAAAAAGAAGAATTATAAGTAGGAATAATAATTGAAACCATCAAAAATAATTTTATAAATTCGACTTTTTCAGATACTTGTGTTTTATGACACATGTACAATATCAAACATCACTATTTCAGTAATTTTAAGATTAATCTGACGGGTACAAACATCACCATTTTCATAACAATCCCGTAGGGAATGTTCCCTATAAAATTTTTCCTATAACGAATAGTTCCATCAGAGATGAAACGCGCATTCAGTTCTTTGCTCTTCACATTGGAACATAAATAATACCGCAAATTGGAAACGTAAGAAAATAGTAAAAAGAAATTTATGTATTTACGGATAGAATTATCTTGGTTTGCAATGGGAAGTAAAAAATTTCGTTGTTCCGTATACGCTTCGTATTGAGCATTGCTATATGATTTATATCCCTGCATTACCGAATCATCCCGTATCTGGTAAATAAAAGAGAGTCTTGCCGAGTAATATACTTTATCAACCTTGAACATTAATTGCATAAGAAAGAGTACATCTTCTCCTATTTTGAGTCCCGGTTTCAGTGTTAATTCGTTTTCTAATATAAAAGCCTTGTCATATATGCAACTGCATATATGACAACATAATTTCTTTGACAAGAAATTATGTTGTAATATAGGTCCGGAGAGAGTCAACCCATTAAATTTAGGGAATACATAGCTCTTGCATAATATACCATTTCTACGCGTTTCATAACCAAATAGAAACATTTTGCAATCGGAATGTTCCGTCACCACTTGCTTAAAATAGCTGAGGGTTCCATCGGTCAGTGTATCATCGCTATCCAAAAAATAGATATACTTACCTCGTGCTGCAAGCATACCATTATTGCGGGCAACAGATACCCCTTGATTAGGTTGGTCTATCACACGGATATTTTCATAAGTTGCTTCATATTGTTGCAAGATGGATAACGTATTGTCTTTCGAACCATCGTTTACCAATATCAACTCACAGTCTGATATATTTTGCCGGATCAGCATCTCAACAGTAGGAGCAATGAAACGCTCGCTATTATAGCATGGGATAATAATTGAAATAAGGAGATTCATGAGAAAGAATAAAGATTAGTCCCTATTTTGACGAACACAGTTATTAATTATCTTCTTCGAGAGAAGAAGGATTCATGTTTCTGTTCCTGATATTCGCAATAATAAAAATAGCCCAATAAAAATACGATGGAAACAGCCATCTTATTAAAGCCGATAGTCATGGCTTTAAATTCCATCAAAAATAAATAAGTAGTTAAACACAATCTGTATATTGTTACATTCCACTTATACTTTTTATCCTCAGATATTACTTTTATCGGGCTCAAAAGAAAAAGTTGATATAAAATCAGCACCATATATCCTACAATACCCCAATAAAACAAATTACGCATAACGCCGATGTCTATATGTTTATAATAGGAACCAGTCAATGGATCTGTAAAATATCCGGTACCGATTAGCACTTCTATAGGAGTAATAGTTACCTCCCACATTTCTTGCAATCGATCCGTAGAACCGGTAGAAAACTCATCATTATAAAATAGCTTATAAAAGGGCTCGAAAGCGAAGGGAAACACATTCTCGACCAAGTGTATGGATATAGCAGGGAATAAAATATAAAATAATAGACAAGTAACCACTATAAACAGAAGTATCTTTATTATTATAAGTATCTTGTAAATTCCTCCACGATTGGCATTTAGAAAAAACAGAATGACACCAAACAGTGCACCGACAAAGCCAGTCCTGCCGGCAAACATTGTTCCTGCCAAAAGAACAACCCCTGTTATGATTTTATATACATTGATTCCATCCAACAAATATCTTTTTACATAAATAATATATAGCAATCCAAAGGCAAGCCCCAAACTCCACCCGGTTCCCGCTGCCAATGCCAGTCCCCGTCTTCCCGCTTCATTTGTTTGCAATTCATAAGCCCTATTGAAAGGCAGCAAAGCCGAGGCAAAAGGAGGGGTAACCGAAGCTACTATTTCTATAATGGACTGTACGAAAAATGCATATACAATATATTTCTCAATGTCAAAAGCAGTTATATGATAGCGTCTTCTCAACTCGGTCACAATAACGATACCCATTGATAAATGAATCATCTGTCCGAACATTGTTTTCACATAAGAATAGTCAAAAGTGACATGTAAAGCACTATATGCTAATCCTGCAAAAATAATGAGGGTAAGAAATGATAAAGTACGTACCGAGTAAACATCTTGATGGAAATAAGCCTTGTCATGCAGGTAAAGATAAAGAAAAGGGACGGCTATAATGACAGAACTGGTGATGGGACCGATTATATAAAATGAAAAAACATAGCAAAATACAGTAGCCACACATGCTATCTCTTTCAGAGTAACTATCTTTTTAAATTCAAGCATAAACTTTAGCCAAACAAATCTTTATCCATCTACTCCCGTAAGCCATCACATTAAACGCAAAAAGCATCCTCCAAGATGCGAGTTTCAATGCGATACGCCAATAACCGGACATTTCTTTATAGGTCAATATACAAGCATTTGCTTCCGGATATAAATCACTCCATTTTTTTTGTTGTTCCCCTTTGCTATTTAACAACAGACATAGTCTTACAGTCAATTTCATATAACACAGCTCATGATTCAGTTCTTCTAAATCATTATCGTATAAAAAGATTTCAAGCCTTTTTATTGCTTCTATCTGGTTTCGGAGAGATTTTTCAGACATACGTTGCGTATATGAGTTTGCATTGAACTGTACATAATGATAATAAGCTTTAGGCAAATACACAATTTTCGCAGAATGGAAGCAAAGCGAGATGGTTGTCAATACATCCTCCCACATATTCACACCATCGGGAAAAAATATATTATTCTCTACATAAATTGCTTTTCTGACCAATTTATTCCAAGTACCACAGTGTAACTCTCCAGCCAGCATTTTTTTTATGCAGAATAAAGGATTGTCCGGATAATTCTGCTTTTGAATAGAAGTATGGTTTGCGTATTCATAATAATAATCTGTAACTACAATGTCCGCATCCGTTTCTTTAGCTTTGGCATACATTGCCTTATACATATCCGGTTCAACCCAATCGTCACTGTCACAATGTATGATATACTCTCCTTGGGCTATCTGTAATCCCGTATTTCTTACAGCTGCTGAACCGGAATTCTGTGTGTGATGAATTATCCGTATGTTTTCCAGCCGTTCAGGATAATCTGTCAGAACCCGTTGAAGAATTTCCATACTGTGATCGGGAGTACAATCATCTACAAAAATATATTCTATATCCATTAATGTTTGTTCCATTAAAGAACGTGCACAATGCTCTATATATTTTTCTACATTATAAACCGGAATGATAACGGATACCTTAATCATATTATGCTTCTTCAAAATGTCCTATAAACTTTAAAAACTTCATTGTTGACAAACGTGGTAAATTGAGTAATTTCCATTTCAGACTTTTATTTCTGCCTGGCTCTACATTGACAGTGGTTGTCAAATCACCATCCCATAGCTGATTTATCAGGTGTGGTAAAACAGCTTGCAGTTTCACACCTTTATGACGGATGTAATACCAGTCATCCGCAGTGATATAAGGGCGTGTCTCTATCAAAAGCTTTGCCGCAGCGAGGTTTATCACATACGAGTGAGTCAAGAAAGCATCATACACATTAGCCAGCTTGTACTCTCCTTCCAGATGAGTTATATTGCCATACCAATACCACCCCGACAATAAAACAACCGTAGGAATGTCTGTCTGCATCATCTCTCCTATTTTTTCCAATGCGGCTTTAATATCCACAGACAAAGAAATATCATCTTCCAATATAAGGGCATACGGAAGATGTTCCTCCACAATCTTCTTATAGCATTTCTGGTGGCTGAGCGTACAGCCTATTTCGCCCGGACGGACTTTTACCGAGTAGCGCTTCTCAAATTCCTTTTCATCAAACGCTGCTGTCCGTTCGTCCGGACTCATGTTCCTCCCGTCCACAGCATTAATATACTCTACATTCAAAAATGGAAGTTTTCGGCATTGTCCTTCCATGTAGATTCGTCTATCTACAGAACGCTTTAAATTGATGATGTATGTTCTCATTTTTCCAGCCTTTTGGAATCTTATTTCCAAATTAATGTACCTATTTTATCTTTCATTAATGCTGTATTTTGTGCTTTGAAAAATGAATCCCAATCAGAATCAGGTTCCATATAATTCCCATAATGTGCTTTCAGATGTTCATCATAATTCGATGGAATTTTCACTGTAAGTCCTAAGAAACTGTGATTACTAAACCCTTGATATGGAAACGTATCTTTCATAGTCCAAAAACCTCCCAACTCATCCATAAACTCACGTGGCAATCTATCTGGATCTGTCACAAATTCATAACAATACATCTTATTGCCATATTCTGATAGATGAAAATAGAAAATATCAATAGAAACTCCTTGCAATGTATAAGTTTCCTCCAAAGCTTCTTGACCATCATCTACCATAATATGGCGACTTCTTTTGAAGCCATATCTTGCCAGATGTTTCTCTAAATTCTTGGGGCGATCTTTTAGAAACATACCCACATCAATATCATCATCGTGTGCAATAAAACCGTTTTCACGGACAGCTCCGATTAGAGTACCAAAATCAAGCCAACATAAACAATCAATATCTTTCAATGCCTCATAAAAGAGTGTCAATACCGTATGAGCACGCTCATGAAATGCTTTCTTTTTATATAAAGATACATGATATTTATATTTTCTATACGGCTTCAAAAATAGGAAACGTAATACCTTATTTGCATGGAATCTATCTGCCAATCGATAGATAAAGCTGAAATCTTTCATTGTTTTAGTATGTTTATTCAATTAATATCACAGAAAAGTCTTAAAGGTCAAGTCCGATTAACTACGCAACATAAACGGAGAGACAACTATATTCTTAACTTTTTGAACTATCGTTTGAAAAATCTCATCTTTCGATAGATGAAGACACAAGCTATATAGCATTATGCAACTAATGATAGAAAGCGCAAAACTTAACCATTCATTTGTTGAGTAGTGTTTAATTCCGTATGTTACAGGGACAAACAATAATGCAAAAAAGAAATATCGTAAGGTCTGTTTACAGAATATCAAAACTTGAATATGTAAATATCGCTTTATATAATAGAATTCAGTAACAAGCACCCCAAATTCCATACATAAAGTCGAAAGTATTGCTGTCATAGGGGAAAGTACACCCCAACGAAACAAGAAATAATTGCAAACTAAATTTCCTATTCCCCATACAATATTGATAATTACTACTATTTTTTCTCTGTTGTGCAGAAACAATATCTGTGTCGCTGTAATATTCTCTATTAAAAGAGTGACTATTCGGACAGCAAACACACTAAGTGGATAAACGGCTGCAAGATATTGCTCACCGGCAAATAATGTCACAATATCTTTGCCCAACAAGCATAAACCCACAGACAAGGGTAAAGACAGTAAAAAGCCCACACGAACCAATTTTTGCAAATTATCCCGATAGAGCGAGACATCATTACTTAGATAATAAGAAAGCCGGGGTAAAGACACATAGGTTATTGTAATCAATAAAGCACGTATCATCTCCATTATCCGCTGCCCCACAGAATAATAGGCTACGCTTTGACTACCTTCAAAGCTACCTAACATTATGCGGTCCAGTACAGTATAAAACATATTGCTATTCTTCAAAATTAATATAAAGAATAAAGCAGGAAGATATTTCTGCAAATCGTACCGAGAAAAACGGATAGAGAGTAATTTGAAATGAGTGTACCGTTTAGAATAAATAAAGCTACATATATAATTTAAAAAGTTGGAAACTACAATCAAAGCAGCATATTTCCATAAATCATCCGGTGTTTTGATTACAAGAAAAATTGCAGCAACATAGAGCAAACGTATGATAGCTGTTTTTATAGTAATGAAGCGGAAGTCTTCGAATGCCTCATTTATCCATTCTGTATAAAAAATATTAGCTATTATACTCAAACTGAAAACCAGCATTAAGCGAAACAGCGGTGTATCATGAAAGACACCAAATGCTAATGCTACAAAAATACCACATACGAAAAGATTACTAAATATTCCAATGGAAAATAAGGACGAATAAATTTCATTCACTTTCTCGCTGTCATCTCTTATGCGACTTATCTCCCTTATGCCATAAGTATATATACCCAATGCTCCACAAAGATTGAAATAACAGAACAAAGTATTGGCATATTCAAAATTCCCCATAGCCTCCGGCGAAAGCACTCTATATATATAAGGAATAGTTACTATGGGAACAATCAAGTTGAAAATATTCAGTAATCCCTTATAGATGGAGTTCTTGACTAAAGAAACAGACTGCCTACCCTTTTCCATTGATTTCAATATTCATGAATCAAGTTATAATCAATTATTGCAGGAGTCCGCTTCTCTTCTGTCAGCATTCTTTTGTTCGTAAACAACCCCCATTGTGCATAATAATGTTTGTTCCAGTCTGTTCCATAATAAATATTCAGTGGAGACAAAGTATTGGGAGCATAAACTTTTCTACCATAAAAAGAGACTTCTCGCAATGGGAATATTTCATCTTTAGCAGCCTTGAAATCATGGTAGTCCACTTCATTTCCGTTTATTGTATAACAGAACAAATCCACATGCAAAGTATTTGTCTGTGAAAAAAACATTTTTATCACATCCCCATAGAGTTCTGTATATTCTATCGCTATGCGATAAGGAGTCCCGCTTTCTTGCGCTTGTGAGGTCAGTATATTATAAATATGACTCATATCATTCTTATCAATACTAATATCCACATCTGTATCCCAAGGGATAATGCCTCCTTGATGTCTGACAGCTCCCAATAGAGTTCCGTAATTTATATGATAAGAAACCCCATGGCATCGCAAAACCTTGTCTATCCAAAACATCAATTCCACTAAATGTGAAGCGCAGCATATAGGGATATTGCCTCCTAATACGTCATACCGATAGTTTCTTGAATGTTTGTCTGATTCACAACGCAGAGAATGAGCAGTACATTGTGTGTCTTTACCACAAAACATACGAAAAAAACAAGCTTCTACATATAAAAGCAAGTTATGCAACTTGATGCACCAAGATATGGGTAATACCTTCTTTAGTATTCTTTTCATCATATATTTATATTTTCGTGTAGTTATAGAATTCAAAAAATGCTTGTAATATACAACCGGTACTATACAAATAATCGTTTAATACATCTTATTAATGCAGGTGGGAGACAAGACAAAACCACTCCACATGCAGTTCTGCTCCCATCTTCGTTATATCTCAATTTGCAGAGCCAAGCTGAACGTTTAAATCTTCTTTCGGCTTCCTCATCGCTTATCTCAAATTCAGGACGTAGAGCCCTTTGAAAGCACACCGAATAATAGTTTGTCTTGGGCCACGATGCCATTCCAACCACCTTGCATCCATAACTCTTGTGAAAGGCAATAACATGTGTTGCTTTGATACTTGTACCAGTTACATAGATATTCATCCCCATCTCTTGTAGTTTTTCCATACATACAGTAGATAGCCTATAACCAAGATGTTGACCTTTATATTGAGGAGCGATGGCACTGATTCTTCCTTCTGCAATTTTAGTATTGTGATTAGGGCAGACAAGTTTGAAGGCTATAATTGTATTGTTGTCTTCAATATAAAAACAAATACAGCCTTTTATACATTCCAGCCATTTTGAAGGAGTCATAGAACAAGGGGGCATTTGGATATCCCTGTCCTTATGCTCTTCAAATGCTTTCACACACAAATCCGAGAATTCCTGAGCATGATTAACCAAGAATTCTTCGTCACAGATTTTAATTTCGTATTTCATATTTTTGTAGATAAAGTACTTTGGGATATACTATTCCTATCCCGTAAGCGTCCCAAAAAGACGTCTTACCTGTTTCTGCCAGTATTTTCCACTTTTTCACAATCTTTTCATCGCTTCCACCAGTCTCTCGTTATCCGCTCTTCCCCTCACCGCTATCCTCACGTAATTTCCTCCTTGAAATGCCTTCTTTGTCCCGCAATCCTTTATTAGGATATTATGTTCTTTCAGGAGTATATCCGTCAAGTCATGGGACGTAAAATTTCCTATTACTTCACACAAAAAGTAATTTGCTTCCGAGGGAATCACACGAAGAAAATCAATATCTTGAAGAGTCCGGAAAAAATGTTCGCGTTCAGCAATGAAGTCCCGGCAAGCCTTTTGATAATCCTTTTCATACTTTCCATAAATCTGCATGTAGAACTCTGCAAATGAGTTGATATTCCAGATAGAAACATCCTTCCGCATTTTATTTATCAGCTCCATGTCCGAAGTCGCTGCCATTCCAAGACGCAGTCCCGGAACCCCGTACGACTTAGAGATACTCTTAATGACAACCAAATGAGGATTATCCGCCAACATCGGGTTGTTGAGTAACGATATATTTTCTCCACTACGGGCAAAATCGAGGAAAGACTCATCAATAATAAGACGAATACCACGTTCCCTACTCCATTCCAAGAGAACCATCACTTCGTCTTTTGATAATAAATTTCCCGAGGGATTATCCGGATTGATAATCAACAAGGCTTCCAAATCCTTATTTCCGAAAAAGTGGCGGATGTCTTCACTTGTATAGGAGAAATCCTTGTTCTGCGGAATATAGGCTACGATGTTCATCGTTTCTTTCCGATTGGGATACTCCTCAAATGTAGGATAAATCACTCCTACGTTTCCCTTCAAGTGTTCCATCAGGCTTTTTATCAGTTCGGCTGCCCCGTTGCCCACACAAACATATTGTTGTCTGATATTGAAATATTTGCCCATCAACAGTGCATTCACATTCATTCCCGATGGATATTCAGTGAGCAATGTATCAAAGTTGGCACGCAGTTCGTTTTTCATCTTTTCCGGAGGAAAGAACGGGTTTACCAGATAGCAGAAATCCAGTAGATGAGGAAAACGCCAGTAACCGCCATAACGCTGTTGATAGCGAGGCAGTTTATCTCCGGACTCGGCAAATAGGGTTTCGGCAATATCCAAATCCTGTATATCATCCACCTCATACCACTTTTCCGTTTCTTTGAGTGGTATTCCTTTCAAGCCGGTTTTGTCCAGCATGGCCAGCACGCGGAGCACGGATTCATAATACTCATTATTTCCCATTGCTTTGCTATAGGCTTCCAGAAAAGGGATGTATTTTTCTTTGGAAAAACCTTTGCTGAACTTATATACATTGACCGTTTTGTAATAACGGCTAATGTCATTAAAATCGAATGCCGATTTAGGAATAAAGTTCACTATGTTTTCATCCTTATCCAGCAGAACTACCGTACCGTCCATCCAACTCTCAAATTTGGCTAAGGCGGCCAGATTGGGACGGTTATCCTCTATCATCCGCTTGAATATATCCACACAGAATATCATATCCGACTCCACCAGCAGTGTATCATCTTCAGCCAATTCTTTCTTAGCAAGAGCCAGTGAATAAATATTGTTGGTTTGGTCGTATATGGGATTCTCCACATATACCAAAGGTATATCACCATAGCTGGTACCGAGATAGTCACGCAACTTCTTGCCTTCGTAACCAATAACCAGTACTATACGTTGCAAGGAGAGCTGCGATAATTGTTCCAGTAGGCGGTCAATGAGACGTATCCCATTGACCTTTACCATACATTTAGTGTTATTGCTTGTCAACTCTCCCAAGCGGCGGCCCAATCCGGCAGCCAATATAATAACTTGCATAAATTCAGTTCTTATTTAATAGAATTCTATGTACTTTATCGAAGATTTTGAGTAGTTTTTCTATCCTCCCGCCATCCCCATCCAAAACTCGCGGAATTCTTCTTCCGTCATGGCTTCTTGCAGATAATCAAGGAGTTTCAGGACACGGTCGTGTCTTATACCAGCCCTTTTTTAATCTTCTGATACGTACTGAGGCTCATGTGTACGGCTGCGCAAAGCCCCTTTTGCGTGATGTGCAGCTGCATGCGTGCATACTCGATTTTCTCTCCCCACAGAAGGGAGTCCAGCGAATGTTCAATCAAACAATTCATAATTTTAAGTTTAATATAATTAAAAATAACACAAATAGTGTATCAAGGTTACAGTAGAGGTGTAATACCTTACGAAAAAGAGTGTCTAACTTCACCGGAAATTTTAAAACAAAAAGCAATAATGAATGAATTCAGAATGTCTCTCTTCCTCGCACCCATATCACCGGTGAAGGACGATGAGACGGGAAAAGTAGTGAAGCCTGCAACACTGACTCCCTACAAAACAACTGACTTACAAGAAGTTTACAAAATCATCACCACAAACGAACAACTAAAGCAACTTACCGGGCAAGTGCGCATGGCTGTAGAAAGCGGCGACACACAAGCCTGCCGACGACTGAAGCAAGAGAACCTCCCCTACGTTACCCCCTGCGGCGTATTCACCCGCCGACGGAGCGACTGCCTGACGGAGACCTCCGGACTGGTGGTAGTGGATGTGGACCACCTCCAATCCCTCGCCGAAGCCGAAGCCCTGCGGCAAAGACTGTTCGATGACCCTTATCTCTGTCCCGCCCTGGTATTCGTCAGCCCCACCGGAAGGGGGGTAAAGGCATTCGTTCCCTGCCCGCACGGACAAAATCCTGCCGAGGGGATACAATGGGCCATGAACTACGTCCACTGCATGTACGACGCCGAAAACACGCAACCCGGACAAGGGGTGGACACGTCGGGAAAGGACGTGGTACGGGCGTGCTTCCTCTGCCACGATGAGGGGGCGCTGATGAAATTATAAATTACTAATTACTAAAACAATGGAATCATTATCTTCATTGCATCTGCTGACCGAAGCCGTCAGAGATGCCGGAGCCGACATAGCCCCAACCTATCAAGAGTACATCCAACTTGCCTTTGCCATTGCCACAGATTGTGGAGAGGTCGGACGGCAGGATTTCCTGACCTTGTGCAGCCTATCGCCCAAGTACGACCGACGTGCCGCCGACAAGCTCTTCAGTAACGCCCTGCGTAACGGACGGAACAACGTCCACCTGGGCACCGCCTTCCACCTGGCCGAGCTGTGCGGCGTAAAGCTACGTTCCGATGTTCCGTCCGACACATACACTACATTCGCTCAAAAAGACACTGCTTCGCAAAAAGGTGCAGGTGCAAAGGTGCAACCTTCTCCTCACACACACACGTGTACGTGTAAGGAGGAAGAAAATTCCGAAATGCCGGGCAGCGACCCGCGCGTCTCGCTGCCCACCTTCGACGGGCACTCCGGCTGGCCTTATCCCCTGGAGGAGATTTTGAAGGCGGGCACTTCACCTGCGCAGCGCGACGTGCTGCTCTTGGGCGCCCTCACCGTACTGGGGGCCGGCATGGGGCGCAACGTACGCAGCTCCTACGGAGGCAAGATGGTGTCTCCCAGCCTGCAGACCTTCGTCGTGGCGCTGCCGGCAGCAGGCAAAGGCATCCTCTCGCTGGTGCGGCTGCTGGCCGAACCCATCCACGACGAAATACGCCAGGCCGTCACTGAAAGCATGAAGAGCTACCGCCGCGAAAAAGCCGCATACGACGCCATGGGCAAAGAGCGCGGCAAAGCCGAAATACCCGAAATGCCGCTCAACAAGATGTTCCTTATCTCCGGTAACAACACCGGAACCGGCATCCTGCAAAATATCATCGACTCCGACGGCACCGGACTGATATGCGAAAGCGAGGCGGACACCATCTCCGCCGCCATCGGCTCGGAATACGGACACTGGAGCGACACCATGCGCAAGGCCTTCGACCACGACCGCCTCTCCTACAACCGACGCACCAACCAGGAATACCTCGAAGTGAAGAAGACCTACCTCTCCGTACTGCTTTCCGGCACTCCGGCACAAGTAAAACCACTGATTCCCAGTTCCGAGAACGGACTATTCTCCCGCGAACTGTTCTACTACATGCCCGCCATACACCGCTGGCAGAGCCAGTTCGACAAAGACGACCACGACCTCGAGGAGACCTTCAGGGCCTTGGGCAGGGAGTGGAAAGAGAAGCGGGAGGAGATTGTTATGAACGGCATCTTCACCCTGCGCCTCACGGACGGACAGAAGGATGAATTCAACCGTATCTTCTCCTCCCTCTTCGTCCGCTCCGGACTTGCCAACGGCAACGAGATGTCCGGCAGCGTGGCGCGTCTCGCCATCAACATCTGCCGCATAATGGAGGTGGTGGCCATGCTTCGCGCACAAGAGCGGGGGGCAATCACTTCCTCTCCCTGCGTCTCGCCCGACCCCGGTACCGCCGCAGACAATATCAAGGACCGCATCGTCAGTCTGTGGGACCTCACCATCACTCCCGATGACTTCCATGCCGTGCTGGCACTAGCCGAAAGCCTTTACCGACACAGCACCCACATACTCTCCTTCCTGCCCAACAACGAAGTCGTCAGCCGCGGCAATGCCGACCGTGACGAGCTGATAGGCTGCATGGGCGAAGAGTTCACCCGCTCCTCCTATCTGCAGAAGGCAGAAGAGATGGGCATCAAGTTCGAGACTGCCACCAGCTGGCTGAAAAGGCTCTGCAAGAACGGACTGGTGGAGAAGACAGATGACAAGGGTGTCTATCGGAAACCGCAAGCATGACACCGGCCGCACCTCGCGCATACACACGTATGTGTGTGCGTGTGTGTGTAAGGAAGGCGGTGCACTTTTGCACCTTACACCCTTTAAACACCAAGGCACGGAGGCACAGAGTAAACCTCTATACTGTGTTCGTAAACCTCCACTCTGTGTCCGCAAACCCCAGCTTCAGGGTTCGCCCAGCGCAGCCACTATCAGCCCCACCTGGGCAGGTGTGTAGCTGCGCGAGCGGGCGGAGCCGCCTTGTAACAGAAGATTCTCACGCAGACCCGGATAGAGGTCAATCCACTGCCGCAGTTTGCGGAAAGCGGCGTCGGGGCAAAGATGGGGACTATAGAGCAGGGCCAGTTCGGTACGCCCGTAAGTACGGATTACAAAAGAGTTCATGGTTCTTGTATCTTAATCTATTTCTTACAAATATAGCCATAAAACACGACATGTTCAAACCCTGGAAGGTAAATAACCGGAGATAACCGACCATAATCGACACCAACCTACGATAACCCGTAAATGCCTATGGGCACCCCCTTATCTTTGCATTGTTGAATTCAACCCGAGAACATCCGATTTTAATTTTTAACTTTTAAATTTCAATTGTTTATGATTCGTTACAAAAAGTATCAAATGACGGGCGAGAACAGCCCACTGAAAGGCCTCTGGTATGCGCGTCCCGTCATCGAAGAGACGTATGACACCGAACGCCTGGCAAAGCACATGGCAAACCACAACACCCCCTACTCCGCCGGTGTCGTCAAGGGTGTCCTTACCGACATGATTTCGTGCATCAAGGAGCTTATCCTTGACGGCAAGAATGTGAAACTGGACGACCTCGCCATCTTCTCCGTAGGCATTGTCAGCAGGAAAGGGGCGGCATCGGCTGCCGACTTCACGCTGGCGGACAATGTGAAGGGCCTGAAGCTCCGTGCCCGTGCCACGGGGGAGTTGAGCAACGCACAAATCAACCTGGAAGGCCAGATGAAGGAGGCAGCATTCTACAATCCCGACGGAGGCACCACCGAAGGCGGTGGCGGCAATCCCGGTGGCGGAGAATCCGGCGGAGGTTCGGACGGGGACCAGGGAGAGAATCCGCTGGGATGAAAATAATTACAAATTATTAATTACTAATCACTATGGGAGAAACGAAAAAATCAAAATCCGTGTGGGGCATTGTCCTCAAAGTAATCATCACTGTGGCAACCGCTATTGCGGGGGCCTTAGGTTTCAGTTCCTGCAAGTAGCGTATGCGTACCGTTACACTGTTTGTTGTTCATTGCTCGGCCACGCCTCAAGGCGTGAGCCTGGGCTTTGAAGATTGCCGGAGAGACCACGTCCGTCACCGCGGGTTCAAGGATATCGGGTATCATTTCTACGTCACCCGTGACGGCGAGATTCACCGCGGTCGCCCGTTGGAGAAAATCGGTGCACATAGCCTCCATCACAACCGCCACTCCATCGGCATCTGCTATGAAGGGGGACTGGATGCCGCAAGTTGTCCTACCGATACCCGCACGCTGGAACAGAAGGCTTCGTTGCTGGCACTGCTGCGAGAGTTGAAACGGGTCTTTCCACACGCACTGATTGTGGGGCACCATGATTTGAATCCGCAAAAGGATTGTCCGTGTTTCGATGCAGAAAAGGAGTATAGGGGGCTGTAGAAGGCTCCCTATTTTTCAGTTATACAATAACCTGATACTTCACTTCAGATTACAATCAATCAACTTATCAACCTCATTTATTAGGAATAATACTTGGGGATATAGATTATTCACTTCCTCTTTTGTAAACTCCCGGAAGTCATCATAATCACTTGCTTGTCGTTTATCATATATCTTGGAAAAAATGCGCCCACAATCAGAAGGCAACAAGTTTGTCTTTACAAAATGCAATCCGAAGGCTTGACGAACGCCCATGTGACTTTTCACTTCAATATTATTCAATATCAGCAATGCCGAAACTATATGAAAACAAGCATAATACATTCTATTGACAGTAGAATTCCACAACTCATTATCAATCAACACATCAACATCGTGTATCAAGTCATGCGCTTTTTGACGTCTGTAACAGACAATATCACGTTTTACATCTTCTTCCATTACAGTAGCACTCCGTCTTTCATTACATTATAGTAGAATAAGGTCTTTCTTTTGGCAGCTTCCCAAGCCCTGCTGGTCATTACCACCGGGCTGATAACAGTACCTGTCTCTATCTCCAAGTCATATATCGGAGCTGTAATCACATCTTCCTCTGTAGGAGACAATACATCTTTATCAACCAGAATCAGAATGTCAATGTCGCTATTCTGTTTGTTATCCCCCCGTGCTTCGGAGCCATAAAGAATAGTTTGAGAGTTGGGAGCAACACTCTTTATTAAATTTTTCAGACGACCTACCACTTCTTTACGATTCATAAAATGATGCTTTATAGGGTTATGCCACAACAAAGATAATAAAAAATCTCCCAAAAGCAACTTATCTCGCCTTAAAAAACAATCACACGTACTCCCACGGATACGGATTATCCATCACATTGCGAAATTCGGCAATCGCCTCCTGCTGTTCGACGGAAAGCGTGGCAGAATCCCAGGAATTGATAATGGCTTGTGCTTCGTCGGCCAGCGGTTGGTCGAACACCTCGCCGTAGCAGGCGGTGAGCAGACGCAGTTTCAGCAGCGACGGGGGAAGCGCGTCGAGGATGTCCCAGCAGAGGTCCAGCACCTGCTGCATGTGTTCCTGCTTCTCACCGTGGTCGATAAAAGAGGTGTTGTAACCCATCAGGAGCGCAAGGCAGATGTTGGCCGTTTCTTCCGGATTGGCACCTTTTGTGCACGAGGCATACAATGCCGTAGCCAGGCGATAGACTTCGCCATTACGACGTGACAAGTCGTCACTATACACCGGACTGCCGTCCGTACCTAAATACATCAGTTCGTGTGCGAGGCACTGGAGAGTGATCGCTTGTTCGGAAAGAGACATAGACTATTAAAGAATTAAGAATTAAAAATTAAAACGATTAAAGTCAGCTGATTACTTCGATAAGGTCGGGATGGATGGTGGCCATGGCCACAACGATAACACCCTGCACCTCGATGACAACACGACGGTCGCGTGCACCTTTCACTTTCAAGAAGATACCCTCCTGCCCTTCGAATTCACCGCCCGTGATACGCACCTTGGTGCCTTTCTTCAGATTCACCTCCTCGGGCTTGAAGTAGAGAAGATGGTCGCTGTAACTGCCGGCAACGGCAATGAAGCGTTTCATTTGCTCGTCGGGAACAATGATTTTGCTGCCGGTGCAACGGTCGTTGATGTATTGCAGATAGGTGACCAGAGACTTGACACGCTTCACCTCTGAAGGACGTGCATGGACAAAGACCAGATTGCGTATAACGGGAACTTGAACACGGATTTTCTTTCCCCGCTTGACAACAGTTTCGTATCTCATAGGGACGAAACAGCCTAATTTCTCCTTTTCGAGCAGGCGGATAGCATCCAGCTCTCTGCGGTAGGTGGCACGCATGGCATGCCAAATTTCGGTCTCTTTCTCCTGCTCCATTCTCCTGTTTTTCTTATGGAAGGATATTCTTCCGGGGCTTTGAATCCCTCGTATAAAACTGAAATTCAATCATTTACAAGTGAATACCATAAAATATAACGGATTTTAGTATTCCTTTTATTCCAAATTTGTTCTGGTACACTTATCTTACAGATAAGATACTATAAACGAATGAGTTATATGCACACAGGTGTTTTTTAAACGTTCGTTTAAAAAACGTCAATATTTAGGAAGTGATAAAAGAGGATTTTATCTAAAAAATGGCAAGAAGTAAAAAAGATGTGTACTTCATTCAACATATTAATTAACAGTGATTTATATGGCATGAAAGTATTTTTATAGAATATTTTTATTAAACATTTTGTGGGATTCAAAAATACACCTTATCTTTACGAACATTAAACGAACGTTTAAAAAACACCTCTCTTCTCACATTCATACCACTATTAATCAATCAATTACTAAGCACAACAGATATTTTTCATCATTAGATACATATCACTACTTGCACCCTTTTTTCCGCACAAAAAACAGCTTTTATTATCCATAATAAAAGGGCTACACCTTTTCCTTCTCATGGTGTAGCCTTAAACACAAAAGGGTGTAGCTATCCAAGGCAAATGGTGTAGCCCTTCTTCAAAAAAGAGAGCCAAATAGGATAATAATAAAGAAAAATCAGTTAACTACTTTTCTTATAACTTTTTACCGCCCACAGATTGAAGACCAATGCAAAGACCAACACGGCTCCCAGTTGCGGAAGCAGTTCGGCAGATCCGCCGCCACGGAGATAGATGGTACGCATTACCTCTACAAAATAGCGCAGCGGATTGATACGCGTAATCCATTGCGCCCACTCAGGCATACTGTGGATAGGGGTGAAAAGACCACTCATCAGAATAAGGATAAGCATGAAGAACCACATGACAAACATGGCCTGCTGCAACGTGGTCGAATGATTGGATATGACCAGCCCGAACCCCGACACCACCGGTAGAAAAAACAGCGCCATGCCGTAGATAGTGAGGAAATGTCCCGCCGGCAGAATGCCGTAAAGTACCCATGCCAGAACGAAACAGATGGTCAGCACCACAAAACCTATCAGCCAGTAAGGTATCAGCTTGGCGGCAATGAAAGTGAACTTGCCGACGGGGGTGACATTTATCTGCTCGATGGTGCCCGCCTCCTTCTCGCCCACCACATTGAGGGCAGGGAGAAAACCGCAAATCAGCGTCAGCAGCATCACCATGAGGGCAGGAATCATGAAAAGCTTGTAGTTCAGCGTGGGGTTGTAAAGGTTCTGCGTAGTGATGTCCACCCGGGGAAGCGGCTTCCCGGCAAGCCCTTGCGAAGACGACTCCGAACCCAGTTCACGGGTATAGTCACTGATGATGGAAGACAAGTAGGATCCTCCCAGACTGCCCTTCGTGCCGTTCACGGCATTGGCCGCCACCAGCAGGCGGGGCGCCTCTCCCTTCACCCAATCCTTTTCGAAATCACGGGGAATCTCCAGCACGACATCTGCCGAACCTGCTTCAATGGCCAGCAAAGCCTCATCATATGTATCGGGAAGCGCTGTCAGGCGGAAATAAGTGGATGCACCGATTTTATCTACCAGACGGTGAGACAAGACGCTGTGGTCATTGTCCACTATATTCAGATTGATGTTCTTTATCTCCAGATTGGCGGCCCAGGGCATCAGTATCATAATCATGCACGGGAAAATGAAAATCAGCTTGGGCAGGAAGGAGTTGCGGAACAACTGCTTGAATTCCTTTTCAATGAGAAACTTTATCATAAGACGATATTTTAAAGATTTTAGACATAAGAACAAAAGAACAGATTTCCCGTATCCTTTTGTCCTTATGTTCTTCTGCCTGAATAATTAATATAAAATTCATATCCGCTCTTTACTCAAGCCGATGCTTGAATTTCTTGAAACTCACCGTTATCAGCAATACCGCCATCGTGGCAAGTATGCCGACCTCCATCAGCACAAGCGAAACATCCACTCCCTCAATCATCAGCTTACGCACCGCCTGGATATACCAGCGTGCAGGAAGCACAGCTGAAATGGCCTGCAAGATAACGGGCATACTCTCAATGGGGAATATCATGCCCGAAAGCAACATGGTGGGCATCATCAGCATCAGTCCGGACACCAGCATGGCGGCAACCTGCGTCCGGGTGACCGTGGAAATCAGCAGCCCCAGCGCCAGGGAGACAAAAATGAATAGCAGCGACACCACCACCAGCCAGAACAAGCTGCCCGCCACGGGAACATCGAGCACATAGACCGAAAGCAGAAGAATGGTGGTCAAGTTGACAAACGACAGCACAAAATAGGGCACCGCCTTTGCCAGAATGATGAAAAGCGGTTTGACGGGAGAAACCAGCAGGACCTCCATCGTCCCCGTCTCCTTCTCGCGCACAATGGAGATGGAGGTCATCATGGCGCAAATCAGCATCAGAATAAGTCCCATGACACCCGGCACGAAGTTGTAGGCACTCTTCATCTGCGGATTGTACAGCAGCTTGAGCTGGGGTACAATGGCAGCGGCATGCACTCCCGGCGGAAGCATCTCCTGCCCGGCAGAGGAGATGATGTTTGCGGCATAGCCTGCCTGCATAGTCGCCATATTGGGGTCTGTGGCGTCGGAGACAAGCTGCACGCGCGCCTCGCCGGTATAAAGCTTGTCCGAGAAACGCTCGCTGAAAACAAGCGCCATGTCAATCTCCCCTCTTCCGAAAGAAGCCTCCATATCGGCGGGAGAATGCAGGCGGCAGATGACGGTGAAGTATTCGCTTGCATCCATGCGGTCGATGATACGGCGGGTAACTACGTCATTCGACGGGTCGAGCACCGCCACACGCACGTTCTTCACCTCGGTGGTGATGGCAAAACCGAAAAGGATTATCTGCACGATGGGCATGCCCAGCAGAATCAGCATCGTGCGCCGGTCGCGGAAGATATGGAAGAACTCTTTTCGGATGAAAGATATGAATTGTTTCATTGTCTATATTTATATTTAGGCTCGGATAATGCGGATTTCACGGATTTTCAGTCGGCGGTTCGCACGGCTTGACGAGCCAGTTGTTGGAATACATCGTCCATCGTAGTGGCATTGAACTGCCGTTTCAGCTCCCCGGGAGTGTCGAGTGCACGGATGACGCCGTCTACCATGATGGAGATGCGGTCGCAATACTCTGCCTCGTCCATAAAGTGGGTGGTGACAAAGACGGTGATGCCCTCGTCGGCAGCCTGGTAAATCAGTTCCCAGAACTGGCGGCGCGTGGCGGGGTCTACCCCACCCGTAGGCTCATCCAGAAAGACAATCTTGGGACGGTGGAAGATGGAGACGGAGAAGGCCAGCTTCTGCTTCCAGCCCAGCGGAAGGCTTTTCACCAGTGTATCCCGTTCCTTTTCCAGCCCGAGGTGGAGGAGCAGCTCATCCGTCTTGGGGGCAATCTCCGCTTCGGGGATGCCGTAGATACCGGCAAAGAGGCGGATATTCTCCCACACCTTGAGGTCTTCGTAAAGGGAAAATTTCTGGCTCATGTAGCCGATGTTCTTCTTCACTTCTTCGGGTTGGGAAGCCACATCGAAACCTGCCACACATGCCTTGCCGCCGGTGGGGCGGCTAAGTCCCGTAAGCATGCGCATGGCGGTGGTCTTGCCTGCCCCGTTGGCTCCCAGGAAACCGAAAATCTCGCCCCGATGGACTTGGAAGGAGATGTGGTCTACGGCGGTGAAGTTACCGAAACGCTTGGTCAGCCCTTCCACTTCAATCACATTGTTTTCGTGGTTTTCCACTCGTTCGTGCTGCAAGCCCGGAGGGCAGAGGATGCCCGCAAAGCGTGTCAGGATACGGTCGGGGGTATCGATGCCTTTTATCTCTCCTTCGTTGATGAAGGCGATGCGGTCGCATTGGCGCGCTTCGTCGATGATGGGGGTGGAAGCAATGATGGTGATACCCTGCTCCTTCAGTCGGCGAAGCATTCCCCAGAATTCCTTGCGGGACACGGGGTCGACGCCCGTAGTGGGTTCGTCCAGAAAGAGGACATCCGGTTTATGGATAAGGGCACAGCTAAGGGCGAGTTTCTGCTTCATGCCGCCGGACAACGCTCCGGCGCGGCGCTTGCGGAAAGGTTCTATCTGCCGGTAAATGTCGCGCACCAAATCATAATTCTCCTCGATGGTGGTGTGGAAGACGGTGGCGAAGAAATTGAGATTCTCCTCCACCGTCAAGTCCGGATAGAGGGAGAAGCGTCCGGGCATATACCCCACCCGCCTGCGGATGGCTTTGTAGTCCTTCACCACATCCAGACCGCAGACCGAAGCCGAGCCTCCGTCGGCAAGCAGCAAAGTGGTGAGGATGCGGAAAAGCGATGTCTTGCCCGCACCGTCCGGCCCGATGATGCCGAAAAGCTCACCGGGAGCCACTGACAGAGAGACACCCCGCAGGGCTTCCACGCCGCCGTAACGTTTGGAGATATTAGTTAAAGTTACAGCCTCCATACATTCCTATTTTCAGCATCCCGTCATTCTTCACGGCAATCTTTACAGCATAGACCAGATTGGCGCGCTCGTCTTTCGTCAGGATAGTTTTTGGAGTGAATTCGGACGTATCGGAAATCCAGGTGACGATGCCGGGGTATTCTTTCCGCACTTCCTTTCCATAATCCGCATAAACCTTCACTTGCTGCCCCAGCTTGATTTCGGCAAGCTGCTCGGAGGTGATGTAGGCACGGAGGTAAATCTGCTCCATATCCGCCACTTTGAAAAGAGGGGTGCCGGGAGCAGCCAGTTCTCCGGCTTCGGCATATTGGGCAAGGACGGTTCCCGTCAGCGGAGAGGTGATGTGGCATTTGCGCAACTGGTCTTCTATCTGCGCCACCTGGATGCCGACAGAGGAACTTTGCCACGTCAGGCTCCGGTCACTGTTGCGCAGGGTGGAGTTCTGTGCGTCGAGCTGCTTGCGGAGGACTTCGAGAAGGGACTCGGCATCATCCAGTTGCTTCTGGTTGGCGGCACCCACACGGAGCAGATTGGACACACGGTCGCGTTCGCGTCGAGCCTGCACAATCTGTTCCTGAGTGGCGGCTACTTGTTTCAGGATATCAGGCCGCTGGCCTTCCACGGACTTGACACTGGCCTCCAACTGGAGTTTCTTCAGATAGAGTTGGACGGTATCTATAATGCCTACCTCCTGCCCGTCTTTCAGTGTCGTGCCTTCCTCGATGTCGAAACTCAGCAGTTTTCCAGACGCCTCGGCAGAAACGATGACTTCGGTAGCCTCGAACGTTCCCGTCGCATCATATTTCGGAGTACCGCCGGTACAGGCGGCAAGGAGAAATAAAAAAGGAAATAATTTCAATGATTTCATACTATTTCAAGTTATAAATTACGGATTATAGTCATTAATTGTTCAGCGTATATTTCAGCTGCCAGATGTTCATCAGCAACTGCACCTCATGCAATGCCTTGGTCTGTCGTGCCATACTTTCGTTGGTAATCTCCCGCAGCATATCGGTCACGGTCATTGTCCCGTTCTGTACCTTGGCCTCGGCTGCACGGCGGATATTCCCACGCAGACGGATAATCTCGTCATCATCCGCCATCTGGCGGCGCATGGATACAATGCCCGCATCCTGCTGCGTAGCCTGCAGGCTAATGTTGAAAAGGAACACATCCCGGCCGGTCTCTATCTGTTGGCGGGTATTGTCTATCCTGCGGCGGTCGTTCTTCAACGTATACAGACTGCCGAAATTCCAGGACATGCGCACCCCCGCCATGTAATAGGCGTTGAATTCATCTTTCAGCATATTCAACCCCGGATTGCCGTATGCCCCTTGTACAAAAAGGCCGAAACGCGGCATCAACCGGGTGTTCAAGGCTGCCTCCTGCTGGTGGAGTTGCTCTCCCTGCGCATCGTACCAACGAAGTTCGGGGCGGTTGTTCATCTGCCGGTCTATGTTTTCTTCGGCAGCCGGTTTCAATAAAACCGTTTCGGAAGAGAGATCCTTGCCCGTAAAGGCAGCAAGCATGCTGAGGTATGCACGGCGGGTGGTCTCCAATTCCACACGGTGCTGCCTGGTGTTCAGTTGCTCTACGCTGACTGCATCCAGGTCGCTCAGGGTGGCGATGCCATTGGCTATATAGTCGGCTACCTGCTTGTGGGTTCTTCCTAAATCTTCTTGCAAGAGGCTGTTCTGTTTCAGCTGTTCGTCCAACAGCAGGATGCCGAAAAAGAGCTGGTTCACCCGGTCAGTCAAGGCATACATGTCTACATGCTGTTTTTCCAGTTCCACTTCCGAGGCGGCACGCGTCAATCGTTTTCTGGAACGTATATCCCCACCATCCCAGAGGACCTGCTGCACTTCGAGCATCACCTGATATTGGTCTTTCGAAGCAGTCTTGATGTCGAGATTAGGGATTTCGACCGGTAGCCGGGTGATGTCACTCTGGTACGTGGCCTTGCCGGATAGGGAAAACTGGGGCAAGTAACCTTTTCCGGCATTGGAGAGGTCGTACCCGCGTGCCTTTTCTATCAGTCCGTATTGCCTGACCAACGGATAATTGTCTTGCGCCCGGCGCTGGCACTCTTCCAACGTGAGCTGGGCATGTGCCAGCATGGCGGCAAAAGAAAGGGTAAAAAAGAAAACGGTTCGTTTCATATCCATTCTGTTTCTTGTTTATTCTACATGGTTTTGTTCTATACACATGCAAAGATAAAGGCATAACCCTATAACCTTACAATCCATTTGTGCGCAAAGATGTTCTAATAGTACGACATTTCGTATAAAAAGACAAATAATAGGAACACTTTATTATCTTTGCGGTGGAAATATACATTATTCATAAAGGGAAAGATATGGAAAAGAACAAACCGATAAGCGTCGCATTCGAGGACATCCGCAACAATCCGGATTTTATAGAACATTCCGAATACAGATTTATAAACGACGATTTGGGAATGGTCATCAGTTTTCAAGCAATGGGATTCAAGCTATTCCGCACCCAGCAACCTTATCGTGCCAAAGAAGGAAGGATTGTACGCATCATGCAAGGTAAGGGCCGAATCTCCATCAATCTTATCGAATATGAAGCTACAGCCCACGATATTATTATCATCCCTGACAATTCGCTGATAGAAATATCGGAAGTCAGTCCCGACTACGAATTCCAAGTCATCATGCCCACTGCCAATTTTCTGCCCGTACTACAGAATTCCATTCTTTCGGAAGCTTATACACGAAACGGAATCCGCCTTTCATGCAACAACGAGGAATGGGCACACATCAGCAGCTTCTTCTCTTTATTGTGGAATATACTACATTGTTTGCCCTACCGCCGCGGAGCTGTACAGCACTTGATTGTCTCACTTCTCTATAACCTTAAGTATATCCACGAGCACACATGCAAGTCAACTCCGTCACGCCTTTCACGCCAGGAAGAGCTATTCCGCCGCTTCATCGCTTTGGTGAACCAACACAGCAAGCACGAACGCAGCGTCAACTTCTATGCCGACAAGCTATGCCTGACACCGCACTATCTGAGTTCGGTGATACGTGAAACAAGCGGACAAACCGTGATGCAATGGATTAATCAAGCAGTTATCCTCGAAGCCAAAGTATTGCTGAAACACAGTAATCTACTGGTGTTTCAAATATCAGACGAACTGAACTTTCCCAATCCGTCGTTCTTCTCGAAGTTCTTCAAACGTATGACGGGGATGACACCGGCGGAATACCAGAAACAAACCTGACCTCAAAACAGCTGTCCTATACGGGAGCCTGACGGTCCGTCGCAAGAGTCCGCTTCCAATGCCAGCATCCCTTGTTTGGCTGCCAGTCCACCGGCATAGCCTATCAGCGTATGGTTGCTGCCCACCACACGATGGCAGGGGATGAGTATGGAGAGGGCATTTGCCCCATTGGCAGCCGCCACCGCACGTACGGCTTTCGGATTGCCCAGCTTTCGTGAAAGCTCGCCGTAGGACACTGTTTTTCCGTAAGGGATGTTCTGCAACTCCTGCCACACCGTCCGCTGGAATTCTGTTCCGACTGCAAGCAGTGGAACATCGAATATGGTCCGCTTACGGGCAAAATACTCATCCAACTGAATGATTGCCCTTGCAATCACTTCCGAAGTGCCTTCCTCATAATCGGCATACAGCGCCTGCCGTATGCGCTTATCAACGGTTACTCTACGTTTCTCGTTCAGCATCCAGTCGCATAGGCAGAGTTTATCGCCGAAAGAGCCGAGGAGCAACTCGCCATAAGGAGATTGATAGTATTGGGTCAAAATTGTTTCCATCGAACTTAGTTTTCAGCAAAGATAGCAAATTAAATCATCATTTGTACTCCGCCCACGACTTGATAGCCAAATCATCCGGCGTCATCGTGCAGAATGCATTGATGAACGCACTTGCCAGACGGGCATTCGTTATCAACGGAATATTGAGGTCGATGGCGGCACGGCGTATCTTGTAGCCGTTATCCAACTCGCCTGCGGTGAGGTTCTTCGGAATATTGACCACCATGTCTATCTCCTTGCGGTGCAGCATGTCGAGTGCCTGCGGCTGGCGTTCGGGTTCGCTGGGCCAGTAGACGCGCGTATTCTCCACACCGTTCTCCGTAAGGAAGTTGCTGGAACCACCCGTGGCAAATATCTTATACCCCTTCTTCTGAAGCATACGCGCGGCAGAAAGCATGTCCACTTTCTGCTTCGGAGTACCGGTAGAAAGCAGGATATTTTTCTCTGGAATACGATATCCCACGGAGAGCATCGCCTTGAGAATGGCGCAGGAAGTATCGCTGCCGATGCAACCCACCTCGCCCGTGCTTGCCATATCCACACCCAGTACCGGGTCGGCCTTCTGCAGACGGTTGAAGGAGAACTGGCTCGCCTTGATGCCTACATAATCCAAATCGAACAGATTCTTGTCCGGCTTCTGTACCGGAATGCCGAGCATCACCTTCGTGGCAAGTTCAATAAGGTTTATCTTCAGCACCTTGCTGACAAACGGGAACGAACGGCTGGCACGGAGGTTGCACTCAATCACCTTGATGTCGTTCTCGCGTGCCAGATACTGGATATTGAACGGACCGGAGATGTTCAGCTCACGGGCAATCTCGCGGCTGATGCGCTTGATGCGGCGCACCGTCTCCACATACAACTTTTGTGGCGGGAACTGGATAGTGGCGTCACCGGAATGCACTCCGGCAAACTCGATATGCTCACTGATGGCGTACGCGATAATCTCTCCATCTTGCGCCACAGCATCCATCTCCACCTCCTTGGCATGCTCGATGAACTGGCTCACCACTACGGGATGTTTCTTGCTGACATTCGCCGCCAGCTTCAGGAAGCGTTCCAGCTCCTCCCGGTTGGAACAGACGTTCATCGCAGCGCCGGACAATACGTAGGAAGGACGGACCAATACCGGGAAGCCCACCTTATCCACAAAGGCGTTGATGTCCTCCAGGGAGGTCAGCGCCCGCCATTCGGGTTGGTCTACACCAATGCGGTCGAGCATGGCGGAGAACTTGTCACGGTCCTCGGCATTGTCGATGCTCCTGGCGCTTGTGCCGAGAATAGGTACCTTCTGCGCATCGAGGCGCAGGGCAAGGTTATTCGGTATCTGACCACCGGTAGAGACAATCACCCCGTGGGGATTCTCCAGTTCGAGAATATCCATCACGCGCTCGAAGGTGAGCTCGTCGAAGTAAAGACGGTCGCACATGTCATAGTCCGTAGACACGGTTTCGGGGTTGTAGTTTATCATGACACTGCGGTAGCCTTCCTGGCGGATGGTGTTCAGGGCCTGCACGCCGCACCAGTCGAACTCTACGGAAGAACCGATGCGGTAGGCGCCGGAGCCCAATACGACAATGGACTTGCGGTCGCCGAGGTAACGGACATCATTTGCCGTGCCGCTATACGTCAGGTAGAGATAGTTGGTCTGTGCGGGATATTCGGCGGCAAGGGTATCTATCTGCTTCACTACGGGCAGAATGCCTGCACTCTTGCGGAAATTGCGGACGGCAAGGATGGCTTCTTCGCCGTCCATTGCTTGTTCCAAGCCGAGGGCACGGGCTATCTGGAAATCAGAGAAGCCTTGTACTTTGGCTTTACGCAATAAGTCCACGGGAATCATTGGCAACTCTCCATCAGCCATAAAAGAGTGCAGTTCCCTGCTGGTATCCATGATGTTCATCAACTTCTCCAGGAACCAACGGTCTATCTTGGTCAATTCGTGCACCTGGTCCACCGTATACCCGGCACGGAAGGCTTTGGAGATGACAAAGATACGCTTGTCCGTCGGTTCGCGCAGAGCCTTGTCCAAATCGGCAATCACCAGTTCCTTGTTCTCTACGAAGCCGTGCATGCCCTGGCCTATCATGCGAAGCCCCTTCTGGATGGCTTCCTCGAAAGTACGGCCGATAGCCATCACCTCGCCTACCGACTTCATGCTCGAACCCAGCTCTTTGTCCACCCCGTGGAACTTGCCCAAATCCCAACGCGGTATCTTGCAGACCACATAGTCCAGGGCGGGTTCGAAGAAAGCGCTTGTGGTCTTTGTCACAGAGTTGTTCAAGTCGAACAAGCCATAGCCCAAGCCGAGTTTTGCCGCTACAAATGCCAACGGATAACCCGTTGCTTTAGAGGCAAGTGCAGACGAACGGCTCAAGCGTGCATTTACCTCGATTACCCGGTAGTCCTCGCTCATCGGGTCGTAGGCATACTGCACGTTACACTCTCCCACAATGCCGATGTGACGGATAATGCGGATAGCGAGTTCACGCAATTTATGATAGTCCGTATTGCTCAACGTCTGTGACGGGGCAATAACGATGGACTCACCTGTATGGATGCCCAGGGGGTCGAAGTTCTCCATGTTGCAGACCGTGATGCAGTTGTCGAAGCGGTCGCGCACCACCTCGTATTCCACTTCCTTCCATCCCTTCAGCGATTTTTCCACCAACACCTGCGGGGAGAAGGAGAAGGCTTTCTCCACCAGCACATTCAGCTCTTCTTCATTGTCGCAGAAGCCCGAACCCAGTCCGCCAAGCGCGTATGCGGCACGGACAATGACCGGGTATCCCAGTTCCCGGGCTGCGCGACGGGCATCCGCCGCATTCTCCACGGCTTCGCTCTTGATGGTCTTTACATCAATCTCATTCAGTTTCTGCACAAAGATTTCACGGTCCTCCGTGTCAATGATAGCCTGTACGGGAGTGCCGAGAACCGTCACACCGTACTTCTCGAAAATCTTGTCTTTATAGAGGGAGACACCGCAGTTCAGTGCCGTCTGTCCGCCAAAAGCAAGCATGATGCCGTCCGGGCGCTCCTTCTCTATCACCTTCTCCACGAAGTAAGGAGTGACGGGCAGGAAGTAAATCTGGTCGGCAACTCCTTCCGAGGTCTGTACCGTGGCAATGTTCGGATTGATGAGAACCGTGTAGATGCCTTCCTCCTTCAATGCCTTGAGCGCCTGCGAACCGGAGTAGTCAAATTCTCCTGCCTCACCGATTTTCAGTGCACCGGAACCGAGCAGCAGGACTTTCTTTATATTGTTTTCTTTCATTTGCATATCTGTTTATTAAAAATGTAATAGTAGTAATAAAACCTTATCTTTCTCTTACCTTACACAATCAGTCACTAATTGAATGGCATTCAGTATAGGACTGAAAGGTATTCACTCTGGGACTGAATGACATTCAGTATGGGACTCATTATACCGTCTTTTACATACTGATTATCAAGAGATTACGAACGCAATCATTCTTGATAAAATTCTCTTACTAAAGCAACTTCACAAAGTCATCAAAAAGAAACTCCGTATCCGTCGGCCCGCTGGCAGCTTCGGGATGAAACTGTGCGGAGAACCAGGGATTGCATTTGTGGCGGATTCCTTCATTAGAACCATCGTTCATATTGATGAAAAGCGGTTCCCAGTCTTCTGTCAGCGTGTTGTTGTCTACGGCATACCCATGATTTTGTGAGGTGATGAAGCAACGTTCCGTACCCACCATACGCACCGGTTGGTTATGGCTGCGGTGACCGTATTTCAATTTGTATATCTTGGCGCCCCCAGCTTTGGAAAGCAACTGGTTTCCCATACAGATGCCGAAGATGGGCAGTTTCTCGTTCTGCATTGTCTTGCGGATATGCTGCACGGCAGCATCGCAGGTATCGGGGTCGCCAGGGCCGTTGGAGATGAACAATCCGTCGAACTCCATCCCAGTATAATCATAGTTCCAGGGAACGCGAATCACTTCCACGTCACGTTTCAGCAGGCAGCGGATGATGTTATGCTTGACGCCGCAATCCACAAGGAGCACTTTCTTCTTACCGGTTCCTTCGTTGTAACGGATAACCTCCTTGCAGCTAACTTTATCCACATAATTCACATCGGCATAAGAGGCCTCAGGCATTTCATCCGATTCATCATCAAAGGCGATACGTCCCATCATCACCCCATGCTCGCGAAGCACCTTTGTCAGTTCGCGGGTATCGATGCCCGTGATGCCCGGAATCTGTTCGCGTTTCAGCCAGTCACCGAGGCTTTCCACCGCATTCCAATGGCTATAATTTTCGCTATAATCGCTTACAATAATGGCTTCGGCATGGATATGCTCGCTCTCCATAAAAGTGGCAAGCCCATTCGGTTCGAGAGTAAAAGGCGGCACACCGTAATTGCCCACCAACGGATAGGTGAGCGTCATCAGCTGTCCGGCATACGAAGGGTCGGTCAGGCTTTCGGGATAACCCGTCATGGCTGTGTTGAAGACCACCTCTCCCGCTACCGGTTTTTCAAAACCGAACGACTTGCCGTGGAAGCGGCTCCCGTCGTCGAGGATTAGAGTTACATTTCTCATTGATTCAATTAAAATTGATAAACTTGTTCTATATAATCAATAAATGCCTTGTTCAGCAGCTTCACACCGCCCGGCGTAGGATAATCGCCGCTGAAGTACCAGTCACCCGGATGCTTGGGGCAGGCCTCATGCAGCCCCTCGAGAGGCTGGTAGACAATCTGCACTTTGGCTTTCGTCCCTTTCGGAGTAAGAAGCTCCACCATCTTGGCAGAGATTTCCTCATCAGTGAAAGGAGCATAAATCTCCTTCACGTAATTCACCATCTGTTCTTTGGGCAGGCCTACCTGCTCCTTGGACTTGCGGTAGGCGGCGGCAATCACATCGCGCATCTCACGCTCCTTCAGCAGTTCCACAGCAGCCTTGAAGGCGATGAATTCGCTCATCTTAGCCATATCGATGCCATAGTAGTCGGGATAGCGCACCTGCGGTGAAGAGCTTACAATGACTATCTTCTTCGGCTCCAGACGGTCAAGGATGCCGATGATGCTCTGCTTCAGGGTGGTTCCGCGCACTATCGAGTCGTCGATGATGACCAGATTATCCACTCCCGGGACAAGGCTTCCGTAAGTGATGTCGTACACATGGGCGGCAAGGTCGTTCCGGCTGTTTCCTTCGGCTATGAAGGTACGCAGCTTGATGTCCTTGATGGCCACTTTCTCGCTCCGTATGCGCCGCGACAAGATATGCTCCAGTTCGTCGTGGCTGGGACTATGCCCCAAGGCGGCAATCTGCTGCACCTTCTCCTCGTTGAGGTAGTCGTCCAATCCCTGCAACATACCGTAGAAGGCGACTTCCGCCGTATTGGGGATGAAGGAGAAGACGGTATGGTCCACATCGTTGTCGATAGCTTTCAATATGTTGGGTACAAGTTTCTCACCCAGCAGTTTACGTTCCCGGTAAATGTCCACATCACTGCCCCGGCTGAAGTAGATGCGCTCGAAGGAACAAGGTTTCACCTCGCGCGGCTTGTTGATTTGCACGGTGCGCACCTTGCCGGCCTTGTTGATAAACATGGCTTGTCCGGGTTGCAGCTCCTTGATGGATTCGACAGGAACATTAAGGGCTGTCTGTATCACGGGACGTTCGCTGGCAAGCACCGCTATCTCGTCGTCCTGATACCAGAAGGCTGTACGGATGCCCCATGGGTCGCGTACGGCGAAAGTCTCTCCGCTGCCGGTAAGTCCGCACATCACGTATCCCCCGTCCCACTCCTTGCTCGAAGTGCGCAGCACGTTGGCAAGGTCGATGTGGTTTTCTATATAACGGGTGATGTCCATGCCTGCCAGCCCTTCCGCTTCGGCAAGGTTGAAGAGGCGCTCCACTTCGCGGTCGAGGCGATGTCCCAACTGCTCCAGCATGATGTAGGTATCGGCATATTTGCGCGGATGCTGGCCGATGGCGGTAATGCGTGCGAAGATTTCATCCACATTCGTCATGTTGAAGTTGCCGCAGAGGGCAAGATTCTTGGCACGCCAGTTGTTTCTCCGGAGGAACGGGTGCACGTACGAGATGCCGGACTTTCCGGTAGTGGAGTAACGCAGGTGTCCCATATAGACCTCCCCTGCAAAGGGCAGCACACGCTTGGCATAGTCCGCATCGTGCAGCTGTTCCTTGGTCAAGTCCTTGAAGTGGCCCTGCACCGTACCGAAAATTTCGGTAATGGCGCCCGAGCCGAGAGCACGCTCACGGAACATATATTCCTCGCCGGGACTGGCTTCCAGTTTCACGCAGGCCAGTCCGGCACCTTCCTGCCCACGGTTGTGTTGTTTCTCCATCAGGAGATAGAGCTTGTTGAGTCCGTACATCCATGTTCCGTACTTCTCTTCATAGTACTCCAGCGGTTTCAGCAGGCGTATCATGGCGACGCCGCATTCATGCTTCAGTTGTTCCATCTATTTATTTACAATTTACCATTTACAATGTACAATTTTAGGTGTACAAATTTCTTTTCCTTATTATAGCATACAATTACCATTTACATTTACCCCTCCCAAGCGCAGCCCCATTGTACATTGTAAATGGTAAATTGTACATGTCCTCATTCTACAGTCACCGATTTCGCAAGATTCCTCGGCTGGTCCACATCCATTCCCTTGCACACGGCAATGTGATAGGCAAGTAATTGCAGAGGTACCGTAGTTATTAACGGATCAAGGCACTCCATTGTTTCGGGAAGCTCGATGCAAGTGTCGGCTATTTTACTGATGACCGTATCTCCCTTTGTCACAATGGCGATAACCCTGCCTTTACGCGCCTTTATTTCCTGGATATTGCTCAGCACCTTTTCGTAAAGCCCATTCTGGGTGGCAATGACCACTACCGGCATTTCGGCATCCACCAGGGCAATGGGGCCGTGCTTCATTTCGGCGGCAGGATAGCCCTCGGCATGGATATACGAAATCTCCTTCAACTTCAAGGCGCCTTCCAAGGCTACGGGATAACTGTATCCGCGTCCCAGATAGATAAAGTTGTGTGCATAGGTGAATATCTTGGAAAGTTCCGCTATACGGTCGTTCAGTTTCAAGACCTCCTTCATCTTGTCGGGGATATGTCCCAATTCCTTGACAATTGCCAGGTATTGCCCTTCGTCCATCGTCTTTTTCTCTTTGGCAAGTGTCAGGGCCAGCATGGTAAGCACCGTTACCTGCCCCGTGAAGGCTTTGGTGGATGCCACCCCTATTTCCGGTCCCACGTGGATATAGGAACCCGTGTGCGTGGCACGGGGAATGCTGGAACCGACGGCATTGCAGATGCCGTATATAAATGCCCCACGGTTTCTGGCAAGCTCCACGGCAGCCAGCGTATCGGCCGTTTCACCGCTTTGCGAGATGGCAATCACCACATCGTTGCTGTCAATCACCGGGTCGCGGTAACGGAACTCACTGGCATACTCCACCTCCACCGGAATACGGCAGAAGCTTTCAATCAAATGCTTGCCGATGAGGGCGGCATGCCATGACGTACCGCATGCCACGATGACGAAGCGTTTGGCCGCCAGCAGACGTTCCTTATAATCAATCACTGCAGAAAGAACCACGTTCGTACCCTCCACATTGATACGCCCGCGCATGCAGTCGTGAATGCAGCCGGGCTGTTCGAAGATTTCCTTCAGCATGAAGTGCGGATAACCGCCCTTCTCCAGCTGGCCGAGATTGAGCGCTACCGTCTTTACCTCGTGCGGACATTCCACATTCTTCAGGTTAACAACCTTCAGCTTCTCTCCCCGACGGATGAGGGCAATCTCTTCGTCTTCCAGATACACCACCTTATCCGTATATTCCACAATCGGCGTGGCATCCGAAGCCAGGAAAAACTCTCCTTCACCGATGCCCACCACCAGCGGACTGCTCTTGCGTGCAGCGATTATCCCATCCGGATTGTCCTTGTCGAGCACCGCAATGGCATACGCCCCAATCACTTCCTGCAAGGCAAGTTGCACCGCCGTCAGCAGGTCAATATGGTTTGTCACCTGAATGTATTCAATGAGCTGTACCAGCACCTCGGTATCAGTGCTGCTTTTAAATACATAACCTTTGGCTTGAAGTTTTTCTTTAAGGACGGCGTAGTTTTCAATAATGCCGTTATGGATGAGGGCGAGGCGTTCGGAAGAGGAATAATGGGGATGGGCATTGACGGAACAAGGTTCTCCATGAGTAGCCCAACGTGTATGTGCAATACCAATGTTACCGGAAATATCTTTTTGAGCAACGAAAGTTTCAAGTTCCGAAACCTTACCTTTCGCTTTGTACACGTTCAACTGTCGGTTATCACTGATTAATGCTACCCCTGCACTATCATATCCACGGTACTCCAACCGCTTCAGACCTTTGATAAGAATGGGGTAGGCTTTCCTTTGACCTATATAGCCTACTATTCCACACATAATGTATCAGTATTTGATTTTGCGCTGCAAATATACATATTCTTAAGAACATAAAGTTAATCTTTTCACTATTTATTTATCAAAAGAATAGAAAAAAGTTGTTTTTACATCAAAAAGTTAAAGAAAGTATTATTTTAAAAGCAAAAGGCTTAATTTATAAATCCAAATCAAACCGTCTGATTTTGATTTAGGATTAAAAGAAAACAGAGGGTGTTTTCTATCAATTCATAACTTCATCTTCTATCGCAGGAATTTTGCAAGAAAGAAGGCAGGAATACATATTAGCATTTTGCAATTAATACCATATATTTGCCAAACATTTTGAAACCACAAACAATATTATACAGCAATAAAGAAAGCTTATAATCATGAAACAAGAACTTTTTAACAACAAAACAAAAGCAGAGGATTACCAGCGACAGCCCAAACAGTTGGGCTTGTATGAGGCATCCCATGAGCACGATGCCTGCGGAGTAGGCATGCTGGTCAATATCCAGGGAGGAAAATCACATGAACTGGTAGAATCGGCATTGAAGGTACTGGAAAACATGCGCCACCGTGGAGCGGAAGGGGCGGACAACAAAACCGGAGACGGTGCCGGCATCATGCTGCAGATACCGCACGAATTCATTCTGTTGCAGGGCATTCCCGTTCCCGAGAAGGGAAAATACGGCACCGGCCTGCTTTTCCTTCCCAAAGACGGAAAAGACCAGGCTGTCATCTTGAGCGTCATTATCGAAGAGATTGAAAAGGAGGGATTGACCCTGATGCATCTGCGCAACGTGCCCACTTGCCCCGAAATATTGGGAGAAGCGGCTCTTGCCAACGAACCGGACATCAAGCAAATTTTCATCACCGGATTTACGGAAAGCGAAACCGCCGACCGCAAACTCTATATAATAAGGAAAAGGATAGAGAACAGAATACGCAAGTCGGACATCCCCACCCGCGAGGATTTCTACATCGTCTCGCTCTCTACGAAGAACATCGTCTACAAGGGGATGCTCTCTTCCTTGCAGTTGCGCAACTACTTCCCCGACCTCACCAACAGCTACTTCACCAGCGGGCTGGCATTGGTGCACTCCCGTTTCAGCACCAACACTTTCCCCACCTGGGGACTGGCACAGCCTTTCCGCCTGCTGGCACACAACGGCGAAATCAATACCATCCGCGGCAACCGCGGCTGGATGGAAGCCCGTGAGAGTGTACTCTCCTCTCCCGCCCTGGGAGACATCCGGGAGATACGCCCCATCGTGCAACCGGGCATGAGCGACAGTGCCTCACTGGACAATGTGCTCGAGTTTCTCATCATGTCGGGCCTGAGCCTGCCGCACGCCATGGCCATGCTCGTACCGGAATCCTTCAACGAAAAGAATCCCATCAGCGAAGATTTGAAAGCTTTCTATGAATACCACTCCATCCTGATGGAGCCGTGGGACGGACCGGCGGCACTGCTTTTCAGCGACGGGCGCTATGCAGGCGGCATGCTCGACAGGAACGGACTGCGCCCTGCACGCTACCTGATTACGCAGGGCGGCATGATGGTAGTGGCCAGCGAAGTCGGCGTGATGGATTTCGAGCCGGGAGACATCAAGGAAAAAGGACGCCTGCAACCGGGCAAGATACTGCTTATAGACACCGAGAAAGGCGAAATATATTATGACGGCGAACTGAAGAAACAACTTGCCGAAGCCAAACCATACCGCACTTGGCTGGCCGGCAACCGCATCGAGCTGGACGAACTGAAAAGCGGTCGCAAAGTCTCCCATAGCGTGGAGAACTACGACAGCATGCTGCGCATCTTCGGCTACTCCAAAGAAGACGTGGAACGGCTGATTGTCCCGATGTGTACCACCGGTGCCGAACCCATCAACTCCATGGGCAATGACACCCCGCTGGCAGTACTCTCGGACAAGCCGCAACTACTGTACAACTATTTCCGCCAGCAGTTTGCCCAAGTCACCAACCCTCCTATCGACCCGATACGCGAAGAACTGGTAATGTCGCTGACCGAATACATCGGAGCCGTAGGCATGAACATACTGACACCCAGCGAAAACCATTGCAAGATGGTGAGGTTGAACCATCCCATCCTGAACAACGCCCAGCTGGATATTCTCTGCAACATCCGGTACAAAGGCTTCAAGACCGTGAAACTGCCCCTGCTCTTCGAAGTGACAAAAGGGTGCCAGGGATTGCAGGAAGCATTGGCAACCCTCTGCAAGCAGGCAGAAGAATCCGTCAACGAAGGAGTGAACTACATCGTGCTTTCCGACCGCGACGTAGACGCCGCCCATGCCGCCATTCCGTCACTGCTTGCCGTGTCGGCGGTACACCACCATCTTATCTCCGTGGGCAAACGGGTGCAGACGGCACTGATTGTAGAAAGCGGCGAAATCCGCGAAGTGATGCACGCCGCACTGCTGCTGGGCTTCGGAGCCAGCGCACTGAATCCGTATATGGCTTTTGCCGTCATCGACAAACTGGTGAACGAAAAGGAAATACAGCTCGACTACGCCACTGCCGAAAAGAAATATATCAAGTCCGTCTGCAAAGGCTTGTTCAAGATTATGAGCAAGATGGGCATCAGCACCATCCGTTCTTACCGGGGCGCGAAAATTTTCGAGGCCGTAGGACTGAGCGAGGAGTTGAGCAATGTAAATCCGGAAAAACCAGACGTGCCGCTTAACAAAAACGATGCGTTTCAAAAAGTACAAAAACGACGCGTACAAGAAAAACGGTGAGCGCGGTCCTATTCAGCATGATCAAAGCCCACCGTTTTTCTTTCACTTGAACCCTCTTTAAATGGCTTTAAAATATCATTTAAAAGCCATTGCAGATTCAAAATAATTTCCTATCTTTATGCAATTGTTAGGCTGCTATACCTGACACCTCATCCGGCTTCGTGTACAGCATCATGTCTGTATATTTAGCTTGATAGTTTACGCTTGCACTAAACTCCACTTTCCTGCATTCCTTGAATGGGCTGCCGACAAATGGGTTTCGGTCCATCCAGTCGCACAGTTCTAAAATGGAGGACTTGTTCGAGGTGAAGTACACGAACGAATGCCCTTTCAGAACGGTTAGTACATCCAGATAGTCAGCCAGACGCCAGAACATCTTGTAAGTACCCACCTCGGTGGAGAGGTACGGCGGATCAACCAGGAACACCACACCCGGAACATCTTTGTAACGTTTGAATACTTCCTTGTAGTCTTCGCTGGTTATAGTCAGTCCTTCCAGATAATCCTTTGCTTCGGGATAGTCTGTCTGCCGAATCCTATTGTAGATGGCTTCTTTCTTCATTCCTTCCAAACTGGT